>Ga0209059_1001442_pt1 | contig 10876 bp, 5 predicted proteins | sample GraSoiAngelo_151_FD_186165 | JGI IMG/M metagenome (GOLD analysis project Ga0209059, IMG submission 186165) | Grasslands soil microbial communities from the Angelo Coastal Reserve, California, USA - 14_1009_12_20cm (SPAdes) (version 2) | ecosystem: Environmental > Terrestrial > Soil > Grasslands ...
ACGATAACGTTTTTCTAATGGGGGTGGTGTATGTCCAAACGCTTAGCCGCGTCTCTGGCTCTGTTCTCCTCTTGTGTCTTGTTGCTTCTAATCTGCGGAATTTCCCTCCAGGCTCAAGGAATCTTTGCAACTCTGACCGGCGTCGTTTCCGACCCGTCGGGATCAGTTGTCGCCAGCGCCAAAATCGTCTTGCGCGATTCCGTGTCCGGGTCCGCCCGCGACACCGTAACCAACGCGGAGGGCTACTACACATTTGCCTCCGTTCCTGTAGGAACGTACACGCTAACCGCGGAAGCTCCAGGTTTCGAGACGTACAAGGCCGATGACATCCGCCTCGGCGGCGGCGAAAAGCGCAATGTAAACGTTACCCTGGCCGTCGGCGCCACCACCGCCACCGTCGAAGTCAACGCGCAAGAACTTGCCCTTGTGACCACGGACTCCGGTGAAAAGTCCTTTACGCTGGAATCGAAAGACTTGCAGAACTTAACTCAAGTAGGCAGCGACGCGGCCGAATACATCAAGATCATGCCCGGCTTTGCAGTTCAGAACGGCACGTCAAACAAGGCCAACTATACCGGCGAGGTCATAGGCATAAACGCCAACGGGGACGCCGGCAGCCAGAGCCCGCTGAACAACGCCTATACCTACAATGGCTTGCCTGGCAACTCGCTGGACATCATCGCAGACGGCGCCCACGTATCCGATCCGGGTTGCAACTGCGACACACCCGTCAACCCCAACTCCGATTTCATTCAAGAGTTTCAGGTTAAGACCTCGAACTTCAGCGCCGAAAATCAGAAAGGGCCCATCATCATCACGTCAGTCACGAAGTCCGGTGGCCAGGAATTCCACGGCAGCGCCTTTTTCTCTGCCCGCAATTACGTCCTGAACGCCAATGACGCGCTAAATAACGCCGACAGAGCCCCCAAACCCCAAAATAAGTATTATTATCCAGGCGGCAGCTTCGGCGGCCCGGTGATCATTCCGGGAACCAACTTCGACAAGAACCGCGACAAGTTGTTCTTCTTCACTGGCTTCGAGTACTTCTATCAGGTGCTGGATACCGGCTTGCTCCGTGCCACGGTTCCCACACCGGGCATGCTCCAGGGGAATTTCTCGACCTCCGAGTTGGAGAAAATCGGCGACGCAACCCACAACTTCAACACAGCCGCCGGCGCGCCTGTGGCTAGCGCCTGCGCGGGTACGAGCGTCGCCCAGGGCAACTATACGCCGTGTCTTAACTCCGCGGCCTTGAATCAGTTTCCGGGCGGCATCATTCCGCAAGCGGACCTAAACCCCAGCACGCTCGCCTTGATGAAGCTGTATCCGGGCCCCAACGCCGATCCCAACGTCACCGGTGGCTACAATTACGTTCAGGCGGAAGTGTTCAACCAAAACAACACACAGTGGACCACGCGAGTGGACTACAACGTCAGCGACAGCACCAAACTGTTCGTGCGTTACAACCTGCAGCGAGAAACTCAGTTGTTCCCCGTCGGCCTCTGGTGGCGTAACGGTTCCCAGGTCCCCTATCCCTCCTCGATAGAGGGCAAGAACCGCTCGGACTCCTTGTCCGCGTCTCTGACTCACGTCTTTAACCCCACCATGACCAACGAAGTCGTATTCGCGTACACTTTCGTCGGTTTCCCGAACGTCTTCAGCGATCCCTCGAAGGTAGACCGTGCGAAGATTGGGTATGGCGTCGCGGGCCTGTTCAAAAACGGTGTCAGCCAGATTCCATCCTTTGGAAGTTTCGGGAACGAAGCCGCTTTGATCTTCAATCCGGGCGGGTTCGAAGCCGGCGGCCCGTCATCGGGTCTCTATGCCAACAAGTACATGCCCAGCGTGAGTGATGCGCTCACCAAGGTTGTGCGCACCCATACGATCAAGGCGGGTTTCTACTGGGAACGCATCCGCAATGCGCAGCCCGCGAACAATGACACGAACGGCCAGCTGCAGTTTGTGTCTTCTAATAATCCACTCTATACCACCGGAGACTCCTACGCTGACCAAGTCCTCGGTATCGCCAGTCACTATGATGAAGCTTCGTTCAATCGTATCAACAACATTGCATATAACACCTACGAGTTCTTCGTCCAGGATGACTGGAAGATGACCAAGCGGTTGACCCTCAACTTCGGCCTCCGTTTCACGCACTTCCAGCCCTGGATTGACCAACTCCCGTATGGCTATTCCATTTTCGATCCTGCGGCCTACACCGCGGGCGGCGGTCAAACGTGTACCGCTGCCCCGACTTTCTGCGGATTCGAGTGGCACGCCAAAGACAGTAGCGTTCCGCTGGGTGGCTTCCCGACGCGGGCGTTGTTCTACCAGCCGCGACTGGGTGCCGCCTATGACCTCTTCGGCAACGGCAAGACCGTGCTCCGTGGAGGATGGGGCCGCTACTACTTCCATGCTGGTCAATTTACCAACGGCTTGGATGCTTCCGCTGGGGTCAAGTCGATCGGTTTCGATGGGAAGGTTCCCACGGGTGGGAACACCAGTCAACCCATCCTCGTCAATCCGTTACCCGCGAGTTTGGCGTCCACAGCGCCGTGGTCCTCGGCCTCTGGGAATGCCGGGCTCGACACCGTTAATTTCAGCGCGGTGGCCTCGGGTCCCTCCGCCGTCGACAGCACGGACGACAAGCAAGCGTATACGGATAACTGGAACTTCACCGTTTCCCGCCGCTTGCCGTGGTCGAGCGTCCTGGAGGTCTCCTACATCGGCAATAGGTCAAGGGATCTTCCCAGCAGCGGCAACGGCGGCAGTGAGGGCTTCAATACTTTGAACATCAACTTGGTGCCCGTTGGGGCCATGCTGTCCTCGAAGAACGGCGGTGTGGATCCGGCTACGCTCAACGCCGATAGTTTCCGTCCCCTGTTAGGTTACTCGGATCTGTACCTGGCCACGAACAACGGCCATTCCAACTACAATGCCTTGCAGGCCGTGTGGGCGCGCTCAAGGGGGCGTTACACCATCAATCTGAATTACACGTTTAGCAAGGCCATGGGTATCGTCGGCTTCTACGATCAATTCAACGTGAACAACAACTATGGCGTGCTGCCGAATAGCCGCAAGCAGCTGTTCAACGCTGCCTACTCCGTCGAATTGCCAAAGGCCACCACAAACAAGCTGGCCGGCGGCTTCGTCAATGGCTGGCAGGTCTCTGGCATTTTGCAGTTGGAGAGCGGCCCCAACCTGACGGGTTACCAAGGCCAGAGCTTTGGCATGAACCTCAACAACGCAAAAATTCCCGGTACCAACTTCGCCATCAGCAATGTTTCGCTGCTGGGCACGCCGGATATCCAGCTCAACCCCATCTTGACATGCAACCCAACGTCGAACTTGGGCCCCCATCAATACATCAACGGGAATTGCTTCGCCGCGCCGACCACCATTGGCCAGAACGGCCCGACCATCCTGCCGCCCATCTACGGAGCAACCTTCTTCAGTTGGGACATGGGCCTGTTCAAGAGCTTTCCCATCACCGAGCACAAGAGTGTGCAGTTCCGGTTCAACGGCTACAACTGGTTGAACCATCCGCTGTGGTCCTTTAACGGAAACAATCTCAACCTTAGCTTTGATCCAAACACTCTGAAGCCGAACAATTCGACCTTCGGCATAACCGAGAACAAACAAGGTCAACGAATAGTCGAGCTGGCGGTCAAGTTCTTCTTCTAGTCTGGAAAGAGAGCAACATTTGTGGGCCAAAAATGGGGTAGTGGGTCTGTTTGAATTTTCTTGATCGTGACAATAGCGGTCAAAATTCAAACTGACCCACGGCCAAAAAGGGGATGGCTTCGGCCATCCCCTTTTCTTTTGCTACACTAGACCGGGAAATTTTTCGGTATGAGGACCTGCATTTTCTTTCTTGCATTGAGTCTTGGCGCTACTGGGCCGGCACTAACTCTGGAACTACAGATTCCGCCGCAACAAACTTCAGAAACGCAAATCGCACAAGCACACATTTCGCGGGCACCTCAGACGCAGGCACAGGCCCCTCAGGAGCAAACTCCTGAGGAACAAGCTCCTCAGGAACAAAATCAAGCGCAAACTCCGCACCGCCAGACTCCATCTCAAGCACAGGTTCAGACCCCTCAGCAACTCATCCAGGACGCCATCCAGAAGCAGCAAGCCGGCGATTTGCAATCGGCCGTAACCGAGTACAAGCAATTTCTCGAGCTGCATCCCGAAGCTACTGCAATACACTCCAATCTCGGCGCCGCTCTGGCCGGCCTCGGTCGCTTTGAGGAGGCGATCTCCGAGTACAAAATCGCACTAAAGCAATCACCTGCGCTGAAGGAAGCACGGCTGAACCTCGCCATCGCTTACTACAAAATGGGACGCATCCCGGAAGCGTCGGCGCAACTCGCCCGTGTTCACGCCGAAGATCCCGCCAACGCGCAAGCGGTTTTGCTGCTCGCCGACTGCTACCTCCGCACGGGCCGCGATAAAGACGTCATCCGCCTCCTCGAACCCGAAGAAAAAAAGCGCCCCGACGACCTCGCCATCGCCTACATGCTCGGACTCGCGCTCATCCATCAAAATCGTGCCGACGATGGCCAGCGTCGCATCGACCGCATTTTCCGCAACGGTGACTCCGCCGAGGTCCACCTCATGCTCGGCAGCTCCAAGATGAACATCGCCGATTATGCCGGCGCGCGCGATGAATTCGCCAAAGCGGAAGCCCTCAATCCCAATCTCCCGGACGTGCACGTCCTCTACGCCAAGGCGCTGCAGTTCACCGGCGATTCCGACCTCTGCGTCAAACAATTCAAGGCCGAATTCGAACGCGACCCTTACAACTTCGACGCAAACCTGCAACTCGGCGCCATCGCCCGCCAGGAACAAAATTACGAGCAAGCCCACCAGTACCTCGCTCGCGCGCTAAGCACGCGTCCCGGTGATCCCGGCGTCCGTTACCAGCTCGCGGTCATCGCCGTCGACGAAGGCAAGCCCGAAGAGGCCCGCCAAATTCTCGAGTCTCTCGTCAAGGAATCGCCGCAGTTCACCGAAGCGCACGTTTCGCTTTCCCTCGTCTACTATCGCCTCAAGCGCCCCGCCGACGGCAAGCGCGAACAAGAAATCGTCCAAAAGCTCACCGACGAAGAGCAAGCCAAGCAGCCCGGCGTCAAGCCGCAATCACAATAACGTGAAGCTCCCGAACCCCATGGCCGCTGCCGAATGAAGTTCTCACGAAGAGACTGGCTCCGCCTCGCCTCCTCCCTCGGCGCCGCACAACTGCTCGCGCCACGCAGCGCCTTCAGCCATTTGCAATCACAATCGGTAGCAGCACCGCAGGGGACGCAGCCCTTGTTCAGCGAAATTCCTCGTTCCGCCAGCGGCATTGACTGGCTCCACGAAAACGCCATGTCACCCAGCCGCTATCTCCCCGAAGCCCTCGGCCCCGGCGTCGCATTTCTCGACTTCGACAACGACGGCTGGATGGACATCTTCCTCGTCAACAGCGGCCCCAGCGATTTTTGGACGCCGCCCGCCTCCAAGCCCGTCCGCAACGCCCTCTACAAAAATAATCGCGACGGCAGCTTCACCGACGTCACCGAAAAAGTCGGCGTCTCCGGCGCCTACTTCGGCATGGGCGTCGCCGTCGGGGATTACGACAACGACGGCTGGCCGGACCTGTTCGTCACCGCCTACGGCAAATGCATCCTGTACAAAAACAACCAGAACGGCACGTTCACTGACGTCACCGAAAAAGCCGGGCTCGCCACTCCAGGCTGGACCACCAGCGCCGTCTGGTTCGATTACGACAATGATGGCAAGCTCGACCTCTTCGTCTGCAGCTTCGTCGACTACTCCGGCGTCAAAAAGCTCGAATGCGGCAGCAACCAGATCGGCCACAACTATTACTGCGTGCCGCGAGTCTTCAAGCCCACCGCCAGCTTCCTCTACCACAACAATGGCGACGGCACCTTCACCGAAGTGAGCAAGGGCACGGCCATCGCCAAAGCCCTTGGCAAGGGCCTCGGCGTGGTCGCCACGGACATCAACAACGACGGCCACATGGACCTCTTCGTCGCCAACGACACCGTCCAGAATTTTCTTTTCGTCAACCGCGGCCCCGGCCCTGCTGGCTCCTGGAAATGGGACGAAATCGCTTTGCAAGCCGGCGTAGGCTTCAGTGACACCGGGCGTCCTCGCTCCGGCATGGGCGTGGACGCCGCCGACCTCAGCGGCCGCGGCTATCAAGACCTCTTCGTCGCCAACGTCGATCACGAAATGTTTTCGGTCTACGAAAACAATAAAGACGAAACGTTTCGCGACGTGGCCCAGGCCAATGGCGTCGCGCGCGCCACGCGCCTGCTGAGCGGCTGGGGCCTGAAATATTTCGACTACGATAACGACGGCCTCGTCGACCTCTTCCTCGCCAACGGCCATCCCGACGACATGATCGACGCCTACTCCATGCAGGTGAAATACAAAGAGCCGCTGCTGCTGTTCCATCACGGCGCAGACGGCCTGCTCCATGACGTCAGCGAAAGCGCCGGCCCCGTCTTTCACAAAGACTTTGCGGCGCGCGGCCTCGCCATCGGCGACTACGATAATGATGGCGCACTGGACGTGCTCATCGGCGTCAACGGCGGCGCTCCCGTGCTGCTGAAAAATAACGCCGCCAAGGGGAACAATTGGCTCGGCCTGAAGCTTGAGGGCGTGATCTGTAACCGCGATGCCATCGGCGCGCGCATCGTGTGGAAGGCCGACGGCAAAACGCGCCAGCGGCTGAAGAACAACGGCGGCAGCTATCTTTCCTCGCACGATCCCCGCGAAGTCCTCAGCATCGGCGGCGCGACCCAAATCGACGAGCTAGAAATTCACTGGCCCCTCCCCAGCAAGCGCGTCGACAAATTCACCAATCTCGCCCCCAACCGCTACCTCCACATCGTCGAAGGCAAGCCGCCATTCTGATTCGGCGTCCTGCATATCTCTACGAGAAGGAATTTGGAGTCGGAGCTTTAGCTCCGACATAAGCCGTCCGCGCGACAAGGGCTTTAGCCCCTGAGGCTAGCTCCTCGTATTAAAATTCTTCCTCTCCGCAACTCCCATGAAGAAGAAAACCACGCCCAAGCCCGTCGCGAAATCCTTCAAAGCCACGCTCGAACGCCTGCAAAACAAATTCGGCGGCTGGACCATCCTGCGCATTCCCTTCAGCGTCCACAAGGTCTGGGGAACGCGAGGCAGCTTGCGCGTCAAAGGCGAACTCCACGGCTTCGCCTTTCGCACTTCTCTGCTTCCCACCCATTGGCCATCCGTCGCAAAGATGGAAATTACAGCCACGCAAACCGGCCAGCACTTCCTCATCGTCAACAAGAAAATGCAGCCCGGTGCGCAGGCCTTTGCCGGAAGCATCGCGCAATGCCGTCTGGAGCCGGATACCGACGAGCGCGCCGCGGTCCTGCCTGCTGAACTCCAGCGCGCCCTCCGCGAAGACCGCTCCGTCCGTGCCTGGTTCGACCGCCTCAGCCTTTCCATGCGGCGATGGTATTGCAACTGGGTCGCGCAGCCAAAAAGTGCCGCGTCCGCCGTGCCGAGCAGATTGCCGAGCAACTCCTTTCCGTCATGGAAGCGGAGCATGAGCTTCCGCCCGCTCTCCAGCTTGCCTTCTCGCGCGATCCCCGCGCGCTGGAAGGCTGGCGCCGCATGTCCCCCACCTGTGGCTGGCGAATTGTTATTTCTCTAACTATAATTTCTCCCGGCGGAGGTGTACCCTATGCGCTTCCCTCGCTTCGTTCTTCTCGTGGTTCTCGGACGTCACTTTTAACTTAAGGTCTTATCATGTTCTACTACATTCGTATGTAGAACTACTATGGTAGTATTTATGTGTCAATCAAAGGCCTTTTCACTTGCCTATCCGATCCGAAGGTTGGCGAGCCGCCGTGGTTGATTGCGGAGGCGGGCTCTGCGCCCGCCTGTTGACTTCGCCTAGTGGTACTCCTAAGATGGCAACCCCATGATAGGCCGAACGTTCTCCCACTTCACCATTGTTGAGAAGTTGGGTGGGGGCGGAATGGGTGTCGTTTACAAAGCTGAGGACACCCGCCTCCGTCGCTTTGTGGCGCTTAAATTCCTTCCGACGGAGCTTTGTTCTGACCACCAGGCGATGGCGCGCTTCCAGCGCGAGGCCCAAGCGGCCTCCTCGCTGAACCATCCCAACATTTGCACGATCTATGATATCGGCCAGGAAGATAACCTGGGCTTCATCGCCATGGAGTACCTGGATGGCGTGACGTTGAAACACCTCATTGGCAACCGGGGCCTGGATAATGACACGCTGCTCACACTGGCCATCGAAATTGCCGATGCCCTGGATGCTGCGCACAGCGAAGGGATCATCCACCGCGACATCAAGCCGGCGAATATATTCGCAACTAAGAAAGGGCACGCAAAGATTCTAGACTTCGGGCTGGCCAAGTTGATGCCGGTCAGCTTCAAGGTGGCGCAGCCCGCGGGCGTAGCGTTTGAGGCCACGGAGGCCTCTAGCGCTGACCACCTAACCGGTCCGGGCACAGCGCTGGGCACGGTAGCCTATATGTCGCCGGAACAGGCCAAGGGAAAGCAGCTGGACGCCCGAAGCGATCTTTTCTCCTTCGGAGCGGTGTTGTATCAGATGGCTACCGGAGCGATGCCGTTTCGCGGAGATACTTCCGCGACGGTTTTTGACGCCATTCTGAACAAGCCGCCCACGCGGGCCCTGCGCATCAATCCAGATCTGCCGCCTAAGCTGGAAGAGATCATCTTCAAAGCACTGGAAAAGGACCGCGAACTACGTTACCAGGTGGCGTCGGAAATGCGTGCAGACCTGAAGCGGCTGAAGCGCGAGACCGATTCAGGGCACTCGGCAGAAGCGGTAGCGAGGGCTTCCGCGATCGAGCTGTTGCCGACCGGGCCAGACGCGGTCCATCAGTCCGGCAGTTCCGCGGTGATCGAGGCAGTAAAGCACCATAAGGTGAGAGCTACGGGAATTGCAGGAGTGGCCCTGCTGGTATTGGTGGCAGCGGGGTTCGGAGTGTACTCGCTGGTGCACCGCGTGCGGCCTGCTAGTTTCCAGAGATTCACCATCACGCAGGTGACTACCTCCGGGAAGGCAACGCTTACAGCCATCTCCCCTGATGCGAGATACATAATGACGGTGCTCAACACCAAGGGCCTGCAGAGCTTGTGGCTGCGCAACCTGCCAACGAACAGCGATACACAAGTAATTCCACCGGCGCCCTCTTCCTACAAGACCCTCTCGTTCTCCCCGGACGGCAACTATCTTTATTTCATTAAGGCGGTAGACTCGACGAACACGAATTTTGATCTGTATCGCGCGCCGGTGCTGGGCGGAACGCCACTCACTGTGGTTCGCGGTATCGACAGCGACATCACGTTCTCTGCCGATGGCCGGCGCATCGCTTTTGCGCGGAGGAACAGTCCGGAGCCGGGCAAGTATCAGGTGATGACAACCAATGGGAATGGCGGTGACGAGAAGGTTCTATACGTTGCAAGCCCTGCCTCCGAGGCACCCTCGTTCGTGGCCTGGTCTCCGGATGGCAAGCAGATCGCTTTCCGATTGTTTAGGCCCGACAAGGCATTAGGGGGCTTAGGCTTGCTTGCGGTCAAGAGCGGGAATGTCGAGCCTCTGGCAACATTCGATGACCGCCTAACCCTGGACTTCAAATGGCTGCCAGAGCGGCGCGGAATCGTGGCGCTGTATTCGCAAAGAGGACCGGAATATTTTCAGCGGTCGCAGATCGCAGTCATCCCGGACGGAGGAGACCAATTCGAGCCGATAACGCGGGACACAAACAGCTATGTCACGTTGACGCTGTCCGCAGACGGGAAGACGCTGGCGACCGTGCAGACGAAAACGATACAGAATCTTTACGTTCTATCGGTGGGGGGCAGCCAGCCTGGCGATGCGAGTGCAGTGCTTCTGCCAGGACAATCCGTCTATTCGTTCGATTGGACTGCCGATGGGGATCTGGCTTTCACCGACTTTAGCAGCCTGATGCGCATCGGCAGCGAGCGAAACGCTCCGACGCAATTGGTCGGAGATGCCAACGCGGCGATTGTGGACCTGTCAGGTTGTGGCAATCGTTACCTGGTGTTTTCTTGGGCATTCCATGGAGGTACCAATTCGACGAATATCTGGCGAGCGAATGCGGACGGCACAGGTCCCGTAAAGTTGTCTGACGGGAAGGCCGATCGCGCCCCAGTTTGCTCGATGGATGAAAAATGGGTTTTCTATTGGGATGAGGTCCTGCAGCAAATCTGGCGTGTGGCCGCGGACGGCTCTGGAAAACCAGAGGTACTTCCGGGGAGCGCGGTTCCGAAAACCTTACCGGTAGGGATGACGCTTAGTCCTTCGCGAGATGGGAAACGGATGGCTTTTGTCGTGGCGACTGTACCAACACAGGAGGATCCCTACCCTCAATACAAGGTTGCTCTTCTTGACCTCACGGCGAAGGCAGGGCGCCCGGAGCTTATCGATGCGGATGAGCGAATCTCGGCTGGAGGATTAAGCTTTACGCCCGACGGATCAGCAGTAGCCTATCCCATCCGCGAGAACGGAGTAGATAATATTTGGATGCAGCCGCTGAATGGTTCAAATGGCAGGCGAATCACTGCGTTTGACTCGGAGCAGATTCTCAATTTCCGTTGGTCTCCCGACGGTAGAAAGCTGTGCGTGCTCCGCGTCCACACGGACTCCGATGTAGTGCTAATCCGCGATTCGTCTTCGTAAAGCACGCGGCAAGAAAGGGAACCTGCCAAGGCTGATATCCGCTGGTACCCATTGCACATACTCCTCCAGTAGTACTTTCCCGGTACTTCATTGCCTGTGGTGCGCAGAAATTCCGTCCAGCGGTTTTCA
>Ga0209059_1001443_pt1 | contig 10872 bp, 10 predicted proteins | sample GraSoiAngelo_151_FD_186165 | JGI IMG/M metagenome (GOLD analysis project Ga0209059, IMG submission 186165) | Grasslands soil microbial communities from the Angelo Coastal Reserve, California, USA - 14_1009_12_20cm (SPAdes) (version 2) | ecosystem: Environmental > Terrestrial > Soil > Grasslands ...
CGGCAAGCTCTACGACAAGGCCCTCAAGGACCGCGTCCGGCAGCGCATCGTCGAAGAGGGAGTCCGAATCGACGGCCGCGGCCTGAAGGACGTCCGCCCGATCACGGTCGAGGTTGGGGTCCTGCCCCGTACGCACGGCTCGGGACTCTTCACCCGAGGCCAGACCCAGGCGCTGACGATCGCCACCCTCGGCTCGATGTCCGACCAGCAGAAGCTCGACGGACTAACGGCTGAGGAGTTCAAGCGGTTCATGCACCACTACAACTTCCCGCCCTACTCCGTGGGCGAGGCGCGACCGCAGCGCGGCCCGGGCCGGCGCGAGATCGGACACGGGGCGCTCGCGGAGCGTGCTTTGCTGGCGGTCGTTCCGCCGGTGGAGGATTGGCCCTACACGATCCGGCTCGTCTCCGAGATCTTGAGCTCGAACGGATCGACGTCGATGGCGTCGGTCTGCGGCTCGACGCTGGCCCTCATGGACGCGGGCGTGCCGATCAAGTCACCTGTCGCGGGCATTGCGATGGGTCTTGTGACGCGCGAAGGCAAGTTCGCGGTGCTCACCGATATCCAGGGAGTCGAGGACGCCCTCGGCGACATGGACTTCAAGGTTGCCGGCACGAAGGACGGAATCACCGCCCTGCAGATGGACATCAAGATCAAGGGCCTGACCCACGAGATCATGGCCCAGGCGCTCGAGCAGGCTCGCGAGGCGCGACTTTTCGTCCTGGACAAGATGCTTGCAGTGCTGCCTCGCCCGCGCACCGAGATGAGCGACTACGCCCCTCGGATAACCACGATCCTCATCAACCCCGACAAGATCCGCGACATCATCGGCCCCGGAGGCAAGATGATTCGCAAGATCACAGAGGAGACCGGAGCGCAGATCGACGTCGAGGACGACGGCCGGGTCTTCATCGCCGCGGTCGACCAGGAAGGCGGCCGAAGGGCGATCGACTGGATCAAGGGCCTGACCGACGAGGTGGAGGTCGGCAAGATCTACAAGGGCAAGGTCGTCCGCATCATGCCGTTCGGCGCGTTCGTCGAGGTGCTGCCCAACCAGGATGGCCTGGTCCACATCTCCAAGCTCACCGACCATCGAGTCGAACGTGTCGAAGAGGTGTGCAACATCGGCGACGAGATCGTGGTCAAGGCGGTCGAGATCGACAGCCAGGGCAGGCTCAATTTGAGCCGCCAGGCCGCGATCGAAGAGCTGACCGCAAAAGGTCTCCCGATCGAGGAGAAGATCAGCCAGGAAGCCATGGCGGTCGCGCTCGCTTCGCCGCCGCCCCCACCGCGCGAAGGTGGCTTTGGCGGCCGGGACAGGGGCGGTCGAAACGGCGGCGGCCGGGGCCGGGGCCCGCGTCGCGACTAACTAACTAAATGACCGAGCCGATACGAGTCGCGGTCGCAGGTCACCGCGGCAAGGTCGGCTCGGTCCTCGTTACGGCGTTTCAGTCCGAAGCCGGCATCGACTACGTCGGAGGGATTGGCCGCGGCGACGACCTCGCCGCGTTCCTGCACGAAAAGCGGCCGGCCGCACTCGTCGATTTCACCCGGCCGGCCGAGGCAGTGCACAACGCACTGGCGGCGGTGGCGGCCGGAGCCGCGCCGGTTGTCGGCACCACCGGGTTGTCGAGCACCGACGTAGACAAGCTCGAGACCGCATGCAAGGCCAAGCATGTCGGCGGCATCGTGGCGCCGAACTTCGCGATCGGAGCGGTGCTGATGATGCATCTCGCGGACATCGCGGCGCCGCATTTCGACGCGGTCGAGGTGATCGAGATGCATCACGCCGCCAAGCTCGATGCTCCGTCCGGGACTGCCCTGTCGACCGCGCGGCGGCTTGCTGCCCGGCGCAAGGACAAGCCGTTCTCGCACAAGACGGCGGAGAAGGAAACGCTGGCGGGCACCCGAGGTGGGGAAGAGGGCGGCGTGGCTGTGCACAGCATTCGCCTGCCGGGCCTGGTCGCCGACCAGGAGGTCATCTTCGGACTGCCCGGTCAGACCCTCACCATCTCGCATCGGACCACGAGCCGCGAGGCGTACATTCCAGGCCTCCTGCTGGCGATCCGCAAGGTCACAAGCGAGCCGCGCTTCTATCGCGGCCTCGACGAGCTCCTCGGGTTGCACGTTGATTAGTCCGCCCGACCGGGTGACCATCTGGCAGTCGCAGCTGGTGGCCAACGATTTCCCGCCCATCTGCGCCATGACCGGGCAGCCCGCCGAGACATGGCGGAAGTTCAAGTTCGCGACCGCCCCGCCGTGGGCCTTCCTGCTTGGCGTCATCGCCATACTCGCTCTCTCGCGCCGGGCCACAGGCTACCTGCCACTGACCCGGGACAGCGCCAAGAAGCTCTCGATGTTCACTTGGATTTTTGTAGGCCTCCTTCCGCTGGCCGTGCTGTTTTGGGTCGTGGCCGCCTTTGTCGCGCCCCCGAATTCGGATCCGGTCCGCTCGACGATTACACTGCTGCTGGTCCTCCTCGGCTTTGCGTCTTTTTTCATCGGTCTCATCGGAGTGGTCGTCGGCCGTAGGTTCTACGGTCCGACGGGTAAGGTGCTCGAGCAGCAGCGCGGGTATTACGAGCCTCTGATCGAGCTGCAACGGGTCCATCCCAACTTCGTCGCTGCGGTGCGGCAGAGGCAACAGGAGCGAGCGGCGCAGTATGGAAATCCCGCGCAGTATCAAGCGCAGCCAGGGCAATATCCGCTGCAGCCCGGATCGAAGTAAACTGGCGCCGTGCCCACCTCCAAGCGACTAAACGTTGCTGTCGTCGGCGCGACCGGCATGGTCGGCAACGAGTTGCTGCGCGTCCTCTCTCAGCGGGAATTTCCTGGAGATCGCGTCGTCGCGCTGGCTTCAGAGCGATCGAAGGGCCTGACTGTGCAGTACAACGGCAGCTCGATCAAGGTCGAAGAGCTCAACGAGTCGGCATTCAAAGGCATCGACATCGCGCTGTTCGCCGCGAGCGGAGACATCGCGCTCATGTACGGACCGGTGGCGGCGGAATCGGGCGCGCTGGTGATCGACAACAGCTCGGCGTGGCGCATGAAGCAGAACGTGCCGCTGGTCGTCCCTGAGGTGAACGGCGACGATATCCGCGACAACGAAGGCATCATCGCCAATCCCAACTGCTGCGCGATCCCGCTGACTGTGATCCTCAACCCGCTGAAGAAGAAGGCCGGTCTCGCAAGAGTGCTTGTCTCCACATATCAATCCGCGTCTGGCGCAGGCCGCCCGCTGGTGGACGAGCTCGAAGAGCAGACCAAAGCGATCGCCCAGGGCGAGGAGCCCCCAGTCGTCGTCTACCCCTACCAGCTGGCATACAACGTCGTGCCGGGCGGCTGGCGCCCCGAACCTGGCGGCTACAACGAAGAGGAAGTGAAGATCGTCAACGAGACCCGCAAGATCCTTCATGAACCCGACTTGCGGATCACCGCGACTTGCGTCCGCGTCCCGGTGCCGGTCGGGCATGGCGAGTCGGTGTTCGTCGAGACGGCGGAAGCCATCAGCGCGGACGAGGTTCGCGAGCTGCTCGCGAAATCGCCCGGGGTCGTGGTCGAGGACGATCCGCACGCCAGGCTCTATCCAACACCGCACGGGGTCGCTGGTAAAGACGAGGTCTTCGTCGGCCGGATTCGGGACGACGCATCGACGCGACATGGCCTGGTCCTGTGGATCGTGTCCGACAACCTGCGCAAGGGTGCCGCGCTGAACGCGGTGCAGATCGCCGAACAAGCCATCGAGATGGGAGTTATAGGAAAGTGACAAGAGAGATCGGACGCCTGCTGACCGCCATGATCACGCCGTTCAAGGCCGACGGGGCGGTTGACTACGACGGGGCAGAGAAGCTCGCCGCAATGCTCGTCAACGACGGCTCGGACGGCGTCGTCGTGTCGGGCACGACAGGTGAGTCGCCCAGCCTGAGCGATGCGGAGAAGATCGAGCTGCTGAGGACCGTGAAGAGCGCGATCCCGGGCCAGAGCGTCGTCGTCGGAACCGGCAGCAACGACACGCATCACTCGGTGGAGCTGTCGGAGCTCGCGATGAAGGCCGGGGCGGATGCCCTGCTCGCGGTGGTGCCCTACTACAACAAGCCGCCGCAGGACGGCATGTACCAGCACTTCAAGGCGATCTCCGAGGTCGGCCCGACGATCATGTACAACATCCAGGGGCGCACGGCCGTCAACATGACCGCCGCCACCACCCTGCGGTGCGCCGAGCTGCCCGGAATCATCGGCGTCAAAGAAGCGAGCGGAGACCTCGACCAGATCGGCCTCGTCTGTGCCGGCAAGCCGGAGCGGTTCCGGGTGTGGAGCGGCGACGACAGCTGGACGCTGCCGGTGATGGCGGTTGGCGGTTACGGCGTCATCTGCGTCGTCTCGCACATCGCGGGTCGTTCGATGGCGCGGTTGATCGAGGCTGCGCGCAAGGGCGACAACGATGTGGCGCGCGAAATCCATTACGGGCTCTTGCCTGTGATCAAGACGCTGATGACGACCGCTGCCAACCCGGTGCCGATCAAGTCAGCTTTGAATGCGATGGGCTTCAACGCCGGACCGTTTCGGCTTCCGTTGGTTCCGCTCACCGACGATCAATTGAAGTCCGTGCTGAAGACCATTCGCGAAGCCGGCGAGTACATCACCTTCGCCAAGCCCGGAGTCAAAGTCGCTTAGCGCTCCCACGGAGCTGCTCGAGCTCCACGAAACCATCCGCTCGTGCAAGAAGTGCGGCCTGCACGCCACCCGCACCCAGGCCGTGCCGGGTGTCGGTCCGTGCCCAAGCAACATCCTCATCGTCGGCGAAGCTCCCGGGTTCAACGAGGACCGCCAGGGCGAGCCGTTCGTCGGCGCTGCCGGAAAGCTGCTCGACACGCTGCTCAATCGCATCGGCCTCAGCCGGGCCGACGTCTACATCACCAATGTGCTCAAGTGCCGCCCGCCGATGAACCGCGACCCGATGCCCAACGAGGCTGAGGCCTGCTCCCCATACCTCCAGCAGCAGCTGGACCTCGTGAAGCCAAAGGTGGTGCTCATCCTCGGCCGCCACGCACTCGAGCGGCTGATGCCCGGACAGGGCTCGATCTCGCGCATCCATGGGAGCCTCATCAGGCGTGGTGAGGTCGCCTACGTGCCGCTTTATCACCCGGCCGCGGCGCTGCACAACGGCTCGCTCGTGGCCGACCTCGAGCACGACTTCGACCAGGTGAAGCGATTTCTCGACCAGCTGCTCGCGCCACCGCCTCCCCCGGTTGTGGTCGCGGCCCCCAAACAGGAATCGGAACAGCTCCGGCTCTTGTGACTTCCCGTCTTCGATATCTCCCGCTCGGCGGCCTCGGCGAGGTCGGCATCAACATGTGGGCGCTGGAGTGGGAGGGCAAGGTCCTGGTGGTCGACTCAGGGCTCATGTTCCCGCAGGAGGACATGCTGGGCATCGACCTCGTCCTCCCTGACATCTCGTACCTGCTCGAGGGGGGCCGCGAGGTGCTCGGCATCATCCTGACCCACGGCCACGAGGACCACATCGGGGGACTGCCGTTCGCGCTCAAGAAGTTGAACGTCCCCGTCTATGGCACGCGGTTGACGCTTGGTCTTCTCAAACCGAAGCTGAAGGAGCACCGCATCCTGCGCGAATCGGACCTGCGCGAGGTGAGGGTGGGGGACTCGGTGCAGCTCGGCCCCTTTCGCGTGGAGACGATCTCCGTGTGCCACTCGATACCGGATGCTGTCGCTCTGGCGATCGACACGCCTGTGGGTACCGTCGTCTACACGAGTGATTTCAAGCTCGACCCGACGCCACCTGACGGTCTTCCGACCGACATGGATCGCTTCCGCCGCCTCGGCGACGCCGGCGTTCTGCTGCTGCTCAGCGACTCGACGAACGCGGAGCGCGAGGGGCGTTCAGGCTCCGAACGTGATCTTCATGCGCCATTCGAGAAGATATTCACGGACGCGCCCGCACGGATCGTCGTCGCCAACTTTGCGTCGAACATCCATCGCATCCAACACCTGGTCCGCATGGCGGCGCAGTTCGGTCGCCGCGTAGCGGTCGTGGGCCGCAGCCTTCGCGAGAACTTCCGCACCGCGCGCGAGCTCGGCTTCCTCAGCGTGCCTGACGGCGTGACAGTTCCGCTCGCCGATGTCGACAGGATTCCGCCGTCGAAGCTTCTACTGCTCACCGCCGGCAGCCAGGGCGAACCGATGTCGGCCCTGACTCGATTTGCCGCGCAGCGTCACCCATTCCTCAACGTGCGCAAGGACGACTGGGTCGTGATCTCCGCGCGGCCGATCCCCGGCAACGAGCGCATGGTCCATCAGACCGTGAACAACCTGTACCGCAACGGAGCGCGGGTGTTTTATTCCGAGGTGGGCAACGTGCACGTTACGGGCCACGCCCAGCGCGATGAGCTGCGCGAGATGCTCGATGCGGTCCGGCCGCGGTATTTCATCCCTGTCCATGGCGAGTACCGCCAGCTGCTCCTTCACTCGGAGCTGGCCAAAGAGGCGGGCGTGCCGGCCGACCATGTCGTGGTCGTGGAAGACGGCGAAACCGTCGAGCTCGACCAGGACTCGATGACTCGCGGCGAGAAGATCGGGACAGGACTCGTCTACGTCGACGGGTTAGGCGTCGGCGACGTGGAGCAGGTGGTGCTTCGCGACAGGCGCCACCTGGCCGAGGACGGCATCCTGGTCGTCACGTTGACGCTTGACCGAGACACCGGCGCTCTGCGCGCCGGTCCAGACCTGATCTCGCGAGGCGTGATCGAACCGGAGCTCTCGACCACGCTGATGGCGGAGGCCCGAGCCGCCGTGTTCGACAGCATCAAGCGATTCAGCAACTCCCACCCGGAGCACTCCTTCCTCCAGGAGGCGATCCACGACGCCGTGTCGAAGACTGTCTACAAACAGACGCGGCGCCGCCCTATGGTGATCCCCGTCGTGACCGAGATATGAAGCTGCCGCCGCTCGCGCTCATCGCGCCGAGTTTGTGCCCGCGTTGCGACCAGCCCGCGATGATGCTGAACCATTCCGAGGAGGCGCGTTGCGCCCACTGCGGCCTGCAGATTCATCAGTGCGCGAACTGCCGCGGCATCGCGGGTCCGTTCGATCGCTACTGCGGGTTTTGCGGGTTCGAGATGGTGCAGGGCGAGAAGCGGCCGCTGTGGTGGCGGCTGTGGTTTCTCGCCGCGCTGCTGCCGGTCGCCTTAGGTCTGGCGTACGGAATAGCGCAAGCACAGGTGCACCGCTAGCGCACGTAACGCGTCATTGGCCGGTTAGTCCGGACTAACCGCGCATCTGGCTTCGGAGAAGTCCGGATAGTCCGGACTATCCGTGAGTGTCGCCTAGCGGTTCAACCTCGTCCCGCACTCCACGCAGAAGCTGTGGCGTCCCAGGTTGTGATGCCCGCACGAAGGACAGACGAGCCGTCGCGGCGGATCCGCCTGCAGCCATCGCTCGTTCTCGCGCCGGTACCAGATGCCGTCCTCCGGTCCGAGCATCCATCGCCGGCCTTCGTTGTCGAGCACCGCGAGGTCGCGGACGGCGACGCGAAACGCACGCGGCTGCAGATTTCCGGTGCGCCGCTCGTCGACCAGGAACTTGTATCGGATCTCTGCTTCGGCGAATGGATCGACCGCCACCGGGAGAGTATGCAGCCCGCGAAAGCGTAGAATCCATTCGGCTCAAGGGCCCGCAGCATGCGTCGCACCACATCCCGAAGCTCAGCTCGATCCGGCGCCCGTCGCGCATCCTCCTCACGTTCCAAAAGGAGCAAGCGCGTCGCGCGGCCGCGCCTGACGTCGCGTCAGGTTCGGGAAATCTTTGGCGTATTGCTCATGCTCGCCGCTTTGCTCGGCCTGCTCGCCATCGCCAGCCACGCCGGCAGCATCCTCCAGGGAATTCGAGACGGCATGGTGTTCGAGTTCGGCGCGGCATGGTTTGTGCCGGTGACGGCCGCGCTCGCGCTGGGCGGTTATCTGCTCTGGCCCAAGGCCCCCCGCCTGCGCACAATCGACCTCGTCGCGGGCGTCGTCGCGGTGCTTTCTCTGGTCGGCTTGTTCGGGCTCGCCGCCAACGCCGGCGGGTGGCTCGGCCGCGCGGTCGACAGCTCTCTCAACGGACTCGTCGGAACGATTGGGACCTGGGCGCTGCTGGTCGCGGGGCTCGTGATCGGACTCATCGTGACCATCCATTTCAGCCCTGGCGCGCTTCTCGTCGCGGCCGTCGGTGCGCTGCGCGCCGCGAATGCAGAGCGCGCGCGGTTGCGGGACCTGGTCGCCGCGCCCGCAGCCGATAAACCCAAACCGGTCAAGTCGACCCCCGCCTCCACTGACCTGCTCACGCGCTCGGCCGCCAGCTTCGCCACGGCGCCGGCTGCGCCCGACCAGCCCAATTTCTGGGATGTCGACGAGCCCGTAGAGCGCGTTGAGACGAAACCGCGGATCGAGCCGGCGGCGCCCAATCGGGACGAGCCCACAGCGGAGGCGGCGCCCGCTCCGGCGCTGCGCGTTGTCGCCGAACCCGAGGACGACCTGCCCGAAATCGATTGGAAACTTCCTTCGATCGCGCTGCTGGACACGGTGACCGCTCGCCGGGAGCGGATGGCGGACGAGATCAAGCGCAACGTCAAGATCATCGAGAGCACGCTCGAGACCTTCGGCGTCGCGTGCAAGGTGGTCGGCGTCAACCCCGGCCCGGCCGTGACCCAGTACGAGTTGCAGCCAGGCCCGGGTGTCCAGGTGAAGCGCATCACGGCGCTCCAGAACGATCTGTCGCTCGCGCTCGCCGCAGCGCCCCTGCGCATCGAGGCGCCGATCCCGGGCAAGTCGGCGGTCGGCATCGAGGTGCCGAACAAGTCGGCAAGCCTTGTGACCATCCGCGAGGTGATCGAGACGGCGGCGTTTCGCGAAGGCACCAACAAGCTCGCGCTGGGGTTGGGCAACGACGTGTCAGGTCAGTCGATCGTGGCCGACCTGACGCGGATGCCGCATCTCTTGATCGCCGGAGCCACCGGTCAAGGCAAGAGCGTTTGCATCAACGCGCTGATCACGAGCCTGCTGTTCCAGGTCACACCGGACAAAATGCGCTTGCTTCTGATCGACCCGAAGCGTGTCGAGCTCACCGGCTACAACGGGCTTCCGCACCTTGCTTTGCCCGTCCTGGTCGAGTCCCACCAGGCAGCCGCCGCGCTCCGATGGGCGGTGGCCGAGATGGACCGCCGCTACAAGCTCTTCTCCGCCGAGGGAGTCCGCAACATCGCCGCCTACAACGAAAAGGCTACGCAAAAGCTCGCGCGACCGCTCCCGTACGTCGTGATCGTGATCGACGAGCTGGCCGACCTGATGATGGTTGCGGCGGGCGAGATCGAAGAGCTCATCTGCCGCATCGCGCAGCTGGCGCGCGCGGTGGGCATCCACCTGATCATCGCCACCCAGCGACCATCGACAGACATCATCACGGGCCTCATCAAAGCCAACATCCCGTCGCGAATCGCATTCGCCGTCGGCTCGCAGGTCGACAGCCGAGTCATCCTCGACACCGGCGGGGCGGAAAAGCTGCTGGGTCGGGGCGACATGCTGTATCAGCCGGTCGATGCGGGCAAGCCGACGCGCATCCAGGGGGCGTTCGTCAGCGATCCGGAAGTCGAGGGCGTCGTCAATTTCTGGAAGTCGCAGGGCGGACCGCGCTACATGGAGGAGATCCTCGAAGAAGGCGCGGTCTCCGAGTGGGATGGCGAGAAGAGAGAGGAGCGCAAGCTCGATCCGCTTTTCGCGCGTTCGGCGCGTGCCGTCGCGGCCGAGGGGGGCGCGTCGGTTTCGTTGGTCCAGCGCAAGTTCAACGTCGGCTATTCGCGCGCGGGCCGCATCGTCGACCAGCTCGCCGAGCACCGGGTGATCGGGCCCTACCAGGGCTCCAAATCGCGCGAGGTCTTGATGACGCTCCCCGACGTCGACGACTTATTGGAGCGGATAGGCCTCGAATGAAGCAGGGTCCCGGTCGCGGATCCTCGACGGATCTTCGGCGGCCATGCGGCCCATCTCCGTCGTTGCGGCCTCCGCTCCTCGCTTACGCATGACCAGATGCGCTCGCTCCGGTGCTCGGCCGCGCCTAGGATCTGGGCCACCTGTCCACCGAATCTCTCGCCGAGGCCCGCGCCCGTGACCCTGGGGGAAACCCTCGCCGCGAAGCGCGGCGAGCGTGGCCTCACGATCGACCAGGTTGCCGCCTCGACGCGGGTCCGGCGGGAGCATCTGCGGGCGCTCGAGGCGGAGGACTTCGCCCACTTCTCCGCGCCCGTGTACGCGAAGGGCTACCTCCGAACGTACGCGACCTATCTGGGCCTGGACGCCGACGATCTCATCCGGCGCATGCCGGCCGGCGACGACAAGCCCATCCTTGCTCTGGGTCTCGAAAAACGCGATCGCCGGCCCCGCGCGGTCATCACGACGCCGGCCGTCGTCGCGGCGGGTCTGGTCCTCTTCGGCGGCATGTTCGTCGGCTACGCGTGGCGCCAGGTCGCGGCGGACCAGCGGCCGGTCGCAGCGATCTCGTCGCCATCGGCCGCGGCGAACGCGCCGGCAACCGCCATCGCGTCGCCCGCAATCCAGGCCCGTCCCATCGTCGTCGGGGTACGCGTGACGGACGTGGTTTGGATCAACGCGGTCGTGGACGGCAGCCCCCAGTACGGCGATTCGGGTCGGAACCTGCCGGCTGGTTCGGTCGTCTACTTCACAGGGGTTGACGTCAAGATCACGAGCGGCAAGGCGTCGGCAACGTTCATCACGATCGACGGCCGCAACCTGGGATCGATGGGGGTCGGCGTGGCAACCCGGGAGTTCTCGTCGCAGACTTCTCCCTAGGAAAGGACCTTGAGCA
>Ga0209059_1001447_pt1 | contig 10857 bp, 6 predicted proteins | sample GraSoiAngelo_151_FD_186165 | JGI IMG/M metagenome (GOLD analysis project Ga0209059, IMG submission 186165) | Grasslands soil microbial communities from the Angelo Coastal Reserve, California, USA - 14_1009_12_20cm (SPAdes) (version 2) | ecosystem: Environmental > Terrestrial > Soil > Grasslands ...
GCGCGCCCTTCAATTCCAGAGACGCAGGTTTTGCAGCTCGGATCGTCCGCCGGCGATGTCGCCGCCGCCGCCATGAGCTCCCGCGCCCGGCTGCTCGTCTGCTCCCGCAGTAGGTACGGTGAGGGTCGTCAGGCCTTCCTTCTGCAGCAGCGAATTCAGCGCGGGCAGCTCCCGCGCCGTTAATGCGCCGAAACCCGCGTCGATGTCGCTGAGCTCGGCGCGCATCGCGGCGATGTTGTCGATCTGGTAAGCCGACGGCGGCCCCTCCCACGAGAGGAGCGCTCCATAGAGCTGATCGGTGTGCTCGCGCAGGCGCTCCTCTCCCGTGATCGCCCCACCCTCCTTGGTCGCGACGATCCGCCTGCGCAGCTCGTCGAGCTTGCCGTCGAAGTCGGCGAGCTTCTTGTGCAAAGGATCCTTCTCGGTACGGCCCTTGCCGGCCTCCGCCACCTGGGCGCGCAGGCCCGAGATGCGGGCGAATAGCGCCGACTCGTCGTTGAAGAGCGTGTAAACCTTCATCGCCGCCTCGTACTGCGCCTTGCGGTCGGCGACCGTCCACTTCACGCGCCGGTCGAGGCCCACGGTGAGCTGCGTATCGTAGGTCTTGTCGCCCCTCACCATGCGGATGCCGTAGGTCCCGGGCGGCACGCGCGGGCCCTGCGTGCCGGCGAAGGCCACCTGCACGGCCGGTGGCACGTGCGGAGGCGAGCGGTGCATGGTCCACACGACGCGATTCAGGCCGCGGCGGGTGCTGGCCGGCAGCTCGTCGATCACCGCTCCGCTCGCGTCGAGCACCTCGATCTTCAGCTTGCCGAACAGGTGCCGGGTGCGCTGGTAGTAGGTGACGACCGCGCCGTCCTTGGGGTTGTCGCCCACGAACGCCGCGGCGCCGTTGGCCCAGCCCCCCTGCGCCTCGATGCGCTGCTGCGCGGGGCGTGCCGACACGAAGGCGGCGTCCTGCGAGGCGAGCTCCGGCGTCAGCTTACGCAGCGGCGTGATGTCGTCCACGATCCAGATGCCGCGGCCGTGCGTGGCGATCACGAGGTCGCTGTCGCGCGGCTGCACGGTGAGATCGCGCACCGCGACGGTGGGCAGATGCCCGCCCCGGTACTGCGCCCAGTGCGCGCCGCCGTCCACCGACATCGAGAGTCCCAGCTCCGTGCCGAGGTAGAGGAGCTGCGGGTCGATGGGATCCTCCTTGATCACGTGGGCGTAACCGCGCACACCCTTTCCGTCCTTCGGATCGAGGAGCGCCGTCCAGGTGCGACCGTAATCCTTCGTGACGTAGACATAGGGCGTCATGTCCCCGAACGTGTGCCGGTCGAAGGCTGCATACGCCGTGCCCGGCGCGTACTGGCCCGCCTGAACCCAGTTCACCCAGCTGTTCTTCGGCAGCCCGCGCACGTTCCCCACCACGTTCTCCCAGTGCCCGCCGCCGTCGCGCGTCAGCTGCAGGTTGCCGTCGTCGGTGCCGACCCAGATGAGGCCGGCGGTGAGCGGGGACTCGCTGATCGAGAAGATCGTGGTGTGCATCTCCGCCACCGAGTTGTCGACCGTGACGCCGCCGGATTCCTCCTGCTTCTGCTTCTGCGGATCGTTGCTGGTGAGGTCGGGCGAGATGCGCTCCCACGTCTGGCCGTGATCGTGCGAGCGGTAGAGGAACTGCGCCCCGATATAGATCGTCGACGGGTCGTGCGGCGAGAGCGCGATGGGCGTATTCCAGTTGAAGCGCAGCTTCTTGTAGCGCTTCAGCTCCTGCGCGCCGAGGCGCGGTTGGATATCGCGGGTCTCGTGGGTGTGCCGGTTGACGCGGCCGATGAAGCCCCCCTGGTACTCGGCATACACGTAATCGGAATCGGAAGGGTCCTCGAACATCCAGAACCCGTCGCCGCCGAACATGTTCTCCCAGCGCGAGCTCGTGATGCCGCCCGGGTAGGCCGAATCGCCCACCCAGCTCGAGTTGTCCTGCAGCCCGCCGTAGACGCGATACGGGTCGCGGTCGTCGACGCTCACGTGATAGAACTGCGCGATCGGCAGATTGTCGCTCTTCCACCATCTGTTGCCGCCGTCGTACGAGATCCACAGCCCGCCGTCGTCGCCCGCGAACACGTGTTGGGAGTTGTTGGGATCGATCCACAGGTCGTGCAGGTCGCCGTGCATGCCGTTGAAGCCGCCGACGACCGCGAAGCTCTTGCCGCCGTCCTCGGAGAGGATCAGGTTACCGTCGGTCTTGAAGACGCGCTTGGCGTCCCTGGGATCGACGATCAGGTTGGCGAAGTAGAACGGCCGCCACACCATCCACTGACTCTTGTCGCCCCGCTCCCAGCTCTCGCCGCCGTCGTGCGAGACGAGGAGCCCCGAGTCGGTCGACTCGATGAAGGCGTAGGCGGTTTTCGGCTCGCTCGGCGCAAAGCGCACCGCGATGCGTCCGTAGGGTTTCGGCGGCAGCCCCTTGCCGGAGGCCGTCGTGAGCTCGGTCCAGCTCGCCCCGCCGTCGGTGCTGCGGTAGAGCCCGCTGCCCGAAGGCGCCTTGGGGCTCTCGCCGCCCGATCGGTAGGTCCAGCCCCTGCGGCGGAAGTCCCAGAGCGAGGCGATGAGGACGTCGGGACTGCCGGGCTGCATCGCGACGTCTCCGCAGCCGGTCGAGAGATTCCCGCCCTTGAGCACCAGCTGCCAGGTCTTGCCGCCGTCCGCGGTGCGGTACAGGCCCCGATCGGCCGAGTCGCTCCAGAGCTTGCCGGGCACGCAAGCGTACACGGTGTCCGAGGCGCGCGGATCGACGAGGATCCGCGAGATGCGCTCGGACTCCGGCAGCCCCGAGAAGGTCCAGGTCTCCCCGGCGTCGGTGGACTTGTAGATGCCGTTGCCGATCGAGACGCTGTTGCGCGTCCAGGTCTCGCCGGTGCCGACCCAGACGTTGTCGTGATGCGTCGGGTCGACGGCGATGGCGCCGATCGACTGGACCGGCTGCTCGTCGAACACCGGCTTGAAGGTGGTCGCGCCGTCGGTGGACTTCCACACTCCCCCGCTCGCTGCGCCGACGAACAGCGTCAGCTTCCCCGACCGGTCGGCGAAGCCGGCGAGCGCCGCGATGCGCCCGCTCATCGCCGCCGCTCCGATGTTGCGCGCACCCAGACCCGAAATCGCGCCCGAGTCGATCGCGGTTCCCTCGGCCGCGGCGACTGCGGTGCAGCCGATGGTGCCGGGCACCAGGCAGCAGAGCGCTGCGAACTCCAATCGCATGGATTGTTCTCCTTATCCGCGCCTTACTTCGCGGCGCTTGCGGGCGCGGCCGGGAACTGGAACAGCCGGCTCTCGGCCGCAACGTTCGCTTCCGCCTTCTCGACCTGCACGCTGACGCGCTCGCTCGAGCCTTTCGGTCCCGACTCCACCGCGAACGGGACGTAGACCCCGGCCACCTTCTCGTAGTCACCGTAGTCGACGACGGTCTCGTTGGGCACCCCGTGCTCGATGCGCCGGTTGACGGCGCGGATCTCGAGGAAGTAATCGGGGTCGAGGTAGACGTAGGTCACATCGCCGTTCGGACGCGTGACGCGCAGCTTGTGCGCCTGAGTGCCGTCGATGTCCTCGGTGCCTAGGTAATCGAGCGTGTAGCCCTTTGCCTGGTAGTCGACGAGCACCCCGGTGAAGTCGGCGGCATTCTCGGAGAGCCCCTTGGCGTCGTCGGCCGAGAGTCTTTCCGGGTCCTTGCGGCCCTGGAACGGGTTGATCTGCCACGCCTGCTCGCCGTCGAAAGCCTGCACCCGCGTGAGTCCCTGGAGCTGTACCTCATAGCGGATCGAGCCGGGTCGCCTGATGAGAGCGACGTAGCGCAGCTCGAGCGTTCCGCGGTTGACCCGCAGCTTCCCCGACAGGCGCACCGACTTGAGGGCGGCGAGCTCCTCGGGGGTGCCTTTCGCGGCGGCGTTCTTCGCGGCCAGCTCATCGGCGGTGTAGGCGACTGCACCGGACGCTGCCAGCGTCAATAGAAACGCGGCCAGGTGGCGCATGCGAGCTCCGGGGGTTTGGGTGGGGGGCGCTATGATGCATTGCCGTTTGCTGCGACACCAGATGCGCTCAGTTCTCATCCGCGAGGTTGGGATCCCGCGCCGGGGGCAGCTCGGGGCGGATCTCGATGAGTCGCAGCGCCTTGAGGCCCGAGTTGAGAGCCGGGAGCTCACTCTCGAGCTGCCGCCAGGGAGCGAGCAGTTCGGCGAGCGCGGCTGCGGCGGCCTCGCACGCCGTACGCTGCGCGGCGGTCGGTGCCGCATCGGCCCGGGTCACCTCGGCATAGAGCGTGCTGAGGTGGTCCTGTACCTCGGTGAGCGTGAGGCGCGCCGCGGCGGCCTGCGCCGGGGCCGCCTGCGCCGGAGCGGCCCGCCCCTGAGGCGCGTCCTTTGCGGGCTCGAGCAGCTCCGACAGGCGCCTGTCGAAGTCTCTCACCGGCTGCGCCGCGGCTGCGCCGGGCGCGAGCGAAGCGAGCTGCTGATGCACGGATCTCGCGGCGAGCAGCGTCCTCGAGGCGCCGCTGAGGAGATCGGCAAGCTTCATGGCCAGATGGAATTGATCGTCGAGCGCACCGTCGGCGAGCTTGACTCGCGGATCCTCCTTGATCACGAGCGGCGCCTCGAGCCGGCGACCGCCTGCGGTCAGGCGCACCAGGTAAGTGCCGGGCAGTGCGACCGGCCCCTCGGGGCCGCGCGGCGTCGCGTGGGGTACGGCGGAGATCGGATAGCCCCGGGCGATCGCCACCGGCGCCGGGTAGTGCAGATCCCACACCCAGCGGTGCATACCGGCCTGAGCCGGGAGCGTGCGCGGCTCGCGCAGCCAGTAGCGCGGAATGAGCTCGCGCGAAAGCTCCTCCGCGCTCGGCTCTAATGGGTCGTCGCTGCGGTAGCGCCGCACGAGCTCGCCCTTGCCGTCGAGCACCTCCAGCGCGACCGCGCCGCGCTCATCGCGCGGCAGGTAATACTCGACGACTGCGCCGGCGGGCGGGTTGGCTGCGAGCGGCTCGTCGGGCGGGATCGGGGTATCGGTCCAGGTGCTGCGGCTCACCCGATAGCTCGCTGCCGGATGGATGAGGACGGCCTCGCGTACGTTCGGGCCGCGCAACTGCCGCAGCCGCGAGACGTCATCGAGAATCCACAGCGAGCGGCCGTGCGTGGCAACGAGGAGATCGTCGCCGTGGACCGAGAGATCCCGCATCGAGGTATGGGGGAGATTGAGCTGGAGCGAGTCCCAGTGCTCGCCGTCGTCGTCCGAGATCCACACCGCCTTCTCGGTCGCCGCGTACAGCAGTCCCTGCCGCTGCGGATCCTCGCGCACCGAGTTCACCGGCGCATCCGCCGGCAGGGCGCCGGCGATCGCCTCCCAGGTCCTGCCGCTATCGCGGGTCCTGAAGAGGTAGGGATGCAGGTCGTCGATACGCAGGCGGCTCACCGAGACGTAGGCCGTGCCCACGTCGAAGTGCGAAGCCTCGATCTGGGTGACCTTGCTCCACGCACCCGTACCCGGCGGAGTCACGTTCGCCCAGTGGGCGCCGCCGTTTCTCGTCAGCCACACGAGTCCGTCGTCGGTCCCGGCCCAGAGCGTGTCGAGGCTCAAGGGCGAGGCGCCGAGAGCGTAGATCACGCCGCGCTGGCGCTCGGCGCCGGGCCGATGCAGCTCCCCGACGCTCATCGGGACGCCGGGGACCTCGCGCGCCAGGTCGGGACTGATCGCCTGCCAGTTCGCTCCACCGTCCTTGGTCTTGAAGAGTCTGTTGGCCGCGAAGTAGAGCGTGTGCGGATCGACCGGCGAGAACATGAGCGGCTCGGTGCGATCGACCCGCACCTCCGCGCCCCGCACCGGAATCGGTGTCACGTTCTGCGCCTGTCCGGTCGAGCGGTGAAACTTCGATACCTCGTTGCGACCGCCCCCGTAGATCACGTCCGGATCGAGCGGATCCGGCGCGACGTAACCGTACTCGATCGCCCCGACGGGGTGCCAGTCGCGGTCGGTGATCTCGCCATCGTTGCCGCGGCTCGCGATGCACACCGAGCCGCTCTCCTGCTGCGCGGCGCAGACCTGGTAGGGAAAGGTCGGCGTGACGCTCACGTGGAACAGCTGCGCCGTCGGCTGGTTGAACCAGGAGCTCCACGACTCGCCGCCGTTGAGAGTCACGACCGCGCCCTGGTCGCCGGCGAGCGCGATGACGCGCGGATCGCTCGGACTGATCCATAGATTCTGATAATCGTCGCCGCCCGGCGCTCCCCGCAGCGACACCCAGCTCCTGCCGCCGTCGCTCGACTTCATCGTGACGAGGCTCGCGCTGTAAACGACGTCGGGGTTCGTCGGATCGACGCGCAGCACGGGCAGGTCGCCGCCGCCGATGCGCAGCGCCGGCCGCGGATCGGAAGTGATGCGCACCCAGCTCTCGCCGGCGTCGTCCGAACGGAACACGCCAAGTCCGACCGCCGAGGAGTAATCGCCGGGCTCGCTGGTGCCCGCGGCGGCATAGAGGCGCTGCGGCGCGCTGGGCGCGATCGCGATGTTGACCTGGACGAGATTGGAAGGAAGCCCCGCCGTGAGGGGCTTCCAGGTCGTGCCGCCGTCGGTCGACTTGAACAGCCCGCCTCCCGTGCCCTGGAACTCGTTCTTGTCCTCCCAGGGGCCGAGACGCGACTGCCACAACGCGGCGTACACGATGTCCGGGCGGCTCGGGTCGATCGCGACCGCGGAGCCGCCGGTGTCCTGATCCTTGTAGAGCACCCGCTGCCACGTGACGCCGCCGTCGAGCGAGCGGTAGATGCCGCGCTCGGAATTCGGACCGAAGGGATGACCGAGCACCGCGGCGAACAGGCGGCCCGGATTGTGCGGATCCACGGCCAGCTCGGGGATCTGCTGGGCATCGGTGAGGCCGAGGTGAGTCCAGGTCCGGCCCGCGTCCGCGGAACGGTAGATGCCGTCGCCCACCGACAGGTCCGGTCGATGCAAGCCCTCGCCGCTTCCCACGTAGATGACATTCGGATCCGAGGGCGCGACCGCGAGCGCCCCGATCGACTGGGTCGGCTGCGCATCGAAGATCGGCCGCCACGTGCGGCCGGCGTCATCGGTCTTCCAGACGCCGCCGTTGACCGCGCCGACGTAGAAGACGTTCGGCTGCGACGGCACGCCCGCGAGCGCACGCGTGCGCCCGCCGCGCAACGGCCCGATCATCCGCCACGCGAGCTCCTGGTAGACCCCCGGCGGGTAGTGCTGCGCGACGGCGACCCCCGCGAGCCCGCCGAGACCGGCGCACGCCGCCAGGAGAAGGAGTCCCAGCCTGTGGATGCCCATAAGTTCCCCCTCAGTTCTGTCCGTGGAACGCTCCGGCTCGTGTCCGATGGAACGACTCGGCGCTCGACGCGTCAGAGTAATCTGTTCCGCCCCACCGCCTCAGCCTGGCGCCGAACGCCGATGGATCGCTGCAAGCTGTTGTGCGTGCTCGCGCTGGCCGTCATCCAGACGGCCGCTCTCCCCGGATGTGCCGCGTACCACGCCTACCGCAAGTGCGGATCCGGCGGATGCCCCGGCGATGCAAGCATTACGGCCGAGGTGCGCGCGCTGTTGGATCAGCACCCAGCCCTCGGCCCGCCCAATCAGGTCTACGTCCAGACTCTCGACCGGGTCGTGTATCTGACCGGGCAGGTCGCGACCGATCTGCAGCGCGAAATCGCCGCTGCCACCGCGCGCGAAGCCCCCGGCGTGCACGAGGTCGTCAATACCATCGCGCTCAGCTACAGCGGCCGCTGAGTGCGCTTGAGCCGCACCTTGCCGCCGGCATCGCGGCTCACGACGACATCGTAGCGCTGGCCGCGGAAGGCAATGTTCTTGAGGGTCACCGACCTCCACCCATCCGGCAACACCGGCGGGTAGGCCTCGCTGAGTCCTTTGTCGTCGATGCGCAGCCCCGTCAGCCCGTAAACGAAGCTCTGCACGAAACCCGCGGAGGTCGAGAGGATGTAACCGGCGTTGTTGGCCGCGGTCTCGCTGCGCACGTTGAACGGCGGCTTGAGGAAGCCGACGAGATTGCGGGCGATCCAAACGCCCGCGGCGTTGCCGTCGCCGAGCTCGGCCGCGTGCACCGCGAGCATGACCATCATCATCTCGTTCGGATCGTCGCCGTGGACCTTGAGCTCCTTCAGCTGGAACTCGAAATCGTTGCGGCGCACCTGCTGCGTCATCGGCAGGTCGAGATTGGGATAGGCGAGCCAGGAGAGCGAGGAGCCCATCCAGGTGACCTTGTCGTGCGGCGTGCTCGCGTCGAAATCCAGGTGCCGCTGCTCCCGCGTCGAGAACGGAATGTACATCTGCCGCGCGATCCGTTCCCAGCGCGGGTCGGGCGCGGCGCCGACTTCCCGGGCCGCGGCGACGGCGATGTCGAGCGCCTTGCGCGCGCTCGCGTTGGTGAACGAGTCGTTCGAGACGTCGTCGTACGCCTCGTCGGGCGAGGTGACGTGATGGATCTCGTAGCGATGCTCGGCGGCGTTGAGCTCGACCCGGCTCACCCAAAACTCGGCGATCTCGCGGATGACCGGCCAGCCGTACTCGCGCAGCCAGGCGCGATCCCCGGTGGCGAGGTAGTACTGCCACTGAGCGATCGCGATGTCGGCGTTGACGTGAATCTCGCGCCACACGCCGTAGGCGAAATATGGAGTGTGGTCGACGCCCGTCTCGGGATCCGACTCCCACGGGTACATGGTGCCGCGTGCTCCGTACTGGCGTGCGCGCTCGCGCGCCGGCTGCATCGTGCGGTGGCGGAACATCACGATCGGCTTGGCGCGCTCCGGGTACAGCAGCAGCAGCGCCGGGAACACCCAGGAATCGCTGTCCCAGAAGGCGTGCCCCGCGTAGTTCGGCGTGAGGGCGCAGGCGCCCATGGGCCACGCGGTGCCGACCGTCGTGTTGGACAGGAGGTAGTACAGGTCCGAATGCAGCGCCTGCTGCGCGCGGGCGTCGCCGTCGATCAGCACGTCCGATTGCCATAGCTCGTGCCAGGCTGAAACGTGCGCCTCGAGCAGCGCGTCGAAGCCGCTCGCGCGCGCGGCCCTGGCGAAGGCCAGCGTCGCCTGCGCATCTCCGCCCCACCCCTCGCGCGACACGGCGGTGTATTTCGCGAACTTGTAGGTCCGGCCCTTCTCGACCGGCACGCTCACCATCAGGCCGAGCCGGTACGGGCCCTTGATCAGCTTGACGTCGGACGGCGAGGCTCCGGCAGGTAGACCGATGGCCGCGGCCTCCGCCATGGCGAGGCCGTGCTCGGCCCGGCCGTCGAGCCGGAACGTGAGGTCGGAAGCGTCGCCGTCCTGTGCGAGCACGTGCGTATCGCCGTGGTACCAGACCGGGGCGCGGTCGGCGGTGACGGCATTCACCGGCTCGAGCACCGACATGTTGTTCGCATCGACCGCGGTGAGCATCTCTTCGCCGTTCATCGTGCGGATCGGGAAGCGCGGCTGGTGCGGCGCCCAGAGCGTGAAGGAGAACGTCAGGCGCACCGTGCCGGAGAAGTCGGGCGTGATCGCGATCCGCGTCGCGGCCAGGTGCCGCGACGCCTGGCTCACGAAGCTCGTGACTCGGACGTCCGTGCTGCGCTGGCTGTCGTCGGTGTAGCGGTAGGTGGTGCTGAGCGTCGCGTCGTGGAGGTTGAGCGTCTGGCTGTAGTTCGCGAACGCCTTGGCCGAGAGCTTGGTCTGGTCGAGCCAGAACTCGCCCGCACTCGTGCCGCCGGTGCTGTAGTCGATGCCGCTCCAGCCGGGGATCGCGGCCGGCCGCGCGATGTCGTCCCTGGCGTAGTCCATGAAGGCGACCATGTAGGCGAGGTTGCCTTCGGTGCCGCGCGGCCCCGTCATGGTCGACAGATACCCGTTGGCGAGGTAGCTCGGGAAATAGGCGGCGAAGTCTTTGGGCGTGGCGGTGAGGAGAAAGCTCGCATCGGTTTCCGCCTGCGCCGCGCCGACGGCCGCGCCGCATGCCGCCGCCCATACCAACATGCCCACCGCGAAGCGCTGCCCGAGCTTCAATCGCACACTCCCGGAACGGCCCGGCGCAGCTGCGCGCAGCGGTTGCTGCGACTGAAAGGGCTGCCGGCGATCACGCCGCGCGGAGCCTATCGTAGGGGCGGGCCTGCTGCAACGACCCGCCGGCGGCGCGAACGATCCTCCGTGCGCGAGGCACTTGCCGGCGCGCGCGGCACTTGCCGGCAGGCGAGGCGCGGCCTGCAGCGCAGCGGGCCGTCATTTCGTGTCGGGTTCGTTGTGCAGGGTCATCCACACGGCGATGTCCCAGGCATTGTGGATACCGATGAACAGGAGCAACAGCGACATGGCCCCGACGGCGTACAGGCTCTCGAGCGGCCGGTGCCACATCAGCACCGCACTCGCCGTCAGGCCGCCGTACGCGGACATCGGCAGGATCGCATTCCAGATCCAGTCCTCGCGCACCGGGACGTACCGACTGCCCTGACGGCGCAGCCGGGCGGCGACGAGCCCGCCGTAGCTCAGACCGCCGAGCCCGACGAGCCCCACACCGGCACTCAGGGTCGGCACACTCTGGTGCGGCATACTCAGGTACGCGGCCAGAGCCAGCGCCGCCCCGAAATGCACGATCGTCGGTGTGACGAAAGCGTGCAGACCGGTGGGCTGCACGCGCGCCGCGTCCCGGATCAACGCAATCACGACGAACGTGAGTCCCGTCAGTCCTCCGGCCGAGGATCCGATGATGACGTAGAAGTTTTCCCAGCCTGCCAGCGGTGATGCGTCCATCCGCCCATCTTATATCCAGGCGCGCCCCTGGCAGGCGTGGCCTTTCCGCCGTGCGGGGCCGCTGCAACGCAAAAGC
>Ga0209059_1001449_pt1 | contig 10853 bp, 11 predicted proteins | sample GraSoiAngelo_151_FD_186165 | JGI IMG/M metagenome (GOLD analysis project Ga0209059, IMG submission 186165) | Grasslands soil microbial communities from the Angelo Coastal Reserve, California, USA - 14_1009_12_20cm (SPAdes) (version 2) | ecosystem: Environmental > Terrestrial > Soil > Grasslands ...
TGGACCACCCTCATCGCGACAGGTGGGTGCCCGGTGGCGGTGGCATGTGCCTGCATACGATTTTGCCTGATCCGGTCAATCCCAAGCGTATGGTCATTGCCATATCTACGGCGGGGACCTACCGCACTGATGATGGAGGCACAACCTGGCAGGCGAGGAATGAAGGAGTACGAGCAGAGTTTCTGCCGGACAAGTATCCGGAGTTCGGCCAGTGCGTGCACAAGATCGTGCAGCATCCGGCGCAGCCGCAGCGGCTGTTCCTGCAGAACCACTGGGGGCTCTATCGCAGCGATGATGGCGGCAATTCGTGGAAAGACATTGCCAAAGGCGTGCCCTCGGACTTCGGCTTTTGCATGGCAATCCATCCCCACGATCCGGAAACGGTGTACATTGTGCCGATTGAGTCCGATGAGTACCGCTGCACACCTGAGGGCAAGCTGCGCGTTTACCGCACGCGCAATGCAGGCGCAAAATGGGAGCCGCTGACGCGCGGGCTGCCGCAGAAAAACGCGCTGGAAACCGTTCTCCGCGATTCCATGGCGACCGACACCTGCGATCAGGCGGGAATTTATTTTGGCACCCGCAGCGGTAAGATCTATGGCTCGAATGATGAGGGCAAGTCGTGGCAGGCGATTATTGAAGGTCTGCCGGCGGTGGTGTGCGTGCGCGCGGCTCTGGTAGGAGAAGACACCGGCAGCTCACCGCGGAGGCGCGGAGGCGCGGAGAAGAACAGGGTTAAGAGCAAAAGCTCCCATTCGAGACAAACATCTTCAAAGCGAGCAGCGAAGAGCCGAGCGCCGAAGAGCCAGGCCCGGACGGGCAAGAGATAAGCCATGCCGGTCAGCTTTCGCATTCCGACGTATCTGGCCGCCTTCGCTGGAGGCCAGAACTCGCTTCAGGTCGAGGGTTCGCCGACGACAGTCCGCGCGGCATTGGAGGCGCTGTGGCAAACACATCCAGCGCTGCGCGACCGCATTGTCGACGAGCAGGGCGAGGTGCGCCAGCACATCAACATCTTTGTGGGCGAAGAAGCGATTCGCTTCGCGGATGGGCTGACGACGAAGGTGCCGGACGGAACAGAGATTCTGATTGTGCCGGCGGTGAGCGGAGGGTGAAGATCAAAACCTACCACGGAGACACGGAGACACGGAGAAAAACAAAAAAGAATAAAGTATTTGCCGCAGATGAACGCAGATAAATCAGCCGCGAATGAACGCGAAAGGACGCGAATCAAAGAGTTTGCGAGGCCAGTTGAACAGCTTTCTGTATGTTGGGAGAGAGTTTAATGGGCAGGAAATATTCAGCCGGGTAAAATAGTCTTCGCCTGATTCGTCGATGATTCTGGTTAGGCCTAGTGCATTTGATGATTTGTCAGGAACGATTTGATAGAGCTTGCGCAGTTCCAGGGAGGCCGGGCAATCATCTTTTTTACGCAAACCGCGTATTGAGAGACACTCCGCGCGGTCGTTTTACTTCTGTCCTTCTTTGTTGATGTTGCGCGCTTCATAGTAGCTTTTTCAAAATTCTGAGAAATTTCTTTAGAGAATTCCCTGAATCAGTATAGTGAGTGACAGAGTGTCGGGATCCTTCGGCTCGCCCTCGCTCCTTGCGTCGCTCGTTCTCACTCAGGATGACAGATTGATGAGATCTTCTCGCCAAATTACTTTAGCTTCATGCTCGCTCCCTCAAACACCTTTGTCACCGAATTGCGCCCGACGCCGTAGACGATGAAGCCCTTCTCGTCAAAACTGTATTCGCGGAAGAGGAGTTCGGCCAGGCCGTCGCCGTCAACGTCTACGGCGTCGACCAGCTCCAGGCGCGGGGCCACGTCCAGGCGGGATGAATCGGTCACGCTGGAGGCGAGCTTTCTGGGCACGCCTTCAAAATCAACGCGGGCAATCACCGTGACATAGCGGGAGATAAACTTTCCCGGATTGTCTTTGGCCCCGGGCGCCAGATAGCTGCCGGGAATTTCCGCGCTCAGCACGATAACTGCATCATTGCTCAGGTCCAAATCGAAAGAGCGCATGACTACGTTTTTGAGCGAGTTAGGCGTGAGCTGCGAATTTTCATGCGGAAGCTGGGCCAGCGCCAGCTTGAGCATCTTTGCTTCCATCTGCTGTTCTTCGCCGGGCTTCCAGGAAAAGTCGAAAGAGCGGGAGTCAGACGGCTCAGTATCAGAGACGCCGACAAGGTTCCTGGTTCCCGGCGTAAATACAGCCGCGCCCGTGGCCGGGATTGTGCCCTCAGGTATTGGCGTTGGCTTGGCGGACGGCGGTTGTTCCGGTTCCGGTTTTTCCGGGGGGCGCCGTCTAAGAACCGGACGGTCAGTATCTTCCGGCGCAGGCGGAGAAGTGTTGGCGGAAACAGGCTGCTCCGGCGTGGGACTGGCGGTGGCTGCGGGCGCGGCCGCAGAGTCGCCACGATGCAGAACGGGCCGCTGGTCGACCGGGGTCGCCGGTTGCGGTGTCTCAGCTTTTTTTGCCGTGACCGCCGGCTGCCATTTCCCCAGAGCGGTCCAGCCGTTATTGTTCACGCTGTTCACAATGGTCACGTATCCAGCCGCCGTGCCGCTCTTCTGGGCTTCATACACGATGCCGTTTTCCAGCGCCATGGGTCGTGGGGTCGCTTTGTAAATGCTGGCATCGCGGAAGCGGCCTTCATCCAGGATGGTGACAGGGATGACGCGCGTAGTAACCACGCCGGCCTGGTCGGTGGTGACCTCAAGCAGGGCAGTGGCGCGGAGCTTGTGCGCGGTCCGGTGCTGTGCGCTGATGGTGGCGGCGGTGAAAACCAAGGCCAGCAGGCCAAGGCTGGTCAGGAAGGTTCTTCTGCGATATAAATTCATTGACGTTATAAACACGGAAAATCCATGGAAGTTAATGATAAAGCCCCCGAGTTCTCTCTGGCCAATCAAGAAGGCAAAACGATAGCCTTAAAGGACTATCGCGGCAAGAACGTGGTCCTCTTCTTTTATCCCAAGGCGAATACTTCCGGTTGAACGCTGGAGGCGTGCGGGTTCCGCGACGCATTCCAGAAAATCCAGAAGGCCGGCGCGATTGTGTTCGGCATTTCGCCAGACAAGCCGTCAGCCCAGAAGAAGTTCAAAGAGAAATATGACCTTCCTTATTCACTGCTTTCCGACGAAGACAAGGCCGTGGCCAAAAAGTTTGGCGTGCTCAAGGAAAAGAGCATGTACGGCAGGAAATATATGGGGATTGAGCGGACGACCTTCGTGATCGGCCCGGAAGGCAAAATTGCCGCCGTGATTACTGGCATTAAGCCGGATGAGCACGCGACGGCGGTGATGGCAGCGCTGAAGTAACCCCAAAACCTTTACACAGACGAATATAGGAAGCAGAGAAAGAGGAAGTCAGCACAGGCCAGCATCCATTTCCCGAACGAGTCCCAGCCCGTGTTGAACCAAGCTTACTTCGCTCCGGTAATGGTGAAGGTAAGGACGCTTTCGGCGGGAATTGTGACTTCCTGCTTGCCCGTGTAAGCGGCAACTCCGGTCCCAGCGCCTGCTCCCGCAGCCGCGCCAATGGCCGCGCCCTTCCCGCCGCCTGCCAATGCGCCAATCAGCGCGCCTGCGCCAGCGCCACCGCCAATCTTGGTAACGTTGCTCTTGGTGTGGCTCTTGCCCTGGCGGCTGACACGCGAGCTATACACGGTCTCCCCGTTGATGGATGTCAGGCGCAGCGAGAGCGCACCGGGTTTGTGCAGACGTCCGCTGCGATTCACATAGGTAATTTTCCCTGCTACAGGAGCGCCGGCCTTGGCTACAGATTTGCCGTCAACCACAATGTCGCTGGTGAGCGTTCCGTGCCAGCTTTCGCCAGCGGCAGCAGTCGCCGAACTCAAAGATTTGCCGAGCCGGACAGTGACATGGCTGCCGGCAGGAATAGTCGAGGCGCCGGCGCTCAAGAACGAAGCTGCCAGGATCAAACCGAGTCCAAGCCATCTGCGAAACTTCATAAGCCTTCCTCCAGTGCTTCAGTGAGTGGGTGAACTGCTGCAACTGTCCACAATTTTAACCCCTGCGGCCATTCTGCTATACACTTTCCGCTGAAAACGGAGGAACCAATGAAGGCTTGGCCTTTGGTGCTGTTTTGTATTGTTGCCGCAGGTGAGCTGGTTGCTCAGAAACAGGGCGGCTCCAAAGCATTGCACGATCTGTTTGCCGCAGCCTGGGATTACGACATGGAGCAGCGGCCGGAAGAGGCCTCAGAGCTGGGTGACCGTCGTTGGAACGATCGCTGGGGAGACAAAAGCCCGGAGGCCTACGCGCGACGCAACCAGCACAACCAGGAGGTCCTGGCGAAGCTGGCCAAGATGGACCGCAACAAGCTGAACAAGACGGACCAGCTCAACTATGACTTGTTTCAAAAGCGTTACGCCGACCGCGCGGAGCAATTCAAATATCGCTGGTTCCTGATGGACTTTAACCAGCGGGAAGGCCCGCAAACCAGTGACACGCTTGGCGACGCGCTGCGTTTTGAGACGTTGAAAGACTACGAAGACTGGCTGGCGCGCATGCGCGCGGTTCCGGAGTATCTGGAGCACTTCACGGCGCTGCTGCGGCAGGGAATGCGCGAGCGCATGGTCCATCCCCGGATCATTATGGAGCGCATTCCCGGGCAGATCGAAAAACAGATTGTCAGAGATCCAACGCAGAGCGGCTACTACAAACCGTTTCGCCATTTTCCCAGAGAAATCTCCGCCGCTGAGCAGCAGCGGCTGCAACAGCAGGCGCAGCAGATCGTGAAACAGCAGATTGTTCCGGCGTTTACCAAGCTGAAGCAATTCTTTGTGAACGAATATCTTCCTGCCTGCTATACGCAGGTGGGCGCGTGGCAGCTCCCGCACGGCGACGAGCTCTACGCCTATATGGTGCGCCACTACACCACGACCCAGGTAACGCCGGAAGAGGTCCATCAGACCGGCCTGAGAGAAGTTGCGCGTATCAATCGTGAGATGGACCAGGTGATGCAACAGACCGGATTCAAGGGCACGCGCGAAGAGTTCTTCAAGTTCCTGCGCAGCGATCCGCAATTTTTCTATCAATCGCCGGAAGAGCTGTTGCAGGCCTATAAAGCCCTGGCCAAGACCGTGGATCCAAATCTGGTAAAAGTCTTTCGCACTTTGCCGCGTGAGCCCTACGGAGTGGAGCCGATTCCGGCCAGCATCGCGCCTGACACAACGACCGCGTATTACCGCGAGGGAGCAGCGGACGGTTCGCGTGCCGGTACCTACTTTGTCAATCTTTATAAACCCGATACTCGGCCCAAGTGGGAAATGACTGCGCTTTCTCTGCATGAATCGGTGCCCGGACACCATCTTCAGATCGCCCGCGCGCATGAATTGGGAGAAATGCCTATGTTTCGCCGTTTTGGCGAGTATACGGTTTTCGTGGAAGGCTGGGGCCTGTACGCTGAGTCGCTGGGTGATGACATGGGCCTCTATACCGATCCTTACTCCAAGTTCGGCCAGCTTAGCTACGAAATGTGGCGCGCGGTGCGGCTGGTGGTGGATACCGGAATGCACGTGAAGCACTGGACGCGCGATCAGGCCATCCGCTACTTCATGGAGAACTGTCCCAAGCACGAACTGGATGTGACGAACGAGATTGACCGCTACATTGCCTGGCCGGGACAAGCGCTGGCCTACAAGACCGGCGAGTTGAAGATCAAAGAGTTGCGGGCACATGCGCGCAAGGAGTTGGGCGAGAAATTCGATCTCAAGGAATTTCACGACGTGGTGATTGGCTCTGGGCCGCTGCCGCTGGATATCCTGGAGCGAAACGTGAATGCGTGGATCGCGGACAAAAAACAGCCGGCGCGTTCCAGCCATGCCACGGCAAAGAAGTAAGCAGACACTATGAATATTGCGCTGCGATCCAAGCCCGCCGCCAGAGCGCGCAAGCTTCTGCGCCGCGCGTTTTTCAATCGCGATCCGCGCCTGGTCTGCCGCGATCTGCTGGGCAAGCTGATTGTGCGCCGCGAAGGCGAGCAGAGAATCGCCGGCCGCATCGTTGAGGTGGAAGCTTATCTCGGCGAGGACGATCTGGCCGCGCATGCTGTTGCCGGACACACCGAACGCAACTCCGTTTTGTTTGGGCCTCCCGGACACGCGTATGTTTACTTTATCTATGGCGTGCATCACTGCCTGAATATTTCCTGCCTTCCGTCCGGACAGGCGGGTTGCATTCTTATCCGCGCGCTGGAGCCGGTTTCCGGTGTTCGTGCAATGGCCAGAGGACGCCAGTTGCCCGACATGGAACTCATCTCGCGTCTGGATTTTCGCAAACTTACCAGCGGTCCCGGTCGGCTCTGTGAAGCGCTGGGCATCACCCGCAAGCGCGACAACGGCAAGGACATGCTCTCCGCCAAGTCCGATCTTCAGGTGATGGACGATGGCTACAAAGTGAATGAAATCGCCGTAACGCCGCGCATCGGCATTACCAAATCGGTGGAGATGCCGCTGCGCTACACGATCGCGGAAAATTTCTTTGTCTCGCGCAAGTAAGCCGGCTCTTAGCCCGGCGCATCGGCATTTCCCGGGCCTGTCACCACAATGTTGTCGATAAGCCGTGTGCTCCCGACATGTGCGGCCACGGCTACCAGCGCGCCACGCGAAACGTCAGAGACCGGTTCGAGCGTCTCGCGGTTTACGACCTCAAAATAGTCGAGCTTCACCGCCGGCTCTTCCGCCATCACCTGCGTGCCCGCGACCAGAAGCCTGGCCGTAGTCGCCTCGCCGCGATCCACCAGGCTCTGCACGCGCATCAGCGCGCGATACAACACCGTGGCCTGCTTGCGCTGCTCCGGGCTCAGATACGCATTGCGTGAGCTCATGGCCAGGCCATCCGCTTCGCGAATGATGGGGCAGACCACAATGCGCACATCAAGGTTGAGGTCGCGCACCATCTTGCTCACAATCGCTGCCTGCGCCGCGTCTTTTTGCCCGAAGAAAGCAAAATCCGGCTGCACGATGTTGAACAGCTTGGCGACTACAGTTGTCACGCCGCGAAAATGGCCAGGGCGCGAGCGGCCATCGAGCTTTTCGCTCAGCCCTTCCACCGTTACCCATGAGCTTCCGCCCGCGGGATACATCTCCTCGGTTGAAGGCATGAAGAGATAATCAGTCTTTTCTGCCGCCAGCAGCGCGGAGTCGCGCTCCGGATCGCGCGGGTAGCGCCCAAAATCTTCCGTCGGGCCAAACTGTGTGGGGTTGACGAAGACCGAGACAATCACCACGTCCGCCTGCGCCCGCGCCGTCCGCACCAGGGAGAGATGCCCTTCATGCAGCGCGCCCATGGTGGGCACAAAGCCAATGCGCTTGCCGGCGCGTCGCGCTTCTTTGCTTACAGCCGTCACTTCAGCGGCGGAGGTCAGGGTGCGCATAGGGGAAAGAACAGCCATCAGCCTTTAGCACTTAGCCGTTAGCCACCGGAACTACGCAGACGACCGACAGCAATCAGTTTTCCTAATTCCAAGTTTGCAAAATTTCGATTCCCAGATGCCTGTGTAAACCGAAGAGCTCGCATCTTGTTTACAAAGCCAAGGGCTAACAGCTAAGGGCCAATGGCTATCTTGAATACGCCTTCATTTCTTTCCGTCTCAAAATCGCCTCCAGCTCCACACGAGTCTCTTTCGCCAGGTGATATGACTCCGCGTCGCTCGGATAGCCGCCGCTCTCCACGTCAGCCTTGAAATGCTGCACGGCGCTCGTGATCAGGGCCGCCGCATCGCCATAGCGGCGCACAAATTTTGCTGGCTCGCCGAAAGTCAGGTTCACAATGTCATGGAAGACCAGCACCTGGCCGTCGCAATCGGGGCCCGCGCCAATGCCAATCGTCGGCGCACTGACTTCGCGGGTAATCATCTCCGCCACTTCGCGCGGCACGCCTTCCAGCACAATGGAGAACACGCCCGCCTTATCCAGCGCCACTGCGTCTTTCATCAACCGCTCAATCCCGGAAAAGTCTTTGCCCTGGACTTTGTATCCGCCCATCTTGTGCAGTGACTGCGGCGTCAACCCAATATGCCCCATTACCGGCACCTCGGCGTCCAGCACGCGCCGGACCAGGCCTACGCGCTGCGCGCCGCCTTCCAGCTTCACCGCCTCCGCGCCCGCTTCTTTCACAAAGCGCACCGCGTTGTGCACGCCCTCTTTTTCGTCTTCGTGATAGGCGCCAAAGGGCATGTCGGCAATCACCATCGCTGAGCGCACCGCCCGCCGCACCGCCCGCGTGTGATGCAGCATTTCCTCCATGGTGACGGGCAGGGTATTGTCATAGCCCAGCACCACCTGCGCCAGCGAGTCGCCCACCAGGATCATGTCAATCCCGGCCTGGTCCACCAGCCGCGCCGTGGCGTAGTCATAGGCGGTCAGGCAGGTAATGGCCTCGCGCCGCTGCTTCTTTTCCTGGATGGTTGAGGTTGTAACCTTGGGCCGGACTGCCGTGAGATGGCTTGCCCCAGCCTGGCCTTGCGAAAACTGACTTGTCGGTCGGGCGCCCGTCGTTTGGAAATTTGGGGGCTGCCCTCCGTTTGAAGGGATAACGCTCATTTTGCCTCCAGTGCAGTTCGGGAACCCCCGATACCGCCTGTCATGGAATGAGATGCAAACGAAGATATTGTAGTCGCGTAAAGTCGCCTTGGCTAGCGCCTTTGTGGGATCACGAATCCCGTGTGGCATAACCGCCCTCAGCTGTGTCCGATTACCTGAATCACTCCATCCCAACCGCCCCCCTCCCCCGGTTACCTCAATTAGGATTCTAAAGGGTTTATACCAGATCATCCCAGGATGATCCTAGCCGATCTCAGCGTGTGTACCGGGTTTCTCGATCGCCGGATCCCCGATAATACCTCCCCCTCCCCTGGTATCCCAAGTCATTCCAGGTCATCCCAGATTGGCGTAGGTTTGAGCATTCGAATCGAGCTAGAGGCCAACAGCTAGAAGCCAGCAGCTTCAATTGTCAAAGACCGTCCAGATACCGCTTTTCCTCGCTAGAAGGAAATATGTCACTTTACCATTTGTTCGCTTTTAAGTCAAGCAAAAAGAGCGGGATTTTGTCAAAAAAATGAAAGATAATCTGTGGATCCACCATACCGTGGGTGCCCCACTCTTTGCGTCCCGCGAACTGGCATCGGCACCTGTGTGAACGGACGCAAAGGGTGGGTAGATTAGTGCCGACTGTCACCGGCCTACGCTCTGTGTGATTCGCTGTGGATCAGCGGCCATCTCTTGATCGGACGCCAGTTGCCGGTCTTCCAGTCGGCGTGCTCGGTTTCCAGGGTAAAGCCGGGATCGATGATGAAATGGAGCGCGGTTTTGTCCTGAAAGCGAACGTCAATTGCATGGTACTCGCCGGCGGTGAAGACCTCCACAAAGTCCACGGTCTTGCCATTGAATTCGTTGAAGCGGTAGAAGGTGCGCCCCCGGTAGCGGCGAATGGTGGTCTTGCCGCGTTTGGTTTCGGTGAAGCGCAGGGAGGCTGGGAGGCGTCTTGGTTTCTTTGCTTTGGGTGTTTTGCGGACCGCAGGTTGCGTGCGAGAGGGAGAGCGTTTACTTTCAATAGCAGCCATTTTGCCTCCAATCAAGGCGATTTGGTTAGGGCGCGTTCGGTGCGGATAACACCGGGCGCTGCCCGTTAGGATGTGGTTTTACTCTCTGTTGAGAAAAATGAGTCAGTATGTCAAAAGCAAGCGGTCAGCGACGATTTCTTCCTCCAAAGACCGTCCGTTCATCTGAAAGCGGCGCAACATAGAGCGTCCGCAGTTCAGAAAGACCTCACGTTCAAATAGCCCCTGCGGAATAGGAAGCTTGCAGTCAGTCTTGCCCGATTTTTTTGTCCCATCGATGCTCAAAGCTACAAAGACGCCTTTGTCCTTGCAGCGGGTAATTACTCTCATCAGATTTGAAAGATCGAACGCTTGCGCGCCGTAGAGAATACTCTGTGTGTGGGAATATGGCGGATCGCAATAGACCAAATCTCCCGCTTGTGCCAAGTCCATTGCCTGCTCATAGTGAAGCTTTAGGAACTCAGTTCCTACTGTGCGATGCCGCCAATCATCTACACGCAAACTGAAAGACTCCGGTCTTATTGGTTCATGGATGCCGCACGGAGTCGACATATAGCCATCGGATTGCCGAAATCTTACGACGCCTCCGTAACAGCTGCGGCAGAGAAACAACAAATCCGCGCCATTGGGCTTCTTGTTGTAGGAAGCCTTTATCATTTCATAACCTGTGACTTTGTCTTTCGCACTCTTAAAGCGATCCCATCGCTCTGAATACCAGGATTTCAGGGTGTCGGGATCGTGTTGAAGCATTGACCATATTTCAATGAGGGGAGGAAAGGTGTCGGACCCCAGGGCGTCATTCGGTGCCAAAGTCGCAAGCACCGCACCACTCCCAATAAAGGGTTCAAAATAGCGCCCGATTTCGTTAGGAAAAAATGAAACGATCTCGTGTGCAAACCGCTGTTTGTTTCCAATCCACTTGAGCAGTTGCCGCGAGAACGGTGCAACCGAGCGAACAGCGTTCTTTTCATCAAAAAGTACCAGTTGCATGTCAGTAGATGGACTCGGCTCTCCTTCCTGCAAGACTGTATCCGATTTTGGGATATGAGTCAAGGCACCCTATCATCCTACCAGTCCTTATGAGCAAGCGCGGCGACAGACGTCAGCATTTACTTGACTTGTTTCGTCAAATTCGCCTTGAAGCTGGCCTTCGCCAAGTAGACCTCGCCAGAAAACTGCGTCGGCCTCAATCGTTTGTCAGTAAATACGAGTCCGGCGAACGCCGACTGGACTTACTGGAACTCCAGCAGGATTGCACAGCCT
>Ga0209059_1001450_pt1 | contig 10847 bp, 8 predicted proteins | sample GraSoiAngelo_151_FD_186165 | JGI IMG/M metagenome (GOLD analysis project Ga0209059, IMG submission 186165) | Grasslands soil microbial communities from the Angelo Coastal Reserve, California, USA - 14_1009_12_20cm (SPAdes) (version 2) | ecosystem: Environmental > Terrestrial > Soil > Grasslands ...
CTGAGAACTACCTGAGGCAGACGCTCCCGCTGCAGCGGCATGCGCCGCCGGTGCTGACGTGGGAAGCGGAGGGACCTTCGTATTGTCCACCACGTGGTGATTCAAGCAGTAGAGCGCCAGCTCGAGCCGGTCCGCCACTCCTAGCTTGTCGTAGACCTTGCGCAAATAATTCTTCACCACCTGCTCGGTCGTGCCCACGCGCAGGGCGATCTCTTTGTTCTTCATTCCTTGAGTTACGCAGGAGACAATCGTTGACTCTTTGGGCGTGAGTTGCACCTTGGAGCGCGCTCCTGCGGGCCGCGTGCTTTGGCTGCGGTAGGCCTCCATGACCCAGCGGATTCCCTGGGGATCGAGCCAACTCTCGCCCGCAGCAACTTTTCGCAGGCAGTCGACCATGACTTCGGGTTCAACCTCGCGCGATATGACTCCGTGCACTCCACGGCGGAACAACTCAAGCGTCAACTGCTCATCGGGACTCGGAGTGACCACGACCATCTTCAACTGCGGATACTGACGCATTAATTCGACGATCGCTTCCACCGGATTGGGCGTGAGCGCTGATTCGAAGATGAGGACATCGGCCGAAAACTTTGTTACCGCGGACTGGGTCTGACCCAAGGTCTCGGCTTGGCCGACCACCCGGATGTCGTCTTCCAGCGCGAATATCTTTCGCAAGCCTGCGCGGAAGATCGCCTGAGTGTCCGCTACGATCACTCGGACGAACTGTCCCTTGCCGTCGTCTGCTCCGAAATTTTCTTCTACGCCAACCGGAATGGTAGCCATTCTTTCCTACGCTCGTTCGAAATGATATTCATCGATAACTACGCCAACCCCGCGCCGGCCGCGATCCTCGAAGCTGCGCACCACCCGGCCCCGGCAATCGATCTGCATGTTCTGCCGCCCGCCCAGCACTTCCGCGGGCAACATGATGGTGAAATCGACGAGCGACCCGACCGGGACGTCGCTGTCCATCGCAAACAGCACGCCATTGGCAGAAATGTTCTCCGTCTCCGCCGAATACGCTGAGCCTTGCGCTTTCACCGACGCTGCCAGATGCAGTGGAAACCGTGGAGCACTCTGCATGTCGTCGTAGTGTCCGGTGTTCATCTCGTCCTCGGCCATCGCGGTTTTCGTTGCTGCTGCCAATTCGCTCTTGCCTTTCGGCTGCTCTTTGCGAGCCAACTTCTCTAACTCACACCGCGAGCGTACACCCCGGAATTCCGCAAACAAAGTTACCGAAGTCATGGAACAAGCGGAGCTAAACGCTTCGCTTTGAACAGATTACAGGCAATCAAGAAACTCAAGATTCACCCTAATACTGCCCTGAGCATGCGGACGAATCGAGGCCAAATCCGGGTGAATTCCCGGCAAATATCGGAGAGCTGATTTCGTCCGAGCCGAGGGTCTAAGGGCCGCGTTTAGAACGCGCACATTACTGTTGCGAGGCTGAACAGTGGGTGGTGGATCGTGAGTACTGTCTTAGAATTTCGTTACTTCCGTAAAGTTGAACTGCCGCACCTTCATAGCGGGCATCACCATGTCAAAGGATTCTTCTCCGGATGCTCGGACGGGCTGGCTCATCGCCTCTACGTTGGACAGCATGTGAATGAGGCTTTCATTGAAGCGGAAATTGCGCACTCCGCCCTGCACCCGTCCGTTCTCAATGAGAAAAGTCCCATCACGCGTCATTCCCGTCAACATCTTTTCAAATGGTTCAACCTCGCGGATGTACCACAGCCTTGTGACCAGGATGCCGCGCTCGGTTGACGCGATCATCTGTTCAACGCTCTGCGAACCATCGACGGGTGCGAAGACAATATTAAGCGGCATCTCCCCAATCTCGTTGGGCAGGGGAAAGCCGTGGCCGGTGGGCTCGATCGGACCCACGGAGTCCTTGTGCTCCGAGCATTTCATCCTCTGCGCGGTAGCACGCGCGTAGACCACGCGTTTCACTACGCCATTTTTGACCAGTTCTATTTTTCCCCGCTGGATACCTTCGCCATCGAATGACGATCCTGATTGCAAGGGGTGGGCGACATCGTCGCAAATGGTGATGTTCTCGCCGAATAATTGCTGACCGATCCTACCCGTTAGGAATGAACGCTGGTCCAGGATCGCCATGCCCGAGTAGTCCGAGAACATAAATCCAACAATATCGAGCGCCGCAGAGGGTTCCAGAATGACGGTATATTTGCCTGGCGGGATCTCTCTCGGATGAGCCGACTCCACCGCCTTTTTGGCCGCGGTCTCAGCCAAGGTCAATGCATCGAGATTGGCCAGGTTCGGCGAGTTCGACTTTTGCCATCCGGAAGAATCTTGCGCGAGCATGGTGATGGATATTTCGGCTGAGGTTTGCGTATGCCACTGGCTCAAGCCGCGGGAATTGAAAATACCCTCGAACGATTCACCGCTGGAGAAAATTCCCGCAGTAGTCAGCGAATGGCGATTGGCAACCACGACGATGTTTCTAACGCCCTCCGCGCGAAGCTCCGGCGTGATTGCGGCGGTCTCCGCAAAGTGGCGCGCAGGTTCAGGTTTGCGCGCAGCGCCCTCGCTCGCGCTGCCGGTCGCGTCTTTGGGCGCAGCCATGGGTAAAAGGTCAGGATCTGAATGTTGCACCCGGGACAGGCGCTCCGAGGCCTGCACGGCGCGGCGCAGACTCTCATCGTCGAACTTGTTCGTAATCGCACGCGCCGTCCGCCCGTCGAACACGGTTCGCACGGAGATTACGTGGTTCTCCTCAGAGACATTCTGATGAATGGTGTTATTAGCGAATCGGGTAAGCGCGAAACGTCCGCCGGAGAAAAGCACCTCAACCGCGTCGGCAGACGAAAACTTTTTCACGCGATCGAAAATGTCGCCGGCTTGTTCTCTCGTCAGCATTCAGCGGTAGACTCTGAGTTCCTCTCAACCCCGTTGTAACTAACTCCCCTGGAACGCGCTCCCAATTTTGATTCCGCGAAAACGCGCGGGCGATGCGCCATGCCCGGTTCCCATCACCTGCTGTGGTTGTCCTTTGCCGCAATTCGGAGTGCCCCAGAGCGTCCACTCATCTTTGGAACAAATCGCCTCCAGGGAATTCCAGAACTCCGTCGTAATGCCCGAGTACGACGGGTTTTTCACCATGCGCACCCGCTTACCGTTCATGATCTCCCACCCAATCTCGCAACCGAACTGGAAGTTGTAACGCTTGTCGTCAATCGACCAGGAGCGATTCGTCTGCATCAGGATGCCGCGGTCGGTAGAAGCAATCAGTTGTTCCAGGCTCAACGGCTTCTCACCCGGCAGCAGGCTGATGTTCGTCATGCGGATCATCGGCAGCCGATTCCACGCTTCGGCGCGTACCGTTCCGCCCGAGCGGTTGAGTCCTATGGTGTGCGCCGTCTCTCGCGAACTCAGGTATCCGGTAAAAAGCCCCTTCGTAATGATCGGAATGCACTGCGCGGCTACGCCTTCATCATCGAATCCAAACGTACCCAAGCCGGGCCCATGCTCCTGCCGGGCATCGGCGACTACATTCACCAGATCGCTTCCATAACGCAGCGTACGCAGCTTCTCGAGCGTCAGAAAAGAAGTTCCCGCAAAGTTCGCTTCCATTCCCAGCACGCGATCCAGTTCGATGGGATGTCCGACGGACTCATGGATCTGCAAGCCCAGTTGTGAGCTGTCGAGGATAAGGTCGAACATCCCCTCCGGGCATTGGTCGGCCTTATGCAGAGCCACCGCTTCTTCCGCGATCCGGCGAGCATTCTCGAGCAACTTCAGTTCTTCAATGAGTTCATATCCCTTGTTCTGCCACTGTCCGCCGAATGAATTTGGATACGACCGCTTTTGAATCTCGTTTCCCGCAAACGCGTAGGCTGCATACCCTGCGCCCGTCGAGAGCTTCGTCTGATGAATGTCGGCTCCCTCGGATGACAGAAACCATTGTTCTTCACGGCTGAAGTTAAGATTCGTCTCTGCCAGCGTGATACCCTCGACGGAACGCAACTCAGCATCGATGGCCAGCAGCAAATCAATGTTCTGTTCCACGGAAACTGAAAAGGGATCAATCTTGAACGGAGTGCTCCACTCGGCAACCGCAGGTTTTTCAGGTGCGATCTGGACATCTTCCCGCTTCACCCGCGCCGAGGCGCGGGCAATCGCTACGGCCTCTGCGGCCGTTTTCTCTACTGCGCCCCGCCCCAACTCCGACGATGCAGCGAACCCCCACGCTCCATCCACAATCACCCGCACATTCATGCCGACGGATTCTGTATCCGACGCGTTTCCGACTTTTCCGTTTTTCGTGGTCAGCGCGCGGTTCCGTTGCGCTATGACGCGCACGTCCGCATAGCTTGCCCCGCGCTGCGCTGCCACATTCAAGGCCCAATTGGCGACATGTTTCATGCGAAGAATTCAAATCTAACACACGCATTCGGGTTCACGGTTCACCCGCGTGCGCACCCAGAAGCTGCCGTTTGGCACACACTCGCCTGTGATCCATATCACTGTGCTTATGCCTCTGCCGCCGTTGAATGGAATGATCTTCATTATGTCAGCGGATCTGCCACCGCTGAGCACTTCAGGAGTGTGTTTATGAGCCTCTTCATTTCCCGCGATCCAGCCAGCACGATTTCTGCTAGCAGCGATGTTGACTGCTCCAATTCTACGTCTACTGCCAGCACAGACACTCAGGCCACGAAGAGAGCCGATCTCGCTGGTCCTGGAATTGGAGATTACGCAGAACTGCAAAAGATTCTCCCCTCGAACTACAACCCTCTGCTGACGCCACAAGAGACGCAGAAGGCACTGTTTCATCTCCGGCGCTACATGGAGGACAATCTATGCAAAGAACTCGGCCTCATGATGGTGCAGGTTCCGCTGATTGTCGATTCCGAGAGCGGCGTCAATGACATGCTCGACCGCGACGGATCTCGTACCCCGGTTCAGTTCCGTATCTCGAACGACCGTGGCAAGAATCCTATCGACGCCCAAGTCGTTCAAGCGGCCACCAAGTGGAAGAGAGTCGCACTGAAACAGTTTGACTGCCGCCCAGGCGAAGGTATCTGCACCGACATGCGGGCGGTGCGAAAAGATTATTTCCTGGATCACGATCACTCGGCTTACGTCGACCAGTGGGATTGGGAGCGGGTCATCACAAGCGAGCAGCGCAGTGTCGAATTCCTGAAGTCCATCGTGCGGAAGATCTGGAAGGTCCTCGTCGGCGCGGAAAAGTTCGCACAGGAGATGTTTCCCGAACTGCGCAATCCCCGCTATCCTAACTTGCCAGAGGAACTCACGTTTCTGCACGCGGAAGAGTTGCTGGCTATGTATCCGGACCTGCCGCGCAAGCGCCGCGAGACCGTGGTTCTGCAGAAATATCCGGCGCTTTTCATTATCGGGATCGGCTGGCCCCTGAAAGACGGCTATCCGCACGAGATGCGCGCTGCCGATTACGATGACTGGATCACCGACACCAGCGACCAGACCCATCGTGACACCCACGGCTTGAATGGCGACATTCTGGTGTGGAACCACGTCACTCAGCGCCGGCATGAACTCAGTTCCATGGGCATTCGCGTAAACCCCGAAACCCTGCGCCAGCAACTCGAGATGTCGAACCTTCTCGAGAATCTGAAATTCCCCTATCACCAGGGAATCATCAACAACCAATTGCCACTCTCGATCGGCGGAGGCATCGGCCAGTCCCGCACCCTGATGCTTCTCCTCCGCAAAGCTCATCTAGGGGAGGTGAGCGTCACCGTGTGGCCGAAGATTTTGAGAGAAATGTGCGCCAGGAAGAACATCTTCGTGCTTGAGTGACTTGCGCAGGACCATCCGCCGCCGTAAAGCAACGCCGGTCAACTTCATTGCCGCGTATGTACGCGGATCGACACGCATTGAACCAGGAAAGGCCCGCGGCGGAATCGTGTCCGCAGACAAGGAAAGAATCCGCGAAATCCGTGTGAATCCGCGGCAATGAAGTTGACTGCCTACGGCGTGGCGTGCGCCTCGGCGATCGCCTTCTTGACCGCCAGCAATTCCTTCAACAATCCCCGCAATTTCGTCGACTCCAGCGCATTCGCGCCATCTGATTTCGCTTCCTTGGGATTGTCGTGCACTTCCATGAACACTCCATCAACCCCGGCCGCGACTGCTGCCCGAGCGAGCAGAGGAATAAATTCAGGCTGTCCGCCGCTCGTTGCCTGACCGTTGCCGTCCGCCTGCGCCGAGGGCAATTGCACCGAATGCGTCGCATCGAACACCACCGGCGCAAACTTGCGCATGATGGCCAACGATCTCATGTCTACTACAAGATTGTTGTAGCCGAAACTCGCCCCGCGCTCCGTAAGAAATACGCGGGTGTTACCAGCGTCCCGGCACTTCTCGACCGCGTGCTTCATATCCCAGGGCGCCATGAACTGCCCCTTCTTGATGTTTACCGCGCGCCCGCTCAGGGCCGCAGCCACTACGAGGTCCGTCTGTCGGCTCAAGAACGCTGGAATCTGCAAAACATCGGCGACCTGCGCCACCTCGGGCACATCCACCGCCTGATGCACGTCGGTCAAGATGGGGATGTGAATCTCGTCCTTGACTTTCTTGAGAATTCGCAAGCCCTCCTTGAGCCCCGGCCCGCGATAGCTGCGGATCGACGTGCGATTCGCCTTGTCATAACTCGCCTTGAAAATAAATGGAAAATTCATGGAACGAGTGACGCCCTTGATGATTTCGGCCATGCGAATCGCGTGCTCTTCGCTCTCGATGACGCACGGCCCGGCGACGAGAAACAGATCGCCGGACCCAATATGAATATCGCCGACTTGAAAGGAGATGCTCATCAACTTGCGATGGCCTTAAATGATGCGAGTCTCACGTCCGCCCGAAGCAAGCGAATTCGGAATTTCCGCCATATGATCCGGACGGGATGGACGTCAAATCCTGATCTTCTCCGGCCGGTGAAACATTTCGATCTCGGCCGTTTCCTTTTGCGCCCGCCGCTTCAGTCCGTACTCGTACGCCGCACCAATAAAAGTCCGGAAAAGTGGATGCGGCTCGAGCGGCTTGGACTTGAACTCCGGATGGAACTGGCAGCCGATGAAATGCGGATGGTCCGGCAATTCCACCATTTCCACGTAAGTCCCGTCCGGTGTCGATCCCGAAATCCGCAACCCGGCCGCGGTCATCGGTTCCTCGTACTCGCGATTGAACTCGTAGCGATGCCGGTGCCGCTCGCTGATCTCGTCCTTGCCATAAATCTTGTGCGCCAGCGTATCCGGCTCAATCTTGCAAGTCCAAGCCCCCAGTCGCATGGTCCCGCCCAGTTCTTCCACTCCGCGCAGTTCGCGCAGTTTGTAAATCACCCGATGCGCCGTAGCCGGATCAAACTCGCTGGAATTGGCTTCTTCCAGTCCAACCACGTTGCGCGCGAACTCGATGCAAGCCGTCTGCATGCCCAGGCAAATTCCGAAGTACGGAACCTTCTTCTCACGCGCGTACCGGATCGCAATCAGCATGCCCTCAATTCCGCGCTTCCCAAAGCCGCCCGGAACCAGGATGCCGTCGTACCCCTCCAACTGCGCCTCGTAACTGTTATCCCCTGTTTCCAATCCTTCCGCTTCGATCCAATTCAGTTGCAGCTTTAGATTGTGAGCCAAAGCTCCATGCACCAGCGCTTCCTTCAGCGACTTGTACGAGTCCTCATACTCGACATATTTACCCACGATGCCGATTATGACTGTGTCCTTGGGGTTATACACGCGATGAACAATGTCTTCCCACTTGGCAAGGTCGCGATCCTTGGACTCCATGTGCAGGCACTTCAATACCAGCGTATCCACGTTTTCATGCGCGAACACCACTGGCACCTCGTAGATTGAGGCGACATCCTTGGCGGTGATCACCGCCTCTTCCGCCACATTGCAGAACAGGGCAATCTTCGACTTGATGTCCTTGGCGAGAAAGCGGTCCGTGCGGCACAACAAAATGTCAGGCTGAATTCCAATGCTCAGCAGTTCTTTTACCGAATGCTGCGTCGGCTTGGTCTTCAATTCCTGCGCCGCCGCGATGAACGGGACTAGCGTCACATGTACAAACAAGGTGTGCTCGCGGCCCAGTTCCTGCCGCATCTGCCGGATTGCCTCCATAAACGGCAGCGACTCGATATCGCCCACAGTCCCGCCAATTTCCACAATGGCGACATCCACATCCTGCGCCACCTTCTTCATGGCCGACTTGATTTCATTGGTGACATGCGGAATCACCTGCACCGTCTTGCCCAAATAATCTCCACGCCGCTCTTTCGCGATGATCTGCTCATACAGCCGGCCGGTAGTCCAATTGTTATCGCGAGAAAGCTTGGCGTGAGTGAAGCGCTCGTAGTGCCCCAGATCGAGATCCGTTTCCGCGCCGTCGTCAGTGACGAAAACTTCGCCATGCTGGAAGGGAGACATCGTCCCGGGATCGACATTCAAGTAAGGATCGAACTTCATGATGTTGACCTTGATCCCGCGGCTTTCCAGCAGGCAGCCGATTGAAGCTGCGGCCAAGCCCTTGCCCAGTGAAGACACTACTCCGCCCGTCACAAAGATGTACTTCGCTGGCATCTCTTCCTCGCTTTAAGTTGTTTTTGAGAAATTGTGCAGGTGGGGTGCACAATCAATTATGGCAGAACTTACCTGTGGAAAGATACGGTAGAAACCCTGCGCAGACAGAAAATTCGTCTACCAACGACGGATCGGATTGCGTTGAGCGCCTAACGCGTTGACTATCGCGTCAACCTCGGCGAGAATAATAGAGGTTCCACGCAAGCACAGAAGTGTCCCCGCAAAATGGGCCTGTGGCGCAGCTGGGAGCGCGCTTCCATGGCATGGAAGAGGTCGTCGGTTCGATCCCGACCAGGTCCACCAAATTTTACGAGGCCTTCTCGTCCCGATTTTCGACAAGCTCTTCCTTCACCCGTTCCAGCGTCTTTTCCGGAAGCACGCCCTCCTGCAGGACCTCCTCTTCCGAGTCGTACGGCCGATGCCGAATGATCCGCTTTGCGGTCGCCTTACCGATTCCGGGCACGCTCATTAATTCGTCGCGCTTCGCGGTGTTCAGCACTTCGGCCACTTCTTCGCTCTCCATCTCCACCTCGACCCGGGTCTGCTCCAGGTTCCTTTGGGCAGGGTCCTGAAAATACTTGTGCAGCTTTTGACCCCACTCCAGACGCGTTTTGCTGCCCTCCTGACGGGCGATCAACAGTCCCACTGCCGTGCCGAGACCCAATCCGAACACGAACGATTTCATGGCATCCTCCCGATGAATAACACACACACGAAGCTATACTCACCCGGTCACGAAGCAAAAGGGATAGGGGTGAATCCCCGTTTGGCTGCGGTTAAGACTGCATGATTGAAGGGGTTCTCCCCACCTGAACTAGGACAAGCGACACGCATCAGCGGGACTTCCGTAACCATTTTTCTGGGCTCGGCACCGCTATCATGGACCGTCCGGAGCTTTTTTCAATGACTGGGATTTCTGGCCCCAATCCGCCGATGCCGCCGCCTCCGCGTATCCCGGTGGACCTTGATCTCCGCGTCTGGGGCATGGGTGCCGATGGTCATCCGTTTTCGCAGCATGCTCGCGCTCGCAACATCAGCCAGGGGGGAGCCCTGCTGTCCGATATTGAGCGCGACCTGAAGATTGGGGACACTATCGCCGTTCAGAATGGTGAGAAGAAGGCGCGCTGCAAAGTAGTCTGGCTAACCAATACCCGCTCAGCGCAAAAAATCAAAGTAGGCGTGCAATTGCTCAAAGAGCAGGAGTGCCCCTGGGCTACATTGCTTCCACAGGCACCGGGTCAAATGCCCGCAACTGGGAAAGCCCAAAGAAGGTGGGAGCGGCACAAAATCTCGCTAGGCATCACTCTGCGTAACGATGGATCGACCCTCCCGCTGCGCGTCAACGCCACTGACGTCAGTGCAAGGGGGTGCTACGTGGAGACGCTGTCACCTTTTCAGATTGGGACCGCTCTCACCGCGGAGTGGTTCTGTGGAGCACAGAAGCTGATCAGCCGTACGTTTGTTCGCAGTTGCGATCCGCAAGTCGGTATGGGCATCGAGTTTATGGGCCTGACCACGGAGCAGCAACAGCGGTTTCAGCAATATCTTCGCGCCATGAATCCCTTCGCCTGTTCCATCGAACACGCGAATCGCAACTAGCTCCCCGTCTCTGATCTGCGCCGCGCAAACCACAGGTAAACGGGAATACCCAGCAGGATCACGATCAGCCCCCCGACCGAATCCCGCAAATTGCTCACAAAGGTGTAACAGAGCAAGACGGCCGCGGTAGCAATGAATAACGCGGGCACGACCGGATACCCCGCTGTTCGATATGGCCGGTGCACGCTGGGTTCTCTTTTGCGGAACACAAAAATCGTACTCGCCGCCACCATGTAGAAAAGCCACTCCGCAAATATCGCCAATGAAAATAGCTCGCGGAACGCTCCGCCCACCAGCACCAGAGCAATTGCCAGGATTCCCTGAATCACAAGTGCCAGCGCGGGAGTGTGAAACCGTGGGTGCACTTCTCCCAGAGCCTTGAACAGATACCCATCGCGCGCGACCGCGAACGGCACGCGCCCTCCGCTCATAATGGTTCCATTCAGGCCTGCAAGCATCGAGATGATCATTCCAATCGAGACCAGTGAAATCCCGATGCGCCCCAACGCTGCTTCACTCGCGGTGGAAGCCGGAACTGCCGAGTTTGCGATGATGCTGGCGGGAAGCGCCCGCTGAACCCCGGCATTCATCCCTATGTACAGCACGGCCACGAGACCCACCCCGGCGATCAGGGCAATTGGAATGGTTCGCTTCGGCCTCTCA
>Ga0209059_1001455_pt1 | contig 10832 bp, 12 predicted proteins | sample GraSoiAngelo_151_FD_186165 | JGI IMG/M metagenome (GOLD analysis project Ga0209059, IMG submission 186165) | Grasslands soil microbial communities from the Angelo Coastal Reserve, California, USA - 14_1009_12_20cm (SPAdes) (version 2) | ecosystem: Environmental > Terrestrial > Soil > Grasslands ...
TTCGTCCGCATGCGCTCGTCCACGGGAATGCCCATGCGCTCGGTTTGCACGCCTACCGCGGCGAGGTTCAGGTCCTCGACGTTCGGGACACGGCCGGAGGCGAGCAGGATTCGCTCCACGCGGAGCTCCCGCATCTCCCCGCCCATTCCGACGGCGATCGAGATGCGCAAGCCGTCGTCCTCTTGCACGACGCTCCTGACGAAGCTCTCGAGCAGGATCGGGATGCCCTCGGCCTCGAGCGCGGTCTGGAGCTCGAGCGCGGCGTCCGTGTCCGAGCGCGGCGCGCACTGCCCCAGCGCGTCGACGATCGTGACCTGCGAGCCGAAGCGGGCGAACGTCTGGCCGAACTCGAGCCCGACCGCGCCTGCGCCGACGACGAGCATCGACTGCGGCAGCTCGGTGAGCTCGAGCGCGCTGACGTGGTCGAGCCAGTCGACGTCCTCGATGCCGTCGATCGGCGGAACCGCGGTTCGGGAGCCGGTGGCGACGAGGATCCGCTCGGCCGTCAGCTCGGCGTCGCCGGCGCGGATCGTGTGCGGGTCGACGAAGCTCGCGGTCGCCTCGTAGGTGTCGAAGCCCTGGGCGTGGAGGTCCTCGACCCACTTCTCCTGGGGCTTCTTGAGTGATTCCTTCCGCGCACGGACCCGCTCGAGGTCGACCTTCGCAGGCCCTGTGTCGATGCCGATCTTCGGCGCGAGCGTGTTGATCCGATGCGCCAGCTCCGCCGCGACGAGATACGCCTTCGTCGGCGTGCACGCGACGTTCGGGCAGCTCCCGCCCCAGCGGGTGTGCTCGACGAGCGCGACGCGCGCTCCGTGCTCCGTCACGGCCTTCTTGGCCCCGTCTCGCGCCGCCGAGCCGGCGCCGATCACGATCAGGTCGTAGTGCTCGCGGGTCATGCAGCCTCCTGTCTCGTCACGGACGCTCCGTCGCGACGGGTGACGCTTTCGTTACAGGGTGTAACGGGTTCGTGGCTCGATTGCACTGAGACGCGTGCGAATCATCGACGTGAGCGTGCCGGTTCGGCCGGGGATGATCACGTACCCCGGCGACCCGGAGGTGCGGCTCGAGCGCGTGAGCTCGATCGCGAAGGGCGACGTCGTGAACCTCAGCCGGCTCGACCTCGGCGTCCACAGCGGGACGCACGTCGACGCGCCGCTCCACTTCGTCGACGGCGGGCCGAGCGTCGAGACGCTGTCGCTCGACGTGCTCGTCGGCCCCTGCGTGGTCGTGGACGGGCTCGACCCGGCGGCGGTGCCGCGCGGCGCCGAGCGGGTGCTCTTCAAGACCCCGAACGGCCGCCTGTGGGAGCGCGACGCGTTCTCGGAGGACTTCGTCGCGCTCGACGGCGAGGCGGCGCGGGCGCTCGTCGAGCGCGGCGTCCGGCTCGTCGGCATCGACTACCTGTCGATCGGCGACGAGGAAGCGCACCACGTCCTGCTCGGCGCCGGCGTGGTGGCGGTCGAGGGCCTCGACCTGCGCGAGGTCGAGCCCGGCGAGTACCGCCTGGTCTGCGCGCCGCTGAAGCTCGAGGGCGCCGAAGGCGCGCCGGCCCGCGTCCTCCTCCTTCGGGACTAGTCGCGCGGACGCGCTAGAGCCCGACGATCGCCGGACGGCGGAGGCCTGCGGCGGTCTCGAGCTCCGGCAGGCTCGGGGTGCGCGTGAGCACCTCGACGCCCGCGGTCGTGACGAGCGCCGTGTCCTCCGACTTCCCGCCGCCCGTCACCGACGGGTTCCAGGCGACGGCGCACGCCTCCGGCAGGCGCGTCGGATCCTCAGGGACGGCGAAGACCTCCCGCCCGCGGTATCCGGTCAGCCCGCCCTGGTGGTGGCGCCGCCACTCCTCCGGGAAGCCCTGTTTCTCGTACGTGCGCGCGAGCACGTCGAAGAGCTCGCCGAGCGTGGCACCCGGCCGGGACGCGCACAGCACCGCCGCGTCGACCTCGGCTGCCGCCCGCACGGCCCGCTCCAGCTCCCGCGGCGGGGGGCCGAAGGAGACGATCCGCGTCAGCGAGACGTAGAGGCCTTCGCGCTCGGCGGTGACGGCGAGGAGCGCGAACCGGCCGAGCCGCTCCCCGGTTGGCAGGGGATGCCTGTGATCCGGCGCACGACGCTCGCCGCCGACCAGCACGACCGGGGTCGTGAACCCGCGCGCCGCGAGCCGCCCGGCGAGCTCGCCCGCCGCGCCGAGCTCCGACAGCTCCGGCCGGAGCGCTCCCAGCGCCTCCACGGCCGCATCGGCCGCATCGGACCCGGCCGCACGGTACCGGTCGAGCTCCTCGATCCCAAGCGCCAGGCGCAGTTCGTCCAAGCAACAGGCTGTTGCAAGGTCCGGGGTCGGCTCGAACCACGGGTGCGGTATGGCCTCGTAGCCGAGCTCCTCCCACCGCTCTTCCGCGACGACGCGCCAGGCCTCGATGTCCTGGTAGAGCACCTGCGCGTGGTTCTCGTCCACGGACACCGTGTACGGCGACGAGCCGGCCGAGACCGGCCGCCCGCGGCCGCACAAGAGCCACCGGACGTCGGCCGGATCCCGCGTCGCGAACGGCCCGACGGCGTCGAGCGCCGCCCGCCGCTTCCGCGTCGCCTCGTCCACTACGACGCGGTTGTCGCCGCCGGCGCCTGCATCGACATGGATGCCTCGGGCATGTCCAGGGCGGTCGCGGCCTGGATCAGCCCGACGTGCGAGAACGCCTGCGGGAAGTTCCCGATCAGCTCGCCCGAGTGCGGGTCGATCTCCTCCGCCAGGAGCCCGACGTCGTTGCAGAAGCGAAGCAGCCGCTCGAAGAGCTCGCGCGCCCGCTCGGTCTCGCCCGCGCGCGCGAGGCACTCGACGAGCCAGAACGAGCAGATCGCGAACGTCGCCTCGTCGCCGGAGAGGCCGTCGACGCCGTCGGTGAGATACCGGTAGACGAACCCGTCGGCCGAGAGCTCGCCGACGATGCGCTCGGAGGTCGCCCGCGCCCGCGGGTCGTCGTGGGTCACGAAGCCGACGATCGGGATCATCAGGTTCGACGCGTCGTGCTTGCCGCCGTCCCCGAAGGACTGCGTGAAGGCGCCGGTGTCCGGATGGACGCCGTCCCGTTCGACCAGGGCGCGGATCTCGTCGCGAACGCGTCGCCATTCCTCCACGGCGCCCTCGCGCCCGTCGAGCTCGGCGAGCCGCACGACGCGGTCGAGCGCGACCCAGGCCATCACCTTCGAGTACGTGAAGTGCTTCGGGTCGCCGCGGATCTCCCAGATCCCCTGGTCGGGCTCGGACCAGCGGTCGATGACGGCGCCCGCCACGCGGCCGAGGAACTCCCAGAAGACGTCGTCGATCTCGCCGCCGTGCTGCCGGTAGACCCAGACCGTGTCGAGGAGCTCGCCGAAGACGTCGAGCTGGAACTGCTTGTAGGCGCCGTTCCCGATCCGCACCGGTCGCGAGCCGCGGTAGCCCTCGAGGTGGTCGAGCTCGACCTCGGGCAGGAAGCGCTCGCCGCCGACGCCGTACATGATCTGGAGGTCCTTGGCCCGCCCGGCCGTCGTCCGCTTCAGCCAGGCCATGTAGGCCTCGGCCTCGTCGGTGAAGCCCAGGGCGAAGAGCGCGTTCAGCGTCAGCGCCGAGTCGCGGAGCCAGGTGTAGCGATAGTCCCAGTTCCGCTCGCCGCCGACCTCCTCCGGAAGGGAGGTCGTCGCCGCGGCCACGATCGCTCCCGTGGGACCGTTCGTGAGCGCCTTGAGGACGAGCGCGCTGCGGACGACCGCGTCGCGGTACGGGCCCTCGTACGTGCACCCGGCTACCCACTCGCGCCAGAACTCCTCCGTCTCGCGCAGCTTCGTCGCCACCTCGTCGGCGCTCAACCGTTCCGGCTCGAGCTCGTGCGGGAGCGAGTACGTCAGCGCGACGAAGGCCTCCTCGCCCGCGCGCAGCGTGCGCGCCGCCGTGCACGCCGAGATGTCCGCCGTCCCGATCGGCAGCTCGCTCTGGAGGACGAGCGCGTCGGCGCCGCCGTAGACGACGGCGAGGTCGTCGTCGACCTGCTCCAGCCGCGGCTCCGTGAGCCCGTAGTCGAAGCGCGGCTCGAACTTCGCCTTCACCGCGAACTCGCCCTCGGTGCAGCGCACCAGGCGCAACAGGTGGTGGTCCGGATGGCCCATGTCCTGCTTCACCGGCACGAAGTCGGTGAGCACGAGCACGCCGCCCGTCGTGCGGAAGGTCGTCTCCAGGATGTTCGTGTCCGGGAGGTACCGCCGCGAGACCTCGTACTCGTCGCGCGGCGCGATCCGGAAGAAGCCGCCCTTGCCCCAGTCGAGGAGGCGCGCGAAGACGGGCCGGGCCTCGAAGCGGTGGAAGCAGCACCAGTCGACCGAGCCGTCCCGCGACACGAGCGCCGCGGTGTGGCAGTCCGACAGCAGCGCGTAGTCGGAGATCGGCGGGTACGGGTTCATGTGCGGGCCTCCTCGAGCGATCGGATGACGCGGGCGGGGCTGCCGGCGACGACCGCGTTCGCGGGCACGTCGCGGGTGACGACGCTCCCGGCGCCGACGACCGCGCGGTCGCCGATCGTCACCCCGGGGAGGACGATCGCGCCGCCGCCGAGCCAGACGTCGTCGCCGACGCCGACCGGCTCGGCGTACTCCAGGCCCTGCGCGCGGAGCCCCGGCTCGAGCGGATGGGTCGCGGCGAGGAGCTGGACGGCCGGGCCGAGGAGCACGCGGTGGCCGATCGTGACGGGCGCCGAGTCGAGGACGACGCAGCCCGTGTTGGCGTAGAAGCGGTGGCCGAGCGACGTATTCGAGCCGTAGTCGCAGAAGAACGGCGGCTCGATCCACGGGTCGTCGCCCACCCGGGCGAGCAGCTCGCGCAGGAGCGACGCGCGCGCGTCGGCCTGCTCCTCGACCGTCGCGTTGTAGCGGGCGAGCAACCCGCGGGCGCGCCGGCGGGCCGCGACCAGCTCCGGCTGGGACGGGTCGTAGAGCGCCGTCACGCGCCGTCCCCGCCGACCTCGACGAAGACCTTGATCCCGTCTCCGCGCTCGAGCGCCTCGATCATCTCGCGGTAGCTCTCGAGCCCGCGGATCGGAGTCGTCAGCAGCTTGCCGAGCCAGCCGGGAAAGAGCGCCTCGGCGCGGATGAGGTCGGTGACGCCGCTCTCGAAGTCGGCGGGCGAGGCGTTCACGGTGCCGACCATGACCTTGTTCCCGAGCACGAAGCTCTGGTTGATCCGGTCGGACGCGATCTCGACCCGCCGGTCGCCGCCGGTGATCGACGACAGCACGAGGACGCCGTTCTTGCCGAGCACCTCCGCTGCCTCCCAGACGAGCGGGCTGAAGCCGGTCGCGTCCATGATCACGTCGAAGGGGCCGCGCTGCTCGCTCACCTCGGCCAGGGTCGTGTCCTGCGAGGACACGTACGCGCCGCCGAGCTCCTCGATCAGGTCGCTGTTCGGGAAGGGCGCGCGCGGCAGCGAGAAGCACGTGATCTCGAGCCCGCGCAGACGGAGCGCGAGCGCCATCAGGAGCCCGATCGTGCCCGAGCCGAGCACGGCTGCGCGGCGCGGTCGCCACACCCGGAGGCGCCGTTGGATCTCGAAGGCGTGGTTCACGCCCTTCTCGGCCACCGTCGTCGGCTCGAGCAGCACGCCTACCTCGGCCAGGTTCGGCGGCAGCGGGAAGACGAAGTCGGAGTCCTCGACGTAGCGCTCCGTCAGGTAGCCGTGGCGCAGGTTGATCCCGCGCTCGTAGTAGACGTCGTCGGTCGTGAAGTCCTGGAGGCCGATCTTCCCGTAGATCGACGTGCCGGGCCGGCGCACGCTCGCGACGACGTAGCCGCCGGGGCGGATCGTGTCCGGCACGTCGGGCCCGACCTCGACGACGCGGCCGAAGTTCTCGTGGCCGATCACGAGGTAGTCGTCGCCGGGCGGCGCGGCGCCGTACTGCGCCTCGTTGATCTCCTTGTCGGTGCCGTCGACGCCCACGCGCAGGACCTCGACGAGGACGCCGCGCCCGTCCGGGACGTCGTCGAGGCTCGGCTCGGGCACCTCGCGGAGGTGGATCGAGCGCGCCTTTCCGGGGTGGACGGCGATCGCCTTCATGCCCCTCTGTCCACGGCCGCCGGTGTTCGTTACGGTCTTCCCGTGCAGCCGGTCGAGACCTCGGTCGTCGAGGCCCTTCGCGCCGGTGACGAGTCGGCGTTCAGGAGCCTGGTCAGGGCGTACGGCCCGTCGATGCTGCGCGTCGCGCGCATGTACGTGAGCAGCCGCGCCGTGGCCGAGGAGGTCGTGCAGGAGGCGTGGGTCGCGGTCCTCGACGGGATCGGTCGCTTCGAAGGTCGCTCCAGCCTGAAGACGTGGATCTTCCGGATCCTGACGAACATCGCGAAGACGCGCGGCCAGCGCGAGGGGCGCTCGATCCCGTTCTCGTCGCTCGTGTCCGACGACGAGGCCTCCGTCGATCCCGATCGCTTCGCCGAGAACGGTCAGTGGTCCTCGCCGCCCCGAAGCTGGGGGCCGGAAGAACGGCTTCTGGGCGGCGAGACGCGGGCCGTCGTCGAGGCTGCGATCGCCGAACTCCCGCCGAACCAGGCGATCGTCATCTCGATGCGCGACGTGGGGGGCTTCACCGCCGAAGAGGCATGTAACGCGCTCGACATCTCGGAGACCAATCAGAGGGTCCTGTTGCACCGGGCCAGGTCGAAGGTCAGGCAGGCCCTCGAGGATTACTTGGGATGAAGCTCTTCAAGCGAGAACTTGCGTGCATCGAGGTCGTCGAGGTGATCACCGACTACCTCGAGGGCACGATGCCGGCCCGCAAGCGGCGCCTCCTGGAGCAGCACCTGACGGCGTGCGACGGCTGCGACGCCTACCTCGAGCAGATGCGGCGCACCATCGAGACGACGGGAAGGTTGCGCGAGGAGGACATCCCGCCCGAGCTCGAAGAGCGGCTGCTCGTCGCCTTCGAGAGCTGGAAGTCCGCCTGAGCTGTGGGCCGGATCGCCAACGTGACCTTCGCGTGCGCCGACCCGGGCCGGCTCGCGGAGTTCTGGGCGGCCGTCCTCGACTACGAGGTACAGGTGCTCCCGGACGAGGTGCTGCGACAGTTGCGCGACGCAGGCGTGGACATGGGCTCGCGGGCCGCGTGCATCGACCCGAACGGCGGCGGCCCGCGCCTCTTCTTCGTCAAGAAGGAGAAGACGGCCACGACGTCCATCCCGATCCACCTCGACGTGGCGGTGAAGGACGTCGAGGCGGAGGTATCGCGCCTCGAGGCCCTCGGCGCGCGGGTGAAGGAGCGCAAGACAGAGACGCTCGGGCCGTTTACGAGCTATGCCGTCGTCATGGCCGATCCGGAGGGGAACGGCTTCTGCCTCCAGGAGGCCCGGTGAGAGCGGTCCATCCGGCGCGCCATCTCCTCCGCGCGAAGGACCTCGCCGACGCGCGCTACCGCGAGCCGCTCGACGTGCGCGCGCTCGCCCGCGTCGCGCACCTCTCGCCCGCGCACTTCAGCCGCGAGTTCCGGCGCGCCTTCGGTGAGCCGCCGCACAAGTACCTGCTGACCCGCCGCCTCGAGCGCGCGGCGGCGCTCCTGCGGAACACCGACCGGACGGTCGCGGACATCTGTCTCACCGTCGGCCTGCGCAGCGTGGGCTCGTTCACGACCAGCTTCGGCCGCGCGTTCGGGCTCTCGCCCACGGCCTATCGCGCCGCGCACCCGCCGGCGGCTGCCCGGGTGAGCATCCCGACCTGCGTGCTCCAGGCGTACGCGCGCCCGCGCTCCAGCACGTTTGGAGAAGACAGCCGCGAGCAGCCCGGCTAACGTCGCCGCCACCGATCCGTTCCACGACCGAGAGAGGACGACGATGCTGACGCAGCTCACGAACGTGCAGGTCTGGGTTCACGACCAGGACGAGGCGCTCGCCTTCTACACCGAGAAGCTCGGCCTCGAGCTGCGCGAGGACGTCACCGTGGCCGAGCTGGGCAACTTCCGCTGGCTGAGCGTCGGCGTGCCCGGGCAGCCGGACGTCGCGATCACGCTCATGGCCGTGCCCGGCCCGCCCGTGTTCGACGACGAGACGCGCGCGCAGATCCACGACCTGCTGGCGAAGGGCGCTTCGGGCGGGCTCTTCTTCACGACCGACGACTGCCGCGGCACCTACGAGGAGCTCAAGGGGCGGGGCGTCGAGTTCTCGCAGGAGCCGACCGAGCAGCCGTACGGCATCGACGCGGGCCTGCGTGACCCGTCCGGCAACCAGTTCCGGATGGTGCAGCGTCGCTAAGGCGCGGGGTTCCACATCGCGACGGCGGTCTTCGTCACACGGGTGCGCGCGAGTGTGCGCGGGTCGACGAGGTACACGCCGCTGGGCGGGTGCTGCGGCCCGTACGGCTCGTCGCAGTACGGAGGCTCGAAGAGGACGACCAAGCGACCGTCCGCGCTCCAGCCGAGCAGATTCGAGAAGTTCGCCGCGAACGGGTTCCTCGGCGAGCGACCGTAGACGATGCGCGCGGTGCCCCCTCGTGCGGGTGCGACGTAGACCCACCTCCCGGCGCAGCCGGTGTCTCCCTCGACCGCGACCCAGGTCCGGTCGGGCGACAGGGACGCCGCCTCGGGGATGAGCTCCGCGAGCGGAGGCGCGAGCCGACGCGTCGTGCCTCCCGGCAGCATCCGCTCGAGCACGAGCGGTGCGGCCCCTTCGGCGCCGTGCGCGACTCCGCAGGCGAGGATCAGCGTCGGGCCGCGGAACCCGGCGAAGAGGCAACCCGGCGGCAGCTCCCGGCGCTTCGCGGTCTCGACGTCGAGGAGCGTCCTGCCCGACTGGACGAGTCGCTGCGAGAGGATCCGGAAGGTCGGTCCCGAGCCGCGCAGGACGACGCGTCCGCTGCGCTCGACCGTGAACTTCTCCCCGCGTCTGGCCACCACGACGGCGCCGCCGGCGAGCGGAAGCCGACGCCCCCTGACGGGCAGCAGCGTGTGCCGGGCAGCGTCGAGGCGATACCACCCGTGCGGTCCATGGAGCAGAGGCTCGGGTAGGCCCGAGCTCAGCTCGTACTCCGCGGAGACCTGGGCCGAGGGCTCGCGAGGGTACACGGCGAAGCCGGGCAACCAGACGAGTCGGCGGCCACGCAGGTCCCGGAGCGCGATCCCGCTGCGCCTCTCGTCGATAAGCCCCTGCGAGGGCAGCGGGCGGAGCGCGATCGCTCCGCTCCGGTGCGTGTGTGCGTGCGTCGACCTGCAACCCGCGAGTGCCACGAGCAGGACGACGGCAGCCGCCCGCCTCATGCGGGCGACACTATCGGCCTTAGGCCGAGCTGCATCCCGATCTGGCCGGCGACGACGAAGAAGCCGAGCGACGGTGAAGCTCACGTCCACGGCGGCTCAGTCGCGGCTTGCTCCGGTTCGTTTCAGTGCTTCGGCAGCACGAAGAACGCAACCGCCGCGTACTGGAAGCCGACGGCCACGATCACGAGGGCGTGGAAGAGCTCGTGGTAGCCGAAGACTGCCGGGACGGGATCCGGCCGCCGGAACACGTAGACGAGGGCGCCCGCCGTGTAGCCGAGGCCGCCCGCGAGGACGAGCATCGAGCCCGCGATGCCGACTCGGCTCAGGAGCTGGGGGAACACGACCACGCCGACCCAGCCGAGCCCGATTCCAGTGGCTGCGGAAAGCCACTTCGGCGCCGCGACCCAGACGAACTTGAGCACGATTGCCGCGGCGGCGCCGCTCCAGACGATCGCCAGCACGACGACGCGCCAGTTGCCGCGCAGCACGAGCAGCCCGAACGGCGTGTACGTCCCGGCGATCAGCGCGTAGATGCCGGCGTGGTCGAGCCGGCGAAACCAGAGCCGGCGGGCATCGGGCCAGTCGACGCGGTGGTAGAGGCCGCTCGCTCCGAACATCGCCGCGACGCTGGCCGCGAAGACTGCCGCGGCGGCACGACCGCGGCCCGTGTCCGCTTCGAGCACGAGCGCCACGCCGAGCGGAAGCGCCAGATAGAACGCGAGCTCGTGCGAGAGCCCGCGGAGCCGCGGCTTCACCCGAGGCTGCACCCGGGGAGGGTAACTCGTCAGTCGAGCCGGTACGGCACGCTCGCGAGGATCACCCGCGGCTCGAAGAGGAGCAGTCGCTTGATGTACAGCGCACGCTGGTTGTGGAGCAGCCGCGCCGTCCCGCTGAAGACGAGCTCCGGCATGAGCACCACCGCGACGGCGTCCGGATCGGCGGTGATCCGGCGCAGGTAGCGCAGGAGCGGGTCGCCGAGGTCGCGGAACGGCGCCTCCTCGATCTCGAGTGGGATCTGCATGCGGCGCTCGTTCCACTCGCGCTCGACGCGTCCGGCCTCCTCGGCGTCGAAGGCGAAGTAGACCGCACGCCGGTCCTCGAGGCCCAGCGTGCCGGCGTAGTTGACGGCGCGCATCGAGGCGGCGTGGGCGCCGGAGACGAGAATGCGGCAGGCCGCGCGCTTCGGCGCGCGCCATTCCCGCACGCGCCGCCCGAGGACGGGCACGTCCGTCATCACGACGCCGGGCTCGGTCAGCAGCCGCAGCTTGAGCGAGAACTCGGTGCGGCGGGCGAGCGCGGCGGCGAGCGAGCGCCGCTTGAACTGCTCCGGGACGATCATCGTGACGAAGGTCGACTCGCCCCGGGGCAGGGCCCAGAGGTAGTCGATCACGGCGTCGACGCGACTCCCCTCCGCCTCGACGACCTCGAGGTCGCAGCGGAGATCGGTGAGCTCGCGGAAGCGCGGACGGATCCCGGGGTCGGTGTGGCGGCCGGGCACGTGGATCGCGCGGAAGCCGTCGCCGGCGATCTCGTGCGCGTACCAGAGCGCCTCGCGGAGCGCCGCGTCCGCGGCCT
>Ga0209059_1001456_pt1 | contig 10832 bp, 10 predicted proteins | sample GraSoiAngelo_151_FD_186165 | JGI IMG/M metagenome (GOLD analysis project Ga0209059, IMG submission 186165) | Grasslands soil microbial communities from the Angelo Coastal Reserve, California, USA - 14_1009_12_20cm (SPAdes) (version 2) | ecosystem: Environmental > Terrestrial > Soil > Grasslands ...
TTTCGCTTTTGATGCCAGCGCCTTTTCCGCCAGTTCTTGAAGGTGCAAATCAAGAGTGGTGACAACGTTATACCCGGGCTCAGGCGAAGTGATTAGTCTCTCGGACGTCTTCCGGTCGTCCTTGTCGAAAGTGAGTTTGTATTCGCCGTGCTTGCCTGTGAGCATCTCATTGAACGTTTGCTCCAGTCCTTCGCGGCCCTCGGTTTCTGGCCAGAGAGTCTCGTGATTGTCGATGATGCCGTCGGGATTTCGCCCGGTCTTGCCAGTGTAGCCAATAATTTGGCCTGCAATTTTCCCGTTCGGGTAAATCCGCACGTAGATGGGCCGTACCATCATGCCGGCCGGCAACGCGTCTTTGATCTTTTCGTATTCCTCTTGGCTAAGATTCTGCGCGATCTCGAACGGCATGATTCCACGGTTGCGGTAATGACGCAGAATCGTCTCATCGGAAATCCGGAACCTGCGTCCAATTATTTTGCCTGCCGCGTCTATCTTTTCTCTTGTGAAGCTGAGCGCCTGCTTATCCGAAAAATCCAGCGGTGTTGGAAAATTGATGACCAGATTGTAACTAAGCCGGTTTTGCGCCAGCGGCGCCCCATTGCGGTCTGTGATCTGCCCGCGTGGAGCTGGAACATCGAGAATGTAAGTGCGCGCAAGTTTTTGCGTCTCAAAAGTGGGGATGATCGTCTCTTCCTCCGGCGAAGCACTCGGGCTCACTGCCGGGGCGGGCGCCAGCGTCTGTGCTTGCGTTGCCGCCGACAGGGCAAAGAGCCATAAGGCCATCCATAGACCCACCACGATTCTCATGAACGTCATTCCGAGCGAAGTGAAGAATCTCTGATCATTTCCCAGCCGAAACAAACAATAGACAGAGATGTTTCGCTTCGCTCAACATGACACGGTCGTCAATGGCTTTGCAGGAATCGGTGCACTTCCTCGGCCAGCTTTCGGCCAATGCCTTCCGTGGAGGCAATCTCCTCCACGCCTGCTTTCCGAAGCCGACTGACCGATCCAAACCGGTTCAGCAACAAATTTTTCCGGTTTTGGCTCACACCCGGGCAATCATCGAGAATACTTTCTTCGACGCGCTTTTTCATCAGCAGCTGGTGGTACGCATTGGCGAACCGATGGGCCTCATCGCGAATGCGCTGAAGCAACCGCAATGCAGGCGAATCCATTGGAAGTAGCAATGGCAACGCCAGACCCGGCCGATAAATCTCCTCGCGTTCCTTGGCCAGCCCGATGATGGGAAGATCGTGCAAGCCTAATCGCTGCAATTCACGACAGGCAACCGAGAGCTGCCCTTTCCCGCCATCGACAATGATAAAGTCAGGCAAACGAACAGCGACAAAGGTTTCGTCATTCCGAGCGGAGCGCAGCGGAATCGAGGAATCTCGCGGAGTTACCTCTGCGTGTTGCAACGGGGTCCCTCGACTTCGCTCGGGATCACGCGAAATTCGAGCGAGTGTTTCCGCTGCATTCTCTTGCGAAAACTCCGCTACCTCAGCGTTTGCCGCTCGCGCTTCGAGAAGAATCCGAGAATAACGCCGTCGCACCACCTCGGCCATGCTCGCAAAATCATCCTGTCCGTGGACAGTGCGCACGCGATAGCGCCGGTAATTGTTCTTGTCCGGCACGCCGTCCCGGAAACAAACCATCGAAGCAACCACGTGTGTCGCGGAAATGTTCGAGATGTCGAAACATTCCATTATGCGCGGCAGACGCGCCAAACCCAGCGCGTCCGCCAACTCCCGTACATCTGCGATGGGATCGATTGTGCTCGGCAAACTACCCCGCGTAAACCGCCGTATCGGCTTGGTGGTGTCACGCAAATCTTCGATCATGTCGCGCAGTTCGGCCGCCTTTTCGAAATCCATTTTCTCAGCAGCCTTCTGCATTTGTTCCTCGAGGGCAGCAATCATCTCACGGGACTTGCCTTCGAGGAATTCGCACGCCTGCGCGACGCGATCGCGGTATTCAGCAGCGCTGATCTCGCTCAAGCGCACCGGCACCTGATAGGTTGAGGATTTCAGTTCTCGCTCCGTCGGCGCGCCGCGGCCAAAGGTGAGCACCCCGAATTTTTTGCGCATGAAATTCAATGTCTGCCGCAGCGCTCCCGCGTGCGCGTACGGGCCGAAATAGCGGCTGCTGTCGTCTTTCTTGAATCGGGCTAGGCGAAAACGCGGCCATTCTTCTGAAAGATCAACTCTGACCACGAGGAACCGCTTGTCGTCGCGAAAGGAAACATTGTAGCGCGGCCGATATTCCTTGATCAATTTGCCCTCCAACAAAACCGATTCCGCTTCGCTGCGGACGGTATGCGTCTCAAAATCCCACGTCGCCTCTAGCATGGCGCGCGTCTTTAGATCGGCCTGCGCTAGTTTAGACGGCAGGAAATATGAGCTCACGCGTTTGCGCAGGTCGCGCGCCTTACCCACGTAGATCACGCGGTTGAACCGGTCACGCATCAAGTACACACCAGGCCGGTGCGGCACCTCGTGCACTTTCTTTTGCAAATCCGGCTTCTCTCTTTTCGACGCGGCCATCCCACGCGAATTTACGCAAGAAGCCAGCAAGGTGAAATGAACTGGGCGCGTCGGCAGAGTAGCGCGTGCTGCTGTAGCCACGGCCCTGTGGGCCGTGTCAATCACGAGAAAAGCAGTCGAGATCAACCAACCACAGGCCAGTGGCTACAGGACTTATGAAATCGCGCAGTAAAAAAAGCGCCGGCAGAACTTTTCCGCAGGCGCTTTTAATTTAGCAGGAACGGCTTCCCTTTTACGGCTTCGTCGTTGTGGTGGTAGTCGTTTCCTCGTGCTTCACGACGACCGGCTGGGCCAACACAACTTTCCGTACCACCACCCGGTCGCCGATGGTCGTATAGTAGACGGTCGCCGGCACGTCTGGCCGAACCGCCGACCACGTAACAAGGTGGCCTTCCGGATCGAGAATGGTCGTGTCTCTGGTATAGTAATAGCGGACCGGCGCCGCGTCTGGCGCTGGCCGGAACATGATATAGTCCGAGTCCGGCGTGTAGGTCGCGATCGTGCCCGCCGCGCTGCTCGTTGCCTGCTGAGTTGTTGTTGTGCCGGTCACAGGGTCTGTCGTAGTTGTCGTCGTTGTTTGCTGCGCCAGCGCCATACTCACCGCTACCGCGCAAAGCGCGCCTGTTGCCAATATTTTCGTTAATCTGGTTTGTTTCATATTTGTCCCTCTGCTTTGATTAAATCGATGTTCTCCATCGTATATGGCTCCGGCCCCTTAACCCCGGAGTTTCTTGAGCCACGCCTTGGTATCGTAAATTCCGTCTCGCGTGGTCGTCTCCGGGCGGGTAATCGATGTTCCTGGGCTAGGCCTAAGTAACGCGACCTCCATGCAAAGTTTACCCGGTTTCCGCGATTTTCTTCCCGAGGAGTGCGCCAGGCGCAATTACATCTTCGCGCGCTGGCGCGAAGTAGCCTGTCGGTACAGTTTTGTCGAATGGGAAGGCCCTCCGCTCGAAGCCACAGAGCTTTACAAAAAAAAGAGTGGCGCAGAAATAGTCGATCAACTTTTTAATTTCACCGACAAAGGCGAACGCGAAGTGGCGCTGCGCCCGGAGCTCACACCCACGCTCGCTCGCGTCGTCGCGGCGCACGACCGCGAGTTCAAGAAGCCGCTCAAATGGTTCTCCATCGGCCAATTCTTCCGGTACGAAAAACAGCAGCGCGGCCGTCTCCGAGAGCATTTTCAACTCAATTGCGACATCCTCGGCGAAGCGGGTCTCGCAGCAGATATCGAACTGGTCGCGCTCTGTATCGATGTCCTGCGTGCGTTCGGATTCGGAGAGAAAGATTTCGTCGTCCGAATCAGCGACCGAGAATTTTGGACAGATTTTCTGCGTGAAAAAGATGTGCCTGTAGATCGTTGGGATGGACTCCTGCAAGCGATCGACAAATTTGGGCGCGAACCACGCGAGAAGACAGCTGAGAAACTGGGCAAGCTGGCCGATCCAGTCTTTACGACTTTAAAAACCGGCGGCAAAAACGAGAAGCTCGGCAAATTCGTCGATGGCCTTCGCGTGTTCGGCCTGGCGGACTTTGTGTCGATCGATATCGGCATCGTTCGCGGTCTCGCCTACTACAGCGGCATCGTATTTGAGGTGTTCGATCGCGCCGGAAAATTTCGCGCCGTAGCCGGTGGCGGACGGTACGACAATTTAATTGCGCAACTTAGTGACGGTGCCGTCTCACTGCCTGCGCTCGGTTTTGCAATGGGCGATGTCGTTCTCGGCGAATTAATCCAGGAAATCCCGCACGTCTGTCAGGGCATGGAGAAAGCAATCGCGAACGACCGCAAGATCGACATCTACATCGTGATCGCGAAGGAAGAACGCCGCGCCGATGCGCTAAAACAAATCCAACAACTTCGCGACCGGGGTTATCGCGTCGATTACCCTCTCGCGCCGACAAAAGTCGCCCGGCAATTCCAAGCCGCCGAAGAGGCGGGCGCGTCGCTTGCGGTCCTTTACGGGGACGAGTGGCCACAGCTAAAAATCAAGAATATGACAACCGGTGAGCAGGAACTCATCCCCCAGGAAAACCTCAAAGACTATATCGCCGCCGATCGTAGCCAGATAGCAGCAGCACACACCGGCGCTCCACTGGGCAATACTCGCGTAGAATCGCAATAGCAAGGCGAGCGCATCGCAGTGTAGTTTCGAATTCAAGGTATGGCAGGACGTAAAACGAAATACCGGCGGCGATCACTTAGGCCGGAGGCACCGCCCGCGCGGCGAGGACACAATATCGAAGTTGGTGGGCTCAAAACGGGCGTGAAGAGCGGCGCACAGAAATCCGAGCGAACTCGTGCAAAGCGGCGGTCCGCTGGTGTGCGCTAATTGTAGCCGCCTCGCTGTGCGAGGCGTGGCTCTGAGGTATTTAACAGTCACGGCGTCGCGCGCCTCACAGAGACGCGGCTACAGCGTTTCCACTGTCAGCCCTTCGATAAATTCGCGGGGCGTCTCGGTGTCAAGCAGCCTCGATCGCGTGGCTTCATCCTTCACCAGGCGCGCCAGAGTGCCAACGCAAATCAAATAATCGTTCACCAACCGTTCCGGCACGCCGATTACAAAAATCAATCGCGCGCGCTGTTGATTTGCGCCGATTGGAATCCCGGCGCGGCTGCGCCCGATACCGATAATTATTTCATCAATCAAATTGGTGCGCGCATGAGGAAACGCGACGCCGTTTTCGACTACGCTTGGGTGTTCCCGTTCGCGGGCGAGGACTTGTTCGAAAAATCTTTCTGCATTATCGATCTTTTGACCTTGCGCGAGCACCTGAATAATCTCGCGCAGCGCATTCGGCAGTTTTCGCGAGCGCAGCCGCAGAATTACCTGTCTTTCATCGAGAAGATCAGCGAGCGCGATAGCCATTGGGCAGAGAGAGATTTATTGGATTATCCGGCAAAGCCAGTTATCCAGTAATTGTAAGACAAGCGCACCGCTTGCCGCACCTAAAATCGTGGCAGCCCAAGACACAGCAGTGGCCCCTAAGGAAGAGCGGACAGTCTCTTTTCAGCGCAGCATTTACGACCCGGGCTATGTCAATGCGATGTCGCACTTTTATCGCGGCGAGATGAGCCGGATCATGGTCTGGCGGCAGCGGCTCGATGTAACCACAAACTGGGCAATTACTAGCACCACCGCCATTATCACCATTGCGTTTTCTACGCGCGAAGTGCCGCACATCATTTTCTTTTTTAATCTGGCCATTGTTGGGGTGTTGCTTTGGATAGAGGCACGGCGGTACCGTTTTTACGACGCGTTCCGCGCCCGCGTGCGGATGCTCGAAGCGCATTTTCTCGTCCCGATGGTGATGGAAAATCGGGAAATGCTTCAGGGCGAATGGAAAAAACTCGTGTGCGAAGATTTGATTTTGCCCTGTTTCAAGATCACCAAGCTCGAGGCAATAGGGCGACGGTTGAAACGCAATTACATGTTCATTTTTATCCTGATCCTGATTGCGTGGGTGACGAAAATATTCTTGCACGCCACTGCGCCGATTATCGATTTCGTCTCCTTTTACCATGCCCTGCGCATCGGGCACATCCCGTCGTGGCTGGTGGCGCTGATCTTTGCCGGCACTTTTGTCAGCGTAATTTCAATTACGATTTATGTCAGTAAACGATCCTCCGGCGAAATCTCCGAGTTCGGTACGCACCGCTCGCTGTGGCGGATTTGACCGAATGTCATTCCGAGCGAAGTCGAGGAATCTCGTGTTGAAACTGAAAGGTGACGCAACGGGATTCTTCGACTCCGCTACGCTTCGCTCAGAATGACGGCTTTTGAGAAATTGTGCGAAATCGTCGCGAAACTGCGCGCGCCCGGCGGTTGCCCATGGGACCGGGAGCAAACGCACGAATCGTTGCTGCCTGCCTTGATTGAAGAGGCTTACGAAGTGACGGAAGCCGCGCGCGCGAAAAACGACGCGCATTTTCGCGAGGAGCTGGGCGATCTATTGCTGCTGGTCGTCATGCACGCGGAGATCGCCCAGGAATCCGGGCGCTTTGACATCGACAACGTGCTTCAGGAAGTTTCGGACAAACTGGTGCGGCGACATCCACATGTCTTTGGAACCAGCGACGCGCGCGATTCCGGCGCCGTGCTCAAACAATGGGAAGCGATCAAACGCGAAGAGAAAAAGGCTGATTCGCATTATCTGGCCAGTTTGCCTAAGGCGCTGCCGGCGCTGATGCGCGCGCAAAAAGCGCAATCGAAGGCGGCCCTGGTAAATTTTGATTGGACCGAAGTGCGCGACGTGATTGCGAAAGTGGAAGAAGAAGTTCGCGAAATGAAAGATGCGATCGCCTCGCAAGATCGAGGCACGATCGAGGAGGAGATCGGGGACGTGCTGTTCGCCGTCGTCAACCTCGCGCGGAAATGCAAGATCGATGCTGAAAGCGCGTTGCAGAAAGCCACGAACAAATTTATGGCGCGATTCAACCGGGTGGAGGATGAGCTGCGAAGGCAGGGCAAACGGCTCGGCGATGTTGATCTTTCTGAGATGGACGCGATTTGGAATGAGATCAAGCAAACGCCCAACGCCGAACGTCCAACGCCCAACGCTGAACTCTTCTGAATTGGATGTTGGACGTTGGGCGTTGAGCGTTTGCTTCTGCTGCCGCTTTCGCGATATTTCGCGTCCCGATGAATCTTCTGATCAGCCTGCTGCTGTGGCTTTTTGTACTTGTGTCGGTGATCATGGTGTTAGTGATCCTGATGCAACGTCCAAAGAGCGAAGGCCTGGGTGCGGCATTTGGCGGCGGGGTCACGGAAAATATCTTTGGCGCGCAGACTACCAACGTGCTGGTGAAGTTCACCACATGGCTAGCCGGCATTTTTTTCGCGCTGACGTTTGCTATATCGATCCTTAATGCGCACATAAGCACCGCCGACAGTGCTTTCCGGCGAGAGTTGATGAAAAAGCAGGCCGCGCAGCCAACTTCGCCTGTGCCTGGAGCGGCGAAATCTTCGCCGGTTTCGTCACCGGCGACTACGCCTACTCAAACTTCGCCGGGTGTCTCCCCGGCGCCGGATTCTGGCGCGGGTGTTTTGCCCGCCGGGAGCGCGCCACCAGCCGCTTCGCCAGCAGCCTCCGCGAAACCGTAAGGCTCGACATTCGCAGGAGCGATCCTTCAGAAAAACTGTTACCCTTTTTTAGCTGGGCTTACTGGCGGTGTTTGCGCAAGCGATAGGGCGCGCGCGAGATCCTTTTCGTCGGTGAGATCGAGACGCAGTGGAGTAATTGAGACCCAATTATGCTCGACCGCCCAGCGATCGGTCCCTTCCTCCGCTCCTTCCAGTGGCGTGACGGTAAACCAAAAAATCGGACGACCCATCGGGTCCTTGCCGGGAACAACTTTGCCGTCGTACTGGCGAACAGATTGACGGGTCCAGCGAATTCCTTTCGGTTTTTCCGGCAGATTCACATTCACCAGGGACATCTTCTCTTCTGCTAGGAGCAGTTCGATGACCTTGCTGACGTACGGCTCGAGCTCTGCGAAGTTTGGCTCACGGCTGTCGCTCACTGGTGCGCTGATGGCGATGCCGCGCAGTCCGAGCAACGCGGCTTGTTTCGCAGCGGCCAGAGTGCCGGAATGCCAACAGGAGTTGCCAAGATTCAGACCCAGATTGATCCCGGAGAGCACAAGATCGACGTGCCCCCAGCGGTGCGCGCCGAGTGCGACGCAATCGGCCGGTGTGCCATTCACGCGATAAGCCTCGAAGTCCCCCAATCGAATCCGTTTGTAGCGCAGCGGCCGCGAGGAAGTGATGGCGTGACTCATGGAGGATTGCTCGACATCCGGCGCGACGATACGCACCTCGCCAAAGCGCGATGCAATCTTCGCCAGCGCCGAAACGCCGGGACTATAGATACCGTCGTCGTTCGAAATCAGGATTCGTCTCTTCACATTAATAAGAAACGAGCGTCAGAGTGCTTTTGGCCGAATAGTTTGCAGGAAGAATCTCTCCCAATAGAGCATGCGAGTCACATTGATGCACAATCCGAAGGCCGGAGATGCCGAGCACGGCGAAAAGCAATTGATGACGGCGCTGGCCAAGGCCGGACATCACGCCACTTATCAATCGACCAAAAAGAGCGATTACAAAAAAGCTTTGAAAAAACCCACCGACCTCGTTCTCGCAGCTGGCGGCGACGGTACCGTCGGAAAAATTGGCTGCCGACTGATCGACAGCGGCATTCCGTTGGGTGTTCTCCCGCTTGGTACGGCCAATAATCTGGCGCGCAGTCTCGGTTTCATTGCTTCGCCAGAGGAGATCATTGGTCGACTGGAACGCGGGAAGAAGCGCACCTTTGATGTCGGTCTTGCCCGTGGACCGTGGGGAAAGCGCTATTTTTTTGAAAGCGTCGGCGGCGGCCTTCTGGCCGATTATCTTTCCGCCGCGGACCGAAAGGCGAAGAAAACAAAAAACCTCTCTAGCGAACAGGAAATGACGCTGCATGTTTCGCTTTTGCGCCGGGTGCTGCACGAGTATCCGACGCGGGAATGGAAAATCGCGATCGATGGTGAAGACACTTCGGATCGCTACATCCTTTGGGAAGCCATGAACATTCGTTCGATTGGTCCGGCGCTTTATCTCGCATCGCAGGCCGCGACCAGGGATGGCCAGCTCGATTTCGTGGGCGCACGCGAAAGCGATCGCTCCCTTCTCATGGATCATCTTGATGCAAGGCTGGCTGGGAAAAAGCCGAAATTTCCATTGCCGATTCGACGGTTCCGAAAGTTACAGGTGGTTTGGCAAGGATCAGCGAAACTCCACCTCGACGACAAGCTGTGGCCGCGCAAAAAGCGGAAATCGAAACACCGCAGGGAAATTGAGGTCACGGTGCGGCCGTCAGCGCTCGTGGTCCTGCTACCGGGACGCGACAATTAGGATGACCACCACCGGCATTCGCCGTGTGCTAATTTTTCCGGCGAATAATTGTTGGCGAGTGGCCCACGAAACGTTTGAATCGACGCCATGCGCCGGCCTCATCATGTTTCGTCGCGAGAGATCGAGCGGAAATTTTTGATCAAACGATTGCCCGTGGAGATCTTGCGCTCACGGCATTTCCAAATCGCCCAAGGGTATCTGGCGAACGAACCGGGCGGACGGCACGTCCGCCTGCGCAAGAAAAGCAAAACGGCCTTCCTTACGTTCAAGGTCGGACGGGCGGCGGACAGAGAAGAGCGCGAAATCCGGCTGAGCCCGAAGCAATTTGCCACGCTCTGGCCGGCTACGGCTGAACGGCGATTGCGCAAAACCCGCTACGAAATTCCGTGGAAAAATCTTAAGATTGAGATCGACATTTATCACGGCAGCAATCATGGTTTGATGGTGGCGGAAGTGGAATTTCCCAGCCACGCGAGTTGCCAACGATTCAAACCGCCGCGCTGGTTTGGGCGTGAAATCACCGGCGAAAAACGTTACAGCAATGTGAGACTGGCCCGCGAATGAATTACCCATGAGCTACCAATTGAAGCATCGTGAAACTTTGGGTGAGAACCTTCGCCGGATTTGCCGGCAACAGATCGAGGGGGCAATCGCCGTTGCCAAAGACGAGAAAAAGCCTAACGACACGCCGGTGCACGAAACCCGCAAACATTTGAAAAAAGCGCGCGCAGCCCTGAGGCTGGTGCGCAAAGAAATCGGACGCGGTTTGTTTAAGCAGCAAGACCACTGCCTGCGTGATGTTGGGCGGCTGACTTCGGAAATCCGTGATGCAGAAGTGCGTTTGCAGACTGTACGGCAACTTGAAGAAGCGAGCCAACGCCATGGCCGCAATGCCTACGGAAAACTCGAAGTGATGCTCGCCATGGAACTGGAAAATTTCATCGCCGCGTTCGCGGAGTGGCAAACACAGGCGGTCCCTCTGTTGGAGCAGGCGAGTTCAGGCATCGATCATTGGAGCCTCGACCAATTTAACGGTAAGCAGCTCTGCGGCGCTGTGCAGGCAAGCTACAAGCGGGCCCGGAAAGCGCTCGCTAAAGCAACAGCAAATCCGACCACTGAAAATTTTCACGCGTTCCGATCCAAGGCGAAACCGCTTTGGTATCAATTGCGCATTCTCCGGCCAGTCAATCCGGTCGTGTTAAAGAGCCTGGGCGACGACCTGCACTCGTTAGGAGATCTGCTCGGTCGCGCACACGATCTGAGTTTCCTCGGCGAAAGATTGCGGAACGAACACGGAAAATCGCAGTGGCAACGCGAAGGTCACAAGCTCCTCACAGTGATTGAAGTCAGCCAAAGCGATCTGCAGCGGGGCGCGGCGGAGCTGGCGGAACAT
>Ga0209059_1001462_pt1 | contig 10803 bp, 13 predicted proteins | sample GraSoiAngelo_151_FD_186165 | JGI IMG/M metagenome (GOLD analysis project Ga0209059, IMG submission 186165) | Grasslands soil microbial communities from the Angelo Coastal Reserve, California, USA - 14_1009_12_20cm (SPAdes) (version 2) | ecosystem: Environmental > Terrestrial > Soil > Grasslands ...
ATCTTGTGCCTGGAACTGGCCCGGCTCAAGCCGGCCGCGAGGAGCTTTGATTGGCCGAAGACGCCGCCACGCGCCTCTATATTCCGCAGCCCTTGGCAGAACGCGCCGCGGTCGCGCTCGATGCGGCGCAGGCGCATCGGGTGCGCCATGTATTGCGGCTCGGCGCCGGCGCGGCGGTCGCGGCCTTTAACGAGCGCGACGGCGAGTGGCTGTGCCGGCTCGTCGAGGAGGGCCGCCGCGGCGCGGCCCTCGTTCCCGAACGGCAACTCAAGAGCGCCGAGGCCGAGCCGGATTTGTGGCTCCTCTTCGCGCCGATCAAGCGCGTGCGGCTCGACTGGCTCGTCGAGAAGGCGAGCGAGCTTGGCGCCGCCGCGCTCCTGCCGGTCTGGACGGAGCGCACGCAATCCGAGCGTCTCAACCGCGAGCGGTTGAGCACGATTGCGATCGCCGCGGCCGAGCAGAGCCAGCGTCTCTCGGTGCCGCAGGTTCGCGCCGCCGAGCGGCTCGATACATTGCTCGCCTCATGGCCGGCGGAGCGGCGCCTTATCGTGTGTGACGAAACCGGCGGCGGCGTGCCGATCGCCGATGCGCTTCGCAGCTTCCAAACGGAGCAAGCGGCCGCGTTGCTGATCGGCCCGGAAGGCGGCTTCACCGACAGGGAGCTTGACGCTCTCGGCAAACTCCCCATTGTTACGCGGGTCGGGCTCGGCCCGAGGGTGTTGCGCGCCGAGACCGCTGCCGTTGCCGCTTTGGCGATTTTCCAGGCGATAACCGGCGATTGGCGCCGCGCTCGGCCGCGCTGATGCGGATCACTGTTTGACGCTTGCCGGGAGTTCGAACGCCGCATGTCTGGCCCGTCGAGCGTGCAAGGACCGCCGATCACCGACAAACGTCAGCTCGTCGAATATCACGCGAGCGGCAATAAGCCGCCCTCGGCGTGGCGGGTCGGCACCGAGCACGAAAAATTCGTGTTCCGCCACAGCGACCTGAAGCGCGTGCCCTATGACGGTCCGGACGGCATCCGCGCGCTGCTCGAAGGCATGACGCGGTTTGGCTGGAAGCCGGTCATCGAGAAGGGCAACATCATCGCGCTGTCGAATGACAGCCAATGTTCGATCACGCTCGAACCCGGCGGCCAGTTTGAATTAAGCGGCGCGCCCCTCGAAACGCTGCACCAAACCTGCGGCGAGGTGCACGAGCACCTGCGGCAGGTGCGCGAAGTCTGCGACGAGTTGGGGCTCGGCATGATCGGGCTCGGCTTCGATCCGACCTCGCGGCGCGACGAGGTGCCGTGGATGCCGAAGGGCCGCTACCGCATCATGCGCGATTACATGCCGAAAAAGGGCCAGCTCGGCCTCGACATGATGCTGCGCACCTGTACCGTGCAGACCAATCTCGATTACGAGACCGAAGCCGACATGGTGAAGAAGTTCCGCGTCGGTCTCGCCTTACAGCCGGTCGCGGTGGCGCTGTTCGCCAATTCGCCCTTTGTCGAGGGGCAGCCGACCGAATTCCACAGCTATCGCAGCTTTGTCTGGACGCACACCGATCCCGACCGCTGCGGCACCTTGCCGTTTGTTTTCGAGAACGGGTTCGGCTTCGAGCGCTATGTCGACTACATGCTCGATGTGCCGATGTATTTCGTCTACCGCGACGGCGCCTACATCGACGCGAGCGGGCAGTCGTTTCGCGATTTTCTCGCCGGCCGCCTCCCCGCACTTCCCGGAGAATTGCCGCTTATCGGCGACTGGGCCGACCATCTGACGACCGCGTTTCCCGAAGTCCGGCTCAAGACGTTTCTCGAAATGCGCGGCGCCGATGGCGGACCCTGGCGGCGGCTCTGCGCACTGCCGGCGTTCTGGCTGGGGCTGCTGTATGATCGCGCGGCGCTCGATGCGGCGAGCGATCTGGTCGCCGACTGGACCGAGGCCGAGCGCGAGGCAATGCTGCACGATGTGCCGCGCATGGGCCTCGATACGCCGCACCGCAGCCGCACGGTGCGCGACATCGCTCTCGAAGTCCTCGACATCGCCCGTGAGGGGCTGCACCGACGCTCCCGCCGCGATCTCGCCGGCGAGGACGAGACGCATTTCCTCGATCCGCTGTTCTCGATCGCCGGCTCGGGCCGCACCCCCGCGGCCGAGCTGGTCGAGGATTATCGCACGCGCTGGAACGGCGACATCACCCGCATCTACGCCGAGCAGGCGTATTAGCGTTTGCCGCGTTTTCGGGCCGTGCGGCGCATCGGCTGCATTGCCAACCAGCGTCCTTCGAGACGCGCCGCGGCTTCACCGCGGCGCTCCTCAGGACGAGGAATGATTTTGCTGGCGTTAACTACAGCCTCATCCTGAGCGCGAGCGTAGCGAGCAGTCGAAGGACGCACCACGCCAACGCCGGCCCCGGTGTAACGGCATAAATTACACCGTCGGCTCCCATTCCCCGTCGACCAGATAGGCTTCGCCGTCGCCGGGCCAGGGCGGCATCGTCGCGGCGATGATGTCGAGCGGCTGCGAGCCGTCGTTACGGAACTGGAAATGCGCCCCGGTCGGGATCGCGACCGAGACGCCGACCACCAGATCGGTCACGTCCTCCCGATCGCCGATCTTGCGCCAGATCCGGCCGCGGCCGCGGATGACGCACCACAGCTCTTCGATGGTGCGGTGCGCGACCGCCTTAGAGATGGCATCGGGGGGCAGCGTGAACATCGCCATCGCGCCTCGCGGCAGCTCGCATAAGAGGCGCACCTCCGAGCCGTCGAGCGCCATCACATCGGGTTCGGGACTGATCCATTTGCAGGGGAATTCCGGCGAACTCATCTGACCTGATTCTATTAAATTCGGGGCGGTACCGGGCGGATCGGCGGTCTTAAATCAAGGACGGATATTGCGCCAACGCAATTCGGCAGCCATGCGCAGCGGGATTTTTGATACCCCCGCCGGTGTCCATCACGGCGGGAACCGCGATAGCGCGCAGACCGTTCGTGAAAGCAGAGATTTCCAATTGATTTTTTGCCGATTTGGGCAAGGCGGAGAAGGCTCGATGGCTGATCCCAAACAATTCACTTCCGGCGCGCTCTCGCAAGGGAGCGGAACTAATCCCGCCGCCTCGGTCGGCGCCTCTCCCGGCACCTCTCAGGGCATGGCGCGCGGCCAGCCCGATGGCAGCCGGGTGGTCCAGGACGCCAAGGAGATGGGCACTGAGGTCATCGGTGCGGTGCGCGAGGGTGCCTCGTCTTTTTTCGAGGAGCAGCGCGATCGCGCGGCGGGCGAAATCGCCTCGTTCGGCGAGATGCTTCGCCGGTCCGCTCGCGCCCTCGATGAAAACCGCTCGACGATGATCGGCCAGTACGCGGAGGGCGCAGCCGACGAGATCACGCAGTTCGCCGAGCGGCTGCGCAACCGCTCGCTCGGCATGATGGCCGAGGAGGTCGAGGATTTCGCGCGGCAGTGGCCGGCCGCCTTCATGGCGGCCGCGGTTGGCGCCGGTTTTCTGGCAGGCCGCTTCCTTATTTCGTCCTCCTCGCGGCCGCGGCCGCAAACCATGTCGGCCCCGCGCCCGACCGCGTCAGCGCCGCAGCCAATGGGTGGTGCGCGGCATGATTTCGGCGCGATCGGCGGCACCGTTCCGAGCGGCAATGCCGGCTACGGCGGCAGCGGGATCCGGGAGCCGCGCTGATGGCGGTCGATCCGGACGGCCCGGACGTGTTTGAGCCGCGGGTCAAGGCTGATCGTTCGATCACGGCGCTGCTGTCCGATCTCGCGAGCGAGACGGTTCTGCTGGTCCGTCAGGAACTGGCGCTCTTCAAGGCTGAGCTGCAGGAGAAATTCGGCCGCATCGGCCAGGGCGCGACGGCTCTGGGCGCGGGCGTCTTTATCGCGTTGAGCGGCTGGGGTGTTCTGCTGGCCGCGGCCGTGCTGGGGCTGGCGACTGTTCTGCCGGCCTGGCTGGCGGCGCTCATCATCGCGATCATCGCTTTGGCGATCGGCGTCGTGCTGATTTTGGTCGGAAAAAGCCGTTTCGACGCGGATTCATTGATGCCGCGCCGCTCGCTGCGCTCGCTGCGCGAGGACGAGGCGTGGCTGCGGGAAAGGTTGCGATGACTGCCGATGTCGAACGCGACATCGCCCGAACCCGGGGCGAGCTTGCCCTGACCCTGGCGGCGCTCGAGCGCAAGCTCGCCGCGCGCTACCTCGCAGAAGAGGGACTGAAGATGCTCAAGGACAATCTTGGTGACGATTACGGCGTGAAGCGCGGCCTCGAGTTCGTGCGCAACAACCCGATCCCGGTCGCGATGATCGGTCTCGGCGCGGCGTGGCTGATCGCAAGCCAGACCGAGGCGGTCGACCGAATCGCGCGCGACGAGCGCATCCAGGCGGCGCGGCGCCGCGTCGGCGATCTGGCGACCGATCTCGGCAACCGCGCCGGCGAGATGGCGTCGAGCGCGGCACAGCGTATTGGCATGACGGGTAACGGCGCGGGAAATGGTGCCGATCGGCCGCTTGGTCATACCGGGAATGCCATGATCGACCAGTCCGGCAGCGGCATGGGCTCGGGTTGGATGCATCAGGTGACCGACCGGGCGCAGGACGTGGTCCGCTCGGCCCGCGATTCGGGCGGCGCGGTGCTGGACCGCGCCGGCGAGAGCGCCGGGCGCGTGGCCGATCAGGTCGGCGATATGTTTGAGCGGCATCCGCTGCTGATCGGCGCGATCGGCATGCTGGCGGGCGGCTTGCTCGCCGCCTTGCTGCCCTCGAGCCGGGTCGAGGATGAATGGTTCGGCCCGTCGCGCGATCAGCTGTGGAACCGCGCTGAAAAGGCAGGCGAAGAGACGGTCTCGCGGGTCCGGGATGTTGCCATGCGCGCGGCTGACGCCGCCGCCGATGCCGCGGCTCAGACGGTCCACAAGGAGACCGACAAGCCACTCTCCCTCTGACGGCAGGACTGCCATCCGATAAGCCGGCGGCTGGCCCGTAGAACCGGGCCGGCGGCCGGCTTTTTTGTGTGCCCGGCGTGACGCATGTTACGTGACGCATGTTAAGGGCGATCTCGCCTTGCCATAATGTCGGGCGGATCTTGCGCCGCCGTGGGGGAGGCGACAGGGGAGGGGTGATGCGACGCTCGACAATGTGGCATGTGCTTATGGCGCGCCATGTGCTTATGGCGGCGGCCGGCCTTGCCGGCGCGGCGGTGATGTTTCCGGCGATGGCGCAGGTGCCCGTGCCGGTCGGCCCGGATTGCGTTTGCCTGCGGATTGCCGTCGATGCGCTGGGCGCCAATTTGGCCGCCACGCGTCAGAGCTATGACGGGATGCAAGCCGAGATCGGCCAGATCGATAATCAGCTCGCGGCCGAACGCTCGACGATGGATGTCAACAACCCGGCCGCCATCGCGCGTTTCCGCCAGCTGCTCGAGCGCCGCGACACGCTATTCGAGCAATCGAAGGGTCCGGGATTCAGCGCGCTGAGCGCTGCGACCGACCGCTACGGCGCCCGCGTACAGGATTACAACGCGCGTTGCGCCGGCCGCCCGATGGATCCCGGGGTGCTGGCGCAAGCTCGAGCCGTGGGAGCGTGCCCGCCGCCCTACTAAAGGGCGCGGCTAGTCCCGCGGCTCGCCGGGGTAGAGCTGCTCCGGCGGGATTTGCGGGTGGGCGATCACCGCCCATTGCCCGCCGCGCCAGGCGTTGTAAAAACAGCTGCGCCGCCCGGTATGGCAGGCGACACCCTGTTGGTCGACCAGGAGCAGCAGCGCGTCGCCGTCGCAATCGAGCCGCAGTTCCTTCAGGTGCTGCACCTGGCCGGAGGTCTCGCCCTTGCGCCACAGCGCCTGCCGCGAGCGCGACCAATAGCAGGCGCGCCCTTCCGCGAGCGTAAGCCGCACCGACTCGCGGTTCATCCAGGCGAGCATCAGGATTTCGCCGGTATCGTGCTGCTGCGCGACCGCGGCTACGAGCCCGTCCGGGCCGAACTTGATCGCGTCCAGCGCGCGGTCGATCGGGTCGCTCACGAGAGCCTCCTTGCCGTCCGGCCAAGTCCGGCTGGACGGCGCAAATCCTTGTCGCTGCTTGATTCGGGCATTAGGTTGGCGCCGCTCTGAAAACAAGAGCCATTCGCATCCAGCCCCCACCGGAGCGGCGCCGGCTTGTCCGATCTGATCCTCGAAACGCGCGGTCTGACCAAGGAATTTCGCGGCTTTGCCGCGGTCCGCGGGGTTGATCTCAAGGTTCGCCGCGGCACGATCCATGCCCTGATCGGCCCAAACGGTGCGGGCAAGACCACCGTCTTCAACCTGTTGACCAAGTTCCTCGAACCGAGCGCCGGGCGAATCTATTACCGCGGCGACGACATCACCGCCGCTCGTCCGGCCGATATCGCGCGGCGCGGGCTGGTGCGCTCGTTTCAGATCTCGGCGGTGTTTCCGCATCTGACCGTCCGCGAGAATGTCCGCATCGCCTTGCAGCGGCCGCTCGGCAATTCTTTTCACTTCTGGCGCGCGGAGCGCGTGCTGGACCCGCTGAACCGCCGCGCCGACGAGCTGCTCGATGCGGTCGGCCTCGCCGGCCTCGAGGATCGCCTCGCCTCCGCTCTGCCCTATGGCCGCAAGCGCGCCCTCGAAATCGCGACGACCCTGGCGCTCGATCCGGAAATGCTGCTGTTGGATGAGCCTATGTCGGGCTTAGGACAGGAGGATATCGGCCGCATCTCGGGTCTCATTCGCAACGCCGCGCGTGACCGCACCGTGCTGATGGTCGAGCACAATCTATCCGTCGTCGCCGATCTGTCGCAGACCATCACGGTGCTGACGCGCGGTCGCGTTCTGGCGGAGGGCGATTACGCGGCGGTTTCGACCAACCCCGAGGTCGTCGAAGCCTATATGGGCACCGGCCATGCCTGACTCGGCCGGCGCGCCGCTGCTCGAAGTTACCGGATTACACGCCTGGTACGGCGAGTCGCATGTGCTGCACGGCATGGATTTCACGATCGAGGAGGGCGAGGTCGCAACCCTTCTCGGCCGCAACGGCGCCGGCAAGACGACGACCCTGCGCGCCATCATGGGCATTCTCGGCCATCGCGCCGGCTCGATCCGCTTTCGCGGCAGCGAGCTGATCGGCCTCCCGTCGAACCGCATCGCGCGGCTCGGCATCGCCTATTGCCCGGAGGAGCGCGGCATTTTCGCCAGCCTCGATGTTGAGGAGAACCTGATGCTGCCCCCGACCGTGCGGCCGGGCGGGATGGGGGTCGAGGAGATCTATGCGATCTTTCCAAACCTGCGCGACCGCCGCCGCAGCCAAGGGACAAAATTGTCGGGCGGCGAGCAGCAGATGCTGGCAATCGGACGCATCCTGCGCACCGGCGCCACATTGTTGTTGCTCGACGAGCCGACCGAGGGGCTTGCCCCGGTCATCATCCAGCAGATCGGTGATGTGATCCGCGCCTTGAAGGAGAAGGGCTTCACGGTTCTCCTGGTCGAACAGAATTTCCGCTTTGCCTCGACGATCGCCGATCGCCATTACATCGTCGAGAACGGCCGCGTCGTCGACAGCTTCGGCAATGCCGATCTGGCGCGAAATCTCGGCAAACTGCACGACTATCTCGGGGTCTGAGACCTCGTTCAATCGTCGCCAAGGGTTAAAACCACGGAGGCACGGAGGACACGGAGGACGGGAACATGAGCCTGTCTTATGACAGCGATCTCAGCGAACGGGTAATCGGGTCGGCAATCGAGGTTCATCGCCATCTCGGCCCTGGCCTTCTCGAATCGGCATACGAAGAGTGTCTCTGCTTCGAGCTCAAGCAGTTTGGCATCGAGCATCGGCGGCAGGTCCCTTTGCCGGTTATATACAAGGATGTGCGGCTGGACTGCGGTTATCGAATGGACATTGTCGTGGAACGGGCGCTCGTCCTAGAGATCAAGGCGATCGATAGACTAACCCCGGTGCACGAGGCGCAGATGCTGACCTACTTGCGCCTCAGCGGGATACAAGTTGGATTACTGCTGAACTTCAACAGTGTCGCTCTCAGGCACGGACTGCGCAGGTTCGTATTGTGACCCTCGTTGTCCCTCCGTGACCTCCGTGCCTCCGTGGTTTTCAAAACATGAGGTGGTACATGATGAGATTAAGCCGGTTAGCGATTATTGCGGCGGCGCTGATGATATCGGCGGCGGCGCAGGCGCAGATCTCCGGCGACACCGTCAAGATCGGCATCCTGAACGACATGTCGGGTCTTTATGCCGATCTCGGCGGCCAGGGATCGGTCGAGGCCGCGCGCATGGCGGTCGCCGATTTTGGCGACAACGTCAACGGCAAGAAAATCGAGATCATCAGCGCCGACCATCAGAACAAGCCCGATGTCGGCGGCGCGATCGCTCGGCAGTGGTACGACAATGACGGCGTCGATGCGATCGTCGACGTGCCGACCTCGAGCGTTGCGCTTGCCGTGCAGGATGTCGCCCGCGAGCGCAAGAAGGTGTTTCTGATCTCCGGCGCCGCCTCGTCCGATTTGACCGGCAAGGCCTGCTCACCGACCGCGGTGCATTGGACCTACGACACCGTCGCGCTCGCCAACGGCACCGGCAGCGCCGTCGTCAAGGCGGGGGGCGACACCTGGTTCTTCATCACCGCCGATTATGCCTTCGGCCACGCCCTCGAACGCGACACGACGGCCGTCGTCCAGGCCAATGGCGGCAAGGTCGTCGGCTCGGTCAAGGTGCCGCTCAACACCGCCGATTTCTCCTCCTATCTGCTGCAGGCACAGGCCTCGAAAGCAAAGGTCATCGGCCTCGCCAATGCCGGCGGCGATACGATCAACTCGATCAAGCAGGCGGCCGAGTTCGGTCTCGCCGAGGGCGGCCAGAAGCTCGCCGGCCTGCTTGTTTTCGTCAGTGACGTGCACAGCCTCGGGCTAAAAACGGCGCAGGGACTGCAGCTGACCGAAGCCTTCTACTGGGACCAGAACGACGACACCCGCGCCTGGTCGAAGAAGTTCTTCGACAAGATGAAGCGCGAGCCGACGATGGCGCAGGCCGGTGTTTATGGCGCCGTCCTGCACTACCTGAACGCGATCAAGGCGACCGGCAGCGATGACGGCCCGACCGTTGTCAAGAAGATGAAGGAAACCCCGATCAACGATTTTATGACCAAGAACGGCAAGATCCTCGAGAACGGACGGCTGATCCGCGACATGTACCTGTACGAGGTGAAGAAGCCGAGCGAGTCGAAAGGCGAATGGGATGTCTACAAGCTGATCAGCACGATCCCGGGCGAGCAGGCCTTCAAGCGCCCCGGCGGCAACGAATGCCCGCTGGTGAAGGGGTGAGCCGCACCCGCATTCATGACCCTCTCCGCCCTGAAGGGTGGAGAGGGAGGGGCCCATCGCATCAGCGATGGGAGGGTGAGGGGGGCGTATTTGCGAGCGCTCTGGGATCCCCCACCTCACCCCAGCCCTCTCCGCCCCCTGGGGCGGAGAGGGAGTCGGATGGGCGCGGCTGAGGCATGTTCGATTGGCTCCACATCGCGGTGCCGCCGGCGCCCCTGTTCTTTGCGCAACTCCTCGTCGGGCTGATCAACGGCGCGTTCTACGCGATGCTGAGCCTCGGGCTGGCGGTCATCTTCGGCCTCCTCAACATCATCAACTTCACGCATGGGGCGCAGTACATGCTGGGCGCGTTCTCCGCCTGGTTTCTGCTGAATTGGTTGGGGATCGGCTACTGGCCGGCGCTGATCATCGCGCCGATCGCGGTCGGCATTCTCGGCATCGCGATCGAACGGTTTCTGCTGCGCCGCATCGCGCGATTGGATCACCTCTACGGACTATTGCTGACCTTCGGCCTGGCGTTGATCATCGAGGGCATCTTCCGCCAGCAATACGGCTCGTCGGGCCAGCCCTACACGATCCCGCCGGAACTCCAGGGCGCGCGCAATCTCGGCTTCATGTTTCTGCCGAACTACCGCGCCTGGGTCATCGTCGCCTCGCTTGCCGTGTGCCTCGCAACCTGGTTTGTCATCGAGCGCACTCGGCTCGGCGCCTATCTGCGCGCCGCGACCGAGAACCCGGTTTTGGTGCGCGCCTTTGGCATCGACGTGCCGCGCATGGTGACATTGACCTATGGCGGCGGTGTCGCGCTGGCGGCGCTCGCCGGCGTCATGGCGGCGCCGATCTACCAGGTGAGCCCCTTGATGGGCAGCAACATCATCATCGTCGTGTTCGCCGTCGTCGTGATCGGCGGGATGGGCTCGATCCTCGGCGCGATTGTCAGCGGCTTTGGCTTGGGGCTCATCGAGGGCTTAACCAAAGTGTTCTACCCCGAGGCCTCGAGCACGGTCATTTTCGTCATCATGGCCTTGGTACTGCTGGTGAAGCCGGCCGGCTTGTTCGGGCGGACCGCGTGAGCGCCGTTTCGCTCGAACGCGGCAAGGCTGCACCGATCGCGGTCTGGGTGTGGGCCGCCGGGCTGATAGCGCTCGCGGTCATCGCGCCATTCTTCTTCTACCCCGTGTTTTTGATGAAGGCGCTATGCATGGCGCTCTTTGCCTGCGCCTTCAATCTGCTGCTCGGCTATGCCGGGTTGCTGTCGTTCGGGCATGCCGCGTTTTTTGGCAGCGCCTCCTACATCGCCGCGCATGCCGCAAAAAACTGGGGGCTCACGCCCGAGCTGGCGATCCTGGCCGGCGTTACGGTCGCGGCCGCGCTCGGCTTTGTCTTCGGCGCTCTCGCGATCCGTCGTCAGGGCATCTATTTCGCGATGGTCACCTTGGCCTTGGCACAGATGGTGTTCTTCTTCTGCCTGCAGGCGAAGTTCACG
>Ga0209059_1001463_pt1 | contig 10803 bp, 10 predicted proteins | sample GraSoiAngelo_151_FD_186165 | JGI IMG/M metagenome (GOLD analysis project Ga0209059, IMG submission 186165) | Grasslands soil microbial communities from the Angelo Coastal Reserve, California, USA - 14_1009_12_20cm (SPAdes) (version 2) | ecosystem: Environmental > Terrestrial > Soil > Grasslands ...
AGGCAAAAGCTCGCGCAGCAGCGCCCCAGCCTTCGCCAGCAGCCCGTTCTCAATCAGCGCCGCATAAGGACGCGGCTTTACCTCAACCGGAACCGTGATCATTGATTTTTCATCATAGCTTAGGGACGGGGTTGCAGTCGGCTTCGCAAGCAATCGCAATCCTACGTCTACCAAGCCCCGCATCGAGCGAACACTCACACCGAGATCCGGATTCTGAGGTTCAACGTTCCACCGAACATACCAGCCGCTAGCCTTCGTCAACTCGTCGCCCTCTCCGCGGCCACACCACCGAAACCACCACCGATACCGCGATCACCCCCGCCACCGTCCCCAGCGCCACTGCCGTCGGCACCACGTAGTAATGCGACGCCAGCATCTTCGCGCCAATCAATATCAGTACCATCGACAGCCCATAATGCAGATACTCGAACCACTCCATCAAGCCCGCGACCGCAAAATACATGGATCGCAGTCCGACAATCGCAAACACGTTCGACGTATACACGATGAACGCGTTCAGCGTGATTGCCAGCACGGCCGGAATCGAGTCCACCGCGAACACGATGTCGGTCGTCTCCACCACCAGCAGCACCACCACCAGCGGTGTGGCATACAGGCCCGGCTGCCGCACCCAGAAGTTCTTGCCGACATAATCTTCGGTCACGGGTATCCATTGCCGAAATAATTTCAGTACCGGATTCCTCTCCGGATGAATCTCCTCCTCCCCCTGCCGCAGCAGACCGATCCCGCTGTACACCAGGAGACCGCCGAAAATATAGATGAGCCAGTGAAAACGCTGAATCAAGCTTACGCCCGCGAGAATGAATGCGCCGCGCGTGATCAGCGCTCCGACGATTCCCCAGAACAACACCCGGTGCTGCAGTTCACCGGGCACGCGGAAGTAACGGAAGATCACCAGGAAGACAAAGAGATTGTCGATGCTGAGTGAAAGCTCGATGAGGTAGCCGGTCGCGAACTCCAGACTGGCTGCGCGTCCGTGCCAGAAATACACCAGCACCGCAAACGCCGCGGCCAGGCCCACCCACATCGCGCTCCAGCCCAGAGCTTCGCGAAAACTGACCGTGTGTGCCCGGCGATTGAACACGCCCAGGTCGAGCGCCAGCATCGCCAGCACAAAGACATTAAAGAGAATCCAGAAGAGCAGCACTCATAACCCCGGGCACAACCATAACCCACGTAGGGGCAGACACCTCGTCTGCCCGGTCGAGCGAAGCTCGACAACTCGGCCCTACATGTAGCGCCGTCGTCTCGACGGCTATCGCGAGGGCAGCCCACCCTCAGGGTGGAATTCCCACCAGCGATACAGCCTCAAGACGGGCGGGGACGCCCGTCACTCCATCAAATCTTTCCTACTTCGCCCGGCCCCGCTTCCCGCTGGTCCACTCCGCCCAGATCCCCAGCGGTTTCATCTGCTCGTCGGAATGCGTGTCGCGCAAAATCTTGTCAATCTCCGCGTGCGTCAACCGCGGGCCCAACCGATCATTCGCGTTGGCGATCCCGAACGTGACGACCGTCATCTCGGCAACGTGTTTCTTTAATTGCCCAATATCAACCTTATCGTACGTGTCTGAGGTCGCATGATAATTCGGCAGGTAATTCCCTTCCTCCTGCTCGGCCACCAGCGTGGGCACGCCTTCCAGCAGGAAGTCGTAATGGTCGGTACCCCACTCGACATCGTCGGTTTTGAGCTCCGTCGCGTCGAACTGTTTCAGAGGCGCTACAATCGCCGCCACTTTGTCCGTCATGTCCTTGCGCCCGCCCAAATCAAACCCCGTGACACGCCCCACGCCGCCGTCGATCACGGCAACTCCGACCGCCTTGTCCAATTCGTTCCGATGCGCCACTGCATACGCCCGCGAACCCATCATGCCCACTTCTTCGCCGGAGAACAGGATGAATCGGATCGTCCGCCGCGGCTTCAGTCCCGCTGCCTTGATCGTGCGCAGCGCATCAATCACCAGCGCCGCATTGCATCCGTTGTCGAGCGCACCCGTGCCCAGTTCCCACGAATCCAGGTGCGCCCCCAGGATCACGAACTCGTCCGGCTTCTCGCTGCCGCGGATCTCGGCGATTACATTCGCTGCCGTGATCGGACCGCCAATCTTGTTCGGAATCGACAAGTCCACCCACACCGGGTGCCCGGAGGTCACCAGGCGCCCCATGCGCTCTCCATCTTCGCGAGCCACGACGATCATCGGAAGCCGCGCAATCTCTCCCGCCATCGCGTCGGTGTGCCGATAGAGAATGTCGTGCTCGCGCGTCGCAATAAATGCGATGGCCTTCGCTCTTCCCTTCACGGCGGCGTCAATGATCGCCGGCGGCCTCAGGTACTCGTTGAACAGGTCCGCCCATTTCTTGAGCACGTCGGAGTGAACCAGGATCATCTTGCCGGAAATGTCTCCCGCCTTCTTGAAATCGGCCGGCGTTCCCATGCCCACATCGACCACCGGTATGTGCTGCGCCATCAGTGGCGGTCCCAGCGCGACCGAGACCGCGCGCGCTTTGAACACCACGGGGGGAATCGAACTCAACTTCGGATCGGTCGAAGTCCCGAGCGACGAAACGGTCACCACGGTCGCACCCTCTGCCCATGAATTCGGCAGCTTGAACGTTTCTGTGTAGACACGGTCCGCCCCGGCTTCCTTGAAATCAGCCATGCCCCACGCGACTGCCTGCTCCATCGCCAGGGTTCCCGGCACGCGCCCGCCGATCTCGTCAGTCAAATGCCGCAAGTTATGCTCGATCGGTGAGGGTTTCAGCGCCTCGGTGATCAAGCGATCCGCATCCGACTTCGCTTGTGCGCCTGCGATACCCGGAAAAGCCAGCAGACACACCGCCGTGAAGACACTCAGTTTCCAGCGCTCGTTCATATGAGCCGCCATTAGAAATCAAACGGGGAAAAACGGAAAGAGAAAGCAAATCAACCAATCAAGAAAGGTAACGTCAACGATTCTCACCCAATCTGCAATCTGAAATCTAAAATCTGAAATGTCAGCGGGAGTCCACCATCCACACCGTCTGTAGAATCACGTCCCCGACAATCTGCAAACTCTTCGGGCTCAGCTTGTCCAGAGTGTCCTGCGGCGAATGGTGGAACACGTTCCCGTAGCCATAATCGAGGTCGATGATGTCCGCGCACGGCACGCCAATCTTCATGAAGGGCAGGTGGTCATCTTCCACTGCGGTCGAGCGCTCAAAGAAATGTGACTGGTACCCCAATTTAGTCGCCGCCTCGTAGACCAGGTCCTCCAGCCAGGGTGTTGAGTTGCCATCGCGGTCGATGTTCAGATCCGCGTCACCAATCATATCCGCCAGCAGGAACGCCTTGATCTTTTTCGCGGTACCATCCTTTTGCCAGCGCTCAGCCAGGTGCCGGGTCCCGTACAAGCTATCCGTTTCCGACCATTTCCTCACTGCCTCTTCGGCATCGGTCCACAGCAACCACACGCTATAGCCCTCGCGCTTCTTGCCGCGCAACTGGTTCGCAATCTCCAATAGAATCGCGGTCGACGAGCCCCCATCATTCGCTCCAACATACGCCGTATTCCGCAGCGGATAGTTCGTGTCGTAGTGTCCGGCGATTACGACGATGCCATCCTTCGTTCCCGGAAATCTCGCGATGATGTTCCGCACCGGAAACTTTCCCTCGACGGTGTCCGCCGTGAAGGCGTCGAAATCGACCTCGTCCCCCTTGAGATGAGAGACGATGTAATCCTCGAGCTTCTTGTGATTCGCGCTGCCGATCGGACGTGCGCCAAAAGCGGTGACTTCCTTCGTATACTGCATCGCTCGCGCGGCGTTGATTTTCGGCGCAGACCCGGCTGATTCTGCAGCCCTTGTCATTCCGAAGCCGGCCGCGGCGGAGGAATCTTCCACGGCACCCACCTCCTTACTTACGGCGGCGGCCATTTCCTTTGCCGCCCCCGCTGGGGTAGCAGCATTGCTCTTCCCCTGCGTGCAGGCGATCATCCCTAGCGACAACACTCCGCCCACCAGAACGGCCAGGCCGTCCACCCTGTTTTTCAGCCTTCTCATTTCGCTTGTTTCTCTCTCCGGGCCCTGCGCTGGGTGGGATGCACCAGCCAGGCGATCGCGATCGATAAAACGTACAACGCCACCATGGGCGCGGCAAAAATGCACATGTTCATGATGTCGGTGGTGGGGGTAATGATCGCCGCAATAATGAAGATCACCAGGATCGAGTATCGGAGATTCCGCCACATCCACCCGGCCGTGACAATCCCCATCAGCGACAGGAAAAACACCAGAATGGGCATCTCGAAAATCACGCCCATGCCGATGATGATGGTCAGGAACAGGTCGGTGTACTCCCCGATCGTGATCATAGGCTGGAATTGTTTGCCATATCCGATCAGGAATTCGAGCGCTTGCGGATACACCAGCTTGTACCCGAAATACCCACCGGCGATGAACAGGCCCACCGTCGAGAACATGAACGGCATGACGTAGCGCTTCTCGTTGCGGTAGAGACCCGGCGAAATGAAGGCCCACACCTGGTAGAGCACGAACGGCGAAGTCACGAACAGCCCCGCCAGAAACGCCACCTTCAGATACATGTTGAAGGGCTCAGTGGGATTCAGGTAGACGAGCCTCTCCTCCATGTGGTTGTGCTGCAGCGCCACCATGATGGGACGCTGCATGACCTCGTAGATCTTCTCCGCGTAGCCCCAGCACGCAAAGAATCCCGCCGCCATCGCGATCAGCGAATAAATGATCCTCCGCCGCAGTTCCTCGAGATGATCGAGGAACCCCATGGCAGGAAGGCTGTCCTTTTCTTTCTCAGGTGCTTCGGCAAGCGTCTCAGGCATCGGGAGCCTTGTGGCTGGAATCGCTGGGCGGCGTCAACTGCGCGGGCACATGCTCCACGGCGGGCAGGTCCACCAGCGTCCCGCTGGCGACGGTACTCCTGGGCGGCTCACTCGGAGGCAGAATCTGCGGTAGCGTCGTCTCCCGCTCGATGTTGGCGATCTCCGATTCGATCTGCGCCTTGAACTCGTTCGACGCCCGCTTGAAATCGTTTAGAGCCTTTCCAATTTGCCGGCCAATCTCGGGCATCTTCTTTGGCCCAAAGATAATCAGGGCCAGCAGGAAGAGAAACACCATTTCTGAGAAGCCGAGATTCATATCGACATCATACTGCCGGACTGAGACCGGCAGCAACGCGTCGCCAGCCCTCCGACCCCTATCCCATTTTCCCGTGGACGCGTCCCCCCGAAGAGACGATATTCTGGCTGACGTTTCCGAAGCTCTGGATGGCTACCTCGCTAACCTCCGCCGCCCGTCGCCCCATACCGGACTGGTCTGTCCGTATTCCGGCCCTTGATGGCCTGCGCGGCATCGCCATTCTGCTGGTCCTGCTGCGGCACGCCATTTTTGGCGTGACGTCCGTCCAGGGAATCGAAGCGCATTCCCGCTTCGCTTCCTTCGTGATCGCCTGCGGCCAACTTAGCTGGAGCGGCGTCGACCTGTTCTTCGTTCTCTCCGGATTTCTGATCGGAGGCATCCTGCTCGACGCGAGGTCCTCTCCGCGTTATTTCCAGACTTTTTACATCCGCCGCGCCTATCGCATCCTCCCGCTATATTTCCTGGTGATTGGCCTCTCGCTGCTTCCGCACCTGCTCGCACAATTTTCCGCGGCCCGCGCCGCCCACACCACCCCACTTCCGCTTCCCTGGTGGTCCTACGCCACATTCACACAGAATTTCTGGATGGCTTACCTCGGCGTTTTCGGACCCAGCGGCATGGGTATCACCTGGTCGCTCGCCATCGAAGAACAGTTTTACCTCTCGATTCCGCTGCTCATCCGTAACGTTCGCCCGCGCAATCTCGTGATTGTCCTGTTGATGGTGATCGCCTGCGCGCCCTGGCTGCGCGTCCTGCTCCACTCGAGCATGACCTACCCCGGGCTGGCCAGCTACGTCCTGATGCCCACGCGTGCCGACGCCCTCTGCCTGGGCGTCCTGGCCGCATTACTGGTGAGGAATGAGGTTTTTTGGAACTGGCTCCAATCCAACCGCCGCACCTTGTGGTCCGTCACGGGCGTGTTTTTTCTAGGAGTCGCCTACATGACCTGGCAGGGTTACGACGCCCTGTCCTTCGCAATGACCACCTGGGGCTTCTCCTGGCTGGCGGCCTTCTACACGTGCATTCTGCTGATTGCCGTTTCCAGCTCAGGCGAACCCGCCTCGCGCATCCTGCAGAACCCATCCCTCATGCGCCTGGGGACGCTCGCCTATTGCAGCTACCTGGTCCACGTCGCGATCATGAACGCGCTGCGCCATCCCCTGAAGGCACACTTCCCCGAATTTCCAGTGGCGGCCTGGCTGGTGGGAGGAATTCTTGGAATTGCATTGACCCTCGCCGTCGCCGCGCTCTCGTATAAGTACTTCGAAAAGCCTCTGCTCAAGCGAGGCCACCAGTACTCGTATTAGACGAAAATTCAGCCTCGTGAGGGTACTGCCGCATGAAAATCAACTCGTGCGCGATGGGCAAAAAATTTAAGGGTCGCTGCTTGCGGCAGCGACCCGGTCAATCCTAACTAATCCTGCTCTTTGCGAAACTTCTTGCGGGCACGCTTGCGCGCCAGCGCTTGCTTCACGCGGCGCTTCGCACCCGGCTTCAGGTAGAAGGAGTGACGCTTCACTTCTTTAATGATGTCTTCCGTCTGAACCTTGCGCTTGAATCGCCGCAGGGCGTTCTCGATCGATTCGCCCTCTTGCAATCGGACTTCTGCCAGTTTAATCACCCCCCTGCCTGAGCCACTCACGCATCTCTCAGCCTATACTATTCGGCCCCGCTGTGTCGAAATTGTACGCTACCAACCAATACGGACGAACACAAGCCACGGTTACTGTCACGGCGCCGTAAACCGTAGCGCCCCACGCTCAAGAGCACAGGACCCAGGCACGGACCAAGTTAATGTTCACAAAGAAAAACTGACACTCGACTCGAGAATCTTCGTACAATGCCCGATACAAGATCGCAGATCGCATTCCCTTAAATCGCGAGCTGCTCCAAACCGTTGTACGCGAAAGCCACGCGGACTCTATCGTTGGCTTGTGTTCGGGGTCGTGATGTCCAAGCCGGAGTTGACAGGGTTAGTTATTCTGGGGTGCGGGGCCTTCTTTGGTTTCGTCTGGGGTGGTGCATTCGGGCTAGCGCTCGCCGCAGTGTCTTTGGTAGTGGGGCTTGTCCTGTTTGTCGCCTTGAGAGCGTCTGGAACGGAAACCAGCTCGACTCCCGCCAAGGGTCTAAGCCAACCACGAACACAAATTCTCGTCCTCGTAAAAGAAGTCCATGCGCGCCCGCAACGAGCTGGCAAGTTTCAGGAAATCCGCGAACCTCATCAAACCGACCTGCAGTTCGAAATCTTCGCTCACTGTTGGCTCGTGAATGACGCAGACGAGCGTCTCCGAGTCATTACCCTGCAGGTGTCCCTTACCAAACCCGATGGGACGACCAGTGTTTTGGAGAGGGTGCCGTCCGATCTGAAGAACTGGCGTCTGGGCAGGCTGCGCGACGAACTGGATTCGTGGGGTGTGCGCTATCTTCAAGCCGCGCAAGAGTCGCTGGTCGAGCTACGCATAGACGAACCGCTGGAAGTCGGGGCAACCCGCCAGGGCTGGCTGCACATGCGGGTTGAAAACATAACTCCCGCTGAGATGAAGAATGCGACGGTCGAATTCGAGGTAATAGATTCTCACCTCGGTTCTCACATCGGGGCCGCTAAGGGCCCTCATCAAATACCCGGACGAGTCTGGCCGTTTCGAGTTGAGGATGGAAACGCCTCAGACGCTCGCCCGAGCGACCTGGCTTCCGATACTCGCGGTCGCTCACCGAACTAAGCTCCGCATCGCAATCAAGGGGTGCGAATCACAGTCAATCCAATAATTGCGCAGAGCAATTCAAACTAAGCCATTCTGTGCCAGTCTCTTGCGTACACAATCTTCCTCGTTACATTAACTAGCCGCCTCAAGGTAAAATTCACCGGTAATGTGATCCTCCTGATTGGCAACCACCATCCAAGAGCCACCCGGTCCCTAAACGTAGCTTTTTCTGTTCTTTCGCCGCATCTCATGGTCGTACTTTGTCATCTCAACAGTTACGGTGCCGGATACTCGCTTTGGTAACCTCTCAGAGCAGAATCCGTCTCATAACGACACGGTTGCGCATGCTATACTGCGTGGAATTGTGCGGTATTTCGGGGCTTTATGCCTCAAACTAAGGACCTGAAGATGGCTGGTAGTTCTCGTCGCTCTCTCCTGCTGATCGTCGTAATCCTCGTAACCTGTGGCTTTTTGGGCATGCTGTTCGCGCAGCGCAGTCCCATGACTCCGCCCAGTAGCGATTCCGACGTCAAAGACAGCCTGAAGCAGTTCACACAGGTGTACCAGGTTGTCGAGGACAACTACGCCGAGCCGGTCAACGCCGACAAAGCCATCTATAACGGCGCCATTCCGGGCATGCTGCACGCGCTCGACCCGCACTCCAACTTCTTCGATCCCAAGTCGTACTCGCTGCTCCGCGAGGAACAGCGCGGCAAGTACTACGGCGTCGGAATGACGGTCGGCCCGCGCAATAATAAAGTCATCGTCATCTTCCCATTTGTCGGAACGCCTGCCTACAAGGCGGGAATCCATCCGGGCGACGTGATCATTGCCGTCGACGGCAAGGCCACCGACAACATGAGTACTTCCGACGTTGCCGATCTGCTCAAGGGGCCCAAGGGAACGACGGTTCACATCACGATCCTGCGCGAGGGCGTCGAGAAGCCGATGGAATTCAGCCTGGTGCGCGACGAGATTCCGCGCAACAGTGTCGACCTCGCGTTTTTGATCAAGCCCGGCCTTGGCTACATCCACATTACGGGGTTCCAGGAGACCACGGAACGTGAAGTCAGCGAGGCGCTCGACAAGTTCGGCGATCTGAAGGGGCTGGTGCTGGATCTGCGCCAGAATCCCGGTGGCTTGCTCAGTGAAGGCGTGGGCGTTGCCGACAAGTTCCTGAAAAAGGGCCAACTGATCGTTTCGCACCATGGGCGCTCCTCCCCTGAAAAGCGTTACACCGCGACTCATGGCAGCGGCGGCAAGGATTACCCAATGGTCGTGCTGGTGAATAAGGGCACGGCTTCGGCGGCGGAGATCGTGGCCGGCGCGATCCAGGATCATGATCGCGGGCTCATCGTCGGCGAAACCACCTTCGGCAAGGGACTTGTGCAGACGGTATATCCGCTCGCGGAAAACACCGGATTGGCGCTCACGACAGCCCGCTACTACACCCCGAGCGGACGCTTGATCCAGCGCGATTATTCCAACGTGTCGCTCTACGACTACTACTACAACCGCGACATCGATTCGAACAGCGCCAACAAGGAAGTGAAGCTTACCGACGGTGGGCGCACGGTCTATGGTGGCGGCGGCATCACTCCTGACGAGGTCGTACCCCCGGTGAAGAGCAATCACTTCCAGGACACGCTGCTGCAGCATTATGCGTTCTTCAACTTCGCCAAGCGCTACGTGGTAAAGAACACCGTAACCAAGGGCTTCACGGTCGACGACACCATCGTGCAGGAATTTCACAAGTTCCTCGACGAGGAGAAGATTCCTTACACCCAGCAGGACCTGGTCGAGAACAACGACTGGATCCGCTACAGCATCAAGAGCGAAATCTTCGTCGACCAGTTCGGACAGGATGAAGGCCTGAAGATCCGCGCCGAAAATGATCCACAGATCATCAAAGGGCTGGAACTTTTGCCCAAGGCGCGTGCCCTTGCCGATCACGCCAAAGAAGTGATCGCCCAGCACAACAACGCGCGCGCGATTACCCAATAATTCGCGGCAGGTTGGATTTCTGAACCGGGCCCGGACAAGTTCCGGGCCTATTCTTTTCTCTTCCCGTCTTCTGATTCCGGTGCCCCAGGTTCGCGTCCGTACTTTGGACGCTAACCTGGGGTTTGCCGGGTGCCCCGACGCCGCTGCGCGTCCCCTGCGGAAGGGTAATCCAGGCGCGAACATTGTCCTTCCTCCTCATTGACTTGCCCCGCTAAGTATGTGAACATCCACCCATTACCGGGCCTTTCGGCCGGCGATGGTACAGCCTGGCGCCCTGCAGGATCTTCGTGAGGTCTCCTCTGAAAACGCGACAACCTATGGTCCGGCAGGCATGATTCAGGAGAGCGGCTGGTTGCTCGCTGTTTTTTTGGCGCTTTGGGCGGGTGTGCTGGACTGGCGCTATCGCCGGATCCCGAACTGGCTCACGGTGCCGGGGTTGCTGGCAGGAATCGCCGTCAACACGGTGACCAATGGTTGGCCCGGTGCGAAGGCTTCCCTGCTCGGTGCAGGATTAGGTTTGTTGCTGCTGCTGCCTTTTGTCGTGATCAAGGCGCTCGGAGCCGGCGACTGGAAACTGATCGGCGCCATTGGCGCATGTCTGGGAACGACTCGTCTGATCGCGGTGCTGATTGGTTCCATGCTGGTTGCGGGAGTGATGGCGATAGGGCTCATCATCTACAAGGGTCGCGCGCGCCAGGCGTTGGTCAACATCGGTCAGATGCTGCGCGCGTTCCTGACTATGCACCTGCCCGGGCCGGAAGTTTCGTTGGATAATCCCGATTCGGTGAAGATCCCGTTCGGAGTAGCGGTGGCGCTTACGGTGATCCTGTTTGGCGTGCGGCGTGCGCTGGGTGGAGCGTAAGAGAAACATGAAAATTCTGAAGAGAATCCTGCGGGACACGAGGGGCACGGAGATCGCCGAAGCTGCGGT
>Ga0209059_1001464_pt1 | contig 10797 bp, 9 predicted proteins | sample GraSoiAngelo_151_FD_186165 | JGI IMG/M metagenome (GOLD analysis project Ga0209059, IMG submission 186165) | Grasslands soil microbial communities from the Angelo Coastal Reserve, California, USA - 14_1009_12_20cm (SPAdes) (version 2) | ecosystem: Environmental > Terrestrial > Soil > Grasslands ...
CCTGCCCCGACGAGCACTACCGGCCCGATCCGCGCGCCAGCTCCGCAGACGCCGCCGGCTCAGACCACGAGCCCGGCTCAGACCACAAGCCCGACGCCGAGTCCGGCCCGAACGGCCTCACTCGCCCCAACCGTCACGCCGATCTCCATCGCGACGCCCGCGCTCTCGATCCAACCGACGCCTACCGCCGCTCCCACGTCGTCGGCCCTCGCGACACCGACGGGTATCCTTCCGACCCTCCCGAGCGCGACGAGGTCGCCCTCGCCTACTGCAAGCGCGAACGCGTCAAGCACTCCGACACCCACGCCGATCGCGACCGTGGCTCCGCTGCCGTCGGCACTCCCGACGCCGACGCTCGGCCCGGCCCCGACGATGTCGATCCCACCGATCAGCACGCTGCCCTAGGCGCGCTCGGCTACACCGAACGGGTCTCCACTTCATGCGCGCGGTACTGCAGCTCATACAGCCGGTGGTAGACGCCGCGCTGCGACAGCAGATCGCGGTGGCTCCCCATCTCCACCACGCGTCCCTTGTGCAGGACGATGATCCGGTCGACGTTCTGGATCGTTGAAAGCCGGTGGGCGATGATGATCGAAGTGCGCCCGACCATGAGCTTGGCGAGCGCGTCCTGGATCAGATGCTCGGTCTCCGTGTCGACGGAGCTCGTCGCTTCGTCCAGCACGAGCAAGATCTCGGGGTTGAACGCGATCGCTCGCGCGAACGCGAGGAGCTGCTTCTGCCCGACCGAGAGGGTCGAGCCGCGCTCGGTGACGACGGTGTCGTAGCCCTGGGGCAGCTTCTCGATGAATTTGTCGGCGTTCACGAAGCTCGCGGCGCTCCGTACCTGGTCGTCCGAGATGGCGGAGTTGTTGAGTCGGATATTCGACGCGATCGTGCCGGCGAAGATGAACGGGTCCTGGAGCACCACGCCGACGTGCTTTCGGACGTCGGCCTGCCGCAGCTCGCGAAGGTCCAATCCGTCGAGCAGGATGCGGCCCTTCTGGACGTCATAGAAGCGCGAGATCAGGCTGATGATCGACGTCTTGCCGGCGCCGGTCGCGCCGACGATGGCGACGCTCTCCGCGGCCGAGATCTTGAGGCTCACGTCGCGGAGTACCCAGTCGCCCTCGTTGTACGCGAAGCTCACGTTCTCAAAGGCGATCTCGCCCCGGACGTGCGTGAGCTCCCGCGGGTGCGGCGGGTCGACGATCGTTGCCTCGGTGTCCAGCAGGCGGAAGACGCGCTCCGATGAGGCCATCGCCGCCTGCATGATGTTGTACTTCTCCGCGAGGTCGCCGATCGGCTGAAAGAACCGGTCCACGAGCTGCCAGAAGGCCAGCAGCGTTCCGAGGGTCAGCTGCCCCTGCAGGATCCAGTACGCTCCGGCGACGAAGAGTGCGGCACTGGTCGCCGCGCGCGTGAAGCCAACGGCTGGAAAGAACATCGACATCGCGCGGATCTGACCGCGGTTAGCGTTGAGAAGATCCGTGTTGAGGTCGTCGAACTGCTTGTAGGAAGCCCGTTCGCGCGTGAACAGCTGCACGATCGCCATCCCCGAGAGGTTCTCGTTGAGATACGCGTTGATCCGCGCGAGGCGGATGCGGATCGCCCGAAACGAGTCGCGCATGATCCGCCGGAAGTAGAGAGTCAGCCAGATCAGGATCGGCAGCGCTGCGAAGGTCACCAGCGCGAGCCGCAGATCCAGAACGAGCAGGACGATCGCGATGACGCCGATCACCAGGATGTCGCCGAAGATCGCGACCACGCCTTGCGTGACCATGTCGGTGAGCGCATCGATGTCGTTGGTGATCCTCGTCATGAGGCGACCGACCGGGTTGCGGTCGAAGAACGTGAGCGACAGCCCCTGCAGGTGCGCGAAGAGCTGCACCCGCAGGTCGTACATCGCGTTCTGACCGACGTAGCTCGCGAGCATGTTCTGGCCGTAGCGCAGGCTCGAGCTCACCAGCAGGACCGCGATGTACGCGAGTCCGAGCGGCGCGAGCCGGGAGAGCCCTTCGTCGACGCCGATCTGGCCGTTCACCGCCGGCGTGATCGCGTTGTCCACGATGAACTTCGCGAGGACGGGCGGCGCCGCCTCGGTCACCGAGAGGCCGAGGATGATCCCGAGCCCGAGGACGACTAACCCACGATAGGGACGGAGGTATCCCAGCAGCCGGCGCATGAGGCGGGCGTCGTAGGCCTTCCCGAGGATCTCGTCCTCATCGAAGACGCCGCGGCCGCCGGCACCCCCGCCGTGGTGTATGCCCATCAGCGATCGGGGGGCTCTGCCCCCCGGCCCCCGAGCGGTGGTCGGAGGCCGAAGCGCGGCCCCTCGTCGTCGACCTCTGCTTTGACGCGCTTTTCGTGCTCCTCGCGCTCTTCGTCGACCTCGAGCTCTTCTTCGAGTAGCTGCCGGCGGTACATCTGGGCGTAGAGACCGCCGTGCTCCAGCAGATCGCGATGCGAGCCGCGCTCGACGATCCGTCCGTCATCAAGGACGAGGATCTCGTCGGCGTCCTTCACGGTGGAGATACGGTGCGCGACGACGATGCTCGTGCGTTCTCGCATCACGCCGCGGAGCCGGCGGAGGATCTCGGCCTCGGTGTAGGTGTCCACCGCGGAGAGCGCATCGTCGAGGATGAGCACGCGAGGATCCTTGGCGACCGCGCGGGCGATGGCGGTGCGCTGCTTCTGGCCGCCGGACAGCGTCACGCCGCGCTCGCCGATCATCGTGTCGTAACGCGCGGGGAAGTCCTCGACGTCCTTGTTGAGCTGCGACACGTCGCCGGCCCAATCGAGCTGACTGTCCGTCAGCCGATCGTCGAGACCGAGGCCCACGTTCTCGCGCAGCGGGACCGAGAAGAGGAACGTCTCCTGGGGCACGTAGCCGACGGCGCGGCGGAGCTGCTCGAGCGGGCGGCGCTCCACGCTGATGCCGTCGAGGAGCACCTCACCTTGCTGCACGTCGAACAGCCGGGGAATGAGGTTGACGAGCGTGGTCTTCCCCGATCCGGTCGGCCCGACGATCGCGAGCGATCCGCCGGCGGCGATCTTGAACGAGATGTCGTGCAAGACGATGGTCTGTCCGTAGGCGAAGCTCACGCCGCGGAACTCGACCTCCCCGCGGATCGGGGTCTCGACCGGGTCGATCGGGTCCGTGACCTTCGGCGCCGCGTTGAAGATCTCCTGTAGCCGGCCGAGCGAGGCCCATCCGGCCTGGAACATGTTCGAGATCCAGCCGATGTTGATCATCGGCATCTGCAAGAGGTAGAGGTAGGCGACGAACTGCACGAGCGAGCCGATCGAGAGCTCGCCGCGGATCGCGTCCTGACCGCCCACGTAGAGGACCGAGAGGACGGCGAGGCCCATGATGAAGCTGATCGATGGCCAGATGAGGCCCTGCATCCCGGTCAGCGACACGGCGCGGCGGAAGTACTCACGATTAACGCGCGCGAAGTCATCCGTCTCGGCGCTCTCCTGCGAGAACGCCTTCACGACGCGGATGCCCGAGAAGTTCTCCTGAGCCTTCGTGGACATGTCGCCGAACTGTGACTGCAGACGCTCGAAGCGGACGTGAACGGTGCGGCCGATGTACCAGAAGGTGATCGAGGCGAGCGGCATGAGGATCATCGCCAGGATCGTCAGCTTGACCGAGACGGACAGCATGGAGAGGACCGCGAAGACGAAGACCATGATCGTGAACGAGCCCTGCATGATGCCGGGTCCCATCATCTGGCGGACCCAGGTCAGGTCGTTCGTCATCCTCGCCATGAGGTCCCCGATGCGCTGGTGCTGGAAGTAGGCGAGGTGCATGCGCTGCAAATGGGCGAACAAGTCGTTGCGCATGCGGTACTCCGCTTTGCGCGAGGCGTCCAGCATCAGGTAACGCGCGCCGGCGCGGAGCGATGCCTCGAGCGCGGCGAAACCGACGATGAGGAGTGCGAGTCGCAGGACGTCCTCGAACTGAGTTCCCGCACGCCCGAGCGAATCGATGATCGCGCCGATGAACCGCGGTGGCACGACCGCCGCGAGCGAGCTTCCGGCCGCGAGGACAGCGCCGGCGACGAGCTGGAGGCGGTAGCGAGCAAGGTAATGGAAGAAGGTGGAGCGGGGCGAGGTCACTCAGTGACGAGTGTACTTGGGCGAATTCCTCTTTCGCGCGCGTTCCTGCTGCGGATCCAGACGCCGCCGACGACGATCGCGGCGGCGACAAAGACCGGCGCGACGCCCCAGACGTCGGCGACAGGACCGACGATGACGAGCGGGAGCAGGCTGAAGACCGAGACGAGCATGTTGAGCACGCCGAAGACGCGTCCCCGAATGTCGTCGCGCAGCTCCTCTTGCAGGAGCGTCATCGCCGGGACGGTGACGAAGGCGTAACTGATCCCGAAGAAGAATGCGGTGATCGAAACGATCGCGGCGAAGATCGGAAACGCTCCGCCGAGGCCGGGAGATCCGACGCTCGTGAAGAGCGCCGCGAACGGACGCGCCGCGGCAAGCGCGACGAGGGCCGCGCAGGCGACGACGAGTCCGGTGCCGATCGCGTTCGGCCGCCGCCAGCGGGCGCCCACCACATTCAGGAACCCAAGACCCGCCACCACACCGATACCCGCCGGGCCGACGAGGATCACGACGTTGCGCTCGCCGACCTTCAGGACCTCCCGGACGAAACCAGGCGCGAGCGCGCCGGCTATCGCCACGAGCGTGTACGTGAGCGCGATGTAGACGAGTGACCACGTCACGAGCGGCGTCGATCGCAGGTAATGGAATGCCTCGCTCATCCCGGCTCGCGTCTGCGCGACGGCCATCCCCGCGACCTCTCCTGCGACGTGAACGTCGAGAGGCTTCTCTGGCTGCGGCGCCGGCGGGAGCGTGGAGCAGAGGAGCGAAGCGATCGAGAACATGAACGCGATGATCACCCAGAGCAGCTCGTAGCCATACAGACTGACGACGATCGGCGCGAGGATGATGAAGCCCACGAGGAACGCGCCGTTGAACGTGAACGTGAACAGCGAGTTGGCCACCAGAAGATTTCGCTTTGGGACGATGGCGGGCAAGGTGGCAGACTCGGCCGGCACGAAGAAGATCGTTACCGTCGCCACCATGAAGTTCACCAGGTACGCGACTGTGAGGCTCGTCCCAAAGAGCAAGAGCGGGATGATCGTCGCGGCGCGGAGCGTGTTGGTGACCACCAGGACGAGGCGCCTGTCGGTGCGATCGACGATGACGCCGCCGGCGATACCGAAGAGCACCGCGGGGAGCACCGCGAGCAGGATGAGCAGCGACGACGACGTGTTCGAATGCGTGATCTCGGCGACGAGGATGATGAGCGCGCTCGTGACCGCGTTCGCGGCGACCTGCGAGAGGATCTGTGCCGACCAGATCGCGAGGAAGGCGCGGTTACGTAGGAGGCCGCGATCCGGCGCGGCGGGGGTTGCCTCGGCCACCAGGGCTTAGTCGGCCGGAGCGAGCGGTCCACGCGTTACGAACCGCTTCATGTCCTTTTCGAGATCGCGACGCGCGACGAGGACCCGCCGTCCGCAAGTCGAACACCGCAGGCCGATGTCGGCGCCGAGCCGGACGACGCGCCAAGTGTCGCCGCCGCAGGGATGCGACTTTCGCAGGACGACGACGTCATCGAGATAGAAAGGAACCGGTCCTTTGACCGGGGCCGGAGACATCGGCGCGAAGTCTAAGGGCGAGGCGGGCCTATTTGGACGCCACGAAGGCGGGAAGGTCGAGGCTGCTCTCCTTGCCGACGTCGAAATGCGTGCTCCGGTAGATGAGCTCGAACTGCCCGATGATCCCGCCGGTCCTCGTCATCGCTACGAACACGACATCCTCTGCGCCGATCGCACGCACGATCCAGGGCCCACGCAGCGGGCGGCCGTCAACGCCGATCGCATGGTCCGGTGTTCCGGTGAAGAAGCTTCGCGGGCCGACGCGCATCTCGTTGATGCCGATCGCCTCAGCACCCGCGTTCCGCAGCTCGTTCACGAGGTCTGACATCGCCCGCTCGTCGAATGCGCCCTCGATGCGGATCACGATCCCTGGACCTGCGACCGCGCTCTCCGCGCTGAACACGCGGAGCTGCTGCAGCTGGCGCTGCCCCTCGGTCAACGTTCCCCGACCGCTCGCGACCTCGTTCTGCGCGTTGTCGGCGTCCCGCCGAAGGTCGAAGATCTCGGCGCGGAGCTCGTTGTTCGTCTCGGAGAGGTTCGCGATCAACGTCGTCAGTGACGACGGCGTCTCGAGATTCAGGCTGCGCGAGTAGACGTCCTGCGATCGGAACTGCGTCGCTGCAGCAAGGCCGAGGAAGAGCGCGACGACCGTGACCCAGATCGCGCCGGCATTGGTGCGCATTCGGACCTAGTGCGGCGTGCCGTAACGGACGTTGAGCGCGCCGGTATACGCCGGCACATGCAGCGCGGCCGCGCGCGTCACCCGGAAGCCGAGTCCCTGGACGTCGCGCCGCTGCTTGATGTCCTGGAGCTGGCCCGGGTCGTCGAAGGCGCCGAGGAGCGCGTTCTGCGATCCGATCACCGTGACATTGAACGGGGGCGACATCAGAGTGCCGTTGACCATGATGGTCGAGCCGACGCAGTACACGCTCGACGAGTTGACGATGCGCTCGTCGTTGATCGCGATCGCTTCGGCGCCTCCCTTCCAGGCGGTGTTCACGATGTCCGTGAGGTCGGTCGAGTGGCAGATGGACCTGTCGAGGTCTCGCGCGGTCACGCTGACGTTGCGCGCGTCATCGAGCTGCACCACGACTCCGTCACCGGTGCGAGGCGTGAGGCCGGCGCGCGCCTTGAGGTCGTCGATCCGCGCCTGGAGCTCACGAGCGGCTCCGCCCTGGGTCGACGCGTTGCCCTGGATCTCATCCAGGCGGGCGCGCAGCTGGGCGAGCTGCGCTTTGAGGTCGTTTTGCTCGTTTTGGAGCGCGTTCGCCGCGTCGATGAGCGGGGTGTTGTAGCGGACCGTCAGCTCACTGCGCTCGTTCTGCGAGCGCCACTGCACGGTGACGAGCAGGCCGAAGAGGACGGCCGGGATGAGCAGCACGAGGGACCCTTGGCGGCGGCGCGCGCCCGCGGCAGGCGATGTGACCACGGGAAAAAGTGTGAGGCATGGTCAGCACCGTGACGCCTCGGTACGCTGTTCTTTGCGCGGGGCTGTAGCTCAGGGGACAGAGCGCCGCCGTCCTAAGGCGGGCGTCGTGGGTTCGATTCCCACCAGCCCCCCAGAAGAAGCGCTCCGGCGAGCGATCTCTCGCTCGGCGGCTGTCGGGGTGGAGAGACTTGAACTCTCGGCCTCAGCGTCCCGAACGCTGCGCGCTGCCAACTGCGCTACACCCCGCCGCGTGAACAACGAAGTCTAGCGGGTAGCACCCGGTAACCTTTTGGACGTGGCCGAAGTCGCTCGGACCCGATCCGTTGGATTCCGCGCGACGGGTGGCTGGATCGGCCACTTTCTCGACAGCGAGAAGGTCTTCGGCTACGTCCTCGTTGCCCCAGCTGTCGCGTACATCGTCCTGCTCGTCGGATATCCGTTCGCGATCGCGCTCTGGTTCACCGTCAGCAACGCGACCGTGGCCCATCCAATCGCGAACTTCACCGGCCTCACGAACCTTGTGGCGGTGCTCGACGACGGGATCTTCCGCCGTGCTCTCATCAACACGTTCATCTTCACTCTCACGTCGCAGGCGCTTCAGATGGTCCTCGGCACGATCCTGGCGTTCCTGCTCCTCAGGAAGTTCCGTGGACGACGAATCGCGCGTGCGCTGATCATGATCCCGTTCACGATCCCGATCGCCATCGGCGCCATGGCGTGGACGTGGATGCTCAATCCCACCTACAGCGTGATCAACTGGGTGCTCGTTCATGCCGGGCTGCTCACGCAGGGGCCGAACTGGCTCGGCGAGGAGTACCCGGCGATGTTCTCGATCATCCTGGTGAACGTGTGGCGAAATCTGCCGTTCACCGCGATCGTGCTCACCGCCGGCATCAGCGCCGTGCCGCAGGAGATCATCGAGGCCGCGAGCCTCGACGGGGCGAGCTGGCTCGTTCGCTGGCGCAAAGTGATGGTCCCGATCATCGCGCCGATCCTCTACATTGCGCTGCTCTTCTCGCTCGTGTTCACCTTCACCGACATGACCGTTGTCTGGCTCATGACGAGAGGCAACCCCGTGGATGCGACGCACGTCATCGCCTCGTATGCGTTCCAGACGGGCGTCGTCGCGGGATCGCTCGGCCGGGGCGCCACGATGTCGCTCTTCCTCTTCCCGGTCATGCTCGTGGGCGCCATCGTCATCCTTCGTAACCTCAAAGCGAGGACGCTCGACTGATGGCCGTCCTCACGCAGGCCCGAGTCCAGCACTCGACCGCCTTCCGGCTACGGAAGCTCCGCGGCCAGGTCCTCTTCTGGTTCGTGCTCAGCCTCTTCATCATCTTCGCCTGCTTCCCGGTCTATTGGATGTTCCTCACCACGTTCAAGCAGGTGAACGACCTCTACAACCTCCAGAACAATCCGCTCCTCTTCCAACTCGCTCCCACGCTCGACCAGGTGCAGTACCTGTTCGAGAGAACGAACTTCAGCACCTGGGTCCTCAATACCGGCGAGGTCGGACTCGCAGTGGTGGTCATCACCGTGGTCATCTGCGTCCCCGCCGCGTACGTGCTGGCGCGGTCACAGTTCCCCGGGTCCGGGTCGCTCGGGATGGGCATCTTCCTCACCTACCTCGTGCCGCCGACACTGCTCTTCCTGCCACTCTCGCAGCTCGTCGTCGGCTTTGGGCTCGTGAACGACAAATGGTCCCTCGCGCTGGTCTACCCGACGTTCACGATCCCGTTCTGCACCTGGCTGCTCATGGGCTTCTTCAAGAACGTGCCGCGCGAGATCACCGAGGCGGCGCGCGTCGACGGATGCAGCCGCCTGGGCGCGATGTTCCGGATCGTGCTGCCGCTCTCGGTGCCGGGCATCCTGACGATCTGCATCTTCGCATTCACGCTGGCGATGCAGGAGTACGTCTACGCCCTTACGTTCGTCTCGAGCTCGGACCAGAAGATGATCACGCTCGGCGTGGTCACCGATCTGATTCGTGGCGACGTCTTCTTCTGGGGCTCGCTGATGGCCGGTGCGCTGATCGTCTCGATCCCCGTGGCCATCGTCTACAACCTCTTCATGGACACGTTCGTCCGCGGGATCACCGGCGGCGCATTGAAGTAGGTCTTGCGAAGCGAACCGCGGAGAGGCCGGGCTTTTGGCCCGGCCTCCTCTTCTCCCCACCCGCGTCGCGGGTTCGCAGCTTGGGATCTACACCGGAAACTTCGTGAGCGAGTCCTGAAGCCGCTTCTTGGCGTCGGCAATGGTGTCGTCGATCGACTTCTTGCCGGTGATGAAGTTCGCGAACATGTCGGTGATGTGGTGGTTGTTGAGGGCGTCGTAGGCGGCCTGCGACGACGGACCTGGGTATCCCACCGGCTGCACGTAGTTCGCGATGTCCTGAAGGTGCGTGAGCTTCGTGTCGGTGCCGAGGACCGGCATCGGCTTCTGCTGGTGTCCCTTGAGGAACGGGTTGTTGTAGCCCTTGCTCGCGGTCATCTGAGCCGGCCAGTCGTCGCTGTAGTCGATGAGGAACCAGCGTGCCGCGTCGATGTTCTTGGAGAAGTTCCAGATCCCGTAGACCGTGAACTGGATCGAGGCGATCTGGTCCTTGGTGCCCTTGAGCGGGTTGTCGACGGCGATCTTCGCCGCGAGCGCCGCGTTCTGGCTCTCGATCGTGCGGTACGCGCTGATCGGGTTGTAGATCCACGAGCCCTTACCCGATTGAAGATACGTGTTGTTGTCGACATCGGCCCACGAAAGCACGGAGTTCTCCATGTTCGCGTACAGGTTCTTCGCGAAATTCAGGACCGTCCGCGTCTCGGGGCTGTCGATCGTGACGGTCTTCCCGTCCTTGCTGAACTCGTACGCTCCGTTCGACCACATCAGCGAACGCCAGGTGTGCTCTGCGTCCGAGGTCTGCGACACCGCACACCCCACGGGATTCCCGGCCGCCTTCAGCTTCGGCGAGAAATCGAGGAGATCCTGCCACGTCTCGAGGTGGTCCTTGGTGTAGCCGACCGCCGGGCTCTTCCAGACGTCGGTTCGCCAGGACGAGAGGAATGGGACGAGGAAGTCCGGGAACCCGTACCACTTACCCCCGACCTTCCCGATCGCCTCGCCCGCCGGGATCCACCCGCCGTACTTGTCCGCGGCACGGTTCGCGATGTCAGTCACGTCGACAAGGGAGTCCTTGAACAGCGCCGGCAGGCCGTTGGCGAAGTGCGCGACGAGGTCGTGACCCGACTTCGCAGAGACCTCAGCGGCGAATCGCGCTGGGAGATCGGCCTGCGGGATGCGGTCGATCGTGACCTTGACGCCGTTGGTGTCGCCCCACTTCTTCGCCCATCCATCGAGATACGTGTCGAAGTCCGGGACGAAGTGGCTCCACTGGAGGATGTTGAGATTGCCGCTGAGCTTCGGTCGGGCGCCGATCGACGCGGCCGCGCTCGGCGCGGCGCTCACGCCGCCACCCGGGCCGGGGCTTTGCTGTCCGATGCACGCGGCGAGCATGGGCGCCGTCGCCGCGGCCGCCGCTCCCTTCAGCAGGGTTCGTCGACTGACGAGATTGCTTGCTTGCTCCTTTTTCACATCCACCTCCTGCGCGCTTCTCGGAATCTATACCGCGCAGAGGCGAGTCGTGGAACAGGCTTTCCGCCCTACGCAAGCGATTTCGCGGAGGCGCCGCCCCCTAGC
>Ga0209059_1001465_pt1 | contig 10796 bp, 6 predicted proteins | sample GraSoiAngelo_151_FD_186165 | JGI IMG/M metagenome (GOLD analysis project Ga0209059, IMG submission 186165) | Grasslands soil microbial communities from the Angelo Coastal Reserve, California, USA - 14_1009_12_20cm (SPAdes) (version 2) | ecosystem: Environmental > Terrestrial > Soil > Grasslands ...
CTCGAGGCGCAGCTGAATCATCACGAGCACGCGGTCGAGCTTTACCAGACGATCCTGCGCCGGCCGGAAAGCGCGAGCCGGGCGGTGCTGATCGCGACGCTGTGTGCGATGGCGGATTCGCATTTGCAATTGCAAACGCCGGAGGTTGGTGACGATCCGCTCGAGGATTTCATCGAACATCACCCGACGGACCCGGCGTTGCCGACAATCTTCGAAAAGCTCGACCAGCTTTATCGCGCCGAGCGCCAGGCCTCGAGCCAGGAGCTCAGCCGTTGGGCGAACGATCCCGCGCAGCCGCGGCGTGCGCTGGCCCAGTGGTATTTCGCCCGGGCCGAACTCCGGGCCGGCCGCCGCGACGCCGCCTCGCGCGCTTACGCGAAATTGCGCGAGCAGGGCGCGAAGTTTTCTGCACTTGCGCCCGGTCTGTTCGAGTTTGCGCAATTGGAAATGGATGAGCGCCATTTCGACGAGGCGCTCGCAATTTTAAATGAAGCACTCGCGCTTCATCCGGAGGCGGCATGGTCGGAGCGGATCAATCTTCTGGCGGCGCGGGTCCAATATCTGGCGCGGCATTTCGATAAGGCAGCACAAAGTTTCGAGCAGGTCGCAAACAATTCGCCGCGTCTTCGCCGCGACTCGCTTTTCAATGCTTCGCTCGCGTGGCTTCAGCAAAAGGACAACGAGCGATTCCTCGCGGATGCGAAAGAAGTGACGAGCGGCGGAACGAACGATCAAACGCGCGCTGATCTTCTGCTGGAGGAAGGCCTCACCCAGGCCGCGCACGGAGACAACAAGGCCGCGCAAACGCTGGCCGATTTCGTGCGCCAATTCCCCGCGCACAGCCGCGCGGCCGAAGCCTGGGTGGCGCTCGCCGAGCTGGCTTTTCATGCGGCCCCGCCGCGTTTCGATGAAGCCAGAAAAAATCTGGAGCGGGCGCGGCAGAGCACGCCCAACGCGGCCGCCGCCGAGCGGGCCGATTATCTCGCCATCTGGCTAGAAGACGCAGTCGCGGACTCCGATCCGGCGAAAGTGATTTCCGCCGCCGACAATTTTCTCCGCAAATATCCGGGCTCCCCTTTCGTGGCCGATGTCCGGATGAAACTGGCTGAGACTTATTATCGCCGGCAGGATTTCGCGAACGCCCAGACCCATTTCCAAATCCTGGCGCAGGAAAATCCGCGCGGCCCATTCACGGAGCGCGCCCTGTTTTTCGCCGCGAAATCGGCCAGCCAAAGCATGGCGGCGCAATCGCTGGATCGCGCCCTGGTGTTGCTGGACGAAGTAGTAAAGAAAAATGGCGAGCTGAAGTGGGCGGCGCGAAACGAACAGGCCGCGATCGAGCGAAAGCTCGGGAAAAACCAGGATGCCGCCACGCTCTACGACGAAGTCCTGCAAGGAAACGCGAAGCCTGAGGAAAAACGCGAGGCGCTCTGCGGTAAGGGCGACATCTTATATGAGTCGGGCGAAGCCGATCGGGAAAATTACCGGCGTGCCATCGGAGTCTACGACCAGCTTGCCGCGCAAAAAGATGCGCCGGTCCATTGGCGGAACCAGGCGCTTTTCAAGAAAGGGATTTGCCTGGAAAAACTTGGCGACCGCGAGAACGCGCTCGCGACCTTTTACAAAATCATCGAGGAAGAGAATCGGCCCGACCGGCCGCAGCGGGAATTTTTCTGGTACTACAAGGCCGGATTCAACGCGGCGCGCTTGCTCGAAGACGATTCCAAATGGCAGCCGGCGGCGGTTGTTTATCAGAAGCTGGCGTCGGTCGGCGGCACGCGAAGCGACGAGGCGAAATCGCGTTTAAGCCGGCTCCGGCTCGAGCATTTTCTTTGGGAACAATGAGGCCGCTTCCATCGCTTTGATGATGGCGGTAAGGGCGGCGTTCACCGGGCAATCCACTCCCTGCCGCGCGCCGAGAGTAGCGACGGCGCCGTTGAGGTAATCGATCTCTGTCGTGTGTCCGCGACCAAGGTCCTGCAGCATCGACGCGATGTTGTGGGACGGTCGAAAAAAATCGCTGATCTCCTCTTGGAAATTTTCTTCGAGCACGACGCCCTGGCTCGCGGCGACGGCGATGCACTCCGCGATCACGAGTTCTTTTAGCGGATCGAGTTGTGGATTTGCGATCCCGCGCACTTCGCAGCCAAGGATCGCGGTGATCGGGTTCACGACGCAATTGATAAGAAGTTTGTGCCAGACGTCGCGGGCAATGTCCGGCGAAACGCGACAATCGAGACCGGCCGCGGTCAGGACAGCCGCGATCCGATCGCTTCGTTCGTGTTGCTCGATCAGCGTGTAACCGCGCGCCATGAATTGAATCACGCCGGCTGCTTCAAAGATCGCGCCGAATTGCGTGATCGCGCGAAGCACGACCCCGCGATTGCCGAGCGCGCGCCGCGCAATTATTTCACTGTCGAGTCCATTCTGAAGCGAGACGATCGTGGTGTCCTCGCGCACGAGTCGCGCGATCGGCTCGAGAGCGGCAGCGATGTCCGGGACTTTCGTGGTCAGGAGCACCAGAGCGTTCGGCCCGATCTTCTCGAGCGCGGTCAGTGCACGGACGCGGACGATCTCCGATTCCAAACCTTCAACGCGCAGACCGTTTGCGTTGATCGCGGCGACATGTTCGGCGCGCCCGACGAGCGTGACATCATTCGTCGCGGCAAGTTTCGCTCCGTAAAGGCTGCCGATGGCGCCGGCGCCGAGCACGATGATCTCCATGGTGCGCGTAGCCTATCACGACGCGCCGCCACCCGCGAAGCGGCTCAATTCGCCAGCATGTCGCTCGACATGGAGGACTGCGTTTTTACGAGCGACTGAAGATGCTGGACCTGCGCGAGCGCGGCCCGGGCTTCATCGCCCCGGCCCATCTTTTCGAGAATGTCGGAAAGAATAAGATACTGGCGCGGTTCATCCGGCTGACGGGCAATGGCGCGCCGCTGGATTGCGCAGGCTTCCTCGAAACGATGTTGGTTTATGCGCAAGAGCGCCGTTTGGTTCAAGCCATTCACGTCATGGATGTCGAGACGGCTGACCTGGCGAAACGCAGCTTCAGCTTTCGCGACGTCGTTTTTCTCCGCGTAAAGTTTCCCGATGGCGAGCGCCGCCTCGATGTGCCACCAATTATCGCGGGCAAATTCCTCGACGGACAACAGGGCGGCATCGGGACCCTGCGTTTTGCGCAGCAATTCGGATTCGAGACTGATCAGGCGCCAGACGCCCGGATAATCGCGACGGGCTTTGACGAGAATCTCGAGAGCGCCGGGGGTGTCGTTAGCCTCGATCCGCATCTTGGCCACATTGAGGACGGCGACCCAAGTGCGGGGATATTCCTTGCGCGCTTCGGGGGCCGCGGCGCTGGCTTCACGAAAGGTGCGGTCCGCTTCGTCGATCTTTCCCTGGCGATAAAGAGCATCGGCCAGGTTATTGCTGGCCATCAAATAAGAGGGGCATAATTGCAATGCCCGGCGGTACAACATTTCGGCGTGATGATATTCACCTTTCGCGGCGTAGACCTGGCCGAGATTAAGAACCACGCGAATGCTTCCCCCGCCGGCTTGCAGGGTGCGAGTGTAAAAGATCTCGTTAGTAAGCCAGTCGCCACTGCGAACGTAACTCCGGGCACTGAGACCTACCACGGCGAGACAAGCCGCGGTCGCGGCAACTCTTAGCGCCCGACGCGGAAGCTCGGCCAGGCAGCCCGCCACAAAGAGAATGAAACCGACACTTGGGAAATAGAGCCAATGCTCGGCAACCGTCGCATTAAGGTCCACGACATTCGAAGTCGGAAGATAGGCGAGAACGAACCAGGCGCCGCCAAAGAAACGGAGCGATCTGCCCGGACCTTTTCGCATCGCTCCGGCGATGAGACCAGCTAGGACCAGGAGACCGGTCACGGTGAGATACTCGCTCTCTATCGTCCGTCGCCACTCGAAACGGCTCTGGGTTGCCTCCGTATTCACGACCGTTCGCTCCATGTGCAGATTGGACGGGAAGACCATTAACCGTCCGTAGTCACCCAAGGCCCGCAACATCAAGACGGCGCGGACTGGCGCGGCCCAATCGTTCGTTGGACCTGGTCCCGGCCGTCGCTCGGGAAGTTGGCGCAGCCCGGCGTAAATGCCGACGACGGCAAGGCAGCCACCGAGCACGAACAGCTTCGCGCGCCGCGAAAATTTCTTTTCGAAGCCAAAGAGGTGAAACAAAAAAACGACAACCCACATGCACGCACTTTCGCGTGAGCAAAGGGCGAGCAGCAGCGAGAAAGCCGCCAACGTGTAGCAGGCCGTACGAGCAAGCGCGCCAGATCGGCTTCGAGCAGCGAGAAGCAAGAGCCAGGCGCCGGCCGCAAAAAAGAATGCCAGGCTGTCGGCCCGCCCCGAAATATAATCCACGGCCGCACTATGAACGGGATGCACTACCCAAATCAGAGCGAGGAAGAACGCGATCAGGCTGGAGAACTTCGAGGAATTGTTTTCTGAATTTGGGCTGGTCGACAAAGCCGGACCGATCAGCCCCGGCAACAGGCGCTGCAGCAGCGCGAAGAGCAATAATCCGCTGCCGACATGCCAGAGAACATTGGACAGATGAAAGCCATAGGTGTCGGTGTTCCAGAAGAAGTAATCGAGCATGTAGGACATGTTCTGGACTGGCCGGTAATGCATCGAGAGAGAATCCAAGAGCAGATGATGCCGAAACGCTTCGAAGACGAGGACGGGGCTGCGGATGAAAGGATTGTCCCGGGCGAGAAAGGTGTCATCCCAGATCAGCTCGCCCGGGAGCGCCGGGAAGTGAATCGCCAGACCAAGCAAAGCCAGGGCAGCGTAACGGACCCACGTACGCTGCAAGATGGCCAGCGCCTTTCGCGGACGCGATTTCTGCGGCGCTACGTCCGCGATGGTTGAGGAGTCTGGCGCGAGTTCCATTTTGCAGGGTTAATGCAGAGATGGATGGTCGGGTTGGCCGCTAATGAAGAGAGCGTCCTTTCGTTTGGCGAAAGGACGCTCTTCATGCAGAGAACCGCGCTATTAATTAAAGGGCGACCAAAAGGCGTCGTCCGTCACGTCGGAAAGATTCGTCTTCGCGTTGGCGGGAACGGACGGATGCGCGTCGACGGTCTGGGCGCCGTAGTTGTCGCCGAACAAGTCCTGGCCCGTTGCGTAGAGCGTTGTGTCTTTTTTAAGATAATTGGTCCAGTCAGAGACGTCGATGGGATCGCCGCTCTTCTTGGCCGTTTCGATCGCATATTGATCCATGGCGGAATCAATCAGGCGAAGGTCGTTGATGATCTTGGAGGCTTGGGAGCGCTTGCGGGCCCGCAGGAATCCAGGAACGGCGATGGCGGCGAGCAAGGCTATGATCGCCACTACAATCATGATTTCCACGAGGGTGAAGCCCCCGCGTTTGGTTGTGAGTTTCTTGAGCATACTAGGAGTGCGTCTTTCTATTTATTATTTACTGCGCGAGGTGCGAGGTGGCGTGACTGTGTAGGGTCTCGTTCTCACAACTCATTCCCTGCCACCAGCAAGCCGATGACAGGAGAATGAATCGTCAGATTCTTAGTTATAGGGCGACCAAAACGCCGTGTCGGTCACGTCCGAGAGCGCGTTTTTGCTCGTCTGGTTGACCTTGGGCAATGAGTCCACGGTCTGATCACCGTAGGTGTTGCCAAGGATGTCGTTACCTGAAGTGTAAAGGTTTGTGCCTTTCTTCAGGTAGTTCGTCCAGTCGGTTACTTTGACCAGGGCGCCGCTCGACTTGTTATTCTCGATCGCGTATTGGTCGACCGCGGAGTCGATCAGGCGCAGATCGTTGATGATGCGGCTGGCTTGCGAGCGCTTGCGAGCGCGGAGGAATCCCGGCACCGCAATCGCCGCCAGCAGAGCGATGATCGCCACGACGATCATGATTTCCACGAGGGTGAAGCCCCCGCGGCGTTTGTTGAGTTTGTTTAACATGCTGTTTGCTTTCTTGTTATCTCTTGTTTGTTTGACTGCGATCCACGATACCGACCGCGGATGTGCGGATGTTTAAAGCAGCGTTAATGCCAATAGGTCGGGTTTTTAGGTTCCCGGGGGGCAAGGCAATGGCGTTAGCCGCCTCTGCGATTTTCTTCTTCGGCTGCACCTGGGGTTCCTACGCGCACTGGGCCAACTTCGAGTATCGAACTTTCGATCTCGCCTATTACGTCCAAAGCCTTTCGCAGCTTCTCCATGGCCGCTTCGACGTGTCGGTGCTAGGGGTGCCGCTTCTCGGCAACCATGTCGAGCCGATCGTCTTACTGCTCCTTCCGTTTTTCCTTCTCTTTCGGCATGCGATGGTTTTCGTGATCGTCCAGAACCTGGCTCTGGCTGCGATGGGGCCGCTCGCGTTCCACAGCGGGCGCCGGCTTGGGCTGAGCCGTACTTCGAGCCTGCTTCTGTCGTGCGCGCTCCTTCTTACTCCGGCCACAGGCTACGTCGCCCTGCACGAGTTCCACCCCGAGGCTCTGGCGGCGCCGTTCGTCCTGCTTATGATCGACGCCCGGCTCCGAGGCTCTCTCCAAGTCTATTGGATGGCTGTCATCGCTCTCCTAGCTTGCAAGGAGAACATGGCCTTAGTCGTGGCAGGTTACTGCGTGATTCATCTTCTTCTCGAACGTAAACGCGCCTTCGCGGAATTGCGGCGCTGGTACGTTTGGCCGCTCGCGGTGTCGATTCTTTGGTTTGCGCTGTGCACAAAAGTGATCACGCCGATGCTAAATTCTGGCGGAATTGATTACCTGGCGCTTTATAGCCGCCTCGGGGACTCGCCCGGCGAAATTTTCCTCAACGCAATCACGCAGCCTCAGAAAATCGTCGGTTCCCTCGGACAATCTCTTCGTTATGGAAATCTGCTCTGGGCACTTTTACTCCCCTTTCTCGGCCTGCCGCTGCTACGACCTCGTTGGTTGCTGATCGCTATGCCAATTCTGCTCCAGCATCTCCTTTCCTGACGCTCCTCCGAATGGCAAGTTTACTTCCACTACGCGGCGCCACTCATCCCGCTCTTCTGGATTGGACTCGCACAGGCGGTGGCGGGGATTGAGCGCTCGACCAGCGTCTCGATCAAGCTTCGAGCCGTAGTTGCGTTCCTTGTGGTGGCCGCTTGTCTTGCCGCTCAAATCCTTCTCGGACCCGCCGGCAGCATCGCCTCCAGCGTCGTCGAATGGCCTGCCGGACAACCGGCCCGCGCCCGCAAACGTTCTTTCATTAACCAAATATCTCCGGGAACCAGTGTGGTGGCGCCGCTCCCTTATCTTTCTCATCTCGCGACGCGTGAAAAATTATTTTCGCTCCACTTCATCTTGAAAGGGCTGAAAACTCTGAGCCGCTCCGCGTATGAGCCGCCTGCACCGACTGATTTCGTGCTGATCGACTACGATGACTCCGCCACCTTTGATCCAGGCGCAGGCTACTATCATCCAGCCATGAGAACCGTTGATAACCGCGTGATCCCTTCGAGCGATCAGCTTTTACACGATTTTCTCAAGCGTTCGTCCTGGACGATCGCGTCTTCGAATGAACTGGCGTTGTTCCGAAATGGTGCGTCCGCTCCGGAGACGTCGGCGACGATCGCGCGCTCCGCGGGACCAATCGTGATCGATCCTCATACTACTCTTAATGAAATCAGCACGACGACCGATGTTCTCTCTGCGACAGGACTTGAAATTGCGATGCACTGGAGCTTCCAGGATCAACGCAAAGTTTTTCCGTGGATGTTGCTCCGGCTTACCCCGCAAGAGGGAGGGCGAACGATCACGATTTCGCACGGACTGTGCAGCCCGGAATCGCCCGGCGGCGAACACGTGGAAAAGTGGCGGGTTACGTCCAGCTCCCGCCTGCCACCGGGGGAGTACAACGCCGAGGCGTTGTTCGTGGATTACGCGCGAGTTCTTTGGACGGAGAAATCAGGAGCGCGCGGCCACTCGACCGCAGAAAGTCTGGGCCGAGTGTCGCTGGGCCAGATAAGAGTCGCCCGCACCGGCGCTTCGGGAAACTAACATGGCTCGATTACCTGGCGCGCCCCGCATTTTTAAAATGCCTCGCGGTTCGCCGACGGGCAGCCACTACTTGTTCGGCCTGGTTTTTCTCGTTCGTCTCATTACCCTCGCACACCTCGCTTCCTCGCCCTTGCTCTTTTCGAGCGGGAGCGACATGCAATTTTACGACGATTGGGCGAAACAAATCCTTCACGGCCATTGGACCGATCACCAGGCCTTCTATGGATTGCCGCTCTATCCATTTTTGGTTGCGCTTCTCTACCGGATCTTTGGCTACAGCCCGTTCGTTCCCGGTTTCTTCCAAGCCTGTCTCGATGCCGGGACCGCTGTTCTGATTTACAAAATCACCGTTCGCCTGATGACGGTTACCGCAAACGGATCAAAGAAGGCGGCGACCGTCACCGGAATTCTCGCCGCCACCGGCTGGTGCTTCTTCGTCCCCGCCGAGGCCTATTCGGCAATCCTTATGCCGACCGCGGGAGCAGTTTTCGTTTTCTGGCTGCTGGTCTGGCAAATCGTTCGGGCGGAAACCGCGCCTTCGCCGATTCTATCTTTCGCTTGCGGTCTTCTCCTCGGCTTCGCTGCCATGGGAGTCGCCACGATTCTTTTTCTCGTCCCTCTCTTCCCGGCCGCAATTTTTCTCCGGCAAGCACCTATCCGCCACCGCACCAGCGCAACGGCCTTAGTCATCGCTGGAATCTTTGTCGGCACGGCGCCGTGCTGGATCCACAACTGCTTCGTGGCGCGTGATCCGGTCTTTCTCTCCGCCCACAGCGGCATCAATCTTTGGCTGGGGAACAACCCGGAGGCGACCGGCTATCCGCGCTTTCCCGGTCTGCACGCCGGCCAGGGCCAAATGCTGCGCGATTCGATCGACCAGGCCGAAGCCGCGGCCGGGCGACCTCTCAAACGCTCCGAAGTTTCCCGGTATTGGTCGAACAAGGCGCGCGATTCCATCACCGCCAATCCCGTGTCCTGGCTGAAGCTTCTTACGCGCAAAGTCGCCAATTTCTGGAACGCTTTCGAATACGACGATCTCGGTGTGATCGTTGAGCTGCGCGAACATCGAGTTCTCTTTCCCGGACTTCATTTTGGATTGGTCGCCGCTCTCGGTCTGGCCGGGGCCATTTTTTCGTGGCGCGCCTTCCCGGCATCACGGTGGATCGTTGCGGCGATCGCGCTCCAACTGGCGGCCATCCTGCCGGTCTTTGTCACGGAGCGCTATCGGCTCCCCGTTGTTCCGGGTTTGTTGGTTTTGGCTGCGCTGGGATTGCACCGGCTCTGGACTCGTTTTGTAAATCTTAATTACGGGCACGCCGCGCTCCAGCTCGCGGTTGTCGCTCTCACCACGCTATTTGTCGCGATACCGCGTCATGATCCCGCGCTCTGGGCGCTCGAGGCTTACAATGCCGGCCGCTTCGCTCTGGAAAAAAATAATCTTATCGCCGCGGACCACTATCTCCAACGGGCCCACGCTTTGGTACCGGACAACGCCGAAACTAATTTTGCGCTCGGCAATCTTCGTCTTGCTCAGGGCGACTCCGCCGCAGCGCGAGATTTTTATGAAGCGGCGCTTAAGATGGACACGCAACACAAAGGCGCCCTCAACAATCTCGGCGTGCTCGCCTTGAATGAGAACGCGCCGGCGCGCGCCGTCGATTTTTTCCGGCGCGCTCTCGCCCTCGAGCCGCGCAATCCCAAAACGCATTATCTTTTGGCCAAGACACTCGACCTCGCCGGCAATCGCGACGAAGCGCGAGTCGAAGCAGCACGGGCCGTCGAACTTGATTCGAGCCAGCCGGAGTACGTAGCGTTGAAGGAGCGGCTAAATGAAAAATGAGGTAGCCGCCATTCCTGTCCGAACGAACCGGCCGGCCTGGCGCACTAACGTTTTTATTTATCTCGGCCTAACGAGTCTTGTCTGGCTGGTCTTTGGCCAAACCCTCCGGCACCAATTCGTCGCTTACGACGATCAGAATTACGTTTACGAAAATCCCGTCGTTACCGCGGGCCTTACTTCCAACGGGGTGCGTCTGGCCTTCACCCAGCCGCACGCGCGCAACTGGCATCCACTTACCACCCTCTCGCACATCCTCGATTCCGAGCTCTTCGGGTTGAATCCGGCCGGCCACCATTTGACCAATGTTCTGCTCCATACCTTCGCGGCGCTCTTGCTCTTTTCAGTGCTGTATCGGATTACCGGCAGCACCTGGCGGAGCGCGTTCGTCGCGGCGATCTTCGCGATCCATCCCCTGCGGGTCGAATCGGTCGCCTGGGTGGCCGAGCGCAAAGACGTTCTCAGTGCGTTCTTCTTCATGCTTACCCTGGCCGCGTATACTCGTTATGTCGCGCGGCCGTCCGCTCCTCGCTACGTCGCGGTCCTCGTTGTCTTTTGTCTCGGGTTGATGGCGAAGCCGATGCTGGTCACACTGCCGCTTTTGCTTTCCGCGCTCGATTATTGGCCGCTCCAGAGATTTGAAAAGCGCGCTTCCGGGGAGAAGGCGACACCGTATACCAGACTGATTCTTGAAAAAGTTCCGCTTCTTTTTCTCTCCATGGCAGCGGGCGTCGCCACGCTTATCGCGCAGAAGTCCACCGTCGGGTACGGTGAGCAGACGCCGTTACTCTGGCGGCTAGGCAACGCTTCCATCACCTGCGTCGTTTACATCGGGCAGATGTTTTGGCCCACGAGGCTGGCGGTTTTTTATCCGTGGCCCACCAAGGGATGGCCGGTGAGCGATGGTCTGCTCGCCGCCGGATTGCTCGCTTTGGT
>Ga0209059_1001466_pt1 | contig 10794 bp, 10 predicted proteins | sample GraSoiAngelo_151_FD_186165 | JGI IMG/M metagenome (GOLD analysis project Ga0209059, IMG submission 186165) | Grasslands soil microbial communities from the Angelo Coastal Reserve, California, USA - 14_1009_12_20cm (SPAdes) (version 2) | ecosystem: Environmental > Terrestrial > Soil > Grasslands ...
GGCGGCTGCCCCTACATGGATGAATACTGGGTGCTAAGTGCCGGTTTCATTTAAAATTACCCCCCAATGATCGCATTCGTGCTGCTCCGGGTCTTTCTGATCCTGCTTCTGGTAGCGGCGAACGCGTTCTTCGCCGCGGCTGAATTTGCGCTCGTGAGTGTCCGCGATACACGCATCCAGCAACTGATTGAAGCCGGACGAATCGGCGCCCGTGTCGTCCAGCGCTTGCACGCTAACCTGGACGAAGTTGTCAATGGGGTGCAACTCGGCATCACCATGGTCAGCCTTACGCTAGGGTGGATCGGTGAGCCGATGGTTGCGGGGCTGGTCAGCAACGTACGCTACCTGCAAAGCCTTCCTCATCTCGCCGTGTACGCCCACGGAATCGCCATTGCCATTGCCTTCACCCTGATTACGTATATGCACGTCATCCTGGGCGAACTTGTGCCCAAGACGCTGGCGCTGCAACGAGCCGAGCAGATCGCCTTGGCGGTGGGCGCGCCCATGGAGGCCTTTCTCACCATCACTCGCCCCCTTCTGTTTTTTATGCGCCGGTCCGGGGGACTTGTCCTGCGTGCCTTTGGCGCACATCCAACCCGGCGCGGCGGGGCGGTACACTCGCCGGACGAACTCAAATTGATTGTCACCGCCAGCCGCCAGTTCGGCCAAATTCCAGAGTTTCAGGAAGAGATGATCCACAACGCCATCGAACTGGACAGCATCACGGTCCGCGAAGTCATGGTGGCGCGCCCGGACATCTTTTCGCTGCCTTCGGACCTGCTGCTGGATGATGCCCTGGCTAGAGTGGTTGAGGGCCAGCACTCGCGCATTCCGATCTATGATCCGCAGCGCGGGCCCGAGCACATCGTGGGAGTGCTCTATTACAAGGACCTGATGCGCTGGATGCGGCTTCGGCTGAGCAACCTGGGCCAGACCACGGCAACCCGCATCTCGCGCATGCAGATCGGCCAGATCATGCACGACGTGGTGGTGGTCCCCGAGACCAAGGTTCTTGCCGAGTTGCTGTCTGAATTCAAGGAGCGCCGCCGCCATCTTGCGGTCGTGGTCGATGAGTTCGGTTCAACCGCAGGGGTTATCACGGTCGAAGATGTGCTGGAACAACTGGTGGGCAATATCGAAGATGAATTCGACGTTTCTCCGAGTCAGCCGGCGCTGCAGGATGAATCCGTAATGCTGCTGGAAGGTTCGGCGAACATACGCGATCTGGAAACGGAGTATGGATTGATTCTGCCGCGAGAGGCGGGGTTCGAGACCTTGGGAGGATTTATCCTGGCGCGATTGCAGCGCATCCCTGAAATCCGCGACACCTTCGAATACGAAGGCCGCCGGTACACGGTGGAGCAGATGGACGGGCATCGCATCGCGCGCGTCCGAATCGAGAAAACAGCGCAGACGGAAGGCGAAGCGGAAGCCGCCAAGGGCGCCGGCAGCTGAGAACCGATAACTGAAACCCCTACTCCAACGCGTGCTTTACACGCTCCCGGTTATCTGGCTGGTGGTCAGCTTTGTCTTTCTCCTGATTCACCTGGTCCCGGGTGATCCCATTGCACAAATGCTGGGAGAAGGCGCGCCCCCCGCCGATATCGCCGCCACGCGGCACGCCTTTGGCCTTGACGCTCCGTTGGGCGAGCAATACCTCCGATACTGGAAAGGAGTGCTGCATGGAGATCTGGGGCGATCGATTCGTTACAACCAGTCGGTCACGAAACTGTTGTCTCAGCGGTATCCCTACACGCTTCGGCTGACGCTGGCGTCGTTGCTGGTGGCCATCGTGCTCTCGATCCCGGCGGGAGTCCGGTCGGCGCGACGGCGCAACCGGTGGGATGACCGGCTGCTGTCGGTGCTGAGCCTCTTCGGCCTCTCGTTCCCCAACTTTGCGCTAGGCCCGATTCTCATCCTGCTCTTCGCGATCAAGTTGGGATTGCTTCCGGTATCCGGCGCGGGATCCATGGCCAACCTCGTGCTGCCTGCGATCACCATGGGCGGAGCGTTAGCCGCGATCCTGACCCGCATGGTGCGCACCTCCATGCTCGAGGAACTCAGCCAGGACTATATCCGCACTGCGCGAGCCAAAGGCTTGCCGGAGCGAACCGTTGTTTATCGACACGCGCTGCGCAATGCAATGATCCCAATTCTTACAGTTCTGGGTTTGCAATTCGGTGCGCTGCTCGCCGGAGCAATCGTCACCGAAACAATTTTCGCCTGGCCTGGAATCGGCCGCCTCACCATTCAGGCCATCTCGAACCGCGATTACTACCTGGTGCAGGGGTGCATTCTCGCGATTGGCTTAACTTATGTAGCCGTGAACTTCCTGACCGATATGCTGTACTCGGTCGCGAACCCGCGAATACGGCAGTGATGAGATTGCCTTTCAGTCAACTGAACCAGCAACAGTGACATCGAATGTGGATGGCCGCGCTTCCGCACTCTCCCGCTGAACTGCCGGACGGTTTTCTGTATCGTCCGGAATTCATAAGCTGCGAAGAAGAGAATGCTCTTCTCCGGCAGATTGCAAACCTGGAATTTCAAGCATTCGATTTTCACGGCTACATTGCGAAACGCCGTATCGTGGAGTACGGATTCGAATACGACTTCACGTCGCGCCAGGCGTCGACGGCGCGTCCGCTGCCCGGATTTCTCGATCCGTTCAGGGTGCGAGCGGCGGCATGGGCCGGAGTTCGTGATGATGAGATTATTGAATCGGTGATCACCGAATACTCACCCGGCTCGCCGATTGGGTGGCATCGCGACGTTCCGCAGTTCGAAATCATCATCGGAATTTCGCTCAAGAGCAGTTGCCGCTTCCGCTTTAAACCCTATCGTGGAGAAGGCACAATTGTCGCAGTATCTCTCGAACCGCGTTCCGCCTACATTCTGAGCGGAGCGGCACGATGGCAATACCAGCACAGCATACCCGCGGTGAAGACCCTTCGGTACTCCATCACGTTCCGCACGTGGAGAAGCAAGACGCCAGGAAGGCGCAGAACTTCCGCAGCCTAAGCAGCTACTCTGAATTTACAACCATCACTCCGCCAGCAATCCGAATCCAAGAAAAACCGCATTGTGAGGCAGCCATGAAAACGCGCGCTGAATTTCTCGGTCACCCCATCCACCAGATGGTGATCGTTCTTCCCTTGGGCCTGCTGGCCACCGCAGCCACATTCGACGTCATTGGCGCCGCACGCCGCAATCGCGACCTGCTTCGGACCAGCCACTATATGCTGGGCGCCGGATTGATCACTGCCACAGGCGCGGCGGTTCCCGGTGCAGTGGATTACTTCAGCATTCCTCAAAACACGCGGGCAAGAAGGATCGGGCTGCTGCACGGAATCGGAAACTTGATCGTGGCTGGCCTTTTCACGGCAAGCTGGGCGACGCGCAGACGACGTCCGCAGCGGCCGCCTCGTGCGGCACTGATCCTGTCCGCGACTGGCGCGGGCCTTGCATTAGTCACAGAATGGCTGGGAGGAGAATTGGTAGACCGGCTGGGCATCGGCGTGCACGAGGGAGCGGATGTGAATGCGCCCAGTTCGCTGACCAGCCCGGGAACGCGCAAACCCGCCCTCAGCCAAACGTCAGCCGATCTGCCGAAGGCGGCGGGAGGCAAGTAGCGCGCCGGCTCATCGGCGCTACACTTCCATAGCATCACCCGACAACTGCTGATAAGGGTCAGAGTACTGCTCAGGGCTTTTGCGACTTGCGGAACCAGCGACGTCGCGGCAGGAAGCGATACCGGATCAGAGTCCAGATTGCCAGCCAGCCATCAGCGTGCCGGATTTTTTTTCCTTGTATCGCGGAGCGGGGGTGGTACGAGATCGGGACTTCCGCGATTTTCTCGTGCATGCGACAAAGCTTGGCCGTGACTTCCGGACAAAATTCAAAGCGGCGGCATTCCAATTCCATTTGTGCCAGCAGGGAGCGACGCAGCACTTTGTAGCAAGTCGCCTCATCGTGGATATCGGCGCCATAAAGCAAGTTGGTGAGGTGAGTGAGAAATTTGGCGCCCAGAAAAAAGCGCAGGCCGCGCTCCGGGCGATCGGGCCGCACTCCGTAAACCACGTTCGCTTCTCCGCGCTCTAGCGGGGCCAGCAATGCGGGATAATCACTCGGATCGTATTCCAGATCGGAATCTTGGATCAGGACATACTCGCCGCGAGCGTGGGCCAGTGCCGTGCGGATCGAAGCACCCTTCCCGCAATTCCTCTCGTGGAAGAGGATTGTGAGTTCGTCGATGGCAGGCAGAGCCCGCAATTTTTCACGTGTTCCATCGGTCGAGCCGTCGTCGACAACGATGATTTCCTTCTTTACCGGGGAAGCGACCACCGCGCGCAGCAGATCGTCGAGATTCTCAACCTCGTTGTACACGGGTACAATCACCGACACGCAACCCGCCCAGCGGTCTTTGGCCGAGTCTTGGTCCACCCACCCGAGAGTTGACGCGGAATGCATCTGCAGATCCTAGCTACAGGATACCCACGATTCTGCTGATAAGAAAGCGCGAAACGAAGTTTCAGTGGCTCGAATTGCCTGTTTCGAGAATTGCAGTTAACCTGCGCAAGGTGAGCGATTTGCTGGAGATCGCAGACCCTCAGTTCCAACCTGCATCGGGGCTGAGCTTGCGCCCGGACGAGGTGCAACTCTGGCGCGTCGATCTAAACCAGGTTGCCCCCGCGGAACCACGCTGGCGCCAGCTCCTGTCTCCTGATGAAGCGGTGCGGGCGGACCGGTTTCACTTCGAGCGCGACCGGCGCAACTATACCGCGACCCGCGCGCTATTGAGGATGTTGTTGGGTAAGTACGTCAACTCCGCTCCTGAACGCGTCCCCTTCGTTTACGGCGAGAGAGGGAAACCGGCGTTGGACAGCAACCGCTCCGAGACTCACCTGTATTTCAATGTCTCGCACTCCGGAATGAAAGCTTTGCTTGCCTTCGCGCATGGGCGTGAAGTGGGAGTAGATGTGGAACAGATTCGTAACAATCTCGATCACCAGGGACTGGCGAGAAGATTCTTCTCTCCAGCCGAGCAACAGGCACTTGCAGCATTGCCGCGTTCTGAACAATGCGCTGGCTTTTTTCGATGCTGGACGCGAAAAGAAGCGTACATCAAAGCACAGGGCGCCGGATTCTCTCTGCCCTTAGATGGCTTCGATGTGTCTCTGCTACCCGGAGAACAGAACGCCCTGCTGGCGACGCGCCCTGATGCAGGCGAGGCCAGCCTCTGGTGCTTGTGCGAAGTCGCGGCCGGCCAAGGGTATGAGGCGGCGTTGTGCGTCCGGGGTCATGGTTGGCGCTTGCGCTGCTAGTGCGCAAGATATTTCAACCTTCGGGCGCAAAAAGATGAAATGCGTTCCTTTGTGCGCAACGATTTGCATAGTCTCGCCGAAGTAGCGCAGGGATAAACTGCGAACTCACTGGTTTTGCCTTTATCTCTATCAACTTACAGTACAATAAGACAGCTCGCAAAGGCATGAGATTTGCGTGCCATGGGGATATCGAATTGTGAGGGTGTACACGAGATCAACTTGGGTGTTGATCCACTGCGGGTGAGCAGTTCAGAAGTAATGTCCCCCCAAACCAGCGGTTCATGAAGTCAATGGGATTTTCTGCGACACTTAGAATCACTGCATTCCATCTCAATCGCCGAACCTGGGAGGTTCACGCACTTGTCTGATTCCACTAGTCATTTGATCGCGCCGCACGGCGGCGAACTTGTCAACCTGATGGCTGCTCCGGAGCGGGCTGCCGAACTGAAAGCCCACTCGCGCGAGTGGCCGTCGTGGGATCTGACAGCACGTCAGATCTGCGACCTCGAGTTGTTGATGAGCGGAGGCTTTTCGCCTCTGCGCGGGTTCATGACCAAAGCTGATTATGAAGGTGTGTGCCACAACATGCGCCTGACCAGCGGACTGATCTGGCCGATGCCGATCACCCTGGATGTAACAGAAGACTTTGCCAAAAAACTGACGGCGGGCAGCAGCAAGGTCGCGCTACGTGATCCCGAGGGCGTCATGCTGGCGGCTTTGCACATCGAGGAAGTCTGGCAGCCGGATCGCGCCGCTGAAGCCAAGGCCGTCTTCAACAGCACCAGCAAAGCGCACCCGGGCGCAGACTTCGCTATCAACAAGTCGAATGCCTGGTATATAGGCGGACGGCTCGAAGGGCTGCAGGCACCATCGCATTACGATTTCCGCACTCTCCGGTTCACCCCGGCGGAATTGCGCGCGGAGTTTGCGCGCCTCGGGTGGCGCCGAGTAGTGGCTTTCCAAACCCGCAATCCCATGCACCGTGCCCACGTCGAACTGACATTCCGTGCCGCCAAACAGGTTGAAGCCAACCTTCTGATCCATCCTGTCGTCGGAATGACCAAGCCTGGGGATGTGGACTATTACACTCGGGTGCGTTGTTATCAGTTGCTCAGTTCCAAGTATCCGCAGGGTACGCAGAAGCTGTCGCTGTTGCCGTTGGCGATGCGTATGGGCGGGCCGCGGGAAGCGATGTGGCACGCGCTGATCCGCAAGAATCATGGCTGCACTCACTTCATTGTGGGACGCGACCATGCCGGACCGGGCAAGGACACCGATGGCAAGCCGTTCTACGGGCCCTACGAAGCGCAGGGACTATTCAAGAAACACGAGTCCGACATCGGCGTGACCATGGTTCCCTTCAATATGATGGTCTACCTCGAGGCTGAAGACCGCTACGTGCCGGACGACGAGGTCAAGCCCACCGACCGCGTTCTGAATATTTCCGGGACCGAATTGCGGCAGCGTCTCAACGAAGGGCGCGACATTCCCGGATGGTTCACCTATCCCGAAGTTGTACACGAACTGCGGCGCAGCTTTCCGCCTCGCAGCCAGCAGGGCGTGACGATCTTCTTCACCGGACTGTCCGGCTCAGGGAAATCGACCATCGCCAATGCGCTGCTGACCAAGTTCCTGGAAGTTGGCGGCCGGCCGGTGACGCTGCTCGACGGCGACCTGGTGCGCAAGCATCTTTCTTCCGAGCTTGGGTTCTCCAAGGAGCATCGGGACATTAATATCCGCCGTATCGGATACGTGGCGTCAGAAATTACCAAGAACGGCGGAATTGCGATTTGCGCGCCCATCGCTCCTTACGATGCCACTCGCAAGCACGTGCGGCAAATGGTTGATCCTTACGGCGGATTCATTCTGGTGCATGTGGCCACTCCGGTGGAGGTTTGCGAGCAGCGCGACCGCAAAGGTCTCTATGCCAAGGCACGCGCCGGCATTCTCAAAGAGTTCACCGGCATTTCCGATCCGTACGAGGTTCCGGCGGACGCGGAAGTTACCATCAATACGGGCGAACTGTCTCCCGAGGAAGCGGCGCAGCAAATTATTCTGCACCTGGAGCGCGAGGGCTTCATCGGAGTAAGCGGAGCGGCTGCCTAAGGGCGAGCTGAGCGTCCATGGAACTGCTGGCAGTTAAAGTTGTGGTTGGATTTGTCGTCGGCATTCTCATCGGAATGAGCGGCGTGGGGGGCGGCGTGTTGCTGCTTCCTGTGCTGATCTTCGGGTTGAGAGTGCCGCCGATTATGGCCGTTGGCTCGGACGCGCTTTTCAACTTCTTTACCAAAATACCCGCCAGCCTGATGCACCTGAAAAAAGGAACCGTCAGGCGGAAAGTTGTGCTGGCGCTGGCCACCGGCAGCGTCCCGGGATCGGTTTGCGGGGTCAAGCTGTTGATGCATATCCGACATTTGTACGGTGATGGCGTCAACAACTTCATCAAGACCGCAGTGGGCATTTTGCTCATCGTCATCCCACTGTTGTTGTTGTTCCAGCGGCGAATTGAGGAGCGCGTTGTCAACCGTCCGCCCACCATGAGTGGCTTCGCCGGGATGGTCTGCATCGGTCTAGTCGCGGGTTTTTTGGTCGGGATGACCTCGGTGGGTTCGGGAAGCATCATTATGATGTTGCTGTTGCTCTTCTACAGTTTCCCGCCCAAAATCAATGTTGGAACTGACATTGTGCATGCGGTGGTGCTGACCGGAGTCACCGGGCTTCTGCATTTTCGGCTAGGAAATGTGGATCCCAGTCTGGTACTGACGCTGCTGGTTGGCTCCATACCAGGCGGGTTGCTGGGCTCGCATCTGGCTACGCGCGTTCCCATGCTCTGGCTGCGCCGAATCTTGTGTGCCCTGCTGTTGATCACAGGAGCCCGCATGCTCTGGCCCGTATAGACGATCCAGACGGTGCTCAGGCGCACGCCGCTTATGATGCCGCAGGTCCGGCACCATACACTTCGAGCCATTTCGCTCGTACCGACGACCAGCAGTAGCTCCCCAATGAGTCATGCGCCTGTCGAGCGATCTTCGCCGCCAGGTCTTTTTCTCGAAGCAGTCGGAGTACTTGCTCCGCCAAGGCCTGCGGATCTCCCACAGGCGCAATGAGAGCCGTCACTTCATGGATGACCATCCACGGAATACCGCCGGCTGCGGTCGTCACCACAGGCATGCCGCAGGCCATCGCTTCGACGATAGAGAGCGGAGCATTGTCGAGGAAGGATGCGTTAACAAAGAGGTCAGCGCGTTCGTACCATCCTGGCATCTGTTCGTTTGAGACGGTGCCACAAAACTCCACGGCCGAGAGTCCAAGGCGCCGAACCAGAGCCTCCAGGTCTGGGCGCAAAGGCCCATCTCCGACCAGATAGAGTACCGCGTCGGGGTAATATGCCTGTACCACGGCAAAGGCATGAATGATCACATCAATTCCATAGTCCGGGCTCAAGTTCCGCGCGCAGAGTATCGTTGGAAGCAGGTTCGTTCGGGGACGATAGTGGAACTGATCACGGATGATGTTGGGCACAATGGAGACGGACAGGCCGGCTTCCGCAAACTTCGCAGCCAGATAAGCTGAAGGGACTACGATGTTTGCCGTTCGGCTGAGTACGAATCGCACGAGCCTGGAGGCGGCGAACTTCTCCCAGCTGCGGGCCGTGTGATAGTTGAGTACAAATCTTTTCCCCTGCCATCGGGAGATCAACCATGCCGGAAGACAGGTCAGCAGAAACGAACTATAGGATGCGGAGAAGACGTGCGCGACGTCGACGGGCGACATCGCAGTCCACAAGGAACGGGCATAGATCGGAAAGCGAACCAGCGTGCGAATGAAGGGAATGTGCTCGATCTCACGCATCCATTTTGGAAGGCTGGGGTTGCTTGGCAGAAACGAAACGGCGAGATCCGGATCGTCTTGCCACTTCCGGCAAAGAAGTTCCGCCTCAACCTCCTGGCCACCGACAATCCCGCGTGGCGAAGGACCGATGATGAGTACTTTCAAAGTAGCCAAACGGGCTCCCGGGCTCGTGTGTTAAGCGGCTCGCATCGTGTCGACCTAAGTGAGATGTCTGGTTTTGGTGTGCTGCCGCAGTCAGAACTTCATGAGGCGCTCCGGAGCGGCAGGTCCAGCGGCTGCTTGGCTGAGGCAGGATCCGGAAACGCGAGCGCCAATGCCTCTTCTGTAGATATCGGTTGCCGCCACCCCAGGTCTCTGAGTTTCTGGCTTGAAAACTGGTGGCCTCTCCAGGAGCAGGCCGCTTTGTAACGCGTAAGTATGAGGGGAATCTGCCCAGCGCTCCATGCATTGCCAAGCCGATTCACATAACACAGCGCCAAAAGCACGGCGAACGGCAAGCGCACTGCGCAAAGCTGGTTAGTGCACCGGCGATATCGTTCGAGATACTCGACACCCGTCGGTGCATCATCATCGACAACGTTGTAGGCTTCATTGGCGGCTTCGGGTTTTGTACCGCAAAAGATAACCGCATTCGCGCAGTTGTCAATATAGGTTATTGCCAGCTTTCTTCTGGAGCGGGCCTGCAGCAATAGGCCACCTAAACTCAGTCCGAGCCGGACTGGCAACTGTCTCTGGCCGGGTCCGTAGATGTAACTCGAGCGCAAGATCGTGAGTTCGATGCGGCTGCCAGCCAGATATTCCTGAAAGAGCTGCTCTTGCCAGATCTTGGCATGCGTGTAAGCATCCCTCCTCTCAGGGTGTGTGTCGAGGGCCGCATCCTCGGTGACGATGTTCCTGGGGCTTGCATTCGCCAGGCCGTAAACGTTGAGAGAACTGATTAGCACGACTCGTTGGGGGCGGGCCCGCAGGATCGCCTTCAACAAATTCTTCGAGCCCACAACAGTGCCCGCGAAAACGGTGGCCGGCAAGCCGCGCGTCTCCGCCGCCAGATGATAGACGACTCGCACCCCATCCACTGCTTGCGCCGTGTGCTCCGGAGAGAGAAGGTTGCCCTGCACCATGTGGGAGTTTGCCGATTGTGCAAGCAGTGTGGCCAATGACTGCTCAGGCAGCAGGTTATAGCCCGGCCGGATCAGACATCGAACCGAAGCTCCGTTCGCGAGCAGCCCATTTACAACCGCCCGGCCGAGGAAGCCGGTTGCTCCTGTAACTAGGCAATCAATTTCTCTTTGCATTCTGCGCCCCTCGCGTCCAATAAAACACGATCCGTCAACCTGGAAACTCTCAAGATCAGATCGTGGGGGATAGGAACTGGGTCGTCGCGAACGATCGAGCGGTAGAAGGAGCGAATTAGGTACTGCAGACCCGAAAAGTAGCCGAATTCGCCTTTTGTCATGCGGACCATGTTCCTGTTGGCGTACTTGAGCCGTCCCCAGGCTTCTTCGTATCCGCTCAGCAGTGCACCGACTGCGCCACGATGACGGGGAGGCCGATCGACGCACAGGATTCCTGATGTGAAATCGAGTGACGCGCTTCCCGTGGTGCCAAACACCTGGAA
>Ga0209059_1001472_pt1 | contig 10768 bp, 10 predicted proteins | sample GraSoiAngelo_151_FD_186165 | JGI IMG/M metagenome (GOLD analysis project Ga0209059, IMG submission 186165) | Grasslands soil microbial communities from the Angelo Coastal Reserve, California, USA - 14_1009_12_20cm (SPAdes) (version 2) | ecosystem: Environmental > Terrestrial > Soil > Grasslands ...
GTCGCACCGCTCCGGCGAGACCGAGGATGCGACAATCGCCGATCTCGCGGTCGCGACGAACTGTGGCCAGATCAAGACCGGCTCGCTGTCGCGCTCGGATAGACTCGCAAAGTACAATCAGCTGATTCGGATCGAAGAACAGCTCGGCGCTGCGGCGCGCTACCCCGGCCGCGCTATCATCCGATGCTAGCTTGCAGCGACCCGAGGTCGCCGAACTGATCCCGCGACCGGCTCTACCGCATCCTTCGCCTTATCTTCGCGCCGGGTATTTTATACAAATATATCAACTGGATACGTTGCGTCGTTAAGCTGCCGACGCACGCGACGCAGAACACTTCTTTGGAAAACGCGAATTTTCAGCTGAGATACTCGCCCGTCTGCGGTTTTATTCAGTGTTGCAGAGACGATGTTGTATTGACGCAGACAGCGCCAAGTGATTCCCTCTTGCGGTGATCGTATTCCGCGAAATGCGCCGCCGCGCCAAGGTGCTCGTCGCCCCCGTGCTGGGTTTGGCGCTCACCGGGTATTTCGCTTATCACCTCGTCGAGGGCGATCGCGGGTTGCGGGCGTGGATGCGCACAACCCAGGAACTGCGGTTGGCAAAGACGGGGCTCGCCGATGTCGCGGCCGAGCGCGCCAAGCTCGAACGCCGCGCCGCCAATATGCGGGCCGATCACCTCGACCGCGATCTTCTCGATAGTCAGGTCCGCCGCATGCTCGATCTCGCGGCGCCCGACGAGATCGTCATCATCCAGCCGCAAAAGCCGCGCTGAGCCTTTTGGTTTAAGAATCCTCAAACCAAAGAAGGGCAGGGCCGCGGCCGATACCCGGAGGCGCCCCGAAGCGCCTGTTTTGCAGCCCTGCCACCGCTGCCCCTGAGGTTGCAAACCGCGGGGTTTGCCACCATGCTTCGGGACAGTCCGGAGGAACGCCAGGAATGGCCGTCGCCCGCAAGCCTAATCGGGTTAAACCCGCCGATGCGCAGATCTCGGCCGAGACGCTCAAGCGCTGGTATGCCGACATGCTGCTGATCCGCCGCTTTGAAGAGCGCGCCGGTCAGATGTACGGCATGGGGCTGATTGGTGGGTTCTGCCACCTCTATATCGGCCAGGAGGCGGTCGTCGTCGGTGTCCAGGCCGCGCTCCAGGAGGGTGACACGATCATCACCTCCTACCGCGATCACGGCCATATGCTGGCCTGCGGCATGGATCCGAAGGGCGTCATGTCCGAATTGACCGGGCGCCGTTGCGGCTATTCGCACGGCAAGGGCGGCTCGATGCACATGTTCAGCCCTGAGAAGAACTTCTTCGGCGGCCACGGCATCGTCGGCGCGCAGGTGCCGATCGGGACGGGGCTCGCCTTCGCTCATCGTTACCGCGACGACGGCCGGATTTCGGTCACCTATCTCGGCGACGGCGCCATCAACCAGGGCCAAGTGTACGAAAGCTTCAACATGGCCTCGTTATGGAAGCTGCCGGTCGTCTATGTCATTGAGAACAACCGTTACGGCATGGGCACCTCGGTCAGCCGCGCGTCGGCTCGCACCGACCTCTATCACCGCGGCGTCGCCTACGGCATTCCCGGCGAGCAGGTCGACGGCATGGATGTTGTTGCGGTGAATGAGGCCGCGCTCGAAGCCGCCGAGCATGCCCGCGCCGGCCAGGGGCCGATCATTGTCGAGATGCTGACCTATCGCTATCGCGGCCACTCGATGTCCGATCCGGCGAAGTACCGGACCAAGGACGAAGTCAACCGGATGCGCACCGAGCACGACCCGATCGACCATCTGCGGCAGCGACTGCTCGACGAGTATTCCGCCCGCGAGGATGAGCTGAAGCAGATCGAAAAGCGGGCGCGCGATATTGTCATCGAAGCGGCGCAGTTTGCGCAGGACTGCCCCGAACCCGATCCGAGCGAGCTGTGGACGGATGTGCTGGCCGAGGCCTGAGCCGGATCGCGATGGAGTGGGCGGGCCAGGATCCGCGAGGGATGCCGAGGAGTAGATGGCTAGCGAAGTGCTGATGCCGGCGCTGTCGCCGACGATGACCGAGGGCAAGATCGCCCGCTGGGTCAAGAATGTCGGCGAGCCGGTGCACGCCGGGGATGTGCTCGCAGAGATCGAGACCGATAAGGCGACGATGGAGGTCGAGGCCGTCGACGAAGGCGTGCTCGCCAAGATCGTCATTCCCGAAGGCACTGACCACGTCCCGATCAACACGCCGATCGCGGTCATCGCCGAGAATGGCGAGGACGTCCGCGAGGCCGAGGCCAAGCGCCGGCCGGCACCGGCCCAGAACAAAGTGCCCGACGCCAAAGCACCCGAGGCCAAAGCGCCGGAACCGCCCGATCAGGAGGCGGAGCCGACCCCGCCGCGGCCCGCGATCCGTGATGGCGCCGTTGCCGCGCCGCCCCGGCCGCCTCCGGCGCCCGCCGCCGATCCCGGCGAATACACGGGCAAGACGGTCACCCAGACCGTGCGCGAGGCCTTGCGCGACGCGATCGCCGAGGAGATGCGGCGCGACAACAGCGTCTTCCTGCTCGGCGAGGAGGTCGCCGAGTATCAGGGCGCCTACAAGGTCAGCCAGGGTCTGTTGCAGGAGTTCGGGCCCCGCCGGGTCATCGACACGCCGATCACCGAGCAAGGTTTCGCCGGCCTCGGCATCGGCGCCGCCTTTGCCGGCCTGCGTCCGATCGTCGAGTTCATGACCTTCAATTTCGCGATGCAGGCGATGGATCAGCTGATCAATTCGGCGGCCAAGACCCGCTATATGTCGGGCGGGCAGATGGCGGCGCCGATTGTGTTCCGCGGGCCGAACGGCATCGCCTCGCGCGTCGCGGCGCAGCATTCGCAATGCTATGCCAGCTGGTACGCGCACGTGCCGGGGCTCAAGGTCGTCGCGCCCTACACCGGCGCCGATTACAAGGGCCTCCTGAAATCGGCGATCCGCGACCCGAACCCCGTCATCTTTTTGGAGCACGAGCTCGTCTACGGCGAGAGCTTTGCGGTGCCGGAGGACCCGGAATTCCTCGTGCCGATCGGCAAGGCACGCATTGCGCGCCCCGGCGATCACGTCACGATCACCGCCTTCTCGCGCATGGTGAAGCTCGCATTGCAGGCGGCCGAGGAGCTCGAGAAAGCCGGGATTTCGGCGGAGGTCATCGATCTCCGGTCGTTGCGGCCCTTCGACGTCGAAGCGGTCGCGGAGTCGGTCAAAAAGACCAATCGCATCGTCTCGGTCGAAGAGGGCTGGCCCTTTGCCGCGATCGGCTCCGAGATCGCGGCAATCGTCATGGAAGAGTGCTTCGACTGGCTCGACGCGCCGTTGAAGCGGGTCGCCGGCAAGGACGTGCCGTTGCCCTATGCCGCCAATCTCGAACGCCTCGCCGTGCCGCAGGTCGAGGACATCGTCGCCGCCGCGCGCGAAGTCGCCTACCGGTAATCGGCCATGCCGATCGAAATCCGGATGCCGGCGCTGTCGCCGACGATGACCGAGGGCAATCTCACCCGCTGGCTCAAGAAAGAGGGCGACGAGGTGCACTCCGGCGACGTCATCGCCGAGATCGAGACCGACAAGGCGACGATGGAATACGAGGCGGTCGATGAGGGCCGCATCGGCAAGATCATCGTCCCGGAGGGCGCGCAGGGCATCAAGGTCAACCAACCGATCGCCCTCCTGCTCGAGGAGGGCGAAGACGCGGGGGCGCTCGAAAAATTCGCCGCCGCGCCCTCCGGCGACGGACAGCATGCCGCGGCGCCGGCCATGCCGCCGAGCGGCGTCAATCCGAAAACCGAAGCGCCGCCCGCCCCGGCGGCACAGCCGGCACCCGCCGCGCAATCTGCTCCCGCCCAGGTCAATGGCGGCCGCGTCTTCGCCAGTCCGCTGGCGCGGCGCATGGCGCAGCAGGCTGGGCTCGATCTTGCGGCGATCCGCGGCTCGGGGCCGAACGGCCGCGTCGTCAAAGACGACATCGACAAGGTGCTCGCCGTGCCTGGCGCGGCCGCGCCGCCGGCCCGCGCGCCCGCTGTCGCCCCCGCCGCTACCCCGGCAGCGGCTGCCGCGCCGGGCATGCCGGTCTTTGCCAAGGCGCAGGTTCTGGCGTTGGCCGGCAACCTGCCCCACACCGAGAAGCCGCACAGCGCGATGCGCCGGGTCATCGCCCGCCGCCTCGCCGAGTCGAAACAGACCGTCCCGCATTTCTACTTGTCGATCGATTGCACGATCGACGAACTCTTGAAGGTCCGCAAAGAGCTCAACGGCAAATCGGAGACACGTATCTCGGTCAACGATTTCGTGATCCGCGCCGCTGCGCTCGCCCTGCGCCAAGTGCCCGCCGCCAACGCTTCATGGAGTGATGACGCGATCATCCTCTGGAAGCGGGTCGACATCTCGGTCGCGGTGGCGCTCGATGACGGGCTGATCACGCCGATCATCAAGGGTGCCGACCAAAAGGGCCTCGCCCAGATCGCGCGCGAGAGCAAGGACCTCGCCGAGCGCGCCCGCGCCGGCAAATTGAAGCTCGAGGAGTTTCAGGGCGGCACCTTCTCGATCTCCAATCTCGGCATGTACGGCATCCGCGAGTTCTCGGCGGTCATCAATCCGCCGCAGGGCGGCATCCTGGCGGTCGGGCAGGGGGAGCAGCGCCCGGTCGTCAAGGACGGCCAGCTCACGGTTGCGACGGTGATGACCTGCACGCTTTCGGGGGATCACCGCGTCGTCGACGGCGCGGTCGGCGCGCAGTTCCTCGCCGCCTTCAAGAAGCTCGTCGAAGACCCGCTGACGATGCTCCTATAGATCCTCGATGGCCGAGAATTCCTTTGACCTGATCGTGATCGGCGGCGGGCCGGGCGGCTATGTCGCGGCGATCCGGGCGGCACAGCTCGGCATGAAAACAGGACTCGTCGAGCGCGACCAATTGGGCGGAATCTGCCTGAACTGGGGCTGCATCCCGACCAAGGCGCTGCTGCGCGCCTCCGAGATTTATCACCTGCTGCATCATCTCGACCAGTTCGGCTTCTCGGCGAAAGACGTCACCTATGATCCGAAGAAGGTCATCGCCCGCTCGCGTGCGGTCGCCAAGCAATTGTCGAACGGCGTCGCGCATCTGATGCGCAAGAACAAGATCACCGTGTTCGATGGCGAAGCCCGGCTCGCCGGTAAAGGCAAAATTGCCGTCGCGAAGGACGGCAACCCGGTCGCCGATCTCGCCTCGCCGCATATCGTGCTCGCGACGGGCGCTCGCGCCCGTTCTCTGCCCGGGCTCGAACCCGATGGCAAGCTCGTTTGGACCTATAAGGAAGCGATGATCCCCGAGGCGATCCCGAAATCGCTTCTGGTCGTCGGCTCCGGCGCGATCGGCATGGAATTCGCCAGCTTCTACCGCGACATGGGCGCCGAGGTGACGGTCGTCGAAGTACTCGACCGCGTCTTGCCGGTCGAGGACGAAGAGATCTCCGCTTTCGCCCGCAAGAGCTTCGAGAAACAGGGCATCAAGATCCATACCGGCGCGACCGTTAAAAACCTGAAGCGCGGCAAGGACAATGTCGCGGCGCAGATCGAGGCCGGCGGCAAGAGCACCGACATCACGGTCGAGCGCGTCATCCTGGCGATCGGCATCGTCGGCAATGTCGAGGATATCGGCCTCGAAGGCACCAAGGCGAAAGTCGACCGCACCCATGTTGTCGTCGATGAATGGCTGCGTACCGGCGAGCCCGGCCTTTACGCGATCGGGGATCTCGTCGGCCCGCCCTGGCTGGCGCACAAGGCGATGCATGAGGGCGTCATTTGCGTCGAGCACATCGCCGGGCTCAACGACGTGCACCCGCTCGACACGCGCAACATCCCGTCCTGCACCTATTGCCGGCCGCAGGTGGCGAGCGTCGGGCTGACCGAAAAGGCGGCGCGCGACGCCGGCCACGAGGTCAAGATCGGGCATTTCCCGTTTATCGGCAACGGCAAGGCGATCGCGCTCGGCGAGCCCGAGGGGATGGTCAAGACCGTGTTCGACGCCAAGACCGGCGAATTGCTCGGCGCGCATATGATCGGCGCCGAAGTCACCGAGTTGATCCAGGGCTACACGATCGCCAAGACCCTGGAGACCACCGAGAGCGAGCTGATGCGGACCATCTTCCCGCACCCGACGATCTCCGAGACGATGCACGAGGCCGTGCTTGACGCCTATGGCCGCGCCCTCCACTTCTGACCGATGACCCTGCCGAACATCGAGGCAAAGCCCGCGCCGGAGCCGTTGCGGCATCCGGAGAAAGCCGCGCGGCCGGACCAGCCGAGCCCCAGGAAGCCGCCTTGGATCCGGGTCAAGGCGCCGACCTCGCCGGAATATCAGGCAACCCGCCGCCTGATGCGCGAGTTGAAGCTCAACACGGTCTGCGAAGAGGCGGCCTGCCCGAATATCGGCGAGTGCTGGAAGGAAAAGCACGCGACGGTGATGATCCTCGGCGCCGTCTGCACCCGCGCCTGCACCTTCTGCAATGTCGCGACCGGCCGTCCCGATCAGCTCGACCCGCACGAGCCGCAGCGCGTCGGCGAAGCGGTCGCCGCGCTTGGCCTCAACCACATTGTCGTGACCTCGGTCGACCGCGACGATCTCGACGATGGCGGCGCGGGACATTTCGCGCAAACGATCGCCGCGATCCGCGCCGCCGCGCCGCAGACGACGATCGAGGTGCTCGTGCCCGATTTCCTGCGCAAGGACGGCGCCATCGAGATCGTCGTCGCGGCGAAGCCCGATGTTCTCAACCACAATCTCGAAACCGTGCCGCGGCTTTATGCGGAGGTGCGTCCCGGCGCGCGCTATTTCCATTCATTGCGCTTGCTCGACCACGCGAAGCGTCTGGACCCCACGCTCTTCACAAAATCCGGGCTCATGGTCGGATTGGGCGAGGCGCGCACTGAAGTCTTGCAGGTGATGGACGATTTGCGCGAGGCCGGGGTCGATTTTCTGACAATCGGGCAATATCTGCAGCCGACGCCGAAGCACCATCCGGTCGCCGGCTTCGTCACGCCCGACGAATTCGAAGGCTATCGCCGCCTCGCGCTGGGTAAGGGTTTTCTGATGGTATCAGCCTCGCCGTTGACGCGCTCCTCGTACCACGCGGGCGAGGATTTCGCGCAATTGAAGGCGGCCCGCGCCGCCGCGCTCGGGGAACGCGCTTAGCCCCGATGCCGACTCATGCCGAGCAGCGGGTGCTCCCCTATACGCCGGAGCAGCTCTTCGCGCTCGTCGCCGATGTTGAGCGCTATCCCGAATTCCTGCCGTGGTGCGTCGGTGCCCGCGTACGCGAGCGCAGCGGGAACCTGATTATCGCCGATCTGATCATCGGCTTCCGCCTGTTCCGCGAGCGCTTCACCTCGCGCGTTGCGCTCGACCCGCCGCGCCGCATCGATGTCGAATACACCGAGGGGCCGTTCCGCTATCTCAACAATCACTGGGTTTTCGAAAAGGCGCCGGGCGGCTGCCGCATCGACTTCTTTGTCGATTTCGAGTTCAAGTCGCGCCTCCTGCAGCGGGTCATCGAGATGTTGTTTCATGAGGCGGTGCGCCGCATGGTCGCCGCCTTCGAGCACCGCGCCGAGCAGCTCTACGGCCGCCCCGCGCCCGACCCGGCCAGCAAACCCGCAATTTAACCCGGACCGCCGGCCTCTGGCCGGCATGCCGGCGGGACGCCGGCGCTCCTGAATTATTCCGCGGCGAGCGCGGGTTGCTCCTGGGCGATCAGGCGCTCGACCATGCGGCGCATATGCATGCGGTTGGCGTCGGACGCGATATCGACAAGGCCCCTCTCGCCGAATTCGTCGAGCCGCCGCTGCTGCGCTTCGACCATGTCCTTATCCTCGACAAAGGTCGGCGCGATCTCGCGATAGAGCTGTTCGGTCGCCTCGGGCTCATTCTGGCGATACCCGTTCGCGACAGACCAGAAGTAATAGCAGCTCGTCTCGGTCTCCGGCGTCAGCCCGTGAAACAGCCGGAACTGGAACCGGAAATCGCGCTGCGGGTCGGCGTATTCGCTGCCGGCATCGGCCGCGCCGGTCCATTGCAGGACCGTACTCGGCGCGACGAATTCGAAGATCTGGCAGCGATCGACGCGGCCCTGAAATCCCGCTGCCTTGACATAGCTCGGCGGCGGCACCGAGTTTTTCATCCACCGGGTGAATTTGAGCCCCGTCGGCGTGCGGGTCGTCTTCATCTCCGCGCCGACATGCGCCGACGGGTTGCCGCCGACCGTCTTGGCGTGCAGATAGCCGAGATGCGTCAGGTCCATCAGATTGTCGACCATCAGCATGTAATTGCCTTTGATCGGATACATGTCGTGCTTGTTCGGCCAGGTCGCCTTGTCGTCGTGATAGGGGAAATCGACGATCAATGACGGATCGGCTTTTGCCGCTTCGCCCAGCCACACCCAGACGAGCTGGTTTTTCTCGACGACCGGGTAGCTGCGCACGCGCGCATCCTCGGGAATGCGCGATTGCCCGGGGATGGCAACGCAATGCCCCGAGCCGTCGAAGACGAGCCCGTGATAGCCGCATTGGAGGCCGGCCTCGGTGATCGTTCCGAGATGCAGCGGCGCCGCGCGATGGCAACAGCGGTCGGTAAGGGCTGCCGCGCGGTGCTGGTTGTCGCGAAACAACACGATCGGCTCGTTGCAGATGCGGCGGGCGACAGGCTGCGTCCCGAGCTCGTCGGCCCAGGCGGCGATGTACCAGGCGTTATGGAGCAGCATCGAGAGGGCTCCCTTCAGAGGATTGCCGCATGATAAATCCACGCTCCAACCGGCGGAAGCGCCGCGTGAGCTAAGCCGCCTGTGCCTCATCCTGCAGCATCTGCAGCGCCCCGATCAGCGCCGCCTGCCGGATCGCGCCGCGGTCGCCCGGAAACATCCGGCGCTCGACGCGGCAGGCGCCGTCGCGCCGCGCGACCCCGAGATAGACGAGCCCGACCGGCTTTTCCGGCGTAGCGCCCCGAGGGCCGGCGATGCCGGTGACCGACACCGCGACATCGGCGGGCGCGCGCCGCACCGCGCCCCGCGCCATCGCCTCTGCGGTCTCAGCGCTTATCGCGCCATGCGAGGCGATCGTCTCCCTAGGCACGGCGAGCATTTCGATCTTGGCCTCGTTCGAATAGGTCACAAAAGCCCGCTCGAAGACCTCCGACGCGCCCGAGATCGCGGTCAACGCCGCCGCGACGAGCCCACCGGTGCAGGATTCCGCGGTAGCAACATGCCAGCCGCGGCTCCGGTACGCGGCGAGCACCGCCTGGGCGAGCGCCAATGTCTCAGGGTCGAACACCGAACATTCCTTCACCGATCAGAAGCAGCACGACAGCGTAGATCGCTGCTCCGATATCGTCGACCATGATGCCGAGCCCGCCCGGAAACCGCCGCTCGATCCAACGGATCGGCCACGGCTTCAAAATGTCGAACACCCGGAACAGCAGAAACGCTGCCGCATAGGCGCGTGGATCGAGCGGCGCCGCCAGCAGCACGAGCCACTGCGCGGCGATCTCGTCGATGACGACAAAGCGCGGGTCTTCTACGCCACTCGCCGCCGCAACCCGGGCCGACGCCCACACCCCGAGCGCGAACGCGATAATGGCAGCGGTAGCGAGCGCAACCCCACCACCGGCCTCGGTAATCTCCCAGCCACAGAGCAAGGCCGCGAGCGATCCCCAGCTCCCCGGTACCCAGGGCAGATGCCCGATTCCGAACCCGGTCGCGACCAACGCTGCCGGATGCCACCACGCTAAGCCGGCGGGCGTAGGAAGGCTCATTTCATCCGCGTCCCGGCGAAAGCCGGGACCCACTCGTCAGCCGTTCGTGCGTCGGCAGGATGGGTCCCGGCATTCGCCGGGACTGCGGTTTAAGAAGCGGCAAAAGCGTCGCTACAGCGGCAGCCGCACCGTGGCGACGGCCTGCGCCGCGATGCCCTCGCCGCGCCCGGTAAAACCAAGCCGCTCGGTCGTTGTCGCCTTGACGCTGACCCGGCCGGGTGAGATTTCGAGGATCTCCGCCAGACGCTCGATCATGCGGTCGCGATATGGCGCGATTTTCGGCCGCTCGCAGATCATGGTGACCTCGAGATTGGAGATGCGGCCGCCGCGCTGGGTGACGCGCTCGATGGCGTATTGCAAAAACTGGTCGGAGGAGGCGCCTTTCCACTTCGCGTCGCTGGGCGGAAAGTGCGATCCGATGTCGCCGTCAGCGAGCGCGCCGAGGATGGCGTCGACCAGCGCATGCAGGCCGACATCGCCGTCGGAATGCGCGAGAAAGCCGCGTGTATGCGGCACGCGAACGCCGCAAATCATCACATGATCGCCCGCGCCAAAGGCGTGGACGTCGTAGCCGGTGCCGGTCCTGATATCGCCAAGCATGGCGCCGAGCCGGGCTTCCTCACGGACAAAGTCTTCTGGCGTCGTTAATTTCATGTTGGCAACATCGCCTTCAAATGTCGCCACCGTCAATCCCGCCCATTCCGCAAGCGCCGCGTCGTCGGTGAAATCGCTACGGCCCTCGCGTGCAGCGCGACGATGGGCTTCGAGGATCATGTCAAAGCGGAATGCCTGGGGTGTTTGGGCGATCCGCAGCCGCGCGCGCTCCGGCGTCGCTTCGACGTTTCCGGTTTCTCCGACCAGCTTGACGGTGTCCGCAACCGGGATTGCGGGAATCGCTGCGCCGGTACGGTCGGCGGCGTTGATCGCGCGAGAAATCAGCGCTGCCGACACGAATGGCCGTGCTGCGTCGTGGATGAGGACGACT
>Ga0209059_1001473_pt1 | contig 10765 bp, 8 predicted proteins | sample GraSoiAngelo_151_FD_186165 | JGI IMG/M metagenome (GOLD analysis project Ga0209059, IMG submission 186165) | Grasslands soil microbial communities from the Angelo Coastal Reserve, California, USA - 14_1009_12_20cm (SPAdes) (version 2) | ecosystem: Environmental > Terrestrial > Soil > Grasslands ...
GCGGGGGCGAGGTCCAGGTTCAGGGCCGCGACGACCAGGCCGGCGACCTCGCGCACGAGTGCGGCGGCGCTGGCCGGGGCGGCGGGCTGCCGCAGGGGCGACACTTTCTCTGACATGAGACCTTGACGGAGCTTGGGCGTTGGCAGCCGCCATTATACAAGGCGCCGCGCGATGAGGAGCGGCAGGCGGATCAGGAAGGCGGGAACGAGCCGCAGGTACATGGACGTCAGCAGCACGTTGTCGCGCCAGTAGTTAAAGTGTGAGACGCCACCCTCCGCGGCGCTGAAGTAGCGCACCGGGGCGGGCAGGTTGACGGCGGGAACGCCGCGCCAGCTCAGGCGCACCACCGCCTCGGGGTCGAAATCGAAGCGCCGCATCCAGCGGCTGGTGCGCATCGCGGCGAGCAGCGGCGCGATCGGATAGACACGAAAGCCGAACAGCGTGTCGTGTATTCCGGCCCACAGCGTCTCGAGGTTGGTGCACCAGTTGGCGATCCTGCGCCCGCGCAGGCGGATGCGCGGCGCGCTGGCATCGAATACCGGCGCGCCGAGAATCATGGCCTCGGGGGCTGCGATGGAGGCGGCCATGAAGGCGCCGATGCACTGCGCCGGGTGCTGGCCGTCGCTATCCATGGCGAGCGCATGGGTGAAGCCGGCGCGCTGCGCCTCGATGAGGCCATCGAGCAGCGCCGCCCCCTTACCGCCGTTGCTGGCGCGTACCAACACGCGCAGCTGCGGATCGCTGCGCGCCAGCTGCGCGAACGCCTCGCCCGAGCCGTCCGTGCTGCCATCCACGATCACCCACACCGGAGCCCACTGCGCCCGCGCGGCGCGCACCGTCCCGACACCCCTGCGGCCCGGGTTGTAGCTCGGGATCAATACGAGGTGGGTGCGGGAGGGGGTCAATCTTCGCTGTCCACGAGCCGTGCAGAGCGCCGGATGATCCAGGCGATCCCGAAGCCGCCCGACCAGTAGCTGTCGCGCCTGATGAGCGGGCTGTCGGCAAAGCTCGCGCCGGCGAGCGTGTCGTGGCGCAGGTACGCGCCCAGCCAACAGGCGGGGTAGCGGCGCGTCAGCGCGGCGATGAACTGGGTGCCCGCGTAGCCGCCGTGCGCCTGAAACGCCGGTCGATCGGCGGTGGCGTACTGCGGCGCGACGCCGTAGAAGTAAGCGTCATAGCGGCGACTGGCGAACAGCGGGCCGGCGAGCAGTCCCAGCTTCCAGCCATCGTCCCCGCGCCGCTGTGCGAGGTCGAGATTGAGGTGCGGCGCGAGGAACAGGCCGACCATGCTTGGTGCGGCCTCGAGCGTGAACGCGGCGCGCGCCGGCAGGCGCAGGTCGAGCCTGACCCGCGCAGCGGCGCTCTTCCATAGGTGCACATCGAGGGACGGCCCGATCTCCAGCGTCGGGCGCAGGTCCGGCATGCCGTGCCTTGATGAGTCGCTGCGCACCGGGGTGGTGCCGTTGACACTCAGGTTGAGCTCGATCCGCTCCTGCTCGAGGAGCCTGCCCCGCAGGCCGTTGTGGTCGGATCTGAGAAACTTTCCGCGGTACACCAGATAGGGCACCGGCACCGGGTACGCATGCACCGAATCGGCGCCGCGGTAATCGTTGAATACCAGCGCGCCCGCCCCGAGGCCAAATTCCCACAACGGCTTGGGCTCGGCGCGCGCGGCAGCGCAGGCCGCCGCGGCCAGCGCCGCAGCCGTCAGCAGCACAAGCGGCGCGACTTTCCGGGTGCGCATGTCAAACTCGGCGCGCGTGCAGCTTCAGGCATCGGTGTGCAGGGGGCACATTCCGGTCGCTTCGATCTCGACCAGCAGATCCTGGCGGCAAATGTCCGCCTGCAGGTAGATGACCCTGGCGCCAGCGCCGAGCGCGGCGACGAGTTCCGCCTTGATGACCGGCAGGTCCGCCGGCCGGCGCACGTACACCTTGCAGGCGAGCGCACCGAGCTCGAAGCGCGCGCCGCGCGCCACGCGCTTGGCTTCCGCGAGCAGCGCCTCGATGTTGGCGAGGGTCTCGCGCGTCTGGGCGGCGGTGTCGCCGACGTGCAGCGAAGTGTGACCGACGATACTCGCGGTGCCGGAGATGAACAGCGCGAGCCCGCCGCTCTGGCGCAGCAGTGTCGCGCGCGAGAACACCGGGCTGTGACTGCCGTACTGCCGCGGGTAGTGATAGGCGCTCACCTGGCGGGGATTCTCGAGGAAAGTGGGCGCGGTGCGCCCGGCCAGGAAGTACACCACCAGGGGACTGTCGCTGGTGGCGCCGAGCGCGGAGGCCGCCGGCACCTTGCCGGTGAGCGCGCGGCCGCACTCGCGCAGCACCTGCTGGCGCGCGCTGTTGAACTGCCGGTAGCGTTCGGTGCCGTGGGAATCGCGGTTGATGTCCGGCAGGTAGTTCCACACGCGCAGCAGGTGCGGGTAGCCCTCCGCAGCCAGGGTCGCGCAGATCTGCCGATAAGCCTGCGTCGTGGCTTGGTGCAGGGCGCTGTGCTGCGGGCCGCCGCCCGCGGGCAGGTGGCATGCGGGCGCTTCGGTGACGGCGATGCAGCCAAACAGCATGTCGGAGTTGCTGCGGAAGCGCACCCGCTGGCGCTGGCCGGAGGTGGCCGGCGTGTCGCAGCGCCACACTTCGTAGACCTGCCCGCTGCCCGGCAGCACCGGAGTGCTGACCTGCGCGACGGGGATTTCCGCCGCCGCGGTGGGCGAGTCCGCAGCGCCGTTGAAGGTGGCGACACCCAGCACGTCCCTCCACCGCGCCGCCTGGTACTCGGCCAGCGAGACGTACTCCAGATGCAGGCCTGCTGACGCGCGCATCGGCCGCACGATCGAAGCGCTTAGTTCTTCGGCTGCGGCTCGTCGGACTTGCGCGTCACGGTCGTCTTGACCTTCTCGGCGCTGTCCTTGACCGTCCTGCCGACGGCCTTGGCGCTGTGCCCGACCGCGTGACCGGCCTTCTTCGAGTCATCGCGGATCGTGTCCCGGGCCTTGCGGGTCTTCTCGGCAACCGAGTGCCCGACGGTGCGGGCGCTGTGCGCCACCGCATGCCCGACCGTCCTGGCGTCTTCCTTGATGACCGTCTTGGTGTCGGAGGCTGGCGTGCTCTGGGCGTGCGACGCGGCGGCCCAGGCCAGTGCGAGTGTGGCGGCCAGGGCCGCCTGGAGGAAGTTTGCTTTCATGACAAAGTATCGTACGACAGTCGCGCGGTGTTTTGCACGGCGCGGCTCCTCGCGAGTGCACAGCGCCGGCCGGCGCGCGGGTAAAACGGTGCCAATCGTCAGCTCGTTCGGGCACACTGCCGCGGATGCGCATCGAGCGGCTGCCGATCTCGGTTCTGCGGACCCGCTACGTGCCCGGCGGCTGGGACCTGCTCGCCTTCGTGCTGGTGTTCGCCTTCTTCGTGTATGTCGCGCAGGCGGCGCACGGACTCGCCGGCTCGCTCGCGCGACTGCAGGCGACGCCGATCTCGCTCTCGCCCGCGGCGCTCGTCGGCTACGCCGCCCGCACCGCGCTGCGCATGCTGATCGCGATGCTGGCCTCGCTCGTGTTCACCTTCAGCTACGCGACGCTCGCCGCCAAGAGCCGGCGGGCCGAAGTGATCCTGGTGCCGCTGCTGGACTTCCTGCAGTCGGTGCCGATCCTGGGCTTCTCGATCACCATCCTGTTCTTCCTGCAGCTCACGCCCGGGCGTGTGGCGGGCGCGGAAATGGCCGCCATTTTCCTGATTTTCACCAGCCAGGCGTGGAACATGGCGTTCAGCTTCTATCACTCGCTGCGCAGCATTCCGGACGAGCTGGTGGAGGTGGCGCGCAATTTCCAGTTGAGCCCCTGGATGCGCTTCTGGCGCCTGGACGTGCCGTTCGGCATGCCGGCGCTCATCTGGAACATGATGATGTCCATGTCCGGCGGCTGGTTCTTCGTCGTGGCCGCCGAGGCCATCAGCGTCGGCAACACCACGGTGACCCTGCCGGGCGTCGGCTCCTACATCGCGCTCGCCATCGAGCAGAAGAACCTCGCCGCCATCGGCTGGGCGATTGCCGCGATGTTCGTGGTCATTCTGATATTCGACCAGCTGCTGTTCCGTCCGCTGACCGCGAGCGCCGACTGGTTTCGCCTCGAGCAGGAGACCGGGCTCACGCCCAGCCGCTCGTGGGCGCTCACCATGATGCGCCGCTCGCGCTTTCTCGGCCTCATCGCCCGTGCGTTTGCCGCCGTGCTGCGTGCCGGCATGAAGCCGCGCGCGCCGGCGGCGGCGGCCCGGCCACGCCCGGGCGGCCCCCGGGGTGCGCGCTGGATCGACTACGCCTGGTACGCGCTGCTCGGGCTCCTGGGGCTCTCGGCGCTGTGGAAGACCACGCGGTTCGTTCTCGGGGAGGTGCATGCGGCCGAGATCGGCCGGGTCATCGTGCTCGGGTTGCTCACGCTGCTGCGCGTGGCGGTGCTGATCGCGCTCGCCAGCCTGATCTGGGTGCCGATCGGCGTGTGGGTCGGGCTGCGCCCGCGCGTCGCCAGCATCGTGCAGCCGATCGCGCAGTTCCTGGCCGCCTTCCCGGCGAACCTGCTGTTTCCCATCGTGGTGTCCGGCATCGTGCTGCTGCGGCTGAACCCGGACATCTGGCTGAGCCCGCTCATGATCCTGGGCACTCAGTGGTACATTCTTTTCAACGTGATCGTGGGCGCCTCGGCGCTCTCCCCGGACCTGCGCTACGCCGGGGAGAATCTCGGGGTGCGCGGCTGGCTGTGGTGGCGCCGGGTCGGCCTGCCGGCGGTGTTCCCGTTCTACCTCACCGGCGCCATCACCGCCTCGGGCGGCTCGTGGAATGCGAGCATCGTCGCGGAAGTGGTCAGTTGGGGCAAGGAGAAGCTCACGGCGCACGGGCTCGGCGCCTATATCGCGGAGGCCACCAGCGCGGCGGACTTTCAGCGCACCGTGCTCGGCATCGTGGTGTTGAGCCTGTTCGTCGTCACGCTGAACCGGCTGTTCTGGCGGCCGCTGTATGCGCGCGCCGAGCGCAAATTCCGCATCAGCTGAAGGGTCTTCAGGCGAGGAGAACACCGTGAACGTGACCGCCCCGGCGCTCAATCTCGCGCCACTGCTCGACGTGCAGGGTTGCTGCAAGTCCTTCCGCAAGCCCGACGGGGACGAGCTCCTGGTGCTCGAGAACGTCAATCTCACGCTGCGCCCGGGCGAGATCGTGGGGCTGCTGGGGCGCTCCGGTTCCGGCAAATCGACGCTGCTGCGCGCGATCGCCGGACTCGACGAGCCCTCCGCGGGCGTGGTGAATTATCTCGGCCATGCGGTGGCCGGCCCGGCCGCGGGCATCGCCATGGTGTTCCAGAGCTTCGCGCTGTTCCCGTGGCTGACGGTGCTGGAGAACGTGCAGCTCGGCCTGGAGGCTCTCGGCATGCCGGAGCCGGAGATGCGCCGGCGCTCGCTGCAGGCGATCGACCTCATAGGCCTCGACGGCTTCGAGTCCGCCTATCCGCGCGAGCTCTCCGGCGGTATGCGCCAGCGGGTGGGCTTCGCGCGCGCGCTGGTGGTGCATCCCAACATCCTGCTCATGGACGAACCGTTTTCCGCTCTCGATGTGCTGACCGCCGAAACGTTGCGCAACGACTTCCTCAACCTGTGGGGCGAGGGGCAGTTGCCAATCAGGTCGGTGCTGCTGGTGACGCACAACATCGAGGAGGCGGTGGAGATGTGCGACCGGCTGCTGATCTTCTCCACCAAGCCGGGGCGCGTGGTGGGCGAGATTCCCGTCGATCTGCCCCAGCCGCGCCATGCGCTCGACCCGCGCTTTCGCGCGCTCGTGGACCGGGTGTACGTGGAGATGACCGCCAAGCCGCGCGGCGAGCGCGTCGGTCCGAGGACCGAGCGCTTTCCCGGCACCGGCATCGGCACGACGCTCACGCACGTGTCCTCCAACGTGCTGGCGGGTCTGATGCAGGCGGTGAGCGAGCCGCCGTACGACGGACAGGCGGATCTGCCGGCGATCGCGCAGGCGCTGCACATGGAGGTCGACGACCTGTTCCCGGCGGCGGAGGCGCTGCAGCTGCTGCGCCTTGCGGAAGTCGAGGGCGGCGACATCCGCCTCACGGAAGCCGGGCTCCAGTTCGCCCGTGACGACACCGACGATCGCAAGAAGCTCTTCGCCCGCCACCTCGTTACCTACGTGCCGCTCGCCGCGCACGTGCGCCGGGTGCTCGACGAGCGCGCCAGCCACTCGGCGCCCAAGAGCCGCTTCTTCGACGAGCTCGAGGACTACATGGCGGAGGAGGCGGCCGAGCAGACGCTGCGCACCATCATCAGCTGGGGCCGCTACGGGGAAGTCTTCGCCTACGACGACCACCGCCAGGCATTCAGCCTGGAGAACCCGGCGTAGGTTCGGGTCGCTGCGCGCCGCGCCGCCAGCGCTGCGGCTATGGCAGGCTGTCGGCGCTCCAGCCCCCGCCCAACGCCTTGAGCAGGTTCACACTGGCGGCGAGGGAGCGGTTGGTGATGTCGCGCCAGGCGCGCTCCGCGCTCAGGGAAGAGTTCTGCGCCGACACCACGTTGAGGTAATCCACAGTGCCCGCCTTGTACTGGTTCTGTGCGATCGTGAGCGTCTCGGCGGCCGCATCCGCGGCGGCGCGCTCGGCGACCGATTCCCTTGCGAGCACCGCGAGCGTCGCGAGATTGTCTTCCACGTCCTGGAAGGCGCTCAGGACCGTCTGCCGGTACGTGGCCACGCTCTGATCGTAGTTCGCGATCGCGGCCCGCACCTGGTAGTGACGGGCGCCGAAATCGATCAGGGTGCCGGCGAGGTCCGGTCCCAGCGACCAGAAGCGATTCGGCAGCTCGAACAGCTTCGAGAAGCCGTCGCTTGCGTAACCCCCGGAGGCAGCGAGCGAGAGCGTCGGAAACCATGCCGCGCGCGCCACGCCGATCTGGGCGTTGGCGGCGGCGGCGCGGCGCTCGGCGGCGGCGATGTCGGGGCGGCGCTCGAGCAGTTGCGAGGGCAGCGACAGCGGGATCGGCGGGATCGCCGGCGTCTCATCCTTGCGCGCGATCGACAGCGCCGCCGGAGGCTTGCCGATGAGCACTGCGATGGCGTGCTCGAGGGTCGCACGGGTGATGCCGAGGTCGAGCCACTGGGCGCGCGCGTTCTCGAGCTGCGTCTGCGCCTGGGTCACGTCCGAGCGCTGCGCGACGCCCGCCTGGTAGCGATTCTGCGTGACCTCGAGCGCCTTCTGGTAACCGTCCATCGAGCGCTCCAGCAGTGCGAGATCCAGGTCCGTCACGCGCAGCTGGAAGTAAGCCTGGGCGAGCGTCGCCTGCTCCGAGAGCAGCATGGCGGCCAGATCGCCCGCGCTCGCCTGCGCCGCGGCGCGGTTGGATTCGACGGTGCGGCGGACGCGCCCCCACACATCGATCTCCCAGTTGGTGGCGAGGCTCACGCGATCCTGGGTGGTGGTGCTCTTGCCCGCCGCCGCCGCGCTGGCGGAAGCGGTGCTGCTGCCACCGCCGCTCTGGCTGCGCGTGGAGGAGACATCGGCGGTGATCGTGGGAAAGTAGCCCGAGCGCGCGGTGCCGAGCAGCGCCAGCGCCTGGTCGTATTTGGCCGCTGCGAGCAACACGTTCTGATTGGACACCTGCACCTGGCGCATGAGGGTGTCGAGGTCCGCATCTTCGTAGAGGTCCCACCAGTTGCCGCGCGGCTTCGTGTCCTGTGGCTCGGCCGGCTTCCAGTCCCTGGCCTCCTTGTAGCTTGCCGGCACCTCGATGCTCGGGCGGTGGTAGACCGGGCCGACCGGCAGGTACTGGCAGCCGGCCACGGCGGCCAGAGCGAGGAGCGGGAGGCGCCGCGCCGCGCGCCGACGGGCGGCGCCCCAACGGGCCGCGCCGCTCACGAGGCCCCCTGTTCAGCCCCGCGCACCCTGGCCGGGCCGCGCGGGGGCGCGGACTCGAGCGGGTTCGAGAAGCGCTGCAAGCGCGCTTTCGCCCACAGCCGGAAGCGGTCGAGGTACAGGTACATGACCGGAGTCGTATACAGAGTCAACAGCTGGCTGAGGAACAGCCCACCGACGACCGCGATGCCGAGCGGGCGGCGCAGCTCCGCCCCGTCGCCATTGCCGATCGCGAGTGGCAGCGCGCCGAACATCGCCGCCATGGTGGTCATGAGAATCGGGCGCAGGCGCAGCAGGCACGCCTGGTAGATGGCCTCGCGCGCGCTGCACTGGCGTTCGCGTTCGATCTGCAGTGCGAAGTCGATCATCATGATGGCATTCTTCTTGACGATGCCGATGAGCAGGATCACGCCGATGAGTGCGATGATGGTGAAGTCCTGGCCGGTGGCGAGCAACGCCAGCAGCGCCCCCACGCCCGCGGAGGGGAGCGTGGACAGGATGGTCAGCGGGTGCACCAGACTCTCATAGAGGATGCCCAGCACCAGGTACACGGCGACGAGCGCCGACAGGATGAGCAGCGGCTGATTGCCGAGCGCATCCTGGAACGCCTTGGCGGTGCCCTGGAAGCTGCCGCGCACCGTGATGGGCGCGCCGAGTCTCGCGAAACCGTCCTTGATGGCCTGGGTGGCCTGTGACAGCGACACCCCCGGCGGCAGGTTGAAGGAGACGGTCGAGGCGGCGGACAGGCCCTGATGGTTCACCGCGAGCGGGGTGGAGGTCGCCTCGTAATGCGAGAAATCGCTCAACGGCACACGCTGGCCGCTCGTGCCGGTCCCCGCAGCGCTCGACGTGGCCGGGCCGGTCGTCGCAGCCTTGGCAGCGCCGCTCCCCGCGGTGCCCGTCGCCGCGGTGCCCGTCGCCGCGGTCCCCGTCGCCGCGGTGCTCGTCGCCGCGGTGCTCGTCACGTACACGGTGCGCAGCGTGTCCGGGCTCTGCCAGTACTCGGGCGCCGCCTCCATGACCACGTGGTACTGGTTCAGCGGATGGTAAATGGTCGATACCTGGCGCTGGCCGAAGAGGTCGTTCAGCGTGCCGTCGATCTCGGCCTGGTTCAGGCCCAGGCGCGCGACCGCGTCGTGGTCGATCACGAGGCTCGTCTGCAGTCCCTTGTCCTGTGCGTCGGTGTTGACGTCGGCGAGCTCGGGGAGGGCGCTCATCATGAGCCGCACCCGCGGCTCCCAGGCGCGCAGGTCGGTGATGGTGTCCGCCTGCAGGGTGTACTGGTACTGGGCGCCGGAGGAGCGGCCCCCGACGCGGATGTCCTGCCAGGGCTGCAGGTACAGGTTTGCGCCCGGCTCGTGCCCGAGCTTGCCGCGCAGGCGCGCGATCACGGCGTCCGCGGTCATCTGACGCTGCGCACGCGGCTTGAGGGAGATGAACATGTTGGCGCCGTTGCGCTTGCCGCCGCCGGTGAATCCGACGACGGTGCTCACGGCCGGATCGTGCAGCACGACGTCGACGAAATAGCGCAGCTTCTCGCGCATCGCCTGGAAGGAGATGGCCTGATCGGCCTGGATCTGGCCGCCCATGAGACCGGTGTCCTGCTGCGGGAAAAAACCCTTCGGCACGCGGATGTAGAGATAGATGTTCAGGGCCACGGTCATCGCCAGGATCAGCATCACGGTGGGGCCGTTGGCGAGGGCCCAGTCGAGGGACCTGCGGTAGCCGTCCTGCAGGGCGTTGAAGGCGCGCTCGCTGAACTGGTACAAGCGGCCGCGCTTGCGAGCTGCGTCGTGTTCCTCGGTCAGGCGCGCGCACATCATCGGCGTCGTGGTGAGTGACACCAGCAGCGACACCAGGATCGCCGCCGAGAGCGTGATCGCGAATTCGCGGAACAGCCGCCCCACCACCCCGCCCATCAGCAGGATCGGGATGAACACGGCGATCAGCGACAGGCTCATCGACAGCACCGTGAAACCCACCTCGCGCGCGCCCGCAATCTTTATTGGGGTTACCTCGATTATGACGGCGCTTTACGCGAGTTAGAGATTGCCCGCCAAAGTCTGCCCGGGGAGGATTGGATATTCTCGTTGAAAGGCTACATCGAGCGGCGGCAGGGGCGCTGGGAAGAGTGCATACGCGATCTCGAGCGCGCTACCGAACTCGATCCACGCAATGTTCTAACGCTTCAGCAGTTGGCACTCACCTACCAGCAACTTCGGCGCTATGCTGACGAGAAATCGACCTACGAGCGTATATTGGCTTTCGAACCAGACGATCCGATCACGAAATCGCAGCACGCGTTCGTCGAACTCGATTCAAAAGCTGATGCACGACCATTGCATGACGTAACCGATTCAATTCGTGACAAAAATCCCGCTGCGCTCCCCAGTATCGCTGACAATTGGCTTCTTTGTGCGCTCGCTGAACGCGACTCCGCTGCGGCGACAAAGGCCTTAATTGCCTTAGGTGAGAATCCAGCCTCTTTGGCTCCGATCGCCGACGTGAGATTCAATCGTTCCTTTATGGAAGGGCTCATCGCCCGTTTAGCAAAGGACGATGCCAAGGCGCAGGCGGCCTTCACCGCTGCACGCGCGGAGCAAGAGAAAATTGTCCAGGGCCAACCTGATTTCGGTCCAGCATTGTGTGTCCTTGGCTTAATCGATGCCGCACTTGGGCACAAAGAAGACGCGCTGCGCGAAGGCCGTCGCGCGGTGGAGCTTTGTCCGATAGGAAAGGATGCGCTCCGAGGCATCGCGATGATCAAATATCTGGCTATGATCGCTGCGTGGGTTGGCGACAAGGATCTCGCCTGCGAACAGCTCGCCAGCGTCGTTCGCAGACCGGGCGATCTTAGCTATGGCCAATTAAAACTGA
>Ga0209059_1001474_pt1 | contig 10761 bp, 7 predicted proteins | sample GraSoiAngelo_151_FD_186165 | JGI IMG/M metagenome (GOLD analysis project Ga0209059, IMG submission 186165) | Grasslands soil microbial communities from the Angelo Coastal Reserve, California, USA - 14_1009_12_20cm (SPAdes) (version 2) | ecosystem: Environmental > Terrestrial > Soil > Grasslands ...
GAGGCACTCCAAACGTGAGGTGCTTCGGTCTAGACGCAAGCACCTTGGATCCAGACAGGATGGACGCAGTCGAGGAAAGCCGCAACAGGAGCGTTGTCACATGGCACAACTACAGATCGTCTGCCCCCTGCGACCGGGAACCCAGGAGCGTTGGCGACGACTGGCTCAGGAGGTCGCGGGATCACGCCGGGAGCAGTTTGAAGCGAGCTGTCAGCAGGTGGGGATCACCCAGATGCAGGTTTGGGTGGTGCAACTGCAGCGCATCGAACTCCTCTTCGTGAGCCTGCATACGCAGGAGCCGCAACAGACCCTGTTGGAGCTGGCGACCTCAGCGCATCCGTTTGATCGCTGGCTGCGAGAGCAATTCCAGCTTTTGCTGGGATGGAACCTGCAGGAGGTGCTTCCTGGTCAGCACCATGAACTGATCTTCACCTGGTCAGGCAAGGAATAGTGATTTGAACGGGACAATCTCACCGATTGACCCAACCTACACACCCAAAGGAGTATCACATGACAAACCTCACGAACCATGAACAACAAGAAATCGACCGCGCCAACGCCTCGGGATTGCAGCCGGTCGTGTTCGTCCACGGCCTCTGGCTCCTCGCCTCAAGCTGGGATCGATGGCGTGCGCTGTTCGAAGAGCAGGGCTACACGACGCTCGCGCCTGTCTGGCCCGATGAGCCGGACACCGTTGAGGCGGCCAATCACGACCCGGAGGTCTTTGCCCACAAGCGCATCAAGCAGGTGACGCAACACTATGTCGACGCCATCGGCCAGCTCAAGAGGAAGCCTGCCGTCATCGGCCATTCCTTCGGCGGCCTCATCGCGCAAATGGTGGCTGACGCGGGCGTAGCCGCCGTGACGGTCGCCATTGATGCCGCCCCGTTCCGCGGCGTGCTGCCTCTGCCGCTCTCGGCGCTGAAGGCCGCGTCACCGGTGCTGGGCAACCCGCTGAACTACAACCGGTCCGTCCCACTGACCTACGAGCAGTTCCGTTTCGCCTTCGCCAACGCGGTGGACGAAGACGAAGCCCACGAGCTGTACGAGACGTTTGCGGTGCCCGCTTCTGGCGTGCCACTCTTCCAGGCAGCCACCGCCAACCTCAACCCGTGGACGGAAGCCCAGGTCGATACGGAGAACCCCGAGCGTGGACCACTCCTGATCATCTCGGGCGAGAAAGACAACACCGCCCCGGTAGCGATCTCCAATGCCTCCTACAAGCAACAGGAGAAGAATCCCGCCGTCACGGAGATCCACGAACTACCCAATCGCGGGCATTCCCTGGTCATCGACCACGGGTGGCGTGAAGTGGCCGAGACCGCGCTCGCCTTCATCGCGCAACAGCTGAAGATCGGCTAGGAGTACCAGCATGTCGCTCGAACGGCGCGCAAGCTTCGCTGATTCTGGCCCTTGAGTATGAATGAACGGGTTGCACCGATCCCTTCATACTCAAGGGCCTTCTCTGCCTCTATTCGAGTCTCTGACGCAAGTACAGCCTCGTCTTGGCATGCTTCAATTGAAAGATGTAAAACATGAAATTCAACATTTACAGTATGCTTCTCAGTTTTGTCTGAAGTTGTTGGAAGCAGTTACGCAACAGGCCCAAATCGCTTGTCTCCAGCAACTTGCTGGCACGGTTCAACACCTCCTTGGCGGCTGCATACTCTTCTCTGAGCAGGTACAATTCGGTCAGCCAGAGGTGAATCTGGATATGCAAGTGCGGTGCTGCTATGAGCGTAGCCTCTGTACGTGCTTGTTCAAGCAAGAGGACAGCTCTCTCCAGATCGCCCTGTCCCTGAGCTGAGAGACCGAGATTGGCATGATAGTTGGCAATCTGCTCACGATTGCCATAGTGCTCCGCCTCCACGAGACCTCGCGTAAACCAGGTGGCCGCTTCCTCCCATTGCTTCTGCGCGAGTGCCAATTCCCCCTGTGTGCTATAGAGCCACTGGCGAGGTACTGCTACAGCATGCTTCTCTGCGAGAGCCAAACCGATCGTGATATGCTCTTGTGCCCATTCCAGATTACCCTGCAAGAGGGCATAATAGGCAGCATTATTATGCCCTAATATTTCCTGAAAGCGATCTTTTGCTCTACGGGCAAGGCGGACCGCCTCTTCACATGCCTTCACTGCTCTGGCAGGATCACCCTGTTGTGCATAGACATTTCCCAGTTCGACAGAAATCGTTGCCCGTAACTCCAGGTATTGCGCGGTCTGAGCTAATTGTGAAGCTTCGAGGAGGTGTGTTTCAGCCTCAAGAAGTGCGTGCCCGCACACTCGACACCCCAGGCCAAGAAGATACTGCGCCACAGCATGCATAGCAGCATCATCCGTCGAAACCAGGGCCTCTCGCCCTTGCTCCGCCCATCGTAGAACTCCATGGCTATCTCCCATGGCCAGACAGAGTTTCGCTAACTCGAAGCTGGTCTGTGCGACACCTTGCCAATTCCCCTGTTCATCAAAGGCGCCCTGGGCTACTTCCAGGACAGCTTTCGCGTCCTCAAGCTTTCCCTGCCAGATCAGGGCTACCCCTAGCCCAAATTGCCGGAGAGGAGTAGGCGCCAGGGCAAGGGCTTCCTGATAGAAGAATACTGCTTCCGCGGGGGCCGCCAGGGAAAGTGCGTAGGTCGCGGCAATCTCTGCAAAGTGTGCAGCTTGACGTCCCATGTTCACCGCTTGATAATGCCTGAACAGCCTTCCGGCAACCGTGGGAATCTCCTCAGCATACATACTTTCCAACACAGCAGCCACGCGGCGATGAAGCGCTGCACGACGAATACCACTCATGTGGTCCACGATAATCGTAGCAACCAGCGGATGCACAAAGGCATACTGCTGCCCCTGTTCACGAAGGAGTCCGGCTCGAAACAGGTTTTCAAGCGCCTCCAATGTTTCTTCTTCAGTGCGTCCACTCGTTCGACGCAGGGTAGGAATATCCGTATCAGGAAGCAGGATGGCCGCCGCTTGTAAGACCTGCAGGGCCACTTCTGGAAGTCGTTCTAACCGCGCCTGGAGCAGATCGGCTAAAGCCGTTGGGACGCTATGAGGTGCAGAGCGTACCAGTTCACTGATGAAATAGGGATTTCCTGCACTCTGTTCGTAAATGGCAGCACTACGCGCTTGCTCCCCGCCCAATGCAATGACGAGAGCCGTTGACTCGTCCTGGGTTAAAGGGCTGAGCGAGAGATGCTGCAGAATACCAAGACGAGCCCATTGTGCCGTGAATTGAATGAGCGATGGGGGAGCATCCTCTGGACGATAAGCGGCAACCACGAGCAATGGCTTATCGCCTTGACGCTGGACGAAATAGTTGAACCAATCGAGCGTTGTCTGGTCTGCCAAATGGAGGTCATCGACCCACAGAACAAGTGGCTGTGAGGACAGGGCAAGGACACTCTGGGCTATCGCTTCAAACATGCGCAGGAGTTCGTCTCGCGATGACAGGGCCGTTGGGATGCCGGCATTGGGGATGATCGCTTGCAAGTCGGGAACGAGCCCGGCAACGTCACTGACCCAAAGAGGTGGACGAGGTAATAGCGCGGTAATGCGCTGCATCGTCTGCTGGCTGCGAAGAAAGGTGATGAGAGGAGCGAAAGGGAGTGCCTGGGTTGAGGCAAGGCACTGAAGTTCTACAACAGTATATCCTGGCTGTAATGAGGAGGACCATGTTTGCCACAGCATTGATTTTCCAATCCCAACTTCTCCGTTGATAAGGACAACATGGGCCCGGCCCGGGGACCTGGCGGCCTCGGCAAGTGCGTTCTGTAACAGATCATATTCCAATTGACGGCCAATGAACGGTGAAGGGTTCACTTTCGAGGCTGACTGTGCCGATTTCTGAGGAACATCATGTGGTGAGGTGATTGAATCGCTATGGAGCGTCCCATTCACGATGGCATCACGCAGTTGCTGCGTCTCGACCAACGGCGCAACTCCCAGTTCGCGATCAAGCGCTGCTTTGAGCAGGTCGTACTGGCGTAACGCATTCGTGCGCTGTCCCAGGTAGGCATATGCCTTCATTAACATGTGGTACATCGACTCTTGCAATGGATCGAGTGCCACTACTGAGTGGGCAATGGTCAATACTTCTGACCATTTTCCCGCCGCTGCCTGAATATGTATCAGCGTGGAGAGCGCCTGAAAATACTGTTGCTGGAGACGTTCACGCTCAGCACCAAGCCATAGATCTAATTCGAGCAGGTCGTTAAGCTGAATCCCTTGAAGCAAGGGACCCTGGTAAAGAGACATCAGCGTTGCGACATGTGCACCCGCCTCAGTAGGAGCGAGAGGAACATTCATACCAGAAGAAAGTTTTCCCCGTGCTTGCATTGCAACCTGTTGGCAGACTTGCTCAAACTCTTGAACATCTGTCCACACATACTTCTTAAGCGTCACCTGCTCATTTCCTTGAATGATGCCAATCCCAAGAGCTGAATGCATGGACCACAAGAGATTGCGTAGATTTTTTCGAGCAGCAGCAGCCATACTATCTGGCCAGAAAAGTGTCGCTAGGTGCTCACGTGATTGAGGGCGTCTATGCAATGCAAGATAGGTCAGGAGAGCAAACATCTTTGTCGAATGGAGAGCAACGTTTTGCTGATGAGACAAGAGGTGGGGGGAACCAAAGAGATGTAAACCTACATCCACATGAGAAGGTATTGCTGATGACTGAAGTAATGTGGCTGCGACCGTTTGCAAGCGTTCCAGAGAAAGATGCTCTGACTTCCCAGCATACGCTTTATGAACTTTTCCCCGCTGGCTCTGATAGGCATACCAATACGACCCCCGACGCTGTTGCTCTCGACGAAGCGTAATTGCCCCTGTTGGAGTCTGATACGAAAAGGATTGATGCGTGTGATCCTGTAACCAACCATACCACTCTGCTGAATCAATGGGAATGGTTGAGAGAAGAGTGCCAGTTGCATCTCGAAGAAGCAACTGCGCATCTTTGACCTGAGGGAGCGGGTAATGAAAACGGCCCCGTGTATGTTGTGTCATAGAGAGCAACCTCTTTGTACTCAGTACCCCGTGTAGGACATGACTTACCTAACACGGATAGTGTATCTGCTGTTAAGTCATTTGTCTAGCCTCTATCTCTCTTTAGCCTGATCTACCTTTCTCCTTATCAAGACCTCTCCCCGAGCGGAGAACGCTACTTGAGTCAATGTCTTGATTGATTTTCATGTCTTTCTCTGGAAACCCTGTTCCGGCTCGAGAAAGAGGGACGCCTGCAGGGACGCTTTCAAGGATAGTGCACGGGTATACTTACAGCATCCAAAGCATGGTTACCACAAAATTTCTAAAGAGAAAAAAGCGAAAGGAGGGGGCGATGCAAGAGCTGCAACGTACAACACGTGAGAGCAAACACGCGACGGAGCGGACAGCTATCCTTGCAGCCGTCGTACCTGAGAAAGCACATCCCTTCGTACTTGAAGAATTGGATCTTGATGAGCCGCGCGAGGACGAGGTGTTGGTGCGGGTCGTCGCGACTGGAATATGCCACACCGATCTAATCATCCGCGATCAATACTATCCAGTGCCACTACCCGTGGTGCTGGGTCATGAGGGAGCAGGAGTGGTTGAGCGGGTTGGTGCAGCCGTCACGAAGGTCAAAGCGGGTGATCACGTCGTAATGACCTATCCATCCTGCGGGAAGTGTCCAAACTGTATGGCTGACCGTCCGGCCTATTGCCTGGAGTCGTATCAGCGCATCTTCAGTGGAGCGCGCATAGACGGCTCGACTGCGTTACACCGCCGGGGACAAAATGAGCCAGTACACGGACACTTCTTCGCACAGTCGTCGTTTGCAACCTACTCGCTAGCAACTGAACGTAATGTGGTCAACGTCCGTAAGGACGTTCCCTTGGAAATGCTCGGCCCGCTTGGCTGCGGTATCCAAACGGGTGCCGGTGCCGTCCTCAATACGATGCAGGCGCCGGCCGGTTCAAGCATCGCAATCTTTGGTTCCGGGGCGGTCGGGCTCAGTGCGCTCATGGCAGCCCGGGTCGCGGGCTGTACGACGATTATCGCTGTCGATACCAAACCAAACCGCCTGACGCTGGCACGCGAATTAGGGGCTACCCACACCCTGAATGCGCTTGAAACGGATGTGGTTGAGGAGGTACAACACATTACCGGCGGTGGGGCCACCTTCACGCTCGAGACAACCGGGCGCCCCCAGGTGCTGCGACAGGCCGTTGATGCACTCGCTATCCTGGGCACCTGTGTGGTGGTGGGCGCTCCACCAGCAGGAACAGAGGCGAGCTTCGACGTGAACAACCTGTTTGTCTTTGGACGAACCATCCGTGGCATTGTGCAAGGGGACAGTGTTCCCGATGTCTTCATCCCGAGACTCATCGATCTCTACGTTCAAGGGCGTTTTCCATTTGACCGTTTGCTGCGCTTTTATCCTTTGGAAGACATCAATGCTGCTGTCCAGGATGCGGAGCAAGGCACGACAATTAAGCCGGTTCTCAGGATGGAATCGGTCGAGAGAAAGAAGAAGTAAGACTGTATGGCAACATCAATGAACAACGCTTCATCTCAAGAAGTCAGTGATGCTCCTGCACAGGGACTGTGGAACGGCAAAATCTTCGATGGCCAGTGGAGGGATGCAAGCGGCGGGACCCAAAACGTTCTGGAAAAGGCGACCGGGACCACGCTTGCAACCATCGGCATTGCGTCAGCAGACGATGTTGCACGAGCGGCCCTCACGGCCAGGAAAGCGCAGATCGCCTGGGCGGCAACGCCAGAGCCGCAACGTGCTCAGGTACTGCGCACCTTCGCCCGCCTCGTCGAAGAACACACCAGCGAACTTGCTGAGTGGATCGTGCGTGAGACGGGGTCAGTTATGGGCAAAGCTCACTTTGAAATCTTCCTCACCATCGGCGATACACATGAGGCTGCGGCCCTCGCAACACAGCCAAAGGGACATCTCCTGGCGTCCACTAGTGGCCGCCAGAGCATAGCGAAGCGCGTTCCGCTGGGCGTCGTAGGGGTCATCACACCCTGGAACTCACCTCTGATTCTGGCGATACGAGCGGCTGCTCCGGCACTTGCTCTGGGCAATGCGGTCTTGCTCAAGCCTGATGTTCAGGCGCCGGTGAGTGGTGGAGCCCTGATCGCACAACTCTTCGAAGAGGCCGGTCTTCCACCGGGAGTGCTGCATATCTTGCCTGGTGATGCTGAGACTGGCGAGGCATTGGTACTTGACCGCAACGTCAATATGATCTCGTTCACCGGTTCTACCGCCGTGGGTCGACGCGTCGGCGAGCTTGCCGGTCGTGGACTGAAACGTGTCTCGCTCGAACTTGGTGGCAATAATGCCTATATTGTTCTAGACGACGCCGATGTGGAGAAGGCAGTGGCGGCCGGAGCCTTCGGCTCCTATTTCTTCCAGGGGCAGATTTGCTTTACGGCAGGACGTCATCTGGTGCATGAGCGTGTTGCCGACAGGTATATCGAGTTGCTGAAGGCGCGGACACGCGATCTACGTGTCGGCGATCCATTTCGCGATCAAGTGGATTTGGGACCGATGATCAATGAACGACAGGCTGCTCGTGTCGAACGTATTGTCCAGGAGAGTGTTGCCGCCGGAGCCATTCTTGCTGTAGGAGGGCGTCGAGAAGGCCTGTTCTTTGAGCCAACCGTCATGACGGCAGTAACACCGGAGATGCCTGTCTTTAAGGAAGAAATTTTCGGCCCCGTTGCGCCGGTGACCGTTTTTCATAGCGACGACGAAGCCGTAGAACTTGCCAATATGACCGAGTACGGACTCGTCGCCAGTGTCCAATCCGCGTCGCCAACGCGTGCGCTTCGTATTGCCAATCAACTCCATACGGCGATGGTGCACATCAACGATCAGACGATCAACCATGAGGCGTATAGTCCCATCGGGGGGATGGGGGCATCAGGCAATGGCAGCCGCTTTGGGGCGTTGTCGAATGGCGATGAATTCACACAGTGGCAATGGGTGACTATCAACGAGGAAATTCCTCCGTATGCGTTCCGCTAGTCATCTCAGGAGGTAGCTTGTGCGACTTGTCACTTTCTCCACCGACCATGGGACTCACCTGGGGGCGCTCGTTGCTGGTCAGGTCATTGATCTGCCAGGAACCTACGCAGCCTGGCAACGCACGCATGTAAGATCATCTGCCCTGTTCAGTGACTCACAGTCCTTTCCCACCAGTATGCTGCATTTTTTACAGGCTGATGAGGCGACCAGGGAGGTCGTCGATCATGTGCTCGCCTTCGCCGCAGATCCCAATATCCGTGCTGACCTGGCCGACGCCGACCTGGCCTTTCCGGTCGATCACGTCACCTTTCTGCCGCCGATACCCCGGCCCGGCAAAATCGTCTGCCTGGGGCACAACTACCGCCGCCACATCGCGGAAATGGGCAGCCCCCTGCCCCAGTATCCAGTGCTCTTCGCCAGGTTCGCCACGACGCTCATCGGCCACCGCCAGCCAATTGTCCTGCCGAAAGTCTCCAATCAGGTGGACTACGAGGCCGAGTTGGCACTGGTGATCGGTCGCACAGGCAAAGACATTCCGAAAACGCAGGCCGCCTTCGACTACCTGGCAGGCTACACCATCTTCAACGATGTCTCGGTGCGCGACTATCAGAGGCGTACGGTGCAGTGGATGCAGGGCAAGAACTTCGACGGCACGGGACCCATTGGCCCGGCGCTGGTCACCGCTGATGAAGTTCGCGACCCCCACGCCCTCGACATCACCCTGCGGCTCAATGGTGAGGTGATGCAGCAGACCAACACGAGCGACTTTATCTTTGATATTCCCACCATGCTTTCCTACATCTCCGAGATCATGACGCTGGAGCCGGGGGATATCATTGCCACGGGCACTCCAAGTGGTGTGGGTTATGCCCGTAGTCCGCAGGTATTTCTCAAACCAGGGGATGTGGTACAGATCGAGATTGCTGAGCTGGGTATGCTCGAGAACTCCGTCATCGCTCCACAAGGCGCTGGAGGGGCGAGCGGGCCACAACGCACAGCTTCCTTCGACGAGGTGACCCATGGCTGAACACCCAACGCAACCCGAAATGCTGGCAGATCTGCACGAGAGCCAACAAGCCTTGCTCACCTTCCTCGACCAGGTCGATGATACCACCCTCTACCGGCGTTTCATTGCAGAGGAATGGACGCTGGCCGAAAATCTCGTGCATGTCGCCGAAGCGCGCCAGTTCTTTACCGGTGAGGTACGCAAGGTTCTGGCAACGCCGGGAGCCAGCATCGGGCGCGGCCTGGACCACCCCGCCCGGCTTCAAAATATTGCGGAGCACGGTCATGCAGCGCGCCCGTTCCTTTCCCAGCAGTTGACCAACAGCTATGAGCAGGTGGTCCATTTGCTCGAGCAGATGAGCCAGGACGACTTGCAGAAGATGGGAACGCACATAAAGTATGGCCCCCAGACGTTGGCTGTCTTCATCCAGCATTTCATCATCGAGCATGATCAGGCCCATGTCAAGCAAGTGAAGACGCTGCTCGCGCAACATCGAGGAGGTGCATGCACGAGTGAGCAGCAGAACAGCTAAGATTGAACATCTCGCTGGGTGAGATGAGAAGGAAGAGTTATTCGCCCGAGGGAGCGCGTAAAGAGTCGTGTCCTTCCTCAAGATGCAAGAAAGGAAAGAGTAACGATGGCTGAAATAGAGGTGACGAGAGAAACAGAGGCGACGAGAACACAGGCCGAGACTGCCCAGTTGAACAACGACATGAAGGCGAACTATCTCACGCCCCTCTGGCAGATCGAGGAGGAGTTCATGTCCGTGCGGCCCAGGCCAAAGATAGTGCCCTGGCTGTGGAAGTGGTCAAATTTGTACTCTCTCGCCGAGCGGGCTGGTAGGCTCGTGCCCGTCGAACGGGGTGGCGACCGCAGAGCACTTGGACTGAGCAATCCAGGCCTGGGTGGGCTGCCATTTGCGACCTCAACTCTGTGGGCGGCGGTGCAATGGCTCAATGGACGCGAGGTGGCCCCGGCACACCGGCATACCTCACACGCCATCCGCTTCATCATTGACGGCAGTGGCTCCTACAGCACCGTAGAGGGCGACCGGGTCTTTCTGGAGCGCGGGGACCTGGTGCTGACACCCAAATGGCTCTGGCACGATCATGGAAGCCATTCAGATGAGCGGGCAATCTGGATGGATGGGCTCGATATCCCGTTGACGAACTACCTCGATACCAGTTTCTTCGAGCCCTATCCTCACGAGAGCCAGGCTGTCACGCAGGTCCTCAATGGAACCGTGCTCAAATACGGCGTCGGCCAGCTGCGTCCTGCCTGGGAGAAACGTCTAGTGGAATATCCACCGATGTTTACCTACAAATGGGCCGACACCGAGCGTGCACTGAACAACCTGGCCCTGGTGGATGCCAGCCCGTTTGATGACGTGGCCCTCGAGTACATTAATCCGCACACGGGGGGGCCGGTCATGCCCTCCTTCACCTGCTGGATTCAATTGCTGCGTCCCAGGGTGCAGACCCAGGCCCATCGACACGTCGGCAGCAGTATCTACCACGTCTTCGAGGGAAAAGGTGCGACGATCATTGACGGGATCCGCTTCGAGTGGGAACAGGGCGATATGTTCGTCATTCCCAGTTGGGCCTGTCATGAACACCTCAATGCCTCTGGTGATGAGCGGGCCATTCTCTTCTCGATGCATGACACACCGTTGATGGTCATGCTGAACAAGTATCGGGAGGAGGCTTACACCGAGAACGGTGGACATCAGCCAGTCGA
>Ga0209059_1001478_pt1 | contig 10748 bp, 10 predicted proteins | sample GraSoiAngelo_151_FD_186165 | JGI IMG/M metagenome (GOLD analysis project Ga0209059, IMG submission 186165) | Grasslands soil microbial communities from the Angelo Coastal Reserve, California, USA - 14_1009_12_20cm (SPAdes) (version 2) | ecosystem: Environmental > Terrestrial > Soil > Grasslands ...
AAGCGAGGCTTTTCAGCCCGGAATTACGCTGCAAATTGTTGGAAATAAAAGCGTAGAAAATCTGGCGGAGAGGGAGGGATTCGAACCCCCGGTACCCTTTCGGGTACGCCGGTTTTCAAGACCGGAGCCATCAACCACTCGGCCACCTCTCCGGTTACGTACTTTGCTCGGGTACAGGAGTAATCTGACCCGTGACGACTCCTCGTAGTTTACATCAGGTCTCTGAGGCTCTCGGCTATATCGCAAATCGTTGCGAGAAACACAACGCGTGAACTCGTGGTCTTGCAGCCGTGGACAAAATGCGCTTTTGCGGAGCCTCTAAGATCATGGCCTTTCCAGAAACACAATGAACTTCGAAAGCCCTACTGGAGGGCCTGCGCGTTACAGGTTCCATTTGTATTCTGTGTGGGAGGGGTGGGGGGAGTCGCCCAGGGCACGCCCTGAAAGTCGAAGAACTCGGTCATATCCATTTGTGCTGCGTCCCGCTTGGTGAGCGATGGCACCTGAAAGCGCGCTTCAATCAGCTTCAGTATTGCCGTTGAATCGGCTACGGTGTGCGACACGTAATTCTTCTTCGTGAAGGGTGAGATCACGATCAGGGGTACTCGGTAACCCGTGTAATTGAAGTTGCAATTCACTCCCGATCCCGAAGTACAGATATCACCTTTCAGCAGGTCAATCGGCGCCATTCCGTCGGGATTCACGGTGGGCTGAGGAGGGACATGATCATAAAATCCTCCCGACTCGTCGTAGGTGAGAATAAAAGCCGAGTCCTTCCATGACGGACTGGTCATGAGCGCGTTGATCAAACTGGCGGCGTACGCCGCGCCGACCTGAATGCTCGCTTGGGAATCGGGATGCTCATCCCGGTTGGACAGGTACCCGCTCTCGATGAAGGCTACTGCGGGTAAGGTCCCGGCGTGCAGATCGGAGAGGTATTGCGAGATCGGGACAACATTGCTGGGGAGCTGATTCGGCGGCGCAAAGTTCCTGAACTGTGTCAGGAAGGTGCACGGGCCACTCGAAGGAGAAGTGTCGGTCCCATCCGGAGTCTTCGTACACGTGTCATCGGTGTAGTACACCTTCCAGCTGACGCCGGCGCTGGTCAGCGAGTCGAAGATGGTTAGCGCCTGTAGCGAAGCGTTGTCCGTGGCGGTGGTTCCCGGCGGGTAGGCGTATCCCTGGGAAGTGGCGGCAAACAGATAGAGCCGATTGACTTGCGTGCGGTCCATCACGGGAGCGAACCAGCGATCCGACGTGGCAAACTTGGATGCCATGAAGTAGTAATAATTCAGGTCGCTGCCGTCGTAGTAGCCCATGGCGCGAATGCCGGCGGTATCGGTGTAGGCCGGGGCGGCACCTGCTTTATTTTCGTTGGCCGCGAAATTGGCGGCGTTCCAGACGAAACCATCCATCTGGGGTGTGCTGGACAGGGGATGCTGCAAGTTCCAGTCCAGATGGCTTTCATCCCAGGACGGGCTCAGGTTTTCCACACATTCACTCGCCAGGTGATATGCAGCAACATTAGTCCCGCTCGTCCAACCCGGGTTGGAAGCATTACCGGGAATACCGTCGAATTTTTGAGCCGGATAGCCATTCGCGGCCCAATAGGCGGGCAACTGCCCGAAATAGTGATCGAAGGAGCGGTTCTCCTGAACCATTACGATGACGTGATTGATATTGCTAACGGCGGGATCGAGCGGAACGGGAGGAGCGCCGGGGCCGAGTTTAAGGCCTTGGCAGGCGCAAATCAGCATAGACAAGCCAATGGTCGTTGCCGTGGCGCACGCTCGTTTGATCCCAAAGATCATCCAGGGCCCTCCACTTCATTTCAGGAACTGACACAGCCACTCTTGGATGAAAGGAAGCCTCTGAACGTTGGCTTGGCTTGCGCCTACAGCATCTCTGATTGGTTGCCAAATACCTCATGGGGAACGAGTTGAGGCGGGAAAGCCAGCGAGCTTGGCGATTCCGTTAGCGACTGCAGACATTCCAGCTCGGCGCCACGATCTCGGGAGAGAAATTCGCCGTAGAGACGTTGCAAGCAACGTCTCTACGAAAGGGCTTGTACTAACGGCACCTTCCCCGGCGCGCCTCTTTCGCACTACTCTCGCGAGTCGTCCCAGAAAGTCCCAGCTGGTTCCAGGGAATCTACAGGCTGAGCCGCCTCCCCTCGAAACCGGTTCTCGCAAGATGCAAGCGCAAGGCCCCTGTAACTCCGCTCTTGAGGGCAGATGTGTCGCAAAAATCTGTGTGCTCTTTTTCTGCTCCTGTCCGTGACAGGAGTTTGCGTGGCGGGAAATTCCGTCGTACCCACAACCACTCTAGCCGCCCAGACGGCGAATAATACGAGTGCTGCCAGCAGTTTTCCCAATCAGAGTAATGGCAATTCCGCGCCTGGGAACGCCAGCAAGGTCGATGTGCACTCCCTGCTGTATGCCGGCGCTACGACCAAGGTCTACGCACATTTGATGCTGTGGTTCGGAGGCACGAACCACATGAACATCGGTTACAACTCCACCGATCCCGCGCAGGTTCATCGCCAGATTACAGATATGATCAGCCGCGGGATCGATGGCGTCGTAATCGACTGGTATGGACCAAACAACAGCACCGACCAAGCCACAAAACTAGTAATGGCCGAAGCGGAAAAGCATCCAGGATTCAGTTTCGCGATCATGGTGGACCAGGGCGCCATCAAGTGGAACTCATGTTCGGGCTGCTCACCGCAAGCAGCTTTGATCAATCAATTGCAATACGTCGAGCAAACCTACTTCCCCTCGCCGGCTTATATGAGGTTGCAAGGCAGGCCGATTGTAACCAACTTCAATGTGGACCTTGGCTACGCGATCAATTGGAGCCAGGTCACGGCTGCACTGTCGTCACAGCCCCTTTTCTGGTTCCAAAACAACAGCGGTTTCACGCATCCGCTGAGCGGGGGAAGTTACTCGTGGGTCATGCCGACGACTACCGACTACGGCATTGGGTATCTGGGAAGCTTCTACAACGCAGGGTTTTCGCAGCCCAATGCCGAAACAGTCGGAGCCACCTACAAGGGCTTCAACGACACCCTTGCGTCCTGGGGATCGAACCGCATCATGGGACAGCAATGCGGCCAAACCTGGCTGCAGACGTTTTCGGAGATTAACAAGCTCTATAACTCTGGCAGGCAATTACCCACTCTTCAGTTGGTGACGTGGAACGATTACGAAGAAGCCACCGAGATCGAAACCGGCATCAACAACTGCCTGACGGTTTCAGCCTCGGTTTCCGGCAACTCGCTCGCCTGGAGTATCAAGGGAAACGAGAATACTGTTCATCATTACGTTGCCTACGTAAGCATCGATGGCAAGAACTTGATGCAGTTGAGGAATGCCGTCCCTGGTACGAGATCACTGAACCTGTGCAGCTACTCGATTCCAAACGGCAGCTATACCGGATTCGTGCAGGCAGTGGGGAAACCAAGTATTCGAAATCAAATGTCTGGCCCGGTGAAATTCAGTTTGAACTGCGCCAGCACGACGACGGGCGGTGGCGGCACGACCGGTGGCGGCGGGTCGAACGGTGGGGGAGGCACGACGGGCGGCGGAGGAAGCGGCTCGGGCGGGACCGGGAGCACGCCTCAGAATGCCACCATCAGCGTGGCTGCCAATCCCTCAGCCATGACGATTGCCGCGGGGACTATGGCTAAAATCAAGGTGACGGTCACGCCGCAAGCGGGATCTTTTAATCAGGCGGTGGCTTTGACCTGTTCGGAACTCCCGAACAACCTAAGCTGTTCGTTCTCCCCGGCGTCCGTTACTCCTGGCGCCGGCGCCGTCAGTTCCGTGCTCACTTTCAAAACCGTCGTCCCGGTGTCCGCGAACCGGAGAGAACGTCGAAGCTTCTTTTTCGCCACCGGACTGTTCAGCTTCGGACTGTTTGGCATAACCTTCATCGGCAAAGCCAGGCGCAGAGAGATGCTGATCGGGCTCGGATCCGTCATCCTGCTGGGCTTGCTCATTGGCAGCGTCTCTTGCGGCGGGAACAGCATGAAGCCCGTAATCGCCAGCTCGCCCATGAGTACTTATGCGGTCACCATTAACGGCGCCGCCGGAACCGTTCAGGCCGCTACTACCGTTTCCGTTACCGTTAAATAGCTCTGGCTCGGCATGACCGTTCCACGGAGCATGAATCATCGTGGAACGGCGTGCCCAGCCCAGCGAATTCCGTGTCATCAATCGCAACAGCAGAGACTTCGAAGGGATCCAACGCGGCAACCGGCGGAAACGGGAGACGTAGCGCAAGGTCTGCACTCGCTGCTGCAGCTCGAAATGCCGTATGTACTTCTGCACCACATTCGGCATGGTCATGCGCAAGCCCGCTGAGAAATTCTGCACCGCCATCCTATGCTGTTTTTCCGTGTTCTGAAGGAAGTCCGCCAAGCAATCGGCGAGTCCCTGTGCATCTCCCGGAGGATAGAATTCGATGGCCAGTTCTTCGCCCTGCGCCATTTGCCGGAAGTCGGCAATATCCGCCGAGATAATCGGTACACCGTAAGCGCACGCCAGGTGCGCAACGCCGCTGCAACCTGTGGACGATGAGTAGGGCATCACGGCTACGGTGGAGCTCTGAAATAGCTCCGGGAGGTCATCCTCCGCAACGTATCCTCGGAACTCGATGCGCTCGTTTCCGGCACATTGCGCTTTCACCGATTCGATGTAGCCCGGAGCCTGCGGATGATCTCCGCCCGCGACGATTAGTCGTGCTTCCGGCATCTTCTCCGCCAGCAAGTTGAACGATTCAATCATCAGTTCGAGGCGTTTGTACGTGCCCCATTTTCCGAATGCGAGAATGCGGTGAACCGGATTGCCGCGTCGTGAAAAATCCGGGAACTCCGGTCTCCTGGTTAAAATGCCATGGGCCCGCAGGTGGACGTTGTCGCGGCCATACTTGTCATTCAGAATTTTTCGATAGCCCGGCATCAACACAGAAACGGAATTCGAAAGCAGAAGCATGCGCGTGGCGATCGCTCCCGCGAAGCGATAAAGGTGCTCGTGGCGAACTCCGACATCCTTCAGTTCCACCGTATCCATGAGGTGATGAAGTGTGACGTGCGTGTAGCGGCCACTGAGGCGAGCGAGAAGGGGCGTCATCAAACCACCGAACGCAATGAGCGGATTCCTGCCGAAGGTGCTGAACAGCAGGTTGAACCACACGACGTCGGGCTTCAGCTGGCGCAAGGTTTTCAGCAGCCGGTACGGACTCGCAGGATCATCGAACGACCAGCAACGGACAACTGAAAAGCCATCCAGTTCCGCGGGCTCGCCGGGCAGTTGATCTGCCAGAACAGTGAGGTTCAGGAACGGATTGCGCTGTAACTCTTGAGCAATATGGAATCCATACTCGCTCAAGCCTCCGGTGCTCGGAGGGAAAGTTGTGACCAGACAAATCTTCATTCGTCTCCCGTGGCTGGCAGCAAAAGATTCGATGTGCTTTCAAAGCAAGATGTTGCAGGTGGACTCAACAACGGGTAGGCACGTTTTCACCGTCCGCACTCTGCGCCGGTCCGGCAGCCAAGGGGTATTGCAACCGAAGATCAATCTCGGTATTCAAGGAATCCTGCGCGACGGCATTCCTGATGAACTCAGTAGCCTCGGCGACAGGAAGAGGAGGAACCACGGTCATGCTTACGAGGCGACTCAGGCGCAGGTAAGCCTCGCGGTTGTGACGAACAAACTCCAGTGGATATTCGGGTTTCCGCAGAGTGGCGGCTTCCGGGTCAGCATCCAGCAAAAAAGCGAGATCCGGTTTGGGAATAAACATTAGCAGCAAGCGAACGTAGAAACGGATCATCCGATTCTGCAAGGGGAGATTTGCCAATTCGTCATAAATGTAACGATCGAACACGATGAAATCCACGCCGGAGTCTGCGCTGCGTGCCACGACACTGCAGAGGCTGACTGCGTCTAACAAGTAGAGCAGCAGCCGGAAGGCAGTGAGATACCAGGAGCGAACGTTCTTATCGCGACGCACAATGGGGTTTTCGGGGCTACCCACTCCTTTGTCGCCGTTGAACGCCTTGAGGCTGGCGTGCTCGCGAAATCTAGCCAGAGCGACCACGTCATCCCAGAACGTAAAAAGCGAGACCTGCAATCCGGATTGCCGCAGATGACCGCAGAAAGCCTCAATCTGGGTGCTCTTGCCCGCACCATCAATCCCCGAGAAGCTCACCAACTTGACGCTGCTGATTCCCATAGCTCGGTTACTCTCTCATCGTCGGTAAAACAGAAATCGTCAGTGCGCGCCCGGGGGCTTACTGGGTGTCGCTTGGGTTAAAGCGATCACCGTGCCCACGGCCGCGCCGGCTCCAAGGATGGCGCCCACTTTGATCACCAGCGTACGAACGCGATGCTGCTTGGCAGGCGCAATTGCGATTCCTGCGGGTTCGGCTGCCGTAATGCCGCTCACTCTGGGTGCTTCCGCGGCTGCAGTTCCCACTGGACGTTGCAGTTTCTGATTAGTTTGGGTGTCGATTGGCTGGTTGCCGGGCGTATTCGCCTGCGGGCTGGCGGCTGGTTGCGTCTGGGTGGCCGTGGAACCATTCTGCTGGTTCGCAGGACCCTGCTGTTGCTCTCGAACTGCACTCGGGCTGTCGGGGAGTTCTGACAGCGCGGCGTATGTAAGCTGCGGCGCGACTTGGGCGCTAGCAGCCGCCGGCTTTTGGGCAGTCTTCTGCGCCAGTGGATTTTCTTGAGCTTGAGATATTGTTGTAAATGGTAGATCCAGAGCAACGATCGCGAACACGGCACAGAGAAGACCCCGACTCAACGAGCCCATCGACTCCTCCTGATTTGTAACCGCTTAGCTTGCTTCCTTGACAGCTCTTAGATCACCAAATACGGCGCTGTACCACGGGGTGTCTTGAGAAACCGCGTCGACCGGAAGCGCGTTGAAACTGCGCACGGCCTCGTCGGACGTGGGGTAAGCCTCGAACACGCGCGCCACTCGCATCAACTCCAGAATGACCTCAGATTCCGGAGACAGGGCAGCCAATTTCAGATCTCCGTCGCGTTTCAGGGTCTCTTCCAGGCACTGCAGCAACGCCTCGACTCCAGCACTGTCGATGGAGCGCACCTGGGAGCAGTCGAGAACGATTCGCGGACGATTGGACTCAAGCAGCGGACCCAATTCCTCCATGAAATTCCGAACTTCTCCCGCATTGAATTGTTCCGGCACTTGCATCACCACCACAGGCCCGCTGGTCAACATGTTTTTTACCCCTTTTGAGATTTGCTGCTTCACTATCCAACTCTCCCTTCGGAGACAGTGTTACTGCCCTTTCCTCGGTACAGACGACATGGCTACGTTGCGGACTTTGAGACTTGCCAAAAAACTGCCGTCCACACCCGAACGACCTCTGTTATCCCGGATCGGCCGGAGCACGACCGGATCGCTGATTTTCAGGCTCACCCCGTGTTGCAGGTGCAGGAGATTGTCGCCATCAACAATCGAATGCGACAGGTCAAGCCCAATGCCTACGTACGTGTTCGATAGAACCGTGCTGTCTTCAATCACGGTTCCATAGTCCACTTTTGCGTTGCTCTCCACATTGCTCCCTCGAGTGATCAGGCACTGATCGGCGATCTTGCTCGCACGCCCGATATACACAGGAGCAACCAACCGCGCAGTACGATCCACTTCAGCTCCGTGTCCCAGCCAGATCCCCGGCCTGATTTCCGTGCCTTGCGGGCGGAAATGGCAGCGGGCTGCCAGCCCATCGGTAATCAGCTGCCGCAAATCCCGGGCGCTCCCCAGCCGGTTTACGTAGCCGGACACGAAGTACCGGGCCGGATCTTCCGATTCCAAACAGCTCACCAGCCCATCGTTCTGCACAAAGATCTGCGGATCGACAACCCACACGTCCAAGCTTCCATCGTCACTCCAGGCCCGGGTCACCGCCTTGCCCTGGTCGCGATGGAACTGCAGCAAGTCCGCCGGATCAAACTCGACGTACGCGCCGAGCCTGACCACAACCACCGCTTCAGCACTAAGATTTTTGGCTTTTTCCCACGCCTTCTGCCACACGTCGTGTGCGGTAAAGAAGCCAACCTGCTCGTGTCCGATCACCGCCGAGGCGAAGGGGCTGCTGGCAATCACAGCCACCGAATCAATGCGCCCACGCAGCAACTCTTCAATAGTCCGGCCCAGCACCGTCCGGCCTAGCAACTCGATGCACGCCAAACAGCCGTGCTCAAACTGCATGGTCGATGAAGACAGCTGCCTTTCGGCCCCGCCTTCCCCGCTCGACCCGACGATTACAACTGCCCCTACCACGTCTGAATGACTCCCTGAAAAACGAAATTGCAAACTGCTCTCGCTTGCCACGTACCATTGCTGTGTCTAGAAGGCCAGCTTAGCCGCATTGCCGTTCTTGCTCGAGCGCCGGCGGATCTTCGTCTTGGGAAACAGCAGCGCACGCATCTTCAACTTCGCTTTGTGCAGCTGCGATTTCGAGTTGCCGATCGAGCAGTCCAGCAGCTGCGCAATCTCGTGATGCTGGTACCCTTCCACTTCGTGCAGGGCGAAGATGGTCCGGCATCCTTCTGGAAGTTCCTGCAGTGCGCGACGCAGCGCAATGCGGTCCACCACACCCGAGAGTTCGGGATCCGCTTTTCCAAAATCACGATGCAGCGAGGGTGATTCCGAATTCACGGGTTCATCCAGCGAAACTGTTGGAGGCGATTTGCGCCGGCGCAGCTTCATCAGCACCGTGTTCACCGCGACCCGGTACAGCCAGGTGGAAAAGGCTGCGTCCCCTCGGAACGAACTCACCGTTCGGAATACCTGAAGGAATGCCTCCTGAGTCAGATCTTCGGCTTCGGCCACATCCTTCGTCATGAGGAGGCACACGGAGTAGACGCGATTCTTGTGCTGCTGGAACAAAGTTGCAAACGCTTGCTCATCGCCTGCTTGCGCTCGCTTCACGAGGTTGGTCTGAGAATCGTCACGAGTTTTCGGTCCGGACGCGGGGATGACATTCGCTTCTGTCGCAGGTATTGCACAGGTCGCCACGGTTTTTCTCCTTCAGGTCCCTGAAAGTTGTTCGCCCTACAGAGCACATGTGGCGAACATGTATGGAGAGTAGAAAAAGGAGCGAATTCCTTCTATCGGGTCACATCTGTAAAGCCTTGCAGGAGACTCTGTAAGACCCCTTACTTCATCTTGGAACGCGGTCGCAAGAATTTGTCCCCAAAAAACCAAAATCCGCGACCAGCGCGGATTTTGGGGGATCAGTGAGCGATCATAAACACTTCCACCGAGTTATAAGGACAGAAACCGATTGACATTCCGCAATCAGTAGAGGTGAAATTCCACCTCTACGCTGATCTGCACGTCCACGGGTCTGCCATCTTTAAGAGCCGGGTTAAACTTCCAGTTTCGCACTGCGTCAATGGCTTTTTGATCCAGGCCGAACCCAAGTCCACGCACAACCCGAATGTCACGGGGATGACCAGCTGAGTCAACAATGAGCCAGAGAGTGCAGGTTCCTTGCTTCTTCGCCCGGCGCGCTTCTTCCGTGTACTGTGGATCAGGCGCCGACACGGCCGTAGGAGCAGAGATGCCCCCACCTACCTTGTAGACTCCGCCACCGATGCCACCGCCACTGCCCGCGCCAATTCCAGGGCCATGGCCAACTCCCACGCCGCCGCCCGATCCCGAGCCGATACCTCCACCCGCACCAGTTCCGTTCGATGGAGGCGCTGCCGGCATGACTGTACTCGTCGCGGTACCCAATGTTGGCATGTGGTTCTCGGCCACATGAACAGAAGGAGGCGCGACTACGGTCGGCTGCGCCGTAAGCTTCGGTGCCGGGTTTCGCATAACGATGGCAGGCGGAGTAATCTGTGGCTCCAGTGTAGCTTTGGGAGGCTGGCCCTTCGGAGCAGGAATGGGGTCGCGATCGCCGCCACCTCCGCCTCCACTAATCACCTTCTTGGCAACTGGCAAAGCATACGATTCCGGAGGGGGTGCAACCAGCGTCACAACCTGGCGCTCCTTGCGCTCGGTGATTTGATGACTGACAAAAATACCGCTGAGCAGCAGACCGATGACTGCAATGTGAATGATCGCGGAAACAGCCACACCGTTGGCGCGATAGTTGTTGTACTGTCCCCAGATTTGCTCCGGGGGGCGGCCGATCCGTGGCGCTCGATTAGCTGCCGGGCGCAAGGCTCGAGGATCGTTCGGTCGTGACGGGCCAACGACGCGGCCTGGCAGCTGAAAGTACGATTCATTGTTGTAGGCAGAATTTTGATGGCTCGACATGACTGCTCCTGACACAGGTCCTGGTGCGGATCGATGCGCTGCAGGTTTTTTGCGCGGCGCTCACTTCTATGTCCGCTGCATGATTCTGTCTTCCTGCTTCATCCTGCATTGCTTGATAAAACGTGCGGTGGGATCGAGGTGACTCTCACCACCCAAAGTCAAAAAAAAGGAGCCCTACAACCTCACATCAAAGCCGTCCCGCCAGAAGCAGGATGATCACAATAACCACGATCAATCCCAGTCCTCCGCTTGGGTAATATCCCCACGCCCGGCTGTACGGCCACGTGGGCAGCGCGCCCAGTAACAGCAAAATCAGAACCACCAGAAGAATTGTGTACATAGAAACCTCTCTGTTGGAGTCGGACTCCTATTTACCAACAACCCTACTTCGAAGCGGACAATGTTCCCGAATTTTGCTGGTTCTTGCTTGATTCCTTGCT
>Ga0209059_1001480_pt1 | contig 10744 bp, 11 predicted proteins | sample GraSoiAngelo_151_FD_186165 | JGI IMG/M metagenome (GOLD analysis project Ga0209059, IMG submission 186165) | Grasslands soil microbial communities from the Angelo Coastal Reserve, California, USA - 14_1009_12_20cm (SPAdes) (version 2) | ecosystem: Environmental > Terrestrial > Soil > Grasslands ...
TTTGTTTCGATCTTCTCCAGTAGACCTGCTTCTTTTGCGGCTCGTTTCGCAATCTCCAGCATCGCCACAGAGGAGTCCATCAGCATCACGTCATACCCCAGTCGCGCCAGGCGCAGCCCGTTGGCTCCCGTGCCGCACCCCAAATCCAAAGCGCGCGATGACCCTGTGGCTGCTGGCGACGAGAGAAATTCTCGCAGATTAGCAAACGGTAGATCCAGACGTAACCGCCCTTCGGGAGTTTCGAGGTAGGCAGCATACTTGTCAGCCTCGCTCTGGAACCGCTCGTCGATCTTCATAAGGCAATAATTATCCGCCATTGAAAACGAACCCGCTAGCAGTTGAGTGTTGCTGAGTGCAGTAGGACAGTTCAAAGGTTTTTCTCATGCTACAGTTAGCGCAATGAGGGCGGACGTCGAGCAGGCGGTTGCGTTATTGCGGCGCGGGGATCAGGTGGCATTGGAGCAGGCACTCGCCTTGCTGCAGAACACGGTCTTTTCCTTCAGCATGCGAGTGTGCGGCCAGCGCGAGGACGCTGAGGACACAATGCAAGAGGTTCTGCTCAAGTCAGTCCCATACCTTCCGAAGTTCGACAGTCCCAAGGCGCTGGTGGTGTGGCTGTACAAAGTGGCGAAGAATCGCTGCCTGATGAGCCGCCGGAAAAGTAAATTTGCTCCCGCGCGCGAGCTCTCGCTGGAAGAGTTGATGCCCGGTCGCGGAGAGCTGGAGCAACTGAGCGCGGATGGCAGGATTAACCCCGAGGCCTATGCCATTCACAGTCAGAATGCCTCACGATTGCGCGAAGCCATTCAGAGATTGCCAGCCCAGTACCGCATCGTCCTGGTGCTGCGGGATATGGAAGGGCTGACGGATGATGAGGTGGCCGAGATTACCGGTCTGCGGCCAGGGACCGTGCGGGTGCGGCTGCATCGCGCCAGGCTGTTTGTGCGCAAAGAGCTGATGAGCGCATTGAAGCCGCGCAAGCTAAAGCCGCCCGCGCCGGTTATCTCCAGCGAGGAAGCTCCGAGACCGGCGAAATGCAAGCAGATGTTCGCCGAATTGTCCAATTACTTCGACGATCAGCTGGATGATTCCCTCTGTGAAGAATTGGAAAAACACATTGGCGGTTGTGGGCCATGCCAGGTGTTTCTAGCGAGTTTGGAAGCCACCATCGAGCAGTGCCGCAAAGCTCCTGCTGCGTGCCCGACGGGTAAAGAAGCCGCCCGGCTGCGCAAGGAACTGGTGCGGAACTACAAGCGTGCGGTTGCCACCCTCGCGACTCAATCCTGAGCTGTTCCCCTTTGAAAAATCTTCAATTGGAATTCCAGAAATAGTGTGAAACAAATCACTGACTTCTGCATTTATTCGTGTTCTTCTGAACCCGAAAAGCAGGAGGTAACCATGATTTCCGCGCAGGTCGACCTTACTCAAGCCTTTAAATTCCAACGGCAATTTGTGGCCCAAACCGGCACCGGGCATCACCTGTTGCTCGATGATACCGCCGGCGGGACTGGGCCGAAGCCAATTGAACTCGTTGCCGCCGGTCTGGCCGGCTGCACCGCGTTTGATGTCATCACCGTGCTTCGCCAGAAGTATCACCAGAAGATCACGGGATATCAGGTGAAAGTCGAAGCGGATCAGGCGGAGCGTCCGCCCCAGGTGTTCACGGCCGTCCGAATTCATCACGTGGTCACCGGCATTGATATCGATGAAAAAGCGTTGCAGGAAGCGATTCGCCTTTCGGAGGAGAAGTATTGTTCCGTGGGCGCGATGGTGCAGAAAACCGCCACTCTCCATAGCACGTACGAAATCATCAATGAGACGACGGCATGGATGCAGCCTGCGGACGTTGTGGGAGTGGAGCGGTGAAACCCGCGTTCTGGTGGGCTGATCTTCCTGCTCGCGCTTTTGGGCGGTATGCGGTTTCTTTGTGCTCGTGTCCCTCTCCCTCGGGCACTGGCTCAGTGATTACTGGTATCTGTTTACCGCCTTCCTGGGATTACACTTGTTCCAGTCTGGTTTTACGAACTGTTGCCCGATGATGACATTACTTCGCAAGCTGGGCGTGGGAGGCGAGGAGCAACTCAAACATGCATGAATGGGGCTGGGCAATTGCGTTTCTTGTTGCTTACGTGGTCTTGACCCAGTGGCTGTTGCCGAAACTGGGCGTTCCGACCTGAAGGACCGCTAGTTGCGCCGGGTCGCGGCGCGAAGACGTCGAGAAACAGAAAGCATCCTTAACGCCGCCGAGGGATACGAAACACTGATAGTCGAATGGCAAAACCAGTCCGCAAAAAAGCTGCAATACAAGACCCCGGAGACCTCAAAGGCTGGCAACAGATTGCAGGCTTCCTGGGTGAGCCTACTTCCGTCGTGCAAAGGTGGGCCGTGCAAGGTATGCCCGTCCGGCGACGGGGGCGCTATGTAACCACAACGGCCGACGAGTTGAATCAGTGGCTGGGTCGCGAATCCGGAAAGCCGGTGCACGTAGCAACCGAGACTACCGATCTTACCGCTGAACTCAAACGTGGGATTTCATTCGTACGTCGGAACCACCGGGAAGAACCCGTGGACAATACTCGAAAGACTGAGAAATCGGCCAAGCGCCAAACCCGCTGAGTCCCCCTATTTGCATTACACAGTTCTACCGAGAATCCCCGCTATTTACTCTCAGCTCCCATTGCGAGAAGCAGCCGAGTTTGCCTTGATTTGTAAACTCCTAGAACCGTCAGCGCATCTATAACCGTGGAGTTAGCTCATGAAAGCCAGTTTTCTCACGCTTCTTCTCGGCTTTGTCGGTGTATGTGCATTTGGAGTGGCTTACGCCCAGGAATCCGAACCCTTCTCTCATTTCGACGCCAGCGTCGGCGGAGGCTTTACCGAGCCCGCAGGCCGCGCCGGCAACAATGTGAATACAGGCTGGAACATTGACGTGCGGGGTGGCTACAGAGCCACGCGGAATTTCGCGCTGGACCTCGATTTCAACTACAACCGCTGGAACCTGAACAATGCCGCCCTGGCGCGGTTCGGAGAGCCTGGCGGATACACCACGATCTGGTCGGCCAGTTTGACTCCGGTTTTTTATGGCTCCCCCCACTGGCATATTCAGCCGTATGCATTGGCCGGTCCGGGCGTGTACTACCGCAACCTCAGCCTTACTCAACCCGGCCTCATCAACTCCTTTTACTGTGATCCTTTCTGGGGCTATTGCTACCCCGCCACTTTCGGTGTCAATCAAGTCGTAGACTCAGCGACAACTTACAAGATGGGATTCAATGCTGGGGCAGGCCTCGAATTTCCCTTGGGGCACAGTCCCCTGAAAGTGTTCGGTGAGGCACGTTATTCCCGGATGTTCACAACTCACGGCAATGATCTCACCTTTGTTCCAGTCACTTTCGGACTGCGGTGGTAATGCGTACACACAAGGGCACGGGTCGCAATAACAGCGACTCCCGTGCATTTTCCGTAATGAGCGAGGATTTCATATGACAAAGCAGAAAAGTCCGCACACACAAAGTGAGCAAAACACCGTTCCAGAACAGACAGACCTGGAAACCGCTCAGACCGACTTGGGGAATGAGGCCGAAGACAGAGCATACGAACACATGGAAGGCGCGGAAACGGGCACCAATCGAAGTCCTCGGCGGCTCCCGCGCAGTGCTCAGCAACACAACACGCAACCGGAAACCGTAGCCCACGAAGGATCGGTCACCACACGGACTCCGAAACGCCCGGTTCAGGGCATCACCGAACGGCCAGATGAAGAAACTGAGCGCCAGCGCAAAGTGGTGAATGATCGGCCGGACGCGCAGGCTGGCGTGAATCACTCTAAGTAGGATTGCTCTCGTTAGACGCTTCTACTCGAACTGCAGGACGACAATTTCCGGATTCGAGCCAAGGCGCAGCGGCGGACCCCAGGTTCCAGCGCCGCTGGAGGTGAAGACCTGCATTTTGCCGATCCGGCTCAGCCCGTAGACAAACTGCCGGTATGTCCGGCGCGCAAACCAGCTCCAGGGGATGAACTGGCCGAGATGGGTGTGTCCGGACAGTTGCAGGGAAAAACCGGCAGCCTCAGCAATGTCCGGATGATCCGGAGCATGTGTCAACAGGATGCTGGCCCGGTCGCGATCCAAAGGTACACGGCGTAGAACTGACGCCAGGGAACCGTTGTTCGAGGCCTGATTGTAAGGAACTCCCACAAGTTGCAAGCCGGCCAAATCAACCTTTTCATTGCGCAGAACGCGCACTCCGGCAGCCGCAACGGCATTCAGGTACTGGCTGTCGTCTCCAAATTGCTCGTGATTTCCGGCAACAAAATAGACGCCGTGCCGAGCCTTGAGTTCTGATAACGGGGCTGCGGCGCTGTGAGCGTCAATGGCGGTCCCGTCGTACAAGTCGCCGGCGATGAAGATGGCGTCGGGTTCCTGTTCCAGAATCTTGCTAACCATCCGCCGCAGAAAACTTCCGTTGCGCACGTGACCAAGGTGGACGTCGCTGATCAACGCCGCTTTGCGTCCGCGCCAGACGTCGGGCAAATTTTCCAGGTGGATTCGCGCGTGCGTGATACGAGTCCAACTCGCATTGAAAACTCCCAGCAAGCCCAAAGCTGCGCCTAATCCGAAACAGACTTCCGCTATGCGATGGAAGTGGAGTTGCGCGCCGGCAATGCTGGCTATCCCGAAAATGACCCAAGACAAAACAGCTGTTAGAAAAAGGAAACTCAGAAGGCCCATCCAGACGGCGGCGGCACGGTAGAATGTCCGTACGAAGACGTTGGTGTAACGGAAAGCGAGCAGGGAAGCGGCAACAAAACTGACACACAGGATTCCCAGTATCGTTCCCACCCAGGCTTTACCCTGAATTGCGTTATCAGGAGGCTGAAACGTCCAAGTCTTGTAAAGGAAGTAATGGGCGAAAATAAGCAATGACTGGATGATCGAGATAAAGACCACCAGCCCTTGGCGACGGCGCATGCTACTTAGATTCAGTAAGCCCGGCCTGGGATTCTGACTTGTGGAAGGCAGACCCGCGCAGACGAAAGTGTCTGCTTTCAGTGTGTAATTACAGGTAAACTTCTGTCATGTTCTCCCCGGAGCCGATCGGGCATATTCGAAGTCCATACCAGAACACGCAGCAGGTCCCGAAAGGCCTGGGGGCGCAACATGAAGCCGAAGGCATACTCGACGTTCTGCCGCAATACGAAGTCGGACTGACCGACATCGAGGGCTTTTCGCACTTAATTGTGATTTGGGTGTTCGACCGCGCCGGGGGCTTCGAATTACTGGGAACCCCGCCCTCCGACAATCGTCCCCACGGAGTGTTTGCCACCCGCTCTCCGCGGCGTCCCAACCCGATCGGACTCACTGTCGTGGAACTGATCCGCCGTGAGGGATCTCGGCTGCATGTTCGTGGTGTCGACATGCTCGACGGGACTCCCATTCTCGATCTCAAGCCTTACTTGTCCAACATTCCCGCTGAGAAGTTGCGCCGCGGATGGCTGGCGGAAGCGGAACAGCGACACAAGGCGTAGTCGGACAGCGACACGGCCCTTATATCGTGCTCATTCGCTCAATCCTGGCGAAGACGGGCGTACCCGGGTTTGATTACGTTGTAGATAATATCGCACCGTTGTCTATAAGGCAGGAATGCGCTCTTCATGGCGTTGATCGTGATCTTTTCGAAGTCGGCGATGTTAAGACCAAACGTTGTCGCCGCCGCCGCGAATTCCTTGCTCATGCTGGTATCACTCATCAGCCGGTTGTCCGTGTTCAACGTTACCCGAAATTTCTCCTGGTAGAGAATCTTGAACGGATGCTGCTCCAGACTCGGCGCAGCGCCCGTATGCACATTACTGATCAGGCAGATTTCTAGCGGGATTCGCTTGTCCAGAACATATTGCGCGAGATCTCCTAATTTCACCGCTCTACCCTCCGACATGGCGACGTCGTCAATGAGCCTGGTGCCGTGGCCAATGCGGTGCGCCCCGCAATATTGAATCGCTTGCCAGATGGATTCCTTGCCAAAGCCTTCCCCGGCGTGAATCGTTATATTGAAGTTCTCGCGCTGAATGTAATGAAAAGCGTCGACGTGCTTCTTGGGCGGGAATCCTCCTTCTTCGCCCGCCAGATCGAATCCCACCACTCCACGCGCCCGAAAATCAACCGCCAGTTCGGCCATCTCCAATGACACATTCATATTGCGCATCGCGCAAATAATCAGCCCTGACTGAATACCGAAGTCATGCCGGCCGCGCGCCATTCCTTTGAGAACCGCAGCGACGACCTGCTGATGGCTCAAGCCTTTCTTGGTGTGAAACAGTGGGGCAAAGCGGGTCTCGTAATAGACGACTCCATCGTCGCTCAGATCTGCTGCCTGCTCGTAAGCGACGCGCTCCAGCGCTTCCTCGGTCTGCATCACTGCAATCGTATGTTTGAAGCCTTCGAGATACTTGCCGAGGCTCCCCTGATTTGCGCCTTGATGAAACCACTTCGCGAGCTGGTCGGCATCCGCTTTGGGTAGCTCCCTGTAGCCGACGTCCCTGGCTAGTTCGATGACGGTTTGCGGCCGCAGCACTCCGTCGAGGTGCTCATGCAGCAGAACTTTCGGCAAAGATCGAAGGAGCGACTGGTCTAACTTCATGTCGAGCGCAAACGGCTAAAGTGAAGAATTGCGTGAATGCTACTATGCAACGCGCCCCGAAGGGAAATCAGGTAATTGGGAAAATTCAGAATTTGCGAAATTGAAGACCCAGCCGTACGTGATCTTAAATTGCACAATTATCAAATTCCCAATACCCAATGTTGTTCCCCAGCTTCAGATTACTTCTCGAATCTTGTCCTCAATGATGGTCTTTACGATTTTCTTTGTGTCCTTTTCGCCTTTCAAGAGTGCTTCAGCAAAATGGACCGCTTGTTCCAGCTTGATTTGCCCAGGCAACGGGGGTTCGTTCTTATCCACAACGGCTTCGACCACAGCAGGACCATCGTGCTGCAGAGCTTCCCGAAGCACGCGCTCAGCGTCCTTCGGATCATGAATGGTAAAACCCGCAGCGCCCGCGGCCTCCGCGTATTTCGCGAAGTCGATCGGCTGAAGATCTACGCCGAACTCCGGATTACCATCGAGGACCATCTGCTCCCATTTAATTTGTCCCAAAGAATTGTTCTTGATGATGATGACTTTCACCGGCAACTTGTATTTGACCAATGTAGCCATTTCACCCATGAGCATGGTGAATCCGCCGTCGCCAACCACGCAGACGACCTGTCGCCCGGGATACGCAACCGCCGCTCCGATGCTGTAAGGCAAGCCGTTGGCCATGGTCGCGAGGGTTCCGGAGAGAGAAAACTTCATGTCGCCCCGAATATCAATGTAGCGCGCCGCCCATGTCGCGATCGTGCCACTATCGGAAGAGATGATCGCGTTGTCATCTAGTAAGTGGTTCAAATGGTAGGTCACGACTTGCGGCTTCATCGGCATATCCATCCGAGTGCCGCGTTCGTTCAAGAGCTCGCGCCACTTGCCCATGCGCTTCTGAGCCGTTTCCAGGAAGTCCCGGTCCTGTTTGCGTTTGAGAAGGGGAATCAGTTCTTTGAGCACGGCTTGGGAGCCTCCGACCAAGCCCACGTCGGCCGGGAAACGCAAGCCAATGCGCGTGCTGTCCAGATCGATTTGCACGCACTTCGCTTTGTTTGGTTTCGGATAAAAATCCAGGTAAGGGAAGCTGCTGCCGATGATCAGCAGTGTGTCGCATTCCTGCATTGCATCCTGGGAAGGAGCCGTCCCCAGCAAACCGAGGCCACCAGTCGTGAAGGGGCTGTCGTCCGGCAACACAGCTTTTCCAAGTAGGGCTTTGATCACTGGCGCGCCAATCAGATCGGCAAGATCGGTAATCTCCTTGCCGCAGCCCAGAGCACCGCGGCCAACCAGAATGGCGACCTTCGATCCGTGGTTGATGATGTCCGCCGCCTTTTGCAGCTGTTGCTGTGGCGGATGTGGGTGCGAAGCAACATAAATGTTCCGGCTGTGCTCCTTGACATTCATGTTCGACCGCTGAGCGTCGGAGGATTTCCATTCCTGAATGTCCTTGGGAATGGTGACGTGTGAAACGGTGTGCCGAGCGAGTGCCGTGCGGATTGCCTCGTCCATCACGTTGTCGACGTGCGCGGGGCCCATAATCCGCTGATTGTAGGCGGCGACGTCCATAAATAGCTTGTCCAGGTCGACATCCTGCTGGAAATTTGTGCCGATCAGATCGTGAAACGTGTGCCCGGTAATCGCGAGCACAGGCTGGCCGTCACATTTCGCATCGTAAAGGCCGTTGAGAAGGTGAATGCCTCCCGGACCTGACGTAGCGATGCATACACCCAGCCTGCCCGTATATTTCGCGTAGCCGCAGGCGGCGAACGCCGCGGCCTCCTCGTGCCGAACCTGTATGAACTTCAACTTGTCTCGATGGGTCCGAAGGGCTTCAAACATTCCGTCTACACCATCTCCGGGAAGGCCGAAGATTACTTCTACTCCCCAATCGATGAGCCGCTCTACGATCATGTCTGCTACTGTCATCACACACTCCTGAGAATTCTGCGCACCGGATTCGCGGCGTTCGTTCGAGCTCTGCCTGAAAGGAAGGCGCAAAGTTCAGATGGTTCGCAAATGCGGGTGGTTGCTCGCCAACGCGAGACCTATGCCTGAGATATGCAAGTGGAGCAGCCACTTAGGCCCTTAGGAAGGTCTGCGAATCAGAGAGTACGGACACAGAGGCGGATCCGTAGCGCCGGCGCGGGAGAGGCGCAGATCAGAACAACTGAAGTGTAATCGCTAGGCGCTCTTGTTCTTCCCCAAAACGTTTTCTTCCATGGCTTCAACGGCCGATTCAGCTGCCTGCCGCCCCACCTGGGAGCCGAGTTCACCCGCTTTTTGCTTCGCTGTTTCCGCGGCCTGCTCCGCCTTTTGCCTGGGGATGTCCATCAACTCTTGTGCGCGCTGCCTCAGAGAGCGACGAGTTTCCTCGCCGGATGCCGGAGCAAGTAGGAGAGAAATGCCAAAGCCAACTGCAAATCCGAGAAGGAATCTCATTGAAGTCTCCGCGGGGCGCCCGTTAGAGGCTCGCCGGGAGATTGGATGAACAACGCTGCGTAAGTGTTTGCCGCCGTTCCGGAAATCCGCGTTCTGCGGCCGAAAACTCTACCATCGCATCAATACCACGCCAACTACTACTAGTCCGCTTGCCGCCCAGCGCCGCCAGCGCACATCCTCTTTCAGGATATATTTTGCCAATAACGTTTCTACCAGGTAACTGCTGGCGGTGGCGGGGATGGCAAAGCTCACCGTCGCAATCGACAACAAAGACATGATCGCGAAGAAGCCGATCGCCAGGGCCGCTATGCCTCCCAGCACCATCGGACTGCGGACGATCGCCAGCAGCAATTGCAGGAAGGAGCGAAGACTCAGGTCCTCCACAGCGCCGATCCGCTTCATTCCCGCGGTATTCAGCAGGTCTCCCACCGTGTTTGAACTGGCAATGATGGCAACCAGGATCCATTTCATTGAGAGTGCTCCCGGTACTCTGCTTTGGAGGTCAGAGAGGGTGTTTCTTCAGCCAGAATTACTGCGAGGCTGATAACCACGATGCCTAGCCAGCGCTCCCATGAAATCCGGTCGCCTAAAACGAAATGGCCCACAACCGCGATAAAAACGTAGGCGCTCGCAGTGACGGGGAGGACGAAGGTGAGATCGGCCCGGCTCAGCAGAGCCAAATCGCTGATCATCCACAGCGCCAGCGTACAACTGCCGGCCAGAACCCAGGGGTTGAGAAGCGCTCGAACGTAGTCAGCGGGCGAAGCGGAGATGGTTCTACCAACTTCCTGCATGCCGTGACTAAGACAGACGTTTCCCACCACATTCGTGAGCACAACAATAGCTGTGAGCAGGTGGGTTTTCGAGGTGAATGTGGGAGATTTGCTCTGCTCCAGAATCGGCGCGGTGGTTGCACTACTTCGGCTCTGGTTTGCCAAGTCGCATGTCTCCGCTCTAAGTGTTGGAAACCGGCGATAAGATGCAGCGGCGCTGGAAAACTTTGCCGCTCTGGCACGTTTAGGCGGGCAGGCTATTTGCCGCGAAAGCACGCCCGTGAAATAGTGCTCTTGTTCTTCTATACCTTGAGACTGCGAAGATACGGCACGCTGGCCTTCATCATTTCGAGTTTCATCTCAACGAAGTAGTTCTTGACCCCCCCAGTTTTTGCAGCGCTAAAGATCTTAGTCCAGTCGAGCGAGCCTTTTCCTACCGGCACAATCTTCTTCGTCGCCGCGTCCCATCCTTGCACATGCATGGAAACGAAGCGGCCCGGGTATCGCGTGAAATACTCGGCCGCGTCATAGCCTTCGCTGATGGTGGAGACCTGGAACTGAAACTTCACCAGTTTGGGGTCGAGAAGTTCAAAAAGCACGTCGTAGGTGCGCTTGCCGTTCACCTTAGACAATTCGAAGTTCTCGTTGTGCAGCCCTTGCTGAATGCCGGCCTGAGCGGCACGTTCTCCCATCTTGTTGTATTCGTCGGCTGCGCGTTTCACGTCATCCATCGTGGGATTCTTCGGCCCATCGAGGCTGGCTACCAGCATTTGCGTCAGGCCCGCATCTTTCGCCCAGGCAATGCGATCGTCCTGATTTTTTCGGAGCTCGTCCATGCCGAAGTGCGAACTGACGCACGTGAGCCCCGCATCGGAGATGATCTTTTTAAGTTCCGAGCC
>Ga0209059_1001481_pt1 | contig 10743 bp, 10 predicted proteins | sample GraSoiAngelo_151_FD_186165 | JGI IMG/M metagenome (GOLD analysis project Ga0209059, IMG submission 186165) | Grasslands soil microbial communities from the Angelo Coastal Reserve, California, USA - 14_1009_12_20cm (SPAdes) (version 2) | ecosystem: Environmental > Terrestrial > Soil > Grasslands ...
CGATCCGCAAGGCGCGTCGGAAGACCGTAAGGCGCACGCGCACCACTTCCTTCCGAAGCCGTTCGACCCGACCAGCTTGGTCGACCTCGTGAACGATGCGCTCGAACGCGATCCGAAGGAGCTGTACGCCGGGAGAGACAGGACCGTCCATCTCCAGCGTTTGATCGAACGCATCGACGAGGTCATGAACTAGCACTACCCGCCCGGCCGACTATCCGCCCGAACCCCGGTTGGATCCCTCCGACGGTAGAACGCGCGTCGGCTATCACATGCGGTTCGAGACGCCGATGCCGGATGAGATGCGCCCGATGGTGATCGATGCTGCGTCAGCAGATGACGACGAACGGCGAGAGCATCAAGCGGGTCGCGGAGGCCGGCTAGCGCTTCCGAGGACACCCTGTTTGCCGCGCGCGGTGCGCCACGCGATCACCAGGTACGCACCGACGGCGATCGATGCGAAGAAGAACCACTGGATCGCGTAGCTGAAGTGCGGCCCGTTGCTGAGGTCCGGGATGTAGCTCTCGGGAGCCGGCAATGATTCCGGTTGCGCCGGCCTCTGCGTCGCCAGGAGTACGTACACCTGGTCGCTGACCAAGCCGTACGGGAGCTGCTGGCGGATCCGGGGGACGTCGACGCGGACGATCGACGATAGCTGCCCACTCTTGGGCTCCTTCTGTCCCAGGAACCCGCGCGTCTCGCTGGGCAGCACGATCCCGGTCACAGTGACGTCACCACTGGGCGGCTTCGCTTGGGGCGCGCCCGGCGCGTTGATGCCGAGCGGCACGAAGCCGCGGTTCACGATGAGCGCGCGCCCATCCGGCAGGCGAAGCGGCGTTAGGAAGTCGTTGCCCGGCCGGTCGTTCACTGCGCGCCCGGTCAGGACGACCTCTTGCGAGACGTCGTAGCGACCGGTCGCGGTAACCCGGCGGTAGAGCGCGTCGGCCGCATCCCCTTCACCGAAGAGCGAGGAGACGGGAATCACCGGCAAGTGAATGTGTGAAGAGATCGCTGCGTTCAGCTTCTTTCGTTCGTCGAGCCGGCGTAGCTGCCACAGACCGAGCTCGACACACGTGACGCCGAAAACCACGACGATCGCCAACGCAGCGAGCCATCGCTTCGAGTACAGAAACCGGTACATGCGCGCGGAAACCCTACCGGTCTTTGTTGCGCTCCGAGATGGCCTACCAAAAACCTTCCGACCTGGTGGTCCCAACGGGATTCGAACCCGTGTCTCGACCTTGAGAGGGTCGCATCCTTGGCCTCTAGACGATGGGACCGCTGGGGCGCCTGGATTCGAACCAGGACTACCTGAACCAGAATCAGGCGCGCTGCCGGGTTACGCTACGCCCCAACGAACGGCAATGGTACTTGCCGTCTAAACACCCGGCAAAGACTTCAGTTTTCGTGGCGCGCGAAGCCCGCAGCGTTACGCAAACGCTGCACCGAGCGCTCGCGCCCCAGCACCTCGATCGACTCGAACAAGGGCGGAGAAATCAGGCTTCCTGCGATCGCCGCGCGCACCGGCTGCAGGGCGTCCTTGCGCTTCAGGCCCGTCTGGTCGGCCCACGCCATCAGCGCGTCGTGGATCGCTTCGAGGTTCCAAGGCTCGGCCGACGCCAGGATCTTCTCGACCTCGTCGAGCAAGGCTGCTCGTTCCGGTGTGAGCAACGCGGCGGCCTTCTCATCGGGAACCGGTTCGTAGAAGAGGAAGCGAAGCTGCTCGGGCGCTTCCGTCAGCTTCGTCATGCGGGTCTGAACGTGTGGCGCCATGTGGCGAAGGACGCCGATCTCCTCGTCGGGGATCGGTTCGTGCAGCACCTCCGCGCGCACCATGAACGGCCGGATCCGCTCGACGAACTCGTCGGGGTCGAGCTCGCGGATCTTCTCCGCGTTGAGCGCCGTCAGTTTCTGAACGTCGAACGCCGACGGGTTGCGCGTCACGCCCTTGAGGTCAAACGCGTGGATCAGCTCGGGGATCGTGAAGCGCTCCGTGAGGCCGTCGCCGATCGACCAGTTGAGCAGGACGAGATAGTTGATCAACGCTTCGGGCAAGTAGCCCTCGTCGCGGTACGCGGCGACGGACGTGTGACCGTGGCGCTTCGACAGCGGCGCGCGATCCGAGCCGACGATCAGCGGCAGGTGTGCGTATTCGGGCGTCCACGTCGAGCCCAGCGCGCGCGCGATCATCAGCTGTCGCGGCGTGCTCGCAAGGATGTCCTCCCCGCGGATGATGTGCGTGATCCCCATCGCCTCGTCGTCGTACGTCACGGTGAGCAGATAGGTCGGCGTCCGATCCGACCGCATCACGACGAAGTCGGCGATCTGCGAGTGAACCCAGTGCACCTTTCCGTGCACGTGATCGTGCACCACTGTCTCCCCCGGCTCGACCTTGAATCGCAGGGCCGGCTTGCGCCCCTCGGCCTCGAACGCCGCGCGCTCTTCGTCCGTGAGGTTGCGACAGCGCCCGTCATAGCCGGGCGGCCGCCCTGCGGCCATCGCGGCCTTCCGCCGCTCCTCCAGCTCTTGGGGCGTGCAGTAGCACTTGTAGAGGTTCCCTTGTTCGAGCAGCCTGTCCGCCGCCTTCTGGTACAGCTCCAAGCGTTCGGACTGCCGGTACGGCTCGTTCGGTCCGCCGACGTCGGGCCCTTCATCCCACAGCAAGCCGAGCCATCGGAGGTCCTCGAGCACAGAGCGCATCGCTTCCTCCGTCGCGCGCGACGCATCCGTGTCGGCGATGCGGAGCACGAACGAGCCGTTGTGCTTGCGCGCGTACAGCCAGTTGAACGTCGCCGTCATCGCGTTGCCGACGTGGAGCGATCCACTCGGTGCGGGCTCGAATCGGACGCGGACGGGCTGCTCGGTCGTCACGGGAGCCGAGTCTACCCGGCTGCCTGGACGGGGTTCCGCAGAACGCCGATGCCTTCGATCTCGACCTCGACGACGTCGCCCGGTTCGACGGCACCAACGCCGGCGGGCGTGCCCGTGCAGATCACGTCGCCCGGCAGCAACGTCATCACGCGCGACACGAAGGACACCAGCTGCACCGGACCGAACACCATCTCCTTCGTGTTCGCGTCTTGGCGAACCTCGCCGTTCACACGTGCGCGCAGCCGCAACCCGAGCGGCTCGACGTCGGTTTCGATCCACGGCCCGAGCGGACAGAACGAGTCGTAGCCTTTCGCGCGCGTCCACTGCCCTTCGCGCTCACGGAGGTCGCGCGACGTCAGATCGTTCGCGCAGGTGTAGCCGAGGATCGCCTGGGTCGCCGTCTCTTCGTCGGCGTTGCGTACGAGGCCGTTGACGACGACGGCCAGCTCAGCTTCGTGATCCAAGATCTCGACGTCGCGCGGTTTCCGGATCGGATCCTCGGGGCCGATCACCGACGTCGACGGCTTCAATGAGATCAGCGGCTCCGACGGCAGCGGCATCCCGATCGACTCCGCGACCGACGGGTAGTTCAAGCCGACGGCGATCACCTTCGAGGGCAAGACCGGCGCCAGCAGCCTGACATCGGCCAGCGGCGCGCGGTTCCCCGTGAAGCGCAGGCCGCCGATCGGCGGGCCGTCCAATTCGGCGACCTCGTCGCCTTCGATCACCGCGAAGCTGATGGCGCCCCCGCGCGCCACGCGCGCGATCTTCATCCGTCGTCGTGCTCCGAGTGGATCAGCCCGAAGTTCAGCGCGTCGACGAGCGCCTGCCACGACGCTTCGATGATGTTCGGCGACACACCGATCGTCGACCACTCGCGCGTCCCGTCTTGCGATTCGATCAGCACGCGCGTAACCGAATCGGTACCGGCATTCTCTTCGAGAATCCGCACCTTGTAGTCGGCCAGCTCGATCGACTCCAGCGCGGGGTAGAACCGGACCAACGCCGTGCGGAGCGCGCGGTCGAGCGCATTCACCGGCCCGTTCCCCTCCGCCGTCGAGATGTACCGTTCGCCGCGCGCCCAGATCTTCACGGTCGCTTCCGACACCACCGCGCCGTCCTCGCGCTTCTCGACCGTGACCCGGAAGGACTCCAGCCGGAAGAACTCGCGCTCGAGGCCTGCGTGCCGCCGCATCAAAAGCTCCAGCGACGCGTCGGCCGCCTCGAAGTGATAGCCGATGTGCTCGAGTTGCTTGACGTTCGCGAGGATCGCCGCCGCTGCGTCCGCGTCGCTCTCGAGGTCGAGCCCGATCTCCTTGCCCTTCATCACGATCGTCGAACGGCCCGACAATTCGCTGACGAGCAGCCTGCGCGCATTCCCCACCTTGCCGGGATCGATGTGCTCGTATGCGCCCTCCATCTTGGCGAGGCCGCTCGTGTGCAGACCGGCCTTCGTCGCGAACGCGCTGGCGCCCACGTACGGCTGGTGCGGGTCGGGTGCGATGTTGCAGATCTCTGCGACGGCGAAGTGCGCGGGCGTCAGCGCTGCAAGCTGCTCGTCCGACAAGACCGGTAGACCCATCTTCAACGTGAGGTTGGCAGCGATCGTAAGGATGTTGGCGTTCCCGCACCGCTCGCCGATCCCGTTGACCGTTCCCTGAACGTGGACGGCGCCGTGCTCGACGCCGACGAGCGTATTGGCGACCGCGCATTCGGTGTCGTTGTGGAAATGAACGCCGATCGTCGCGGGTAGGACCGACCCGACCGCGTCGAGGATGGCCGCAACCTCGTGCGGCATCGCACCACCGTTCGTGTCGCAAAGCACGAGCGTCGCAGCGCCTGCCGCCGCCGCAACCTCCAGGACCTTAAGTGCGTACCCGGCGTTCGACCGATACCCGTCGAAGAAGTGCTCGGCGTCGAAGAAGACCTCAAGGCCCTCGCGGCGCAGGAAAGAGATCGTGTCTTCGATCATGCGCAGGTTCTCGTCGAGCGTGGTTCCGATCGCTCCCGTCACCTGGAGGTCGGACGCCTTTCCGACGATGCATGCGGTCGACGCTTCGGATGCGACCAGCTCACGGACGACGGTGTCCGCGTCGGCCGTCGTTGACGGGCGGCGCGTGGAGCCGAAGCACGCGATCTTCGACGTCTTCAGGCCCAGCTCGGGAACCCGGCGGAAGAACTCGATGTCCTTCGGGTTCGACCCGGGCCAGCCGCCTTCGATGTAGTGGACGCCGACCTGGTCGAGCCATCCGGCGATCTTCAGCTTGTCGTCAACGGTCAGCGACAGACCTTCGCGCTGCGCGCCGTCGCGCAGCGTTGTGTCGTAGAGGATGACGGGGGAAGTCATGGGTGCGCGCGCCTGCCTACGAGACGTGCTCGAGCCAGCTCGAATACTGCTCCAAGTCGCCACGGACGGCAGCGTGGAAGATCTCTTGGACCTTCTTCGTGAGCGGCCCGGGGTCTCCGATGACGCGGTCGTCGATCTCGCGCACGGGTGTTATCTCGGCCGCCGTCCCGCACACGAACACCTCGTCGGCGGTGTACAGGTCCGTTCGGACGAGCTCGGCCTCATGGACGCCGATCCCGAGGTCGCGCGCGATCTTGATCACGGAGTCGCGCGTGATCCCGACGAGCGCCCCGGCCGACAGCGGAGGCGTGATGATCTCGCCGTCGCGGACGATGAAGATGTTCTCGCCGCTCGCCTCTGCAACGAGACCTTGGGGGTTCAGCAGGATCGCTTCGTCGTACCCGGCCTTGATCGCCTCCACCTTCGCCAGCTGCGAGTTGATGTACTGGCCCGTTCCCTTCGCCGCCGGCGGGATGATGTTCGGGTCGTGACGGCGCCACGAGCTGATCTTCATCCGCACGCCGTGCGTGACGCCTTCGTCGCCGAGGTAGGCACCCCACGGCCAGACCGCTATCGAGACGTTGACGGGCGAGAGCAACGGGTTGAGGCCCATCTCTCCGTACCCCAGGTACACCAGCGGCCTGATGTAACACGCCGGAAGCCCCGACGAGCGCACCGTTTCCTTCGTCGCCTCGATCAGCTCTTCAGGCGTGTACGGGATCTCGATCGTGTAGATCTTCGCCGAGCGGTACAGCCGCGCGATGTGATCGGTCAGCCGGAACACCGCCGGACCTTTCCTGGTCTCGTACGCGCGGATGCCCTCGAAGACGCCCGAACCGTAGTGAAGCGAGTGCGTCAGCACGTGGATCTTCGCCTCGTCCCACGGGACGAGGTTCCCATCCATCCAGATCTTTTCGCTCGGTTCGATCATCTGAGCTGCTCCTTAGATCGCCTCGGCGACGAGGTCGCCGATCTCGTCGGTAGTGAATCCCAACTCTGGTCCGGCGGTCCCGCGCAGCTTCGTTAGCGCGCGCAGGGCCGCCTCCTCTACTCGACGAGAGGGCTCAAGCTCACCCAGGTGATCAAGCATCATGGCAACAGACAGGATACAGGCCACCGGATTCGCCCAGCCCTTACCTGCGATGTCGGGGGCCGACCCGTGGATCGGCTCGAACAGCGATGGGCTGCGGCGCGGCGGGTTGAGGTTGCCGCTCGCCGCAAGGCCCATGCCCCCCGCGATGCCGGCGCCGATGTCCGTGAGGATGTCCCCGAACATGTTGTCGGTCACGATTACGTCGAACCGCTCGGGCTGCGTCACGAGGTACAAGCACGCGGCGTCGACGTGCACGTACTCCCGCTCGACGTTGGGGAAGTTCTCTGCCATGTCGGCGAACGCGCGCGACCACAATCCGCCCGCGTGCACCAGCACGTTGGTCTTGTGACAGAGCGTCAGCTTCTTCCGGGGCCTGCGTTCGGCAAGCTCGAACGCGTACTCCAGGAGGCGATCAACGCCGGCGCGCGTGTTGATCGACTCCTGCGTCGCAACTTCTCGCCCGGTCCCCCGACCTTGCACGCCGCCGGCGCCCGAGTAAAGGCCCTCGGAGTTCTCGCGGACGACGACGAGATCGATATCGGCCGGGCCCTTATTTGCGAGCGGCGTCGCGACGCCCTCGGGGAGCTTCACCGGACGGAGGTTGACGTAGAGATCGAGCTCGAAGCGGAGCCGCAACAGCAGGTCGCGCTCCAGGATCCCGGGCGGAACACGGGGGTCGCCGACGGCGCCCAGCAGGATCGCGTCGAGCGACCGCATATCGGCAAGTGTTTCGTCGGGCAGCACCTCCCCAGTCTCGAGGAAGCGACGCGCGCCAAGGTCGTAGTCGACCGTCTCGAACTCGACCCCGGACGCGCGCAGCGCTTTCAGGCCCTGCGCGATCACCTCGGGTCCGATCCCGTCTCCGGCGATGACGCCGATCCGGTAGGTCACGGCATCACCACGATCTTGTCGAGCAGCCGCGTGGCGATGGCTTGATCCCCGTCGATCCTCAGGCGGCCTTCGTCTCCTGCTCGCGCAACGGACCAACGGCCACCGACGAGGCAGAGCCAGGCTTCGAAATCTGCCGCGATGCGCGCGGCGGCTTTGTGAGGCTGCTCGACCAGGATCCCCCGACCGGCGTCGACCGTGACGCCGAACGGCTCCGCCGGCGCGTCGATATCGAACGCAACCGTGGTGCCGTCGGGCAAAGCGGCGTCCTTGGCCGCGACGCGCGGCATCAGGCGGCGGCCGACGCGCTCGAACACCATCAGGGCGACGGCGCCCCGCAGATGGCCGGGATTGCCCGAGGCCCGGCGCATGTCTTGCTCGTGATAGAAGAAGTCGCTCGACCTGATCAGCAGGAAGTCCCCCCACCGCCGCGAGAATCCGATCGGCGACTCATCCGGCCTCGAATCGCGCGACTGGTCGAGCTCGGCGAGGGACTTGATCCGGAGGGGGATAACCTCGCGGAACTCCGCCACAACCTCGGCGCCGGTGCGCGCGCGCCGCAGCTCGACTTCCCGCTCGTTGGCTGCCTGGAACTCGCTTGTGACGTAGGGGTACTTGGAGACGTCGAGGTCGGCCGGCGCGCGAGGCCTCCCCAGCGCGGCCGCTTCGTAGCTCACCAGGTGCGAGAGGTTGTCCTGGACCGTCCAGCCCGGCAGGTCCGTCGGCCGGTCCCAGTCGTCCTCGCCGAGGTGGTCGCAGAGCTCGTCGACCGAAGAGAAAGCCTGTTCGAGCAGCATCACACGATCGTGTTCCGTGAGCGCATCAAGGTCCATGAACGTCCTCTCGGCCGAGGCGGTGATTGTATCGAGGGCGCTACGGCTTCAGCCGTCGATATCGGATGCTAACAGACGAACGTTCGTGATAGCATACACGCTCCGATGGCCGCCAAGACCCGCTCGGTCGACCGCGATCCGGTTCAGCAATCCGGACGCCGCGTGCGCGCGCTCCGCGAAGCGCGCGGCCTCTCCCTACGCGATCTGGCCGACCTCAGCGGCGTGAGCGCGCCGATGCTGTCGCAGGTCGAGCGCGGCGATACCTCCCCGACACTGGCCGTCGCCGGGAAGATCGCCGCCGGTCTCGGTCTGTCGCTGTCGCAGCTGCTGCGGCTCGACGAGGGCCACCACGTGGTGCTGGCGCGCGCGAAGGAGCGCCGATCGGTGCGACGGAACGGCCATCGGTACGAGCAGGTCACCCCGGGGCTGCCCGGCGAGCGCGCCTCGGTCACCGTGCACGCGCTGCGAGCGGGCGCGCGGACCGGTGGGGCCGGCGACGCGCCCTTGCACGCGGCCGGCAGCCGCGAGACGGTGCTCGTCCAAGCAGGCGCACTTGCCGTCTTCGTCGACGGTGAGCGCTTCGAGCTCGGCGCGGGTGACGCGATCACGTTCGACGCCGATCTCCCCCACCACTTCGAGAACCCCGGCAACACCGAGACCACGTTCACGGCTGTCGTCACCGCCGGCCTTCGGAACACGTAAGGAGCACGATGCCCAAGACCCTGTTCGACAAGATCTGGGACGCGCACCAGGTTCGGGACGACCTGCTCTACATCGACCTGCACCTGGTGCATGAGGTGACGTCGCCGCAAGCCTTCGACGGGCTTCGCTTGAGCGGCCGGCCGGTTCGCCGCACGGACAAGACGATCGCCACCGCCGACCACAACGTGCCCACCGACGGCACCAAGGTCGCGCGCCTGATCGCCGACGAGCTGTCGCGCACACAGGTCGAGACGCTGGAGCGCAACTGCGCGGAGTTCGGCATCCCCATCTATTCGCTCGGCTCGGATCGTCAAGGGATCGTGCACGTGATCGGGCCGGAGCTCGGGCTGACGCAGCCGGGCATGACGATCGTGTGCGGCGACAGCCACACCTCGACACACGGCGCGTTCGGAGCTCTTGCGTTCGGGATCGGGACGAGCGAGGTCGAGCACGTGCTGGCGACGCAGACGCTGGGTCAGCGCAAGCCGAAGACGATGCGGATCACCTACGAGGGGACCTTGGGGCGCGGGGTGACGGCGAAGGACCTGATCCTCGCGACGATCGGGCGCCTCGGGACGTCGGGCGCACAGGGCTACGTCGTGGAGTATGCGGGTCCTGCCATCGAAGCTCTGTCGATGGAGAACCGCATGACCGTATGCAACATGACGATCGAGGGCGGCGGCAGGGCAGGTCTCGTCGCACCCGACGAAACGACATTCCGATACATCGAAGGTCGTCTCGCCGCACCCAAGGATTGGGACGAGGCGATCTCGAGATGGCGCGCGCTGCCTACCGATGCGGGCGCGCGCTTCGACAAGGAAGTCTCCATCGATGCCTCCGCGCTCTCCCCCGTCGTCACGTGGGGCACGACGCCGGGCATGGTCGTCGAAGTGACCGGCCGCGTGCCGTCGCCCGACGATGCAGGGACCGTTGCTGCCGAGACCGCGGAGCGCGCCCTCACGTACATGGGGTTGCAGCCCGGAACGGCGATCACCGACATCGCGCTGGATCGCGTCTTCATCGGGTCGTGCACCAACTCTCGCATCGAAGACTTGCGCGAAGCCGCGCGGGTGGTCGAGGGCCGCCGCGTCGCGAACAGCGTGCGCGCGATGGTCGTGCCGGGCTCGCAGCAAGTGAAGGCGCAAGCGGAGCGAGAAGGCCTGGACAAGATCTTCAGCGCGGCCGGGTTCGAGTGGCGGGAGGCAGGCTGCTCGATGTGTTTGGGGATGAACCCCGACATCCTGCAGCCGCAGGAGCGATGCGCGTCCACGTCCAACCGCAACTTCGAAGGCCGTCAGGGCGCCGGCGGGCGGACGCACCTCGTGTCGCCGCAGATGGCTGCGGCCGCCGCGATCGAGGGTCACTTCGTCGACATCAGGGCGTGGAACTGATGGAGCCCGTTACCACGATCCAGGGTCACGTCACGGTGCTCGACCGTGCGGACGTTGACACCGATCAGATCATCCCGAAGCAGTTCCTGAAGCGGATCGAGCGGACGGGCTACGGCGAGTTCCTGTTCTTCGATTGGGTGCGCTCCGGCGAGGTGTCGATCGAGCCGGGCGCGGTGCTGGTTGCGGGGCGGAACTTCGGGTGTGGCTCGTCGCGGGAGCATGCGGTTTGGGCGATCCAGCAGTTCGGATTCGACGCCGTGATCGCGCCGTATCACGACGTCGGCATGACGGCGATCAAGGTTGCGGCGTTCGGGAGCGCGGTGAACGTGACGCTCGGCCTTCCGTTTCCGCGCACGTCGCCGGATCACGGCACGGCGCTGGACATCGCCGGGAGGGGCATCGCCGATCCGGGCAGCATGATCGAGGCGATGCGGCAGGCGATCGAGATGGCGCCACGCCCCACGTCCTGAGGTTCAGGCGGGGGTGCCTCGACCACCTCCCGCCAGCAGCCACCGGTGCACGTCGCGCGCCACCGACTCCGCGAGTTCGTTCTCGTCGGAGGCCGCGAGCACCGCGACCGCCGTGCCGGCGGCCGGGTTGCGCACGCTCATCGCGGACCAG
>Ga0209059_1001482_pt1 | contig 10741 bp, 11 predicted proteins | sample GraSoiAngelo_151_FD_186165 | JGI IMG/M metagenome (GOLD analysis project Ga0209059, IMG submission 186165) | Grasslands soil microbial communities from the Angelo Coastal Reserve, California, USA - 14_1009_12_20cm (SPAdes) (version 2) | ecosystem: Environmental > Terrestrial > Soil > Grasslands ...
CTGTCGTGTCCCTCGACGGCGCACCGACCGAGGTGAACACGGCGGGTCCTGGCGTGCCGGGCAGCCTCGCCTCCGAAGCGGTGTTCTCGGCTTCAGGTCTCGCAGCCGGTGTTGGCCACACGATGATAATCACCGTGACGGGCGCGACCACCTCGGGCGGCGCTTACATTGCCGTGGACGCGTTCGATGTGACAAGGTGACGCGGAGAGGCTCTAAGGGAATTAAAGACCCTAATCGGCGATCTGCACCGGCGTATAGGGCGCGACGAGATCGAACACCTGAAGTGCCCGCGTTGCACCGCCGCCGACGTCGTCCGCAAGATCGATGCAGCGCAAGCGGCCTGCGGCCTGAGACCTTTCAGCGCCCGAAGCAGATGCGGCCACATTGGGTGACGCTAACTAACGGTTCGGTCGTGGAAAGGGTAGTGAAGCTCGCTGAGAGCTGCCTGCCGCCTTTTTGCTTTTCCGAGGCCGAGATTGCGACGAAGGCCACGTTTGCACGGGCCGGACGTGCATCGGCGAGCGCTCGAACAAGCGGGCCGTTTCGCCGACCTTCGTCCAGATCAATGAGACAGTTGGTGTCGAGCGTGAAGCGGGTGGCCACTATGGACGACGCGAATGGTAGCGCTCGACTTTTTCCGTTGGCGTGTCTCGATAGGTCGGCGCTGCTCTCACTCCTTCGACTAACAGCTCAGACAGCGGTGCTGCGTCTGCCCGCTCGGACGCTGAGCCCATGGCCTCCAGATAGCGCTGGCGCTGGTCGAAGGGCACGATGACCCAGGGGATATCCGCCGGCGGCAAAGAGCGCGTTCATAAAGGAATCGCCCCGTTCGGCCGTTCCCGTCGATGTGTGGGTGAATGTATTCGTAAAAACATGGGCTAGTAGCTAAGCTAGCGCCGCTAGGACAGCAGGATGCTTTTCCTCTTTGACGAGCCCGAAAAGCAGACCGAGGCCGAAACCGCAGCACGCGAGGCGGGCGCTCTGCCTCAGCGTGCAGGCAGCGGTAGCTGCTCGAACCCTTCGCCTGCGAAGTCGTCGTCGAGAGCTGCGGCGGTTTTGAGGTCGAGCCGTTGCATCAATGCGAACGAGGTGCAGTCGGTGAAGCTGTATTGTTTATCGCGGCGCTCCCGGAAAAGCTGCCATGCACCGGCTTCATCCTCGGGCGCGACGCGGACTATGTCGACCTGGTCGCCGTCGCGCAGGACTTGGCCCACGCGCTCGGCGGCGTCATGGCCGAGACGGTACAGGCACAGCGTCACCGTTTCGTCGAAGACGAAGTTGGAAGTGACCAACCGCCCTTTAAACGCGGCGAGCAACCCGGCAACCGTCTCGTGGTCGGGGTCGCCGCTGTTAGCGAATGCGAACCATGCGCTCGTATCGACGAACAGCCGCTGCATCAGCGCCGGCCGCTTTTGCCGTACAGGAAGCGGTCGTGGTCGCGGCCCCGAGCCGTGCGATCTTCCCCGACCGCGCGGATATCGGCGAGCCGCGGCGCCCGGGTACCGCTCTTTCTCAGGTGCGCGTCGAGCATCTGGCGCAGCAGCTCAGACATGCTGCGGCCTTCGCGCTGCGCGCGCGCTTTCAGGGCTTCGTACTGCCAGTCGTCGAGCAGGATCTGAGTGCGTTGCATGTATTACATCATACACAACACGGCGGAAGAGGTCAATGCCGATGACCCTCGTCGTGAATCCGCCGATATTCGAGGGGCTCCGGACGCCGGTCTGGAATCGATCCTGGAATTTGCGAGATCGAAGGTCGCGGAGCGATTTCGAAAGATTCACCCACTGGCCGAAATCGCATTGAACGCAACTACCGTTGAGCGCAAGGACAGCAAAACCTTGCGGATATGTGCGCCTGACTGCCGCCATCCGTGGAATTCCGGGCGCCTATGTAAGATGAGTTGCCTACCGCGGTTACGATGAAGGCCCCAATTCCGGGCTCCGCGCAGCTCGATCTATTCTTGCACTCGGGCGTTGTCGCTCTTGCGAACAACGTCGCCGACGCGCTGTTTGCGCGCGACGCGGCCCGCGCGGCCGAATGCCTTGATCGCCTCCGCGCGGACGAGCCTGAGCATCAGACATGCAAGGCGCTGGAGACTCTTTGCCAGGTGCTCCGCGAGTGGCCGCTACCATCGACCAGCCCGGCGGAAATCGACAAGGCAATCCAGCGGCTTGAAACTGACGCGCATCCTGCTGCATTCGCCGCAATGGGTGACAAGGCGGCGGAATTCATACGCGGCCTTTGGCGCGATCTCGCGCAGTCAGGCAGCATGCACGTCTACGATTCGGCGTTTCCGCAGTCGTACAGTGCGGCTTTGTACCTGCGCTACGGCGATGCCGAATCCGCGGCCATCGCCGCGCAGGCTGTTGCGGACCATGACAACAATGTCGACGCCCTGCATTGGCTCGCCGTCGCGCGCCATCGGCTGGAGGGTCTGGATGCATGCCGGATTCCGCTCATGCGGCTCGCTTTGCTCGGACCGGAGTGCTTGCCCCGAGCGCTTGCCGAGATCGATGACCCGCTACTTGAGCGGGATTGGAACGCCTTCCACGCAGCGTGTCACTGGCTCGATCCGGGTGAACGGTTCGTGGGGGCATGGTTTCCGGCATGGCATCTTGTCGAGCATCCGGGCATCCGAATCGACTGCGGCGGGCCGGCGACGCTGCCTGCGACGCGTCCCGCGCAGGCGTTCGTTGCCATTGCGCGCCTGCTCGATCTCGAAAAGCACGGGTACAGCAACGCGCTGATTTCGGCCAGGGGCGAACTGCGCAGCCTGGATCCGGACATGTTCGATTTCTACATGGCGCGGCGCCACGTCATCCGTCGGTAAGCCGTTCCAGGTCGGGCCCCAGGATTCTTGCTGCGAAAGCCAGCTTCTCGATCTAAAAGGGGAGCTGGTTGGCCTGGCGGTAGGGCCGTCGACTGCGATCGGTCAGTCCTTCGAGCCCGCAATCCTTATAGCGATGGAAGATCTACCCGTGTGCCCGGAATACAGCGTTACCCGTCTCTCGCGCAGGCCAGGGGCTGGGGCTCGCTTCGGGGAGGGGGGCCGCCTATTAGCCTTGGTATGCCTCCAAGGTCCGTGGTTATGGACACTTGTTGTCCGTTAATCCACAGTTAAATCCAAAGTACCGTGTATTTGTCCACAGTAGTGGACAAATTTTTATTATTAATCTATAGTTATGGACATCAAAGAACCCTTACCCCCCATATGGACGCCCAGAGAATTCCGGAAATCGTCTTCGCAGACGCCGAGTCGAGCAAGCGCTACCAGCGCCAAGTGGCGGCGGGCCGCATGCGCCGCATCGCGAGGGGCATCTATACGCCCAATCTTGAGGACTCGCCCGACATCATCGTCCAGCGTAACCGCCACGATATCGTGGATGCGCTCTACCCGGGCACCGTTGCCTCCCACCGAAGCGCCATCGAGATCGGCGCGGCCAAGCAGCCGCACCTCTGGCTCACCGGGGATTTCGCCAAGGAGCGCTCCACAGTCCTTCCGGGGCTCGTCATTCACGTGCTGCCGGGGAAGGGACCCGTCAAGGGCGACATAGCCTTTAGACGCTTCCATATCGCAGGACAGCCTCGCTATGTCCTGGAGAACCTCTCCCCATCGCGCGGGCCCGAGGAGCGACGAAAGACACTCCCGCGCGCGGAGCTTGAACGCCGGCTCACCGAGGCGCTCATCACACGCGGAGAAGCCCAGCTCAACCGGCTTCGCGACGAGGCAAGAGCGATCGCTCCGGAACTCGGTCTTGAACGCGAGGCTGCGCAGCTCGATTCGATCATCGGCGCACTGCTCGGAACGCAGCCTGAAACCTCGATTTCCGATAAGACCAATCTGGAGAGGGCAAGAGGAAAGCCCTACGACACGGATCGCCTGCGGCTTCTTGAAGCGCTCGCACTGAATCTGCGCGAAGTCCAAACCCCGGATTTCCGGCCCGTGCCCGACATCCGCCGCAATGTGGATGTCCTTCACACGTTTGCGTTCATGGAAGCGTATTTCTCGAATTTCATCGAAGGCACGGAATTCGACGTTGACGAAGCAAAGAAGGTGGTATTCGAGGGACTCAAGATCCCCCGGCGCGAGGACGATACCCACGACATCCTCAATACCTTCCGGCTTGTCGCCGATACGCATGAGATGTCACGAGTCCCGGGCTCGGCGAACGAGTTTCTCGACCTTCTGAAAGCCCGGCATCGAACGATTCTCGAGCACCGCAAGGACAAGAATCCCGGTGTATGGAAGGATGTTCCGAATCGTGCCGGCAATACGCGCTTTGTAGAGCCGGAACTGGTGGAGGGAACGCTCGTGCAGGCCTTCGACCTCTACAGGAGCCTTCCCTTTGCGCTCGCGCGGGCGATCTTCATACATATCGCCGTTTCCGAAGTCCATCCCTTCAACGATGGCAACGGCCGGCTTTCACGCGTGATGATGAATGCCGAACTGACGAAGGCGAATGAGTGCCGGATCATCATTCCGACTGTCTACCGGGACGACTACATCACTGCACTAAAAGCCTTCAGCCAGACACGGCAGCTCGATCCGGTCATTCGCATGTTTGAGCGGGCTCAGGCCTTTACGGCGAGCATGGATTATTCGAATTACGACGTGGCCAAGGCGTCGTTTATGGCAGCTAGTGCTTTCTTGGATCCACGTGAGGGCAAGCTCATATTCACCGAAAAAAGGCTCAAGCCGGTACGTGCCTCGGCAGGTGCTTCCTCCACAGGCTAGGGAGATCCGGCCCTGTGCAAAGTACGTCCACGTCCTGGTGCGCAGACGCAATGGCGATTGGTACCAGACGGAATTTTGGCAGTGCTTCGGCTGCTCCGTGATGTTCCTCGATCCTGAGAAGTTCAAAGGCAACCTCGTGGCAGGCGACGGCATGGACCGCTCGCCACGCAACCTTAAGAGTGAGTAGCACGCGCGTCGCGCTGCTGTCAGCTTGACCAGTCGAAATCGCAAGCGTAGCGTGAATTGACGAGCGAGTTGTTGGTTCATCACAGCGTCCTATCGCGCGGGAGCGTGTTCCGACTGATGCCAAGACGGCTCGCAATTTGAGAGGAAAAACATGAAGCGACTTGTTGTCGTAATCAGCCTCCTTGTGCTTGTGCCGGCGCTAGCGCTCGCCTGCGGGAAAGAACGTTGGCCCGTGAAGACCGGGACCGACAAGGATGCCGCAAAGGTCAACGAATCGCCCACGCCCGGGACGATCAACCAGCTTCGCCAGATTCAGGCGCCGATCAATCCGAACATTCGTCCTGACACCCGGTACAGTCCGGTTGAACTGACGACCTACGAGCTCACGGGATGGGTCACGGTGATCAAAGCGGAAGCAGACCAGGACTATCACGTCGTCTTAGCCGATGCTCAGAACCGCACGATGATCGTGGAATCGCCGCACCCGGACTGCGCAAAGGGGAGTCGGTTTGCCTCGCAAATTGCCGATGTCCGAAAGACGCTGGATTCCGCCTTCGGCGGTCCGATTAAGGGCAGACAGCAGACGCGGATGCTTGTAACGGTCACGGGCGTGGGTTTTTTTGATCGCATCCATGGACAGGAGGGAGTAGCACCGAACGGGATTGAGCTGCATCCGTTACTCCATGTCATTGCGCACCAACAGAAAACGCTAGCTGGCCTAAAGAAGGCGGTAGGGGCAAAAGGTGAAGATCGCTGATCGCCCGAGGATGGATTCGTCCACCATGTTTGAGAGCGTCGCAGGCTTGCGCAAAGCCGCAAGATGAACTCTTTTGCGTTCGCGGCCGGAAAGGAAGGATTCGTCACCAGGGCGAAGGGCGTGAGCGCGATCAGGCTCACCGGCGAGAAGTCCTTCATCGGGTCATACGGGACCTTTTGCAGGTTGGGCATGATGGAAAGCGGGCCACTCGAGGCGGCGAGCAGCGTATAGCCGTCGGGCGCGCTCTTCGCGGCACGAGCCGATCGAGCCGCCGGCGCCGGGCTCGTTGTCGATCACGAACGGCTGCCCGAGAGAGTCCTGCAGCTTCTGCGCGACGAGCCGCGCGGCGATGTCGGTGGCCTGTCCTGGCGGCCAGGGCACGATGACCTTGACTGACCTGCTTGGGTAGCTTTGCGCGCAGGCCAGGCCCGCAAACAAAAGCGATGCGAGCAGCGCCAAGAACGCTCTCATGGCACCTAGCGGCTGCGTCCCCCGGTGTCGCAGACGGCGGTCCATACGCCGTCGTTGAGCTCGATGTCGCTGACCAGCACCGCGCCGAACTGCACCAGGTCGCGCACCTTTTCATCTACCGCTTCGCGCGTCGGTCCGGTGATGATGCGCATCAGCCCGGCCACCTCCACCTTGCATTCGGCTACGTTCACCTTCGGGTTGGTGCACGAGGCCATCCACTTGTCGCCCACCTGCGTGATGTGCGAGGTGACCTCGGCGCCGCCCTTGGCGAGCCGCTCCAGCGCTTCCTCGACCGCCGCCTTGCTCGACCCGGACACGATCAGGTTCGCTCCGGCCTCGAAGACCTTGGCGGGCGCCGCGGTGCTTTTTTCGCGGCGCACTTTCTTTGCGCCGTGCTCGACGATGGGTGAATCCTCGGTGGAAAAGAGGTCGAGGTTGGATTCGTCGGGGTTGGTGGCGCGAGGGCTTGTGCTGCGCCGCGGCGTGTCAACCGGGCGCTCCAGGCGCGCCCCCTCGGCAACCGCATACACCTCATGCTCGCGCACGTGCTTGTCGGTGCGGGTGCCAAGGTCGCTGAACAGGCTCGCATAGTCCCGCGAAAGGCGCGATGCGACCTCGTAGAAGGAGCGCGAGGCCAGCAGCTGCCCGGGCTCGGCAAAGCTCATCACGCGCTGCGCCACGTTGATGCCGTCGCCGAGGATGTTCATCTGCGCGTTGATGTCCCAGACCAGCTTGACCGGCCCGAGGTTGATCCCCATGCGCGCCGACAGGATCGCGGGCGGCAGCGAGGCGATGCTCTTGCGCACCGCGATCCCCGCCGAGAGCGCGTCCTCCGGGTCGCCGAGGAAGGCGATCGCCGCGCCGTCGCCGGTGTCGAGCACGATGAAGTCACGTGGCGGTACCGGCTCCAGGGCGCGCGCGAGAAGCTCGTTGAACGTCTGCTTCATGTGCTGCTGGTCGCCTATCGGGCGCTTCGAATAGTCGACGATATCGAGGAACAGGACGCTGCAGACCAGCGTGCGGATGGTGGTTTCAGCCATCAGGGGCGCTCCGCGATGAGCACCACGTTGGACCCTCCGAAGGCGAAGGAGTTGGACATCACCGCGCGCGGCGGGGCGATGCGCTCGGCGCGCAGCCGCACGTGGCGCACGCGGCAGGCCGGGTCGGGCTGCTCGAGAAAGGCGGTCGGCGCGAGGACGCCTTGCTCGAGGGCGAGAAGCGCCACCGCGAACTCGAGCGCTCCGGCGCCGCCCAGCAGATGGCCGTGCAGCGACTTAGTCGAGCTGACCGGCACGTCGTTGGCGGCGGCTCCGAACACGACGTTGATCGCTTCGGCCTCGACGACATCGCCAACCGCGGTTGCGGTGCCGTGGGCGTTGAGATAGCCGATCGCATTGGGTTCGAGACCCGCTTCGACGAGCGCCTCGCGCATCGCCCGGACTTGCCCATCCCGGTCAGGGCGCGACATATGCGCCGCGTCGCAGGAGTTGCCGTACGCGGTCAAAAGCGCGTGGATCGGCGCGCCGCGCGCGCGCGCCTGCGACTCTTCTTCGAGCACGAACGCCGCCGCGCCCTCGCCGAGCACCAGGCCCGCACGGCGCTTGTCGAACGGCTTGCAGCTCGCGGCCGGATCGGCGGCATCAGCGGGGGCGAGCGTTCGCAGTGCCTGCCACGCGGCGAGGATGCCCGGTGTCAGCAGCGCCTCGGCGCCCCCGGCGACGATCGCGTCGGCGCGACCCGCCATGATGGTGCGCATCGCCTCGCCGAGCGCCATGGCCGAGGACGAGCACGCGGTCGAGAAATTGGCGAACGGACCGCGCAAACCATAGCGCACGGCGACGTTCGAGCCGGGAGCGTTGTTCATCCCCATCACTACGGTCAGTGGTCGCACGCGCCACTCTCCAGTACCGTAGAGCTGCTTGTAGGCGCCCTCGAGCGCATGCGCGCCCCCCATGCCGGTGCCCCAGTACACGCCGATGCGCTCGCGGTCTGCCGTCGACAGATCCAGGCGGCTCGCAGCGAGCGCCTGGGCGGCGGCGGCCAGTGCGAACTGCGACACGCGGTCGAGGTTGACCGCCTCGGCTTCCTTGAACATCGGCGCCGGATTCCAGTCGACCAGTGCGCCGACCTGCACGCCCGAGCCTTGCGTCACGCTTTCGGGCAGGCGGCGGACGCCTGAGCGCCCTTGCGCGAGCGCCGCGTGGAATTCGGCCAGCGATTTGCCGAGGGGGGAAACGACGCCAGCCCCGGTAACCGCGACGCGGCGTGCGGCCATCCTCGATCGGCTCAGCCCTTGCCGGCGGCGGCGAGGGCGTCTACGACGTGACGCTCGAGGTCGGCGAGCGTCTTGATGCCCTTCAGGTCCTCGTCGGAAACGCTGACACCGAACTCCTCCTCGACCTTGAACATGAACTCGATGAAGCTGAGCGAGTCGATGCCCAGCGTATCGAGTTGCACATGCGGGTCGAGGCTGGTCGGGTCGATGGAAAACTCCTTCGCGGCGAGATCCTGAATGCGGGCGAGCGTGCTCATGCGGAAGGCATTATAGCGCTTATAATTTACGGACTTACGCTCGCTCAGCGCCTCGCCGTGCCACTTTATGCTCTCGGGCTGAACCATCAGACAGCTCCGCTCGCGGTACGCGAGCGCGTGGTGTTCCACGTCGAGCGTTTGCGCGAGGCGCTCGCCGAGGTGAAGCGCGGACTCGCCCAGGAGGCGGCGATCCTCTCGACGTGCAATCGCACCGAGCTGTACGTGTCGAGCGAGCAACCGCAAGCCGTCGCCGCGTGGCTTGCGCAGTATCACCGCTTCGGCCCCGGCGAGCTCTCCTCGTACCTGTACACCTTCCATAAGGAACAGGCGGTGCGTCATGCGTTCCGGGTCGCTTCAGGCCTCGACTCGATGGTGCTTGGCGAGCCGCAGATCCTCGGCCAGATGAAGCAAGCGGCGCGCACCGCCGAGTCAGCCGGCACGCTCGGCACGGTGCTGCACAAGCTCTTCCAGCGCTCGTTTGCCGTCGCCAAGGAAGTGCGCTCGACCACCAGCGTCGGCGCACACAGCGTTTCCATGGCCACGGCGGCGGTGAAGCTCGCGGCCCGCATCTTCCCGAGCCTGAAAGACCAGAACGTGCTGTTCATCGGCGCCGGCGAAATGGTCGAGCTGTGCGCGACGCACTTCGCCGCGCAGGCCCCCGCGCGCCTGACGGTCGCGAACCGCACGCTCGAGCGCGCGGCGCGTCTCGCGCACCGCTTCAACGGCCGCTCGATCGAGCTGAAGTCGCTGGCCGAACACCTGCACGAACACGACATCGTCGTCTCCTGCACCGCCTCTTCGTTGCCGATCCTCGGCAAGGGGCTGGTCGAGCGTGCGCTGCGCGCGCGGCGCCGGCGGCCGATGTTCATGGTCGATCTCGCCGTCCCGCGCGACATCGAGCCCGAGGTGGGCGAACTCGACGACGTATTCCTCTATACGGTGGACGACCTGGCGGAGATCGTGTCGCTGAACCTCGATGCGCGCCGCTCGGCGGTCGACCAGGCCGAGGCGATCATCGAGTCGCAGGTCGGCCAGTTCATGCACTGGATGCAGGCGCGCGAAAGCGTGCCGCTGATCCGCGCGCTGCGCGAGCACGCCGAGCACGCGCGGCGCGGCGAGGTGGAGCGGGCGCTGAAGCTGCTGCAGCGCGGCGAGGACGCGGTGCGGGTGCTCGAATCGCTGTCGCAGGCTCTCACCAACAAGCTGATGCACGGCCCCACGCAGGCGCTGAACGACGCTGCCGGCGATGAGCGCCGCGCCCTCGCCGATGCGCTGGCGCGCCTGTTCCGCGTTAAGTGAAGACGACGCTGCGCACCAAGCTCGACAGTCTGGTCAGGCGCCTGGAGGACCTCAACGGCCTGCTTGCGGCGGAAGGCGCGACGCGCGACCTGGAGCAGTTCAGGAAGCTCTCGCGCGAGCATTCCGAGCTGACCGGCATCGTCGCGCTCTACGAGCGGTTCCGTCAGGTGGAGCGCGACGCCGAGGCCGCCAGGGAAATGGCCGCCGAAGCCGCCATGAAGTCGTTCGCCGACGACGAGCTCAAGGCGGCGCGCGGCAGCATGGAGAAGCTCGAGGCCGATCTGCAGAAAGCGCTGCTGCCCAGGGACCCGAACGACGAGCGCAATATCTTTCTCGAGATCCGCGCCGGCACCGGCGGCGACGAGTCTGCGCTCTTCGCCGCCGACCTGTTCCGCATGTACACCCGCTACGCCGAGCGGCAGGGCTGGCAGGCCGAGATCATCTCGGAGAGCCCCTCCGAGCTCGGCGGCTACAAGGAAGTGATCGCGAAGATCGTCGGTCAGGGCGCCTACTCCAGGCTCAAGTTCGAGTCCGGCGGGCACCGCGTGCAGCGCGTTCCGCAAACCGAAGCGCAGGGCCGCATCCATACCTCGGCATGCACCGTGGCCGTCCTTCCGGAAGCCGACGCGATCGACGACGTCGTGCTGAATCCGGCCGAGCTGCGCATCGATACCTTCCGCGCCTCGGGCGCCGGCGGCCAGCACGTCAACAAGACCGAGTCGGCGATCCGCGTCACCCACCTGCCGACCGGGATCGTGGTC
>Ga0209059_1001488_pt1 | contig 10733 bp, 10 predicted proteins | sample GraSoiAngelo_151_FD_186165 | JGI IMG/M metagenome (GOLD analysis project Ga0209059, IMG submission 186165) | Grasslands soil microbial communities from the Angelo Coastal Reserve, California, USA - 14_1009_12_20cm (SPAdes) (version 2) | ecosystem: Environmental > Terrestrial > Soil > Grasslands ...
CCAATCATGCGACCGCTATCGATCAGTTTCTTGATTTCGAGATCGAGATAAGGCTGAACGCTGCCCGTCGTGCGAATCGTCGTCACGCCGAGCGCGAGATAGAGACGCGGGAAACTCGTCCCCATGTTCGAATACATCGGAGGCGTGCCGCCCATCGGAAAGAACATGTGGTCGTGCATGCCGACTAATCCTGGCAGAATCGTGTAGCCCTTGAGATCGAGAGTCTGCGCGTTGGCGGGAACGTTCGCGCCGGCGCTCGCCGAAACCGAGGCGATCTTTCCGTCGGCGATAACGATAGTCTGATCCTCAAGCGGCGCGGCGCCGGTCCCATCATTGACCCGAAGGTTGATCAGGTTTGCCTCGGGGGCGATGCCGATGTAGCGACCTGCGCTCGCCGTCCCATCACCCGCGATGATCCCCGCCACAGCGGTGCCATGGCCATAGGCGTCGTCGGTACCGGTGACCGTGGCATTGAAATTGCGGTCCATGATCACCCGACCGCCGAGGTCCGGGTGTGCACTGATCCCACTGTCGATCACGGCGATGCCGACCCCCGAGCCGGTCAAAGGAGCGACCCCGTTGCCCCAGGCGGCGACGGCATCGACGACAGTCGGGTAGGCCGTGGCAAGCGCGGACGGATCGAACGCCGTGTCGGTCAGCTGGACCGGGGCGTCGTAGATGATCCGCTCGACATCCGACCGGGCACTGAAGCGCGCGATGAGCGAGGCGCTGAGCTCGGTGGCGATCCCATGCCCGATCGGCACTCGGACCGTGTTCTTGACACCGGTCCGCCGCAGGTCAGCTTCGAGGGCATTGAGCTCGCCGTGGGCGACCAGAATGACGGGCATCCGCCGGCCCTGCTGCATCGCCTTGAGGACCTCGCGGTCGAGGTGTGCTCGATTGGAGGCCGCCCAGGCGGGTACGGCGGGCATGCCGGCCAGCGCCAGACTGGTGGCGGCGATCATGAGAGCCAGCCCGCGGCGCAGCGGTGACAGCCGTAAACGGGGCCGTGATGGACGGATCATGATTCGGTGACGCCAACGTAACAGCGCTCCCTTACGGACCCAGTGACAATTCGTCCCGAATACGCCACCTGCTAGCCTCAAGCCCGGTGGCGGACTGGGCAGCGATCGAGCGCGAGGTGATCGATGGCTTCTTCCGCTTCTCCCCCACCCACGCTCGGGTTGCCGGCGACCACGGCTTCGACGGCGTGGTCGGCGACCCATCGGCCACAAGCATCCAGGCGCGGATCGAGCAGCTCGATCGACAACTTCTGAAGCTGGAGCCGCTGGCCGGGCTGACCCGGGACCAGGAGGTGGACCGGCAGGGCCTGTTGGTCCAGCTCAAGACCGCCCGCCTCGAACTGACCGAGCTGCGCTGGCCGTTTAACGAGCCGATGTTCTACATGGGTGCTGACAGCGAGCTGGACGTGAGCTCTTATCTCAAGCGGCCATACGCCCCGCTGGGCGAGCGGTTAGCGGCCTTGCGGCGCCACCTTGCCGGCTATGCCGGTTACCTGGAGGCCGCCCGCGACAATCTGGAGGCGTCGCTGCCCCGACCAAACCTGGAGATCGCGATCGAGGCCGCCGCCGGGCAGGCCGATTATCTCGACGGTGAGGTGCGGACGGCCGCCGCCGGCGACGCGGACACGATCCGGGCGATCGACCGGGCGGTACTTGAGACCCGAGAGGCCGTCGCCTTCCTCAAACAACGCCAGCGTGACGCACACGACCGTTTCGCGCTGGGCGAAGAGCGCTTCTTGCGCTTACTGCAAACCCGCGAGATGGTTCCCTTGAACGTGAGTGAGCTCGAGCGCCTGGTTCGGGCGGACGTCGAGCGGAACATGGCCGCGGCGGAACGCGCGGCTGAGGCCATCAGCCCGGGACGCGGCGTCGGCGCCGCGCTCCGCGACCTGGAAGAGCATCATCCAACGACCGAATCGATCATCGATGACGTACGAGCCACGCTGGAAGGATTGCGCAGCTTTATCCTGGAGCGCGACCTGGTCTCGATCCCTTCCGAGTCGCGCTGCCTGGTCCGTCCGACCCCCTCGTACGCCTCCTATATCAGTGCCGCCATGGATACTGCCGGGCCGCTCGAGACCGTTGCCACCGAAAGCTACTACTACGTGACCGTGCCCGCCGCTGACTGGAGCGAGACCAGCCGCGAGCAGTGGCTCCGTCACCTCAATTACGCGATGCTCGAAAACGTTTCCATCCATGAGGCGTACCCGGGTCACTTCGTGCAATCCCTCCACGAACGGCGAGTCGGATCGCGGACGCGTCAGCTGTTCTGGTCCTACGCCACTGTCGAAGGCTTTGCGCATTACGTCGAGGAGATGATGCTCGACGCCGGCTATTCGACAGATCCCAAACTTCAATTGGCCCAGCGCAGCGACGCCCTCTTGCGCGACTGCCGCTTCCTCGTTGCCATCGGCCTCCACTGCCGGGCGATGCCGATGCCCGAAGCGATTCACCTGTTCATGTCGATGGGCTTCCTGTCGGAGCTGCCGGCCAAACGCGAGGCGATGCGGGGAGCCTGGGATCCGCTGTATCTGAGCTATACGCTCGGCAAGCTGCTCATCCGCGAGCTGCGCGACGACCTGCAGAGCCGCCCGGATTACTCCCTGAAGCGCTTCCACGACGCCTTTCTTGGCTGCGGGTATCTTCCCGTCCCCCTGATCCGCCAGCTGATCAACTAGCCACCGCCGCCGCAACGCAAAGAGGGTCCGCCTGATGAACCCGATCGGCTCGATTTCGAACCTGAGCGGTGATCTCTTGATTGCCGTCATCGCGGGGCTGGTCTTCATCGAGGAGAGTGGGGTTCCGGTCCCGTTCGCGCCCGGCGACCTGTTGTTGATGATCGCCGGGATCGCCATCGCCAGCGGCACGGTGGAACCGGTCCCCATGGTCGCCGCCTTGCTGTTGGCGACGGTGATCGGCGCCATGGTCGGTCGGGAAATTTTCGCTACCGTGGGTCAGCCTGCCGTGATGAAGGTTGCCGATACGCTGCGCTTTCGGCGGGCGCTGGAACGCGCGATCCATCTGCTGCGCAGAGGCGGTGCGCCGGCCGTGTTCGCCGGTCGCCTGATCCCAGGCTTGCGGATTCACACAACCCAGGCGGCGGGCGTCAGCAACATGCCTCGCCTGACGTTTGCGGCGGGCCTGGTCCCCTCCGTCCTGGTCTATATCGCGTTCTTCGTCGGCCTGGGGGCGCTGGTCGGCCACCCAGCAGTCCGGTTGTTTCACCGGGCCGAGCACCGCTTCTTCGTGATCGCGGTCACGACGTTGGCCACGCTCGCGGTCGTGCTCTCAATCCGCTGGCTGGCGCGCCGCGGGGCGCTGACCGCGCTGGAGCCGATCGTGCTCGCCGTGCGGCGGAATCTGGCCGACTCGATCGAAGCCAGGCTCTTTGACCACCCGAATGACCCCACCTGGCAGGAGTATCCATTGATCCGCCGCCTCTGGGCCGCCATGGTTGACCTGACTCTCGTCTTCGGCATCACCGTGCTGATTCTGACCGCCGCCTCCGGGCTCGAGACAACGGAAGTTGTGCTCGACCCGGAAGGTCTCCTGCTCCTCGCCAGCGTGACGCTGCTCTATCGCGTGCCCAACGAGGCGCGAACCGGCCAGACCCTGGGCAAGCTCCTGATGGGCATCTCCGTCTACGGGCCCGCGGGCGGGGTCCCCGGCTGGTGGCGCGCCGCACTGCGAAATGCCATTGGTGTGCTCGTCTTCCTCTGGCCCATCGACGCGGTCCTCCTGCTCCGCCGTGGCCACCGGCAGCGGCTCGGCGATCTGGCCGTCAGGGCAACGGTCCGGCGGGTCTCGAACTGACCGCCGTTCTGCTGGCGCTCGCGGCCAGCCTGAGCTGGGGCGTCGGCGATTTCATCGGCGGCTTCAAGACGCGCCGCCTGGGTACGGTCGCGGTGCTCGTCGTCTCGCAGCCACCCACGCTGGTCCTCATCGTTGCCGTGGTGATCGTGCGCGGCGTACCGTTCCGCCCCGGTCCCTGGATTGCGGCTGGGGTGGTCGCCGGCCTGATCGGTCTGATCGGATTGGCGGCGATCTACCGCGCCATGGCAATCGGCGTGGTCGGCGTGGTCTCAACGATTGCCGCCACCGGACCGGTGGTTCCGGTCCTTTTCGGACTGGCGCTTGGTGAGCGACCGAGTCCGCTTCAGCTCGCCGGCATGGCGCTGGCCCTGGCTGGGGTTGGGCTGCTGGCGTTCGACCACCGCCCCGCGCAGCCCGGGCGCCGGCTCGTTCCGGGGGCCGGTCTGGCCCTGATCGCAGCGCTTGCCTTCGGGTTATTCCTCGTGGCTATTCGCTTTGCCAGCCGGCCCGACGCCGTCTGGGGAGTGCTGGCGACGCGGGCCGGGAGCGTTTCCGCGCTGCTGCTGCTCGGAATCGCATTCCGGTCGCGCATCAAGTTTCGGCCGCCCGACCTGCCGGCGCTGTTTGCCGTCGGCGTGCTGGACGTCGGGGCCGACGTGTTCTTCGCGTTTGCCACCACCATCGGCCTGCTCAGCGTCGTCTCGATCCTCTCGTCGCTCTATCCGGTCGCCACCGTGGTGTTGGCGCGGATCGTCTTGGACGAGAGGATGGCGCGCCTGCAGCAGGCCGGTATTCTGCTGGCCTTCGCCGGCGTGGTGCTGATCAGCGTTTGAAACCGGCTAGCACTTCGAGAACGAGATCGACCTCGCTCGCGGTGTTGTAGTGAGCCGGGCCGATCCGCAGCGTGCCGCCGCGATCGTTAAGACCCAGCCTGGCGATCAGCTCGGGCGCGTAGTGGTCACCGTGCCAGGTGAAGATCTGATGGCCGGCCAGCCAGCGCGCGAGCGCCTCGGGCCGGTAGGGCGGCCAGGTCAGGGACACGGTCGGAGCGCGGTGATGGAGCTGATCGGGCGCCGTGATGCCGTAAATCTGGATCCCACGAATCTCTTTTAGACCGCCGATCAGGCGTGCCGCCAGCGCCTGCTCGTGCGCCTGGATTCGCTGCATGGCCGCCTCGAACGCCTCCCGCCGCACGACTTTCGATCCGCCCAGATCGGCGAGGTATTCGAATGCGCCGAGCAGGCCGGCGAGGCACTCGTGGTTCTGGGTGCCGGTCTCCCAGCGGCCGGCCCCATCGTCGCTGGCCGGCCGAACCTTGTAGGGTCGCAGCCGCTCGAGCAGTTCGCGACGTCCATAGAGGATGCCGAGGTGCGGACCGTAGAACTTGTAACCGGAGCAGGTAAGGAAGTCGCAGCCGATCGCCTGCACGTCGATCGGTCCGTGAGGAGCGTAGTGAACGGCATCAACCCACAGCCACGCCCCCACGCCGTGCGCGGCGCTCGCCACCGCCTGGAGGTCCGGGATCGTCCCGACCACGTTGGACGCGTGGGTCACGGCCACCAGGCGCGTCCGCTCGGTCAGCTGCCGCCGGAGGTCGTCGAGATCGAGCGTGCACTCCGGCGTCCTGATGTCGGCAAACCGGATGACGACCCCCTGCTCCTGGAGCGCCAGCCAGGGCGACACATTGCCGTCGTGTTCAAGGCGGGTGACCACGATCTCGTCGCCCGCCCGCAGTTCCCGCGCGATGGCGCGGCTGGTGGCAAACGTCAGCGTGGTCATGTTCGGCCCAAAGACGATCTCCTGCGGCGACGCGGCGTTGACGAACGCCGCGGCAGCGGCACGCACGTCGAGCAGCAGCGCGTCCGAGCGCTCGCTCGTGGCAAACACGCCGCCCTGGTTGGCGTTCATCGTCTGCCAGTAGGAGGTGGTCCGATCGATGACCCGTTGGGGCACCTGCGTGCCGGCTGGGTTGTCCAGGTAGACGACCGGCCGGCCGTCGATCCGCAGCGACAACGCGGGAAATTGCCGCCGGACCGACTGCAGGTCGAGGTCGATCGTCGCCGGGATCACGTGCGCCGTTTCGCCCAGGCGTTGATGGCCGCGCCCACCGTGAGCAGGGCCACGATGCCCACCAGCTGGCCCATCAAGATCACCCGATTCAGATCGAGGGAGGGCTGCCAGCTGACCTCACCGCCCTTGATCACAAAGGCGCCGACCGGGCGGGCCGAGACGCCGAAACCCACACCGCCCGCCTGCGGCTCCTGCTGATCGCCGCCGCCACCGGCTCCGCCGGCGATCCTGGCTGCGGGGATGATCGTGACCCCGTTCTTCTCGTAGGGAGTCCCGAAAACCTCACTCGCCCGCATCGCCGCTTTCGTTTGATTGACGACATCCATCACGCGCATGGTCAGCCCTCCTGAGAACCGCGGTTGCCTGCCCCGAGAGTCTAGTTGGCGGTTGTTTCCCAGCGTCCGAAGACGAGGCGGGCCAGGCTCACGATCGCGATGAAGGCGACGACGCCGGCGGCCGGAGCCAACACGAGTGGACGTGCGAAGTCCGATCCGGCCAGGAGAGCGTGAAGCGCAAAGACCCCGAACATCAGATACGAGAGCCGGTGGAGCCACCGCCACGCCGTGGGATCGAGATGGCGCCGCAGGTAACTGGTGACGGTGACAATCAGCAGCAGGTCAAAGCCGATCGTGCCCAGCCCGACCGGGAGGACGGCGTACGCCACCCGAAACGGGATGACCAGGTCGATTGGGCTGACTCGCGCCACGCCATCGACGGTCATCGTCAGCACGTGGAGCAACACAAACGGCACCCAGCAGATCGTGAGAAAACGGTGGAGGCTGGAAAGGTCGCGGTTGCGCATGGCGCCCTCGAACATCGCACTTCGTAGCGCCTGCCCCGTGACCAGCGCAGCCGCCAGCGTAAAGAAGGCCGTCAGCGCGGCCACCCGCGACGACAGCCAGAGCAGCTGATCGAGAGTCACGCTGCGGCGGGAAGCATGCCGGCTGTGGCGGTGACGGCGGGCACCAGGGCGTAGTGCACGCCGCGCGCTTCCAGGAAAGCGATCCCTGCGGCGGCACCCAGGAGCATCGCGCTCTTGGCGTACACCTCGCCACGCAGCGCGCTGTCGGTCACAACCGAGACCTCGGCAAGGTCGGTCCTGGCGGGCATCCCCGTTCGGGGATCGATGAGATGATGCATCGAGTGGCCCCAGCGCCGCCGGGTCACGCCGCTGGTGCAGACGGCGCCATCCGTGAGCGCAACGGCTGAGCGGTCGCACAGCGCGATGTGCCAGCCATCGCCTTCGGGTCCGGCGCCGCGGACGCGCAGGTCGCCGCCCAGGTTGCAGACAGCATCCTCACCGAGCTCATCAATAAGGATGTCGGCCAGGGCGCCCTTGACGATGCCGCCAAGGTCAAGCGCCGCCGCCGGAGCCAGGGCCGCCGAGCGAGTCGCCTGATCGAGGATCAATACCTCCGGCAGCCCTGGGATGGTCAGTGGGTTGACGTGCGCCGGCTCCACCAGTCCCTGGCGAAATGGCCGGTCATAACCGGCTGCGACGAGCGCCGGCAGCACCGCCGCATTGACCAGGCCTTGACTCTCTTCAAACGCCCAGAGCGCCGCTTCGAGCATCGCAAACAGCTCGGGGCTCACCGGAACATACCGGCCGCCGCCGGCGTTCAGTCCCGCCAGCTCGCTATCGGGAAGGAAGCGGGTGAAGCGCGCCTCGGCGTCGCGCACCCATCGCTCGCAGCGCTCGAGCGCCGCCTGTCCGCTGCCGAGGCTGAGCAGCTCGCAGGTCGAGCCGAGCGCATCGAAGTGCCGCGTCTGGAGCTCAGGAGACATGGCTCTCACTCTGCACGGTGGTATTGCTCGGCAACACCCTGACCGCCGGGTGGAGTGGGGCCTGGTCAGGTTTCGGCGACGTGGCGACGACGCCACCTGAGAGCAGGGCCAGCAACAGCGTGCCCAGCACCGACGCCCACCTCAGCGTCGCGTTCGAGGACATGTTTCCTCTCCCTGACGGTACAACGCCACCGTTCATCGTTTCTGGCGAGCTCCAACCTTACGGTAGAGGCGGATCGTTAGACACGCCCGACGGATCGCTGAGACCTGGTTGAGAGCCCTAGGCGACGGTGATGGTGATCGTGTGGTAGCCGTCTGCGCCGTTCGGCAGCGTCGGCGCAGATCTCGACGGCTGTAGGGTTCCCTCGCCGTCCCGGGCCCGGACCCGGATACGGTACTGGCCGGTCGACAGGGTCGGCCTCAACTCCCAGAATCGCCAGGCATAAGCGGAAAACTCGGGTTGCAGCTCGGCTGCTTGCCAGGCGCTCCCCCCATCCCAACTGACATCCACGCCGCTGATCCGGCGCGCGCCGGCGAACGCGATGCCGCGGATGGGAACCGCCCCCGCCGCCAATGCGGCGCCGTCGAAGGGTCGATCGATGCGCGACATGGTCTTGACGATCGCCCGCTCGTCCCAGCCATTGTTTTCCCAGTATCCGGGCTGGTCGTCCGCCGAGAAGCGGATGCGCGTGACCCATTTCGGTTGCTTCATTCCGTAATGGCCGGGAAAGATGAAGCGCGCCGGGAAGCCGTGCTGCGCGCTGAGCGGGGCTCCATTGAGGTGAGTGACGAGCCGATGATCCGGCGTCAGTTCACGCAACGGAAAACTTTCCGTGTAGCCGTCGGCGCTCTCCGTCAACATCCAGACCGCGTCGGATGGGACGGTCGTCAGCGCCAGGATGTCGCTGACCCGCGGCCCCTTCCAGATACCGTTGCTGATCAACGTTCCCCCGACCTCGTTGCTGATGCATTCCAGGGTCAGCTCCAGCTGATCCGACGGCAGCTTGAGCAATTCCTCGTAGGTCAGGGATCGGGTTGGCAGGTTGAGACGCCAGCTGGACGGCTCGACGACCGGGTCGCCGCCGAGATTTTTCGAGACGACGTAGAAATCGCTGACGCTGGTCACCTCGCTATCCGCGAGGGTTCCCTCCCTCGTGGCGAGCGCGGTGACAAACCGACGAACGTTCGCATAGCCAACCCCGACGAGCGCGATACCCACCGCCCCGTAGAAGAGGTTGCGCAGCAAGACCCGCCGGTCTTCGCTGGCGCCGATGGGCGACATGAGCTGCGTCAGCACGGCGTCCACCAGCGGGACGATGCCGGCTAACAGCACGACCTCGACGATGATGCCCAGCGCGGAGTCGCCGGGCGAGATCGCGATGACGGCAACCACCGTGGCGACCAGGGCCACCAGGGCGGTCATCACCGCGATCGTCCAGCGGGGCCACAGGCGTCCGACCAGGGCGGCGGCGGCGCCGTAGGCCGCGATGATCACGATGGTTGCGCCCATCAGCAGGAGCGGCCTGGCCAGCGTCCCAAGCGTTTTGAGCAAGTCCGCGAACGCAGGCAGCGGGAGGACCTTGAGCAACACGTAGCCGGCCTGCTCCGGGGCGAGCGGCACGTTGACGACGGCGTGGGCCAGGTAGTCCACGCCCAGCGCGATCGTGCCAGCGCTGAGCCCGGTGATCAACCGGCGCCGGTGGCTCAATCGACTACGACTTGGCCGGCCCGCGGAGTCCGTTGAATGTCAGACCGAGTCCCAGGCCGGCGACCAGGATGCCAATCACCAACCACATGCTCTGGCCGGTCATGAAGCTGCCGGGCAGCACGCCCGAGCCCTGCAAGATCCAGACCGCGCCGACCAGGATGGCGATCACACCGGCGACAAGACTCCCGATTCGCACCGTCCTACACTACGCGAGCGGGTTTTAAGATTCCAGTTCGAACGAGTGTTGGCGACCCCCACCCCGACCCTCCCCCGCAAGCGGGGGAGGGAGATTTCCCGCGACCCTCCCCGCAAAGGGAGGAGGGAAATTTGAAATTGCGTCTATGCTTCGGCGGCGACCGCCTCCGGCGCCACGACCTCTTTGCCGACGCGACCGCCGGCTTCGACCTTCGCCAGGGCGAGCTGCCCGATGTTGAGGCCCTGGATGGTCGCCAGGTCGCCGAGTGCCCGCAGGAAATACTGGCGGCGGCGCCGTTCCACCACCCGGCCGAGCTCGTGCTCGAAAGCCTGGACGCCTTCCACGAACGTGATCCGGAATGGATCCGTGATCCGGGCGCGTTGCGGACCGAGCTCTTCCTGGACCAGCTTCTTGGCATCGCCCGAGAGCCCCTCGTTGCTGACGATCACACCTTCGGCGGCTTTGATCCGGGAGACCTTGGCATTGAAGGCGTAGGCATCGGCCAGGTTGAACTCGTGATCTTTCAGCACGACTAACACCAGGTCCCCGCTGAGGTCGAGGACGATGTCCGTGCCCTGGGGGCTGGCGTCGATGATGACCTGCTCGCGGCTGATGCCGAGCTTGGGGAGGATCGCTGTCGCCAGCGTCGTCATCCAGCGGCCCTTGTCGTTGAGTGCGGTGGCGCGGTCGGTCGGCACGATGACCTGGTCCACCCGCTCTTCATTCAGCGGCCGGCCGCAGGCGCACTTCATCCAATCGGGCGCCATCTTCTGCAGCTTGTTCGGATCGTCGGTGCGGAGCACGGCGTTTCCGGTGCGCGAGCACACGATCACATACTCCGACTGGATAAGGCCAAGGGTGCGCAACTCACCGAGCCGGCCGGCGACCGCGGTCCCCTGCGCCTCGCCCAGGACTTTCGGGAGGTCCGAAACGGTCAGGGAGCCGACCCGCTCGAGATCGCGGATCAGGGCCCGGATCTCCGGCGTGGTAAACGCGGCCATCGCCTGGTTTTCTTCTGCCGTCGCTTCGTAGGCCGCCTGGCGTGACTTGCGGATCGCGTCGAAGTTGTGGCTGCCGACGGGGGCCAGCACCGGCCAGGATGACGGTGTCCCCACTTCCTGCCCAAGGGCCTCCTGGG
>Ga0209059_1001492_pt1 | contig 10722 bp, 9 predicted proteins | sample GraSoiAngelo_151_FD_186165 | JGI IMG/M metagenome (GOLD analysis project Ga0209059, IMG submission 186165) | Grasslands soil microbial communities from the Angelo Coastal Reserve, California, USA - 14_1009_12_20cm (SPAdes) (version 2) | ecosystem: Environmental > Terrestrial > Soil > Grasslands ...
CCCGACCCTGGCTCTGACCCAGGAGCAGCAGAACCTGAACCTGTGGATCACCTTGATCGCGCTGCCCATGTTCGTGGTGGTCGGCGGCGTGCTGGTCTGGTGGCGGCGCCGCTTCAGCTGAACGCCCTGGCTTGATCAATTGGAGAGCCGCCCTGGTGCTGGTGGCGGTGCTGGTCGGGCTGGCCGTCTATGCCTTCCAGTCGCGGCCCCAGCCTTCGACCACCAAGCCCTCCCCGGCGCTGTTTCCGTGTGCCGCCACCGATGCCGTCGAGCTCCGGCTCACCGGCGTGGACGGCAAGGTGACCGACCTCCACCTCTCCTCTTCGGGCACGGATTGGCAGCTGACCGCGCCTTCCGCAGCGCCGGCGGACCAGGCGGCCGTGAGCGACCTCCTGCTCACGGCCGGCCAGCTTCGCTCCAGCGCCACCCTGGCAGCGGTTCCGTCGGGCCAGGACCTGGGACTGAGCCCGCCCCGGCTGACCGTCGACTGCTTCTTGCGGAAAGGCGCTTCGTATACCCTTACGATCGGCGGCCAGAACTTCGACGGCAGCGGCAGCTACGCCCGCGTAAGCGGCGATTCGAGGGTTCATCTGATCCCATCAGCCGCGGTCCAGAAGTTCCAGAAGGTCTTGGTCGAGCCGCCGATTCGACCGTACCCATCTCCAGCGGGCAGCCCGAGCCCGAGTCCGTCCGCGTGACCCGAAACTAGCGAAGAGGAAGAAGTATGGATTCGACAGTACTGCTGGCCGTAGGCGCCGGCGCGCTGGCCGTCGTCTGGGCGATCGCGCTCACCGTGCTGGTGCTCCGTAAGCCGCCCGGCAACGCTCGGATGATCGAGATCGCCGGCGCGATCCAGGAAGGCGCCAGCGCCTACCTGAACCGGCAGTACATCGTCATCGCCGGCATCGGCGTGGTGATCGCGATCGTGATCGGGATCTTCCTCGGCTGGCAGACGGCCGTCCTCTACGTCGTCGGGGCTGCCCTCAGCGCCGGGGCCGGATACGTGGGGATGAACGTGTCCGTCCGGGCCAACCTTCGGACCGCCGAGGCTGCGCGGGGAGGGCTCAACGCGGCGCTCTCCGTCGCCTTCCGAGGCGGCGCGGTCACGGGCATGATGGTGGTGGGCCTGGGCCTCCTCGGCGTCTCGCTGGGCTACCTGGTCTTCCACAACCCGACCTACCTGGTCGGCCTCGCCTTCGGCGCCAGCCTGGTCTCGGTCTTCGCGCGGCTGGGCGGTGGCATCTACACCAAGGCCGCCGACGTCGGGGCCGATCTCGTGGGCAAGGTCGAGGCCGGCATCCCGGAGGACGACCCCCGCAACCCGGCCGTGATCGCCGACAACGTGGGCGACAACGTCGGCGACTGCGCCGGAATGGCGGCCGACCTGTTCGAGACCTACGCGGTGACGATGATCGCCGCCATCCTGCTCGCGTCCCTGCTCTTCGCCTCGCAGCCGGGCTGGATCGTCTACCCGCTGCTGCTCGGTGCCGCCTCGATCATCGGCTCCGTCATCGGGACCCTGCTGGTGCGCATCTACTGGCCGACCTGGATCATGGGCTCGCTCTACGTCGCTCTGGTGGTGGCGGGCCTGATCTCGATCGCGATCTTCTACTTCATCACCAGCAGCTTCGTCGGCGGCGGTCTGCTCACCAACGCCGTCAAGGGTGGCGTCAACGACCCGGCCAACCTCTTCTGGTGCGCCGTCATCGGCGTGGTGATCACGGTCCTGATCGTCGCCATCACCGAGTACTTCACCGAGACCCGCTACCGGCCCGTGCACCTGATCGCGCGGGCGTCGGTGACCGGCCACGCGACCAACATCATCGCCGGCCAGGCGATCGGCATGATGGCCACCGCCCTGCCCGTCATCACGATCGGCGCGGGCATCATCGTCGCCTACAACCTGGGCGGTCTCTACGGGATCGCCATCGCCGCGGTCGGCATGCTGTCGATGACCGGCATCGTGGTCGCCATCGACTCCTACGGCCCGATCACCGACAACGCGGGCGGGATCGCCGAGATGGCAAACCTGCCCCAGGAGGTCCGCGGCATCACGGATCCGCTGGACGCGGTGGGCAACACGACCAAAGCGGTGACCAAGGGCTACGCGATCGGGTCCGCCGGCCTCGCTGCGCTGGTGCTGTTCGCCTCCTACACGCAGGAGCTGACCAAGGCCTCCGGGCACAGCTACCGTTTTGACCTCTCCGACCCCTCGGTGATCGTCGGGCTGTTCCTGGGCGGCATCCTGCCCTTCCTGTTCGGCTCCCTCGCCATGCTCGCGGTCGGGCGGGCAGGTGGGCTGGTGGTGGAGGAGGTCCGCCGCCAGTTCCGCGAGAACCCCGGGATCATGGCCGGCACGGCCCGCCCCGAGTACGGCCGGGCCGTCTCCATCGTCACCGCCGCCGCGCAGCGGGAGATGATCGTTCCCGGCATCATCCCGGTGGCGGCGCCGCTGCTGGTCGGCTACATCCTGGGCCCGGTCGCCCTCGGGGGGATGTTGGTCGGCGCCATCGTGACGGGCCTTTTCCTGGCGCTCCAGATGACCTCCGGCGGGGCGGCGTGGGACAACGCCAAGAAGTTCATCGAGGAAGGGAACCTGGGCGGGAAGGGCTCAGAGGCTCACAAGGCGGCGGTCACCGGCGACACCGTGGGCGACCCCAACAAGGACACCGCCGGCCCGGCCATCAACCCGATGATCAAGGTGGTCAACATCATCGCGATCCTGGTGGCTGCCTCGGTGGCGGCACACTCGCTGCTGCACTAGACGAGCGCGGAAGAACCTGAAGGTTGGGCGGTCTTTCGGTCGACTTAGACTTGTCAGCCAAGGGGGAATGGGTTCCATGGATGACTACCAGAAGGAGATCTCGGACCTCCAGGCCGAGATCGAGCGGCTGGTCGATGCGGAGGGCGATCCGCAGGAGATCGCCGAGCTGGAGATGCAGGTCAGGGTCCTGAACGCTCTCTACCAACAAGCGCAGGCGCTGCTCGACCAGGGCCATGAGGACCCCGCTCTGCGCCGGCTCCTCCGGATGCGCGGTTACGGCGACTGGACCCTCGACAACGTCTACGCCTTCGTCTTCGAGTCCGCGGTCGACCTGCCCGCAGAGGAGCCGAAGTCCTTCCTCAATGACATCACCGGCACCGACTTCGCCGAGCTGCTGGAAGCGGCCTCCCGGTAGCCGTGGCCGACCTCTACAACGCCAGCCTCCTGCTCGACCGCAACCTGGAGGCGGGGAGGGGTGACAAGGTCGCGGTCCGCTGGGCGCGCGGCGAGGTCACCTTCGCCGAGCTCCACGGCCTGGCCTGCGCCGCCGGATTGCGGCTGCAGGAGTCGGGGGTCCGGCGCGAAGAGCGGGTGCTGCTGCCGATGGACGATTCCCCAGCGCTGATGGCCGCCTTTTGGGGCGCGCTCCGGATCGGCGCCATCCCGGTCCCGGTCAACCCGCTCCTGCAGCGCAGCGAGGACTACGACCACTACTTCGCCGACTCCCTGGCCCGGGTCGTGGTGGTCGACGGCCTGACGGCGGAGAAAGTCGGTGGGGCGGTCGGCCGGGCGGCCGAGCCGGTCCAGGTCCTGACCGACCTCGAGCTCCTGGAGCTGCCCCCCGCGGACACGGCCCCGGCCGCCACCCGCCGCGACGACATGGCCTTCTGGCTCTACAGCTCGGGCTCGACCGGCCTGCCCAAGGGCGTGGTCCACCTCCAGCACGACATCGAGTACACCTGCGAGACCTACGCCCGCCAGGTGCTCGGCATCGGCGAGACCGACGTCACCCTCAGCACCACCAAGATGTTCCACGCCTACGGCTTGGGCAACAGCCTGACCTTCCCCTGCTGGTCAGGAGCGACCGCGGTGCTGCTCTCGGGCCGGGCCACCCCGGCCGCCGTGCTGGACGCGATCGAACGGCAGCGCCCGACGCTCTTCTTCAGCGCGCCAACCCTTTACAACGCGATCCTCAACTTCGAGGGAGCAGCCGGCCGCGACCTGGGCTCGATCCGGCGCTGCACCTCGGCCGCCGAGGCTCTCCCGGTCGAGGTCTGGCGGCGCTGGAAGGAGACCTTCGGGCAGGAGGTCCAGGACGGCATCGGCTCGACCGAGCTGCTCCATATCTACTGCTCCAACCGGCCGGGCGAGCTCCGGCCCGGCTCGAGCGGGAAGCCCGTTCCCGGTTACGAGCTGAAGATCCTCGACCCCGACGGCGCGCCCGCCGCGACAGGCGAGGCCGGTGACATGTACGTCAAGGGCGACAGCGCCCTCGCCCTCTACTGGGGCCAGCACGAGAAGACCAAGCGCAGCCTTCTCGGCGAGTGGTTTTTCAGCGGCGACCGCTACCGCCGCGACGAGGACGGCTTCTTCTGGTACGAAGGCCGCTCCGACGACATGATGAAGGTCAGCGGCCTCTGGGTCTCTCCGATCGAGATCGAAGGAGTGCTGCTCGAGCACCCGGCGGTGGGCGAAAGCGCGGTCGTCGGGATCGAGGTCGAGGGATTCACCAAGATCAAGGCCTACGTGATCCCCAAGGGCACGGGCTCCGCCGCCCTGGCGGAGCAGCTCCAGGAGCACTGCAAGTCACGCCTGCAGCGCTACCAGTACCCGCACCTGATCGAGTTCGTCTCCGAGCTGCCGAAGACGGTCACGGGGAAGATCCAGCGCTACAAGCTTCGTCAGCAGCCGGCCGCCGACGAGGCACCCGCGCGGACGTAGCTGTTCCGGGCCAGCCAGAAGAAGGTCGCCGAGTCCTCGACCAGCGCCCGGTACATCGGGCTCAGCTGGCTCTCGTGGCATTCGACCGCGCGCCTGACTGTCTTCAGCTCGTCTGGGGTCGGCTCGTAGACCAGGTCGGGGCCGTCCACTGGAAAGAAGCGCATCGTGGTCTCCGGGTCGAACCGCCTCACCCAGGCTTCGAGCGCGTTCGCCTCGGGCCGGTCGAGCGCCAGGTGGTAGTGCTCCCGCCCGCTGCCCGCGAGGGCGGCGTCGGTGCAGGCGCCGACGGCGATGTGGTCGGGGTGGCCGTAGCCGCCGTCCGGGCCCCAGCCAAGGACCAGCTCCGGGTCGAGGCGAGCGACCGCTTCGCGGATCCGTCGGGTGATCTCGTGCTGGTCACAGGCGGGAACGCGACCGTCCGGATAGTCCCAGAGCTCGACGCTCGCCAGCCCCAGGACGGCCGCCGCCCGGTCCAGCTCGCCGGCCCGGATGCCGGGCAGCTCTTCCGGGCGCCGGCCGGGAGGGAGCCCGTTCCAGCCGGCGCCGCCGCGCGTGACGCAGAGCAGGTGCACCTCCGAACCGGCGGCAACGCTGCGAACGACGGCCGTACCGTTCCCCATCGACTCGTCGTCCGGGTGGGCGGTGACCAGCAGCAGGCGGTGGGGTGTGCTCAGGCTCGCGCGGCGACCTCGCTGAGCGCGCGCCGAAAGCCTTCGAGGCCTGGCTCGATCATCTCGTCGTTGGCGGTCAATGAGATCCGGAACCAGCCTGGGAGCTCGACCACGGAGCCGGGCAGGACCAGCGTGCCGTGGCGGCGGAGCACCCGGGAGAACTCCTGGTCGTCCTCCAGCGGTGACCTCACCATCGCGTAGAAGGTCCCCTCCGGGAGGTCGGTCTGGTAGCCCATCTCCAGGAGGGCGGGGATGACCCGGTCGCGGCGCCGCTGGAGGGCGCCGACATCGATGGAGAGCTGCTCGATCCGCGGCAGGGCGTGCTGCAGGTCTGCATTCGCGAACGCCCAGCCGGTGGTGACCTGGCCCAGGAAGAGGAGCCCGCGGAGCTGCTTGGCGCCCGGCATGCCGGGCGCCATCGCGATGTAGCCCATCCGCATCCCCGGGCTGAGCAGCGTCTTGCCGTAGGAGTAGAGGACGAAGGTGGGCGGGTAGAGGGCGGCGGGGGTCGTGAAGCGCAGGTCGTCGTAGACGATCCGGTGATAGGGCTCGTCAGAGAGCAGGTAGACCGGCCGGCCGTGCCGGTCGGACGCCTCGGTCAGCACCCGCGCCAACTCCTCCAACTGCTGCGTCGGGTAGACGCGGCCGGTCGGGTTGTGCGGCGTGTTGATCAGCACCGCCGCCGTTCGCGGCGTGATCGCCGCCGCGATCGCCTCAGCGTCCAGGTCGAAGGCCGGCGGCTGCAGCCGCACCCGGACCGGCTCGGCGCCGACGGCCACGATCAGCGGCTCGTAGAAGAACCAGGGCGGCGAGATGAAGATCACCTCGTCGCCGGGCCCTGCCACGGCCCGCAGGGTCGCCGCGATCGCCCCGAAGCCGCCGTTGGTCACGAAGACGTCCTCCGGCGCGAAGGGGACTCCGAGCCGAGGGCCGATCGACTCCGCGATCGTCCGCCGGGACGACTCCTCGTTCATCTTGTAGGCGAACCAGTTCTTGTCCCGCGGCTCCAGCGCTTGTTGGAGGGCCCCGACCAGCTCCGGCAGGGGCAGCTCCTGGGGGTTGCCGAGCGCGAAGTTGTTGATCTCCGGGTCGTCGAGAAGGGCCTCGAACTCCGGGTCGGTCAGAAAGGCGAGCGTGGACTCCAGCGCGGCCGCGATCCGGGGCAGGACGCTGGGCATGTCGGCAGGACTATAGCCTTTAAGCGCTTTGTCCAAAAAGGTGGCGGTCGTGCCCGGCGACGGCGCCGGGAAGGAGGTGGTTCCAGAGGCCGTCAAGGTCCTGCGGGCTGTCGGCGCCGGCCTCGAATTCGAGGAGTACGACATCAGCGCCGACCGCTACCTGGCGACCGGCGTCTCGCTCGACGAGGACACCTTCGCGGACCTGCGCGGCGCCGACGCGATCCTCTTTGGCGCCGTCGGCGACCCGCGTGTCGACGAGCACTACGCGGCCGGCATCCTGCTCCGGATCCGATTCGAGATGGACCTCTGGGCCAACCTCCGCCCGGCCCGCCTGTACGACGCGCGCCTGTCGCCGCTGCGCGACGAGAAGGCGCGGGAGGTCGATCTCCTGGTCGTGCGTGAGAACACCGAAGGGGTCTACATCGGCGCCGGCGGCCGCTTCAAGAAGGACACGCCCGACGAGGTCGCCATCCAGGAGGACGTGAACACCTACAAGGGCGTCAACCGCATCCTCGAGGACGCCTTCAGGCGGGCCCGGCGAGAGGTCTGCATGGTCGACAAGTCGAACGCGATGGGCTTCGCCGGCGGCCTCTGGCAGTCGCGCTGGAAGGCCGTGGCGCCGGCGCATCCAGAGGTCCGGGCGCGTCACCTCTATTCGGACGCCTGCGCCATGGAGCTGGTCCGCGACCCCTCCCAGTTCGACGTGATCGTTACCGGCAACCTGTTTGGCGACCTGCTGAGCGACCTCAGCGCGCAGCTGATCGGCGGCATGGGCATCGCGCCCTCGGCCAACCTCAACCCGGACACCGGCCAGGGCCTCTTCGAGCCCGTCCACGGCTCGGCGCCGAAGCTGGCCGGGCGCGGCATCGTGAACCCGGTTGGAGCGATACTGAGCGCGGGGATGATGCTCTCCCAGCTCGGCCTCGAGGACGAGGCCAAGGCGGTCGAGGACGCGGTCGTGGCCACGATCCGGGACCGCCGGTGCACCGCCGACATCGGCGGGGAGCTCAGCACCAGCGCCGCCGGGGATGCGGTGGTCCGGAATCTCAAAGGGGTCTAGCGAATGGGAATGAACATGACCGAGAAGATCCTGGCCCGCGGCGCGGGCCGGGAGTCGGTCAAACCGGGCGACCTGCTGCTGGCCAAGGTCGACTTCGCGATGGGCCACGACCTCACCATCCCGCCGGCCTCCAAGATCATGCGCGAGCAGATGGGCGCCACCAAGGTTTGGGACCCGGAGCGCCTGGCGGTCGTCCAGGACCACTTCCAGCCCGCCAAGGACACGGCTTCGGCGGCGCTCGGCAAGACGACCCGGGACTGGGCGCGCGAGATGGGCATCAAGTGGTACTTCGAAGTCGGCGACGGCGGCATCTGCCACACCGTGCTGCCCGAGCGGGGGCTGGTGCTACCCGGCGAGCTGATCGTCGGCGCCGACTCGCACAGCTGCACCTACGGCGCGCTGAACAACTTCGCGACCGGCGTCGGCTCGACCGACCTCGCCTGTGTCCTCTCCCTCGGCGAGCTTTGGTTCCGGGTCCCCGAGACGCTCAAGTTCGTCTACCACAACCGGCTCCGAGAGTGGGTCGAAGCCAAGGACCTGATCCTGCGCGTCATCGGCGAGCTGACCGTCGACGGCGCCCGCAGCAAGGCGATGGAGCACACCGGCGAAGCGCTCAAGCACATCGATATGGAAGGCCGCCTGACGATGACCAACATGGCCATCGAGGCGGGCGCGAAGAACGGGATCATGGAGTACGACGAGGTCACCGAGGCGTTTCTCAAGGACATCGCCAAACGTCCCTATACGCCGGTCTCCTCCGACCCCGACGCGCAGTACGAGAAGGTATTCGAGTTCGACGCCGAGAAGGTGGAGCTCTCCGTCGCCAAGCCGATGTCGCCGGACGCCTACGCGCCGCTCTCGGAGGTGGCCGGCGTCAAGCTCGACCAGGTCTTCATCGGCTCTTGCACCAACAGCCGGATCGGCGATCTGCGGCGCGCCGCGGCGGTGCTGAAGGGCCGGCGCGTGCATCCCCAGACCCGGCTCCTGATCACGCCCAGCTCCACCGAGACGGCGCGGATGGCGGAGCGGGAGGGGCTGCTGCGAATCTTCTATGACGCCGGCGCGTCCTGGACCGTCTCCACCTGCGGCGCCTGCCTGGGCGGCCACATGGGCGTGCTCGGCGAGGGCGAGACCTGCCTCAGCACCACCAACCGCAACTTCCCCGGCCGGATGGGCCACCCGAAAGCCCTGGTCTACCTGTCCAACCCGGTGGTCGCCGCCGCCAGCGCCATCGCGGGCGAGATCATCCACCCGGCGGAGATCATGAAGCGAGAACCAATCGCCGTATGACGGCCCCCCTGGTCTTGCGCGGCAACTCCTGGAAGTTCGGGGACAACGTCGACACCGACCAGATCATCCCGGCCCGCTATGCCATCTACTCGCTGGACGAGAAGAAGCTGGGCGAGCACGCGATGGAGGACGTTCCCGACAACGAGGGCTGGTCCAAGAAGGTGACCGCGGGCGACATCCTGGTCGCCGGCTCCAACTTCGGCTGCGGGTCCTCGCGGGAGATCGCGCCGGTGGCCATCCGCTCGGCCGGCATCAGCGCGGTGATCGCCGACTCCTTCGCGCGCATCTTCTTCCGGAACTCGATCAACATCGGCTTCCCGATCCTCCAGTCGCCGCAGGCGGCCGAGGCGATCCGGGAAGGCGACCAGCTGGAGGTCGACCTCGAGGAGGGCGTGATCAAGAACCTCACCCAGGGCGACGAGTACCAGGCGGAGGCCTTCCCGGAGTTCATGACCGAGCTCATCCACATGGGCGGGCTGGCGCCCTGGGTGCGCAAGCGCCTCGAGGAGAAGCGAGCCGCCGGGCTGCTGCGTTGAGCGACGGGCCGGTCGAGCTCCAGGAACCACTCGAGGAGCTGGCGCGCGACCCGAAGAGGTTCGGGCACGACCTGGTCTTTCCGCCGGCCGGCAGGATCCGCGTCTACGACGACACGCTGCGCGACGGTGAGCAGATGCCCGGCGTCGCCTTCAGCCCCGACACCAAGTACGAGCTGGCGCGCGCGCTGAGCGACATCGGCGTCCACATCCTGGACGTCGGCTTCCCGGCCGTCGGCGGGAGCGAGCGGGAGACGCTGAAGCTGGTGCTGGAAGGCAAGCGCCGCGGCGAGCTGCGCCCGGACCTCGAGATCGTCTGCATGATGCGCTCCAACCAGGCCGACATCGACGCGACCTTCCGCGTCATGGATGAGCTCGGCCAACCGCGGGACTCGGTGACCTATTTCATCTTCTCCAGCGCTTCCGACCTGCACGTGAAGTACAAGCTGGGCAAGACATTGCTGGCGCGGGAGGGGATCCCGGCCAGCGAGTGGCTGGAGCTTCCGGTCGGCTTCTACCGAGAGGCCAACCTGCGGATGCTGTGCGAGGCGATCGCCTACGCCAAATCCGCGGGCGCCGTTGAGATCGAGTTCGGAGGCGAGGACGGGTCTCGCGCGGACGTGGACTACATCGCCGAGATCCACCGCGAGGGGTTGAAGGCGGGCGGCACGCGACCCTCCACCCCGGACACGGTCGGCTGCTACTCGCCCTTTGCGGTGCGCGAGTACATCCCCGCCATCAAGGCCGCCGCCCCGGACGCACCGCTGGTCGTGCACTTCCACAACGACCTCGGCGTCGGCGCCTGGAACACGGTGATGGCGCTGGGGAGCGGGGCGGAGGTGTTCACGACCTCCGTCAACGGGATCGGCGAGCGGACCGGCAACGCGCCGATGCACGAGGTCCTGCTGCAGCTCCGCTACCTGTTCGGCATCGAGATCCCGGGCTTCCGCTACCAGAAGCTGCGGGAGCTGGCACGCTCGCTGGAGCGGCTCAGCGGCATCCCGGTCTCGCCGACGGCGCCCGGGATCGGGTTGAACGTGTTCAGCCACGAGTCGGGAATCCACACCGCGGGGATGCTGATCCACCCGGCGATCTACCAGTTCATCCCGCCCGCCGATTTCGGCGAGGAGGTGCGCTACGTCTACGGCAAGCATTCCGGCGCCGTCGTCATCGAGCACGCGCTGCGCGCCAATCACGTGCCGTACGACTCCGAGCTGGTCGCGCGCGTCATGAACGAGGTCAAGCGGATCCGCGAGGAGCGAGCCGAGGGCGCCGACTACTACCG
>Ga0209059_1001493_pt1 | contig 10718 bp, 6 predicted proteins | sample GraSoiAngelo_151_FD_186165 | JGI IMG/M metagenome (GOLD analysis project Ga0209059, IMG submission 186165) | Grasslands soil microbial communities from the Angelo Coastal Reserve, California, USA - 14_1009_12_20cm (SPAdes) (version 2) | ecosystem: Environmental > Terrestrial > Soil > Grasslands ...
CAGGCGTTTACAGTCGACCTCTCATTTGCAAGCGGATCTTGACTTTGCCTCGCAACTTGAGCGACGTATGCTGATACATCATGCAGCACTGAGCAGGAAGCAGCCCGCGCATCGATGGTTTTTCCCGCGCATGTGGCACATGAACCCTGCTCCTGCCATTGCGCTCGGCTTCTGCCTGCTCGTGCTGTTGCTGGGTACTAGTATGCTGGTCGTAGCCGCCAAGATCACGAATCCTGCTAATCCGCTCTATGTATTGAAACGCTGGGAGCAACACGTGCAGGTCTCGCTCTCGAATTCGCCCACCCCTCAGGCTGAATTAGATTTACAATATGCCAGGGAGCGGCTTCACACGCTGGCTAGCCTCACTAATCCAGCCCATGATGATGCCTACCGCCAGGCGCTGGCCGACCTCGATAAGCAGATGAACGACGCCACCCGCGCCATCTCAGCACTCTCTGTCGTGCCTGAACGCAATCGGCTGAGAAACGAGCTCTCCAGCTTCGAAGCCGAGGAGCGCCATACGTTGCGGACCTTTTTGCCTCAACTCAATGTGCCCGACCGCCTGGTAACCACGGATGAATTGGGACGCCTGGGTGATATCGTCCCCCGCCTGCTGAGTGTTGAGATCGTCCTGTCAGTGCGCTCCAGCAGGCATACCATCATCAGTATCTCTGGAGATAACATACAGCCGGGTGCGCAACTGCTGATGGATGGTCAGGTAATGGATGCGCAAGGGTCATTCCATAATGGCGTCTATGTTTTCATGCTAAGCTTGAGCGGCAACCAGCTTCCCAGGAATATCGGCATCCTGAACACCGATGATACTGCTGCCCAGACGACCACGATTACGATGAAAAGCTCAAATGAGAATAGCAATAGCAATGGCAATGGTGATTCGGGCAACAATGGTGAGCACGGGAAGGGGAATGATGGAGGAAAACCCGGCAAGGCTCCTACACCTGATCATTAAGTGAAAGACACTCCTCAAAATACCGGTACCTTACGTTCTTTTTGATAGTTTCTTATTGTTCGCCGGCATACCACCGGCTAGAAAATGAGGCGATTTATTGAAGAAAAAAGGTACCCTGTTCCTGCTATTTCCCCTCTGTGCCATCCTACTCGCGGCTGTGACGCTCATTCCACTGGGAACGCATGCCATGACAGCCAACGGTTTGACTACTCGTAATAGCGCACCAGCAAGCAGAATACACTACATCAGGCCGACGTCCTATGTTGTGTCAAATGCGAGCGAAAACCTTTCGTATAATGGTGGTCCTGTGATGGTCGGCACTGCACAAGTCTATGCGATATTTTGGGAACCGACAGGTTCCACGGTGAGTGCTAACTACAACAACCTGATCCTGCGGTATTTTCGTGATGTGGGAGGTACAGGGTTGTATGCAAACAATAGCCAGTACACTGATACAACTGGGAAAGCCCCAAGCAATGCGACACTTGCCGGCTCATGGGTCGATACGTCTTCCTATCCCTCCAGCACGCTGCAAGATAGTGATGTGCAGAACGAAGTGACCAATGCGCAAAAAACGAATGGCTGGACTTCGGCTAATACGCATGTTTTCTTTGTGTTTACTGCTCAAAACGAGACGATTTGTAGCGGATCGGAGTGCAGTTTCACAACATTTTGTGGATATCACAGCTTCTTTGGCACCAATACTATTTATGCTGCTATGCCATATGTAGGCGGCGTTCAAGGCTGTGATACACCTTCCAGTCCCAATAAAGACGATGCAGATAGTACGATCAACGTGGCTTCGCACGAACAAATGGAAGCGGCGACCGATCCGCTCCTCAATGCCTGGACTGACTCCAGTGGGCAGGAAATTGGGGACAAATGCAACTTCACATTTGCAGCAACGGCAAGTGACGGTTCCGATGTCAATTGGAATGGCGATCCTTACATTGTTCAGGAAGAATGGGACAATACGCAAAGCGGTTGTGCTATTACTGGTCCGTAAAGGTCACGTGCTGGCTGACCTGACCCAATGCGAAATTGGGTCAGGTGTCCACCGTGCCGCTGTTCTTCGCCAGCGATTTCCTTTTTTCCAGTTGTCACGCTGCCACCGCTTCTTTATCCAGGGCAGCAAGGATGGAGCGACGAAAATCCTGCTCCTGGAGGCGATACCAATGCTTGCGAAAGGCATGATATTGCTCCTCACGGATTTGCTGTTGCTTGCGTAACAACTGCTCCAGACCGTAGCGCTGCTCGGCAGTGGGAACAGCTGAGGGATCGAGTAATTCCACTACCAGTTCCGGTCGTAGAAATGGTTGTGCATTGCCCTGTTTGTTCTTTGTTGAGGAGACTGCCTGTTGATCCAGGGGACCCTCCTGGCTACCTAAACACAGCCGCAGTAAAGCTATCAAGACATCGCTATCGTGCAGCTGTCCCAGTTCTTCTTGTATCTGTTCTAACTCCTTGACTACAGGTTTGCAATCCTGCGGCAAGAAATCTTCAAAGATTTCAAGGGTATAGCGAAGGCGCTTCGCAGCAATGCGCAGGTTGTGCAACTCTCTCACGGAGTAGGGGCTATCAACAGAGTCGCTCCAGTTATACATTTCATCTAGCCTCGTTCGGGCAATCACACGCGCATTCTTACCAGTTGGTGCCTGGATGTCCAGTCCCGTAATCGGTTTAGCTTTGGCCATTGGATGATGCTCCCTTCGGAATACATGACTTGATCTTATCCTGGATCTTTTTTTCGTCAGCGTTTTGCAGATAGTCTTCGAGCACTTGTTGCTGCTGCTTCCGATAGGCACTCAATCGGTCAATCAACCATTGCATTCCCTCTGTTTCCTCATTGGGAGCCTGTTGAAGCAGATCCCCCACGTGTTGAGTCATGACATCGGTATCACGGACTATTCCCAATAGATCGGCGGCTTTTTTCACTTCTCGATACGCCTGTTTGAACGGTTTTGCCTTACATGCTGGCTCATAGGCATCCATCGTAGCGCGAAGGCGGCGTGAAGCCACGCGCATTTTATGCACGTCCTCGACCTCCTCATGCGTGAGGACCTTCTCACGCCAACCAAGGAATTTCTTCGCACGCTTCTTCAGTTCACCTCGTCCTGACTCTACAAATGTCTCTTGAGGAGTTTCGGCCTTCTGCGCCTCCTTTGGCAGAGGCGGTACTTGTCCCACCCTCTCATCACCTGGTTTGACCTCTGGATGATCAAACCAGTGCTCACCATAGCGAGCATAGGCCAGTAAAAGGCCTTCACGCACTCCATGATCACTGACGCGTACATCATCCAACTGCAAATAGTCCATCATCGCCAGGATGAGCAACACTCCTCCAGGCAACACACGTGCTCGCTCAATCGATTGTCCATAATGTTGCGCGATAGCCTCTGCCGGCAGCGAGAGCAGCAACCCGCGGCACCCCAGCAAGTCCTCGCGTGTTAAGCGATCCTCGTGTTCGTCCAGTTTCAACGCCTGCTTCGCAAGTTTGAGTAGCGCCTTTGCACTAGAGCCTGTCACGACGAGTGCAGGGGGAGGCTGCGGCACATGCAAGCTGGAGATATACGTGTGGAGAAAGTCCTCTGCCTTTTCTATCTCATCTTGTGATGGAGGATTCGAAGAAAGATACTGGTCGTGTAACCAGCCAGACCCTATTGGAACAGAGATCAGCCATGTAATACATCTCTCCTGCGCTGTGACTAGTTCCGAACTGCCGCCACCGACATCCAACACGCCTGTATCAGGCGGTGTATCTGATCCATAGACGGCTCCATGATAGGTATAGGCTGCCTCCTGCGTCCCATCAATGATATTGACCTGCAGCCCCGTCTCGCGTTGTATGTCTTCCACAACGGACTCTCGATTACGGGCTTCGCGCATCGCTTCCGTCGCCACTACCAGGATAGGATCAGCGCCACACTGCTTCGCCAGTTCCTGGTACTGGCGCAAAGCGGCGAGTACTTCATCTCGCTTATCCGGGGCTATCTCTCCCGTTTCCTTCACACTCTCCCCCAGACGAGTCATCGTTGACTCATCTTTGACAATATCGAGGTGATCAGGCGCGCAATGCGCGACGAGAACTTCCGTGCTATTGCTTCCCATATCAATAGCAGCACACGTAACAACCTTGTTTTTCTTCGTCATGGCTTCCTCCATGCTAGCAGCAATGCAATTGTGCTCATACATGCATCCCTTTAGAGAGATGCCATTAAGTGGTGCATTCGGGAAAGGCGTGGATGAGAACCAGAGCCGATCAATCGGCTGCGTGCACGATAAATCGGCACCTACGGTTTTCCCAGGAATGAGCGAATGCACCATTAAGGACGTCTACCTGTTAACTCGTATGATGAATGGTATACGATTGATTCATCACATTCGTGTCAGGTGTCCAGCGCCCAAGATAATGAACAAGAGGAGAAGCAAAGATGCACAAGAGAAATGAAAGCGAAGACTTCCGTTCACGATCAAAAATATCAAACACCCAAACAGGCACTGATTTGATATAATAGGTTCCTGGCAAATATTTGTGAATTTCTGGAGCGAGTGTGAATGGCAGAAGAAAAGCAACAGCATATCAGAGAAAAAGAGCAGTATTGGCGAAACATCGAGACAGTGCAACTCGGACAAGAGTTTCCATTGTTTGACACCGATAGAAACCGCACACAAGTTCGTTACTCGGATGATGGTTCTTTTGCAGGCTTGAAATCAAGCATACGGCTGGAAACAGGATTTCTTGGCAAGCTCAACATTTCGATTTCTGCTGCCCCCTACACGAAGAGCAGATATGCCGTAGTAACCCCATTTGACCCCAAACAAGGATACCCTGTTGATACAGATGATCTTTCTTTTCAGCGCCGGGTAGTGAAAATCAGCAAGATGAGACATGAACTCGCTGATGCAATAGAGGGCTTATATCTCTTCGTTTTTATAACAGATGAAGATTTGTCTTTGAATGGCAGAATGCAAGCGCTCTTGCAAGAGAACGCAACATTAACGGGAAGCGATATTGCCTCCATGCTTCATCATTTGTTCCTGACGCTGAAATTTCCAAACGGGTCGTCTGTTACGGCCCGAGCAATGTATGACACACACCAGCGATTGCTTCTGTTTCGTACATTTTTCCCCTCTGATACCGGACCCTTACCCAACGTGGGAAGCGTACAATCCTCTGCCCAAAAAACAGCAAGCAGGCACAGTACCATCCAGAATTTTAACGAAGAGCCAGGGAACGTTAGAAGTGAAGGGTTTGATATCTTGCTGCCTTTCGACCTGGCAAAGTTGAAAACTATCCAGTCAACTTTTCTCTTTCTCCCCAACCTGGATTAAGGCGGAAAGCTTCGTAAGAACTGCATGCACTTCTTGCTCTGCCTGTTGCACGTCTCCTGCAAAGATCAAGCCCATGGGATTTTTAGCCATACGGCAGATTATTCTCGTTCCATCCTGCTTCAAAACATCATCTCTTTCAGCAAGGCACACCCTGACGCGACCTACATCTACCTTTTCTGGCAAGGGATATTTATCAAAGGTACAGATGCCTGCCTGGATGACGGCCCTCATATTATTGATGGACTGTGCTTTTCTATTGGCTCCCAGTACAGTCATAATGGCGTCGGTATAGTTCGTCCAGCGTGGATTGCATTCCGCCAGGTAATTAGCCACCGGCTGTTTTCTTTCCCTCTGCAACTTCTGTTCCAGTTCTCCCGGAATCATGATATCAACGTTAGCAACGCCGCGAATCGAGGCAAAGTCTACGCCGCACTTGCGGGCGGTCATTCTTAGAAACGTTTCGAAGAATGCTGCTGTCTGCTCCTCATATTGCTGTTGCATGCGCTGTAGATAGGGGTTCCTGGGAAGATAGGTACTTGTTCCAATGCACGCCTTACTACCTTTCTTCTGCAACTGACTATTCCACCCAAGTGATTCCACCTGGCCATCGATGATCACCACAGACATGCCAGGAGAATCGGCGAAGTCTATGTAGCGGCTGATGACTATCCTCGCTTCTTTCTGCGTATTCATGGTAGCAGCCAGGTGCTTCTGCGAACTGGCCAGCGCATTTTGCCAGCGAGTGTAGTGCTGCGCATGTTCAACATCCCCGTTCGGTACGACCTCGATACCTGTAGAGTTTTCATAGACGAGGCAGCAACCGTAATTGCCATCCGACTCAGCGGCCCGGAGCATCACTCCCATTGGATAGATACCTGCTATGCCTGCCTGGTGGTATAGCTCCTCCACCCTGGCGAGAAAATCTTTCGCTGCATTGCTGACATCATCGAGCGCCGAGACAGCATAATCGGGTGGACGAAATCCCTCCAGGTCAAACTCATCAGCAAGTTGATAAAAATTCGCTTTGTTTTTGAGCGCATGGGTTATATTCCCTGGAAGGCCCCACGGTTGAGCGCCTAAAACGTCACGCATGTGCGTTTCTGTTTCGGGGACGTTGATGTACGGCACGACTAAAGGCGCTGATCCTGCCAATTTTTCGTTTTCCGCTCTGAGTTCGTCAAGCGTCCGTGGAGTAATAGCTTTGCCGAAGAGCCGGCTGAGATAGTCCATTTGTGTGCGAATATCTGTTGTGTGCTGGACTACGAGCACACGTACGTTCCCAGCATCAAGAGGGAGATGGCCACATCTTTCACCGTAGTGACGCTCCACCTGTTTGACCAGTGCTTCATTTGAGGCACGCAAGACGCCACTTCCCACATTATGGAAACCGACTCCGAGTGTTGCCGGAACAGGTGTTGCAAATAATGCTGTATCCAGGATGCTCATGATCATAAAAAAACACCACTATTCCTGCCAGCTTCTGCTTTTCAACGTACTTTCAGCCATTAAGCATATCAGTCTATTGCGAAGGCTCTCGCAATAGACGAGTGTGATCGGAGGGTAATACATAGGCTAGCATATATATTCTTCAGAACGAATTATAAGCTATTTACAGATACTGTCAATTTGGCTGGGAGTACAAAGTACTGGAGTATGGCTTCTGGGATAGTGAGGACAGTTACCAAGGGAAGTGAGATGTGCTTGATCATCACGAAGCGGGGAGTGGAGCAGTTTGCTGTTCCCAGATCTGCATATTCCGGCGATTTCGCGGAAGCTTGATCGTCGCCTCGACATCAAGCGAGGGCCGATCAATCGGCCATGGGCGCGATAAATCGGCCCCTACTGTATAGTGGGAGAGTTCTACTCCAATGGTGCCCTCACGGCAAACATATGGAAAGAGTATTCCAAGGGCCAAGCCATAAATGATATGTCCCAGCAAACTGAGACTCAAAGTGGTGAGTGTGAGCTTGAATAACATCTCCTGCCCATGTGGAGCAAGAAGCAGGGTAAGCACGAGGCATCCCCAGATGGCGATTCCGAATGCCAAACCCGCTAAACGACTATTCACTCGTGGCTTCAGTACACCATAGCCAACCGTGAAAGCCATTCCCATAAAACCGCCATCACCCAGGTATCGCCATACATATCCTACAATCCAGTTGGGGTGTGAGGTGTTGAATAACCACATATTAATTTTCGGAATAAAGTCGCCCCACACACCGGCGATAATGAAAGGAACGCGCATGCAGTCATAGAGGAACACCGCAATCAAACCAATTATCAGGCCCTGGAGAGCGAGCTTCCCATACCTGGGGAATCGCAATGCGAGGGCAACACCCAGCACAGTGGCAGGCAACACTAGCGAGAGTGTGGTGATAGACAGTGGAAGCAGGCCTATGATGGCGATGGCGAGTGCTGTAATAGGGGAGAAGCCAATTGCAAAATAGGTAACGCTCATGAGCACATCAAGGAGTCTTGCATTTGAGATTATGGCGCCAGCAAGCTTCCATTGTCTTAATCCGGAGTGAAGAGGTGGAGTTGACATTGGAGGTCTCCTTACCTGCCCTTCATGAGTGCATCTATATGTTTGTGGTTAACACACAGGTTTCAATACTGGTGAAAGTATGCATGCTTTCACCCCGGATTACTATGAATAGGATCACACTGCACAAGTGATAGGTTTCACGATTGGCGTATTCAGTGTTCAGAAAATCAGATACAAGACTTCTCACTCAGCCGGTCCTATCACTTACCAGCGGAAAAAGGGAAGAAAAATGCGGCCTCTCGCTCTGTCTGACAAATATGTTGAGAGGCGGCCATCCAGGATGGTCGCCTCTCAGTTTCAATCAATCTGTCTCCAACTACTTATGGGATGACTACATCATGTAACGTGACGGGGGTATGCAGGAGATAATCCAGTTCGTTGGACTGGCTCACTCCGGATGGAGTGATCGTGTCCATCACCTTGGGCACCGTACTTGGATCTACCGCACAGTGCGGGTTGCTGCTTGGAGCAGCACACACACCGAACTGGAACGGCTGCGGTGTTGAGGCGAAGCCGCGTGCCTGGTCTGGACTAAAGCCATCCTGGCCGGTCAACGTCACTGTAAAGCCCCAACCCGATCCTGGTTGTCCACCAAGGCTGGAGGTTGGCACACTGAAGGTGATGAAGCGCGAGATGGCATTGGCGCTGATAGCAACTGTGCCCACTGTGTTGTTATGTGCGTCAATGTAACGCTGTCCAAACCCTTGTACCTCGATAAGCCTGTTCCAAGCTGCGCTCGAGTCAATCGCGTAATTGCGTTGTGGGAAGGACGCAGCCGTCGAGGTATTGCTTGACGCTGCACTGGGGTTATGCACGTAGACATCCACCAGTTGAGCCCCAAGCGGGCTACCAAAAGTTGGTGACAGGTCGCGAGTCTGCAACTTGAAGGTGACGGTCGAACCATCAGGACTAATGATGACGCGGAACTCCTGTATGTCGAAGGCTCCTGCGTGGAAGTCACTAGCTGTAGGATACGCGTAGTTCCCAGGGCCGTTATCGTCGTTGGAGGGATCTGTGACATCAAAGACGACCTTGCCAGGGGTTAAGTCGAAGACGATAGTTCTCTGGTCATGGGCAGTAGCCCCGGAAGGGCTAACAGCTACGGTATTCAAAACAGTGGTTCCACCTGTGATAGGGACCGACACGCTGAAAGAGCCATCGGACTTATTAGTCAGCGTGCTGACCACTGTAGTCTCGCTGTTGTTATCGATATTGGTGGCTGCCACATAAATGGTGTTGCCGGCGGCCGATGTTCCAGTTACGGTCACCGGAGAGCCATTGACACTTGATTTGTCCGGCGGCGCAGTTACAGTGAGGCGGGTTTGCCCCTGCTGGTTGACCACATAGCGGTTGTAGGTATCGGCCGGACGCTCTAGCACGCTGTTTTTAGTGAGGTCAACGAGGAGGCGCACGTATACACCAGCGGACCAGGTAAGAGGCGCCGCAGAGCCAGCGGGATGGCCGTTCTGGAAACCAATCGAGGCGACAGTCGGATCTGTGCCGTAAGGCGAGGGAGCGAGGTTGGGCAGTTCCCAATCTTGTTCGGGGATCAGACCTACGCCCGAGGCAAAGTTTTTCATCGTGGAGAGTAGTGCCAGCGCTGTAGAGGTATCGCCGTTGGACACATCGTACTCGCCGCGCTCCTCTGTGAGCACCGGCCAGAGATGTCCGGTACCTTTTCCAGAAGGTGCCCATGGATGGCCATCGGAGGCACCGTCACCATAGCCGTCTCCGTTATAGCGGTGCCAGCCTGATCCGCTTGACGTGTCGGTTTTGATGGTTGTATCAACCACGGGGAGCGACTCAGTAACCGCAGTATCGGTGAAAGGTTTGAGACCGAGGCGCACCAATTCCAGGAAGCCCGCGTCGATGACAGAGCGTTGATCGAGCGTTGGACCGCCATTACCCACATTATAACTGATTGCTGCGTTCGGATCACCCGTCTTCGAGAGGCGAATAAAGTAGGGATTATGGGCCAGAGGTCCGTTGGCGGTAACAGTCCAGCCCTCAATGGAACGCTGCCAATCGTCGGCTACGCCCAGCCAGACCTGCGCGCTCTGCGTATCGCCGTTGGCTTTAGCGATAACGGCTGCCGCCACCAGGCCAGCAATCTCGGCCGAGATCGTAGATGGCGAGTAGCCACCCTGTTCTTCCCAGCGCTCGGGGCCAAATGATGGTCCGTGGCTTATGACAAAGTTGGCCGCTGGCTTGATGTGGTTCTGGTAGAGGTCGCTACCTGTCATACCCAGCTGGAAAGCCATAATGATGGGGTAGCTGCACTCGTCGAGCTGCGTATTGAAGGTGTCAGGCGCAGGCTGCCCGTTGAGCAAGCTATTGCGGGGCATCGAGCCGTCGGCTTGCTGCTGTTTATTAAACAGGAAATCCACAACATTACGTGCTGTCGCAAGGTCGCCGTCAAGCAGGAGGCCAGTCCACGCTTCATAGAGGTCGCGCGCGAAGACTTCGCGGTAAGAGCCGAAGAAGGTATTGTTGGGATCTCCCGCCGAGATAGCCTGTCCCCATGGCGAGGCAAGGCTTGCTACTATGGCACCGGGGAAGGTTTTATCCTCGGATGCCTTCACCACGTTAGCGCTCAGGTAGTATTCGCTTACAAGTTGGTGCCACTGATTGCCCGTTGCGCCTTTAAAATTGGGTGGAGGGGTGTTCAACCCATTATCGTACGCGTCCCACCCGGACTCGTAGCTCTTCTGGAGCTGGCTAAATTGGGTAGAGAGCGACGCTTCTGCTGCGCTAATGGCGGCAGATTGGCTCGTGCCGAAGCCCAGTGCCAGCTTAAACATGCCGCCCCGGGAGATATTCGCCTGGGCCGTTTGTACCAGGTTGCCATTGTTTGCCTGTGTATACAGAGCC
>Ga0209059_1001494_pt1 | contig 10718 bp, 8 predicted proteins | sample GraSoiAngelo_151_FD_186165 | JGI IMG/M metagenome (GOLD analysis project Ga0209059, IMG submission 186165) | Grasslands soil microbial communities from the Angelo Coastal Reserve, California, USA - 14_1009_12_20cm (SPAdes) (version 2) | ecosystem: Environmental > Terrestrial > Soil > Grasslands ...
TGCTCGCACGTTTGGCACCGCATTTTCATTTGGATTTGAAAAAAAAGATGTTTCGTTCGCGATTTCGTTTTCACGCATGCAACCTCAGCAAAGTGCAGCAGCTGTCCCGCTCCGATCTCGATGCATTGCAACGCTGAGCGTATGCGTGTTAAGACCTACTTCGCTCTGTAAGTCCGAGTTAAGGATCCAGGGCAAGGAAAGATGAGAACGTATCTCATTGGCACAGCAAACTGGTATGATCACCCCCAGTACTATGACATTGCGTTTCAGAGCTACACGGCAGGGGAGGCCGATTTCATTGAAGCCGCATGTCGCAAGTATTGCCCATTCGCTGTTCGCAGACTTTTGGAGCCGGCATGCGGCAGCGGGCGACTAACTGCATGTTTGGCGGGGCGAGGTCACCAGATGACTGGATTCGATATTAACCCGTCAGCATTGAGTTACCTGCGGCGGCGGTTGGCACGGCAACATCTCCGAGCCGAGATATTCGAGGCTGAAATGTCCGATTTTCACATCGGTCGTCCGGTTGACGCGGCCTACTGTACCGTTGGGGCGTTTCGCTACTTACTGACTGAGCAAGCGGCGCGCGGTCACCTGAAATGTATTGTCGACAGTCTTCGTCCCGGCGGGATTTATATCCTTGGCTTTCATCTTCTGCCGCTGCACGGCAAGGCTATGGACGCCTTGCAGTGGACTCAGCGGAGAGGAGACACAAAAGTGACCGTGACGCTGCGCGTGCTGAGCATTGATCGCCGCCGACGCATCGAAAACCTTGAGGTGTGCGTGTTGGCGCAGCGCCGGCGGAAAAAAGTTCGTCTGCAACACGAATTTCGGATTCGCACCTATACTGCGAGCCAGTTTCGAAAACTGGTTCATTCACTCCCATTGCTTGAACTGTGCGATGTTTACGACTTCGAATACAACATCGAGCATCCGGTTTCTCTGAATGACGAGATGGGATACACTGTGTTTGTCTTAAGGCGGCGACTGCCATCGGCAATTACCAGTCAATTGGAGGGTGCTAAGTCCTGACGGAGGAAGATCGACATGTGAGAGAATATGTGATTCAACGGAGGCCGATACGCTGAATGAAATCTAAGATCTCCGGCTTTATCGATCGTTTTTTTCGGAAGGAAGGGTTTAACGGGGGCTATCGCTGGACGTTGGCGCATGTTGGGTGGCTTTGTGTGTATCTCCATCACTTTGTTGACGACGATTGGTTGGGAGATATGCACGATCATCCCGGCCGGATCATTTCGATCGGTCTATTTGGTAAGTACCGGGAAGAAACTCCCGGCGGAGCCCACATTTACCGAGCGCCCTGGGTGCGGTGTTTCCCCGCTGCACATATTCACCGTCTCGTCATGGTGGGCGGCAATTCCTGCTGGACGATCGCGATTACCCTCAAGCCTGTAAGAACTTGGGGTTTCTGGACGCGTGCCGGCTGGAAGCCGTGGGATGAATATCTGAAAACGCGAACGACTGGAAACCAGCGGTCATGATTCCAGGTTCCTATTGGCGAAACTATCGGTGGATGAGTGCGACGTGCGAAGAGCTCAACTGCCCAGGTGACAGCAAATGTCGACTGTGAGCTTGACATTGAGACATCGAGTCGGCTACATCTCGCCCATGAGACAAGACAGCGTCCCGCCCGGCCCGGAGAAACCGAAACCGGAGCCAACACCACCACCACCAACACCAACGCCGCCGCCGCCAAAGCCGCAGATAGGCTGAAATCATTCGCGGGACGACGAGCTAATCGGCCAGCATTACTGCGCCGCCGACGCGGCAAGTAGTTTCTGGAAGCGGGGGTCGTTCCGGAGTGGATCGAACATCGGATCGAGCCGGAGAAGCGCAGGAGTGAGCGGCATGCCTGCTGCCAGCGCTCCATTGTAGGGTGTGGAAAGCAATTTCTCTAACGTGGCGATAGCGCGGTCAGAATCTCCCGTGCGTGCCGCCACCCGCGCGAGGACTTCGAGTGGAATCAGACCAGTCACGGCATCCTTTTCGACTGGATTTACAGCCATTGCCCGTGCCGACAAGTCTAACGCGGCAGTTTTGTCGCCTAGTCCCAGATCGACCAACGCGAGATTGCTCATGAGTAAGTAGTTGTCCGGCTGTTCTTTCAGAAAGGTTTCCAGTTCCTCGCGTGCCTGTTGCCAAGTTTGCTGGGCATCGACTTTGTCGCCAGCCGCTTCTTGTGCCCAACCTAACCAAAAGCGCAGAACGGCATTGAAGTAGCCCAATGCGGGATCAGGCTTGCTAAGTACATTCTTTAAGAGCGGGATTGCTGATGCGGGACGACCTTCAAGGATTGCTTGGTAAGCTTGAGTTTCTGGGCCTTCAATGTCCTCAGCCGTGAAATGGAGCTGCGCGAGGAGCGCCGAAGCACGCGGGAGGTCACCCTCGGCCTGTGCGATACCAGCCTTTGCGACAAGGATGTTTAAATCGTCCGGCGTAATATTCAGAGCTTCATCAAGCTTGCGCAACGCTTTCCGAAAACGACGATGACAGATGTCATTGATCGCGTGCTGAATGAGGAGATTGACATTTCGCGGGTCCAGCCGCTGGGCTTCGGCAAAATAGGCTTCGCTCCGATCCCACTGACCTTGTTTCCGTGCGATGTAAGCCAGTGATTCAGGAATTCGACTGCTATTCGGCAATAACTGGCGTGCTTGTTCGAAGTAACGCACAGCTGCGTCGTAATCTTTCAGACAATAATAATAGTAACTGCCCCGTGCTAGTATGGCCTCGCCAAGTTCGGGCTGGAGATTGAGCGCCGTTTCGGTTGCCAGCCGGGCCTCTTCACGAAGGGCGACTGTTGGCTGAAGACTCTGGGTTAGGTAATTGCGCGAATCAACGATGGACAGCTGCGCCCAACCAAGAGCGAATTTCGGATCCAACCGTGCCGCTTCTCTGAAGTATTTCTGGGCGCCGAGCGCGGCAGCTGGATTGTTTGAAGCTCTTAACGTGTAAGCGAGCCCCCGCAAGTAAGCATCGTAAGCTTTGACACTGTTTGTAGGCTTTGCGGAAACGATCTGTTGTTCCGCTCCGGTAAGTTTGGCTTGCAATTGATCGGCGATGGATTTTGCAATGTCGCTCTCCACGGAAAAGATGTCCGTCAGTTTGCGGTCGAAAGTATCGGCCCAGAGATGAGAGTCGTTCGCCGCCTTAATAAGCTGAACGTTTACCCGCACAGTATCACCGCTTCTCTGCACGCTCCCTTCCACGATATGCGCCACTCCCAGTTGCTTCGCAATCTCACGAAGGTTTCCTGGTGTACTTTTGTAATGTTGAGTCGAAGTGCGTGAAATTACTTTCAGATCGGCAATCTTCGATAAGCGAGTCAGAATTTCGTCTTGAATGCCATCTGCGAAATAGGCGTTTGCCTTTTCTTCACTGAGATTTCCAAAGGGAAGCACAGCAATACTCTTTTCCGGCACAACAGCTGCGGCGATACCCGGTCGAGTTAGTCGTCCAAAGCCGAAATAGATTGACCATGCGATGGCGACTGCGAGTGCGGACAAGATCAGAATCGTTGGAAACGACCAACGGCGACGGACCGGTCTAACGATTACATTAGCGTCCTGCTTCCATCTTTTTCTTCGTTTAAGTTTTTCGGGCAGATTCGGATTTCCAAGTCCGTCTTTGTAAAGGTTTACAATATTGAGCCGCAAGCCATGCTTCACTTCGTACTCACCCAGATCATGCAGGTAAGGCTGCCAGTGCCGATATTGCACCAAATCATCGGCTACATGTTTGGATAAAAGAATGTGACCGGCGTCGCCACAATCCATTACCCGCTGGGCGACATTAATTCCCGAGCCGGCGACGTTGATCGTGTCGTTAACATCCCTGACTTGATTAACCGGCCCACTGTGAATCCCCATCCGCAATCGAACGGTCGAAGTTTCTGTCAGCTTCTGACTAATCTCCAAGGCGCAACGCACGGGTTCTTCCGGACTGCGAAAGAAAAGTAGTGCCATTCCGTCACCGGTTGGTACCCGGATCAACTTGCCCTTCTCTTCGGCATTTCGGAAGCACTCAGTAATTCGCACGATCCGAGCGAGTTCTTGGAGTGCTTCGATCTGCTCATTTACAAGTAATTTCGAGTAACCGACGATGTCGATTAAGAGCAGATGCGCGATCTCGAGCTGCAGGTCTGATTGCGGCATCTGCGGTGTTGGTAGCGTGGGCAGGCGGCTCCTTCGCGACTAACGATTATCGCCATTTGCATTCGCCAGGTCGAGGGGAAATGCGACGGTTCAACTGCCACGACCACAGCCTTTTCGCAAGAATGTGGTCGCGTCGCTCACATTTCTCGTCCGGGCAAATAGGCTTTGCCAGCATCGGAAATCTTTATAGAGTCGTGCGCTTTATCGCCTTAGAGCCATGTCCTTTCTTGCTTTGAACCTGCTCGATTCCGGAGTGCAATTGTCGATGTTGTGCGCCGTGATCGGCCTGATTTTCGCGTTCGTTCTCATTGCGATAGTGGCGCGTTCACCAGCCGGTAATGAACGGATGCGTCAGATTTCCGGAGCAGTGCTGGAGGGCGCGAAGGCATACTTGAATCGCCAGGTCGTCACGATCGGCGTAATCGCGGCTATCATTTTCATTCTGCTTTTCATCTTTAAAGATCATCCGACCGCGATCGGTTTCGTCGTCGGCGCGTTCTGTTCGCTCTCAGCCGGCTTCATCGGCATGCGCATCGCGGTCATCGCCAATGTTCGCACGACCCAGGCGGCCACGAGTTCGAGTACGCGTGCCATGCGTATGGCATTCAACGGCGGCGCGGTCACCGGTTTGTTAGTGGTTGGTCTCGCGCTTCTCTCGGTGTCGATCTTTTACACTGTGGCCGACAAGATGGTCGGCCATGATATGGCGATTCGCAGTCTGGTTGGTCTCGCCCTCGGTGCGAGCTTGATCAGCGTCTTCGCGCGACTCGGCGGTGGCATTTACACCAAAGCAGCCGATGTCGGAGCAGATCTGGTCGGCAAAATTGAGCAAGGTTTCGAAGAAGACGATCCGCGTAATCCGGCCACGATCGCAGACAACGTTGGCGACAACGTCGGCGACTGCGCCGGGATGGCGGCAGACGTTTTTGAAACTTATGCGGTTAGTTTGATCGGCGCGATTTTGGTGGGCGCGCTCACGCTGGTTGGAAATTCAGCGGCGATCGTCTATCCGTTCGTGCTTGGCGGGATTTCAGTGCTCGGCGCGATTTGCGGAGTGTTATTTGTGAACGTCGCCAACGGCAAACCTGCAGCTGTGCTGATGGGCGGCGTTCTAACCAGCGCGATTATCTCAGCGATTTTGTTTTGGCCGGCCACGCATTACTTGTTTCCAACCGGATTGACGATCGGCGGCGCAACGCGCACGCCCACGCAACTCTATTTCGCCTCTCTCATCGGCCTGGTTATGACAGCGGTCGTGGTCGCGATCACAAATTACTACACCTCGATGCGCTACGCCCCTGTCCAAAAAATCGCGCGCGCGTCGGAGACGGGTCATGCTACCAACATCATCGCCGGGTTGGCGGTTGGCCAACACGCGACGGCGTTGCCGGTTGGATTCATCGGCATCGCTATCCTCCTTAGTTTTCATTTCGCCGGGCTTTACGGAATTGCGATTGCAGTAATGTCAATGTTATCGATGGCGGGAATTATCATCTCGCTCGATTCGTTCGGACCGATCACCGACAACGCCGGCGGCATCGCAGTGATGAGCAATTTGCCAAAAGAGGTGCGCGTGGTGACCGACCAGCTCGATGCCGTCGGCAACACAATGAAAGCTGTTACGAAGGGTTATGCGATCGCGTCGGCGGGACTGGCCGCGCTGGTTCTTTTCGGATCTTATGTCGAGGAATTGAGGGCGCATAACGTTGCTTACGCCGAATTTCATTTTTCGCTCACAGAACCGAAAGTGATCATTGGCCTCTTTCTCGGCGGTTTGCTGCCGTTCATTTTCACCGCATTTAGCATGGATGCGGTTGGCAAAGCTGCGGGCGCGGTCGTGCGTGAAGTGCGCCGGCAACTGCAGGCGAAACCGGGAATTTTGACTGGGCAAGACACGCCCGATTACGGTACCTGCGTCGATATCGTGACCAAAGCGGCTTTGCGCGAAATGATTGTTCCGGCGTTGTTGCCGTTGGTCTTCGTCGTTGCGGTTGCAATCATCAAACCGCTTGGGCCGGTTGTTTTGGGCGGTTTACTTGTTGGAACGATTGTCACCGGATTGTTCGTCGCTATCGCGATGACTTCCGGAGGTGGTGCGTGGGACAATGCAAAAAAATTTATCGAAGAAGGAAATCTCGGCGGCAAAGGCTCATTTGCTCACGCGGCTTCGGTGACCGGCGATACTGTCGGCGATCCGTACAAAGATACTGCCGGACCCGCGATCAATCCGATGATCAAGGTTGTGAACATCGTCGCGATCCTGATCATTCCGATCTTCTTTTAATTTCGGTTGGCGAAAAATTTAGCGCGCAAAATCTTCTCGATCTGTTACAAGATCGACATGGACGAGAGCCACGATTTTCAGATTGTCCGGCCGGACCAAGGTGGTTCCAGGACGCGAAGCCTGGCGAAAGCGGATCCGGGAGCGACGCCGTTCAAGGTTGTGGTCGATCCGAAAGTGCGGCTCGATCTTCGGCGGGCGTTAGTCGATTTAATCGATTATCACGACGAAGCTTTGGCCGAGCATTTTGCCCAGGGCAAACTTGGTCTTGATTCCTACAAAGAATATATCGAGCTGTTTGCGCGCAGTTTGAAAGAGACAATGGAGAGCCGGGAAGGCGTTTCCTATTTATTGCGCTCCGTCGGATTCGACGTTCCCGCGGAGGAAATCAATTTGCATCCCGAACTGCGCTGGAAAAAAGGCCCGGCGCCTTTCGGTGTGAGTTTGCTGTAGTTGCCGCACTAGTTCGATCTCTGGGGCGACTCGATCAGCTCGCGTTCCTGTGGATTTAACTGGTCGCGCGGAATCGTTGCAATAATGTCGCGTGCTTCGTCATTGCGATCGCTGGCGAGAAGCGCGGCGGCGTAAACCGCGCGCCAGGCCGGCAAAGTCCGTTTCCAGTCGATCGAAACAGGCCCTTTGAATTGAGCCATTGCCGAAGCCGGATCGTGCTGGCGAAGATATCCGAGCGCAGTTGTGACCCGATACGACAACCGGCTTGGATATTGCTCCGCTAATTTTTTTGCGACCGCGAAATTTTGATCAACATCTTCGCCCAGCAGCAAATTGAGATAAGCCAGTTGGTCCGCCGCGTTCGGGTCTTCCGGTGCACGAGCGGAGATTTTTGACGTCGCTGCGCGTTGGGCGGCCGTATCGCCACTCCTTTGACTCACGCGCTGCGTGCCGCGGTAGGCGAAGTCTGCATGTTCCGGAAAGCGGGCAAGTTGCTCATAGGCTTTGAGCGCTGCGGCGGTGGCGCGGCTTTGTTCGGCAAAATTCGCAACAAAACGCAATTTATATGGATCACTAGCAGCCAGCGAAATAGCATGGTTCCAATGGACCTCGGCATCCAAATTAGCGTTGCGCTCGAGCGCCGTGCGCGCGCGAAAACTTTCGATTACCGAAGGGTCGAGGGTGACGTCGGTCCGGTCGAGAGCACCATCGATGTCGTTCCAACGTTGCAGAGTGGCCAGTGCATCCAGTCGCGCGAGTAACAGCTGGTTGTCTTCCAACGTGCGTTCAATCGGGAAAGTCGAGAGCACCAGCTCAGGCTGCTGGTGCGCGTTTAACCAGCGCGTAAGGTCGAGAAGTTCCTGGCTCTGTCCATTCCGCCAACGTTCGACCTCCTCGCGGTAAACTTGAGCTGCCTCATCCGGCTGCAGCTGGATGCGCATGTCGGCGGCAAGCAAATCGTCCTTAGCGGTTTTTGGGGTTAGAGCCGTCAGTTCTTGCAAGAGCCGCTTTCGCTCGTCGGTCGTTAGTTCAGGCGCAGCGGCGAGCGCTTCTACAGCTGCCTTCTTATAAACATTTGGTCTGGCGGCGAGTTCCCAGAGAATCTTACGGGCTTCTGCCTGATCGGCCGCATCCGTCGATTGGGCGAGAACTTCGGCCAATTGAAAACGCGGCGCGTCATCGTCTGGAGTGCGTTTGCTGGCGACACGCAGATATTCGCTGGCCTTCACATTGTCCCCAATTTTTCTGGAGTAGCGCGCGGCCAGTTGAAGCGCCTTCGTATCGGGATTGTCTTTTAGTAGTGGGTCGATCACTTTTTCCGCGAGATTCAGGCGATTAGTTTTAATGAGCAATTCGGCGTAGTCCTCGCGGTCGCGGATGGTGCACTGGGGAAGGGCCAGAACTTTCTGCCAGAGCTCGAGCGCTTCGGGACGCTCGGCTTTCGAAGCGAGACGCGCGGCCCCGCTTAAACCGTGGTAGTTCGAAGGATCCAACTGCAGCGCAACGCGATATTGAACTGCGGCATCATTCCATTTATCGGCCGCGACAAGGGCCTCGCCGGCCGCGGCAAAGCGTTCGGCCCGCTGTCCCTTAAACCAGCGGTAGGCTATTGTCCCCGCGACGATCACGGCTAACACGCTCGCGATCAGCAAAATCCACCACTTGCCTCGTCGTTTTCGTGCCAAATTACGCTGGTCGCGCTTGGACCTGTCCCGGTCTGTCCCCTCGCTCATGAGCTGTAATATTGAAAGAGCGCAGGCAAGCGCCAACCCTAAATCGGGGAAAGCGTTTTGTCAGGTCAGAGCCGTCGTTCCCAGGCTAAAGCAATCTAAAATACCATTGACATCCGGACCGCGTTTAAGGCACAGTCGGCGCTGGACTTCACAAAAAATATGAGAAAGGCGTGCATTCTAGGGTTGGTGTTATTCGGGTCGGTTAGTTTCATCGCGCGAGGCGATATTATTCCAACGTTATCGTCCGTCACGGGATCGAGTCCAAATTTCACTTGGAATTACTCGGCCAATGTGACGGTGGATGAAACGATTAACACCGGCGATTTCTTCACAATTTACGATTTCGGGACGATCGCGCCTGGTTCCAATACTCAACCGACTGGTTGGACGTTTTCACAGGCGCTGGTCGGTCCTACCCCATCGCTGGTATTGCCCACCGATAATGCGAGCATTTTGAACCTGACCTGGACTTATAATGGCGCCGCGCCGATCACCGGCTCGGCGGCGCTGGGAATATTTTCGGTGATCACGTCAACTGATCAGTTGAAGGTTGGTCAGTTTACCGCCGAAGCGACGCGCAACAGCGGACCAAATGCCGGGACGAAGGTGGATAACATTGGTACCATTTCGGTGCCGGTGCCAGAATCATCGTCCTTGTTGCCAATCATCGGCGTGTGCATGGCAGCTGCTCTTTCGAGATTGGTTCGTCGTCAGCACGCTTAAGACAACAATTACTGTTTCCCTTAGGCTGCCCCCCGAAAGAGATTTCGGGGCAGCTTTTTTTGGGTTGCGACGGAAGCCGCAAAAACCCTTGGTTTCGGGGCGGTTGCGTGACACACTCGATGCCGGTTACCTATGTCGGCGGCATCGGAATCGTCTACGCAGCTGAAGCTGTGGGGAGTTCGTGGCTCAATTCCAGTCCCGGGCTCGACGACCGTCCGTTATGGCGGTAACACGACCTGCGCGGAAGTGCGCGCCGATGGCGAGCTCATTGTGCTAGATGCCGGATCGGGGATTCGCGAGCTTGGCCTGGCCCTCGAAAATGAATTCGGGTCGCGCCCAATTAATCTCAGCTTGCTCATCACCCACGTTCATTGGGACCACATTCAGGGTTTTCCTTTTTTCGTGCCTTCCTATAACGACAAAAACCAAATCCGGATTCTTGGTTATGACGGGACGGACAGCGGCCTGCGCGAGATTCTGAACGGGCAGATGGCAACGCCTTTCTTCCCGGTCGCGCTCTACGACCTGCCGGGAAAGATCAAAATCGAAAAACTCGAGTCGATGGATTTCAAGATCGGGAAGGTGCATGTCCGTTCAAAATTCATGAATCATCCAGGCGTTTGCGTTGGCTATCGAATTTTCACGAGCAAGGGGTCGATCGCTTTTCTGCCTGATCATGAACCGTACGAAGCGTTCAAGCTCCACTCTGCTAAATCGCATCTGTTGAGCCCGGAGCAGACGCAGAAACGCGCTCGCGAAGACCGCGCCGAACTCGTGAAATTTCTTCAAGGTTCCGATATTCTGATTCTGGATACCCAATACACGGACGAGGAATATCAGGCACACGTCGGCTGGGGCCACGGCTCGCTCAGCACCGCCATCTCGCTCGCGCTCGATGCCGCCGTTCGAAAGCTCATTCTCTTCCACCACGACCCGACACACGACGACGAAATGATCGACAAGATGGTCCAGACGGCGCGAAAGCTGGCCGCTAAAAGCGAAAGTTATCTTGAGGTCGAAGGCGCTCGCGAAGGTGCGGAAATGACCCTGGATTAATTGCGACTGGGTCGGTTTTCGATCTGCTTGCGCAACGGGCAAATTGAGCTTTAGATCTTGTCCCCCCGTGCTTTTGCCTCGTGGTGTAATGGTAGCACAAGAGATTCTGGATCTCTTTGTCTAGGTTCGAGTCCTAGCGAGGCAGTTGTTTGCTGAAGTGTCCGAGGATGTCTGATGATGCCAAAGCTCCTCTGGATAAAGGACTTTTGATGTTTCAGCCTCCCGCTCGGGAGTGTCATGCCGTGGCGGCTGATTCCGCGTAATGCCTGGGGTTTGTGGGTGTCTTTGTGTGTTAGT
>Ga0209059_1001497_pt1 | contig 10712 bp, 10 predicted proteins | sample GraSoiAngelo_151_FD_186165 | JGI IMG/M metagenome (GOLD analysis project Ga0209059, IMG submission 186165) | Grasslands soil microbial communities from the Angelo Coastal Reserve, California, USA - 14_1009_12_20cm (SPAdes) (version 2) | ecosystem: Environmental > Terrestrial > Soil > Grasslands ...
GCGTAGTCAGTATCCAGGATGGACCAACCATTGGCTCGGGTGAAATTATCGCGCCCGAGGTCAAGGCGATCGATGGAAGAGATCACAATTATTTCCAGGACCCGGAAGCCTTCCTGCAACTTGGAGGAAAACGTGGCAAACAGTTACAAGTGCTGACGGACGGCACGTTTTTCATCAATCGGTGGTTTGGCACGGTTGAGATTAAGGCGAAGACCCTGATTCCGATTGGCTATGTTGGCGTGGTTGTTTCGTATCATGGCGCTGCCGGAGACGACACCACCGGCGAATCGTTCCGTTACGGCGAACAAGTCGAAGCCGGCCACCGAGGTGTCTGGCGCTCGGCGCTTACTCCCGGCAAATACGCGCTGAATCCTTACGCAGTGAAAGTCGAACTAGTTCCGACGATCAACTTCGTGCTGCGCTGGATCAATGGCCAGACCGAAGCGCACCATTATGACGAGGATCTGACTAGCATCGACCTGATCACGGCCGACGGTTATGAACCGCGTCTGCCGCTGTCGTTAGTCTTGCATATTGACTACCAGAAGGCGCCGTCGGTAGTGCAGCGGTTCGGCGATGTGAAGCGGCTGATTACGCAGACGCTCGATCCGATTTTGACCGCTTACTTCCGCGACGTCGCGCAGACATCACACATGCTCGACTTGCTGACGAAGCGTGAAGAAATTCAGAGACGAGCTACGGAAGAGCTAGGCGAACGTTTCAAACGCTACGACATCAATGTAGTGGCGGTCTTGATTGGCCGGCCAGAATCGCGAGAAATCGCGGCAGGGCAGGCCGATCCAATTGAAACGTTGTTCGATCAACTGCGGATGCGGCGGTTGGCGGACGAACAGCGCGCCACCTATGCGAAGCAAGAGGAGGCCGCGAAGCAACAGGTCGCGCTTAATGAAGCGAAGGCGAAGGCCGAACGCCAGACCGAGCTGACGCAAAGCGCGATTGCAGTCCAGATAGCGGCCAATCGTGGTCAGGCTGAATTCGCCGAGGCAGAACAGCTGGCGAAGAAACAGATCACACTTGCTCAAGGTGAAGCGCGAGCAAAGGAGCTCATCGGCAAGGGTGAGTCGTCGCGGATTGCGCAGGTGGGCTTGGCCGAGGCGGCCGTTACATTGCAGAAGGTCGGCGCTTATCGTGATCCGCGCCTCTACGCACTGAACGTGTTCGCGGATCAATTTTCAAAGAGCGTTCAGCCGCTCGTGCCGAGCCGGCTGTTCATCAGCAATGCTGGAAGCAAACCCGGTGAAGTCCAAGGTGGTGGCGGAAACGTCCTCGAGACATTGCTTAGCCTGATCCTGAGTGAGAAAGCGGGGATAAACCTTCAGGAAAATACGGCCAGCTCGAAACCGCTCGAGGATTTTATCCGGCAATTCACCGGCAGCGGTTCAGCTGGGAATGGCGATGCCTTGAAGAAGGCGTCGCCTGCGGACGTCGAGAAGGCAGGAGGTCGCGCCTAAGAAGCAGACTGAACGAAAAAGTTGTCTCGCACTCGGGCAGTCCCCGGGTGCGAGGCGCTTTTCGGATCGGCGGCGCAGAAGTATCGTGAGCTACTAATTACCTGCGAATTGTCTTTGGCTCGGGTCCGGCGAGGATTTCTGAAATCGCAGGTTGTTTCTAGGCGCGTCCCATTCCACCGTGTCTGCAAATCGGAAAGCGACATCATAAAAAGTAAGAGGGAGAGCATAGATGACTGACGAACACATCGAGAAGACCAAATCGGCTATCGAGTCTGCCGACAATATTCCGGCCGACAGGAAAGCCGAGTTACTGGACCTGCTGTCGAAGCTCAAGCCAGCCATCGCCAAGGTTTCGGAGACGCATCACGAAGATGCCCACAGCATCGCTCGCCTGGTTGAGGCTTCGGCCCGGGAAACGATTCGCCCCGAGAAAAAACCGGAACACACGAACAAACTTTTGCACGAACTGAAACAGTCCGTGGAAAATTTTGAGGCGTCGCATCCGCAACTCGTCGCGTTTACGACCAAATATTCCGCAGTCTTATCTGCATTGGGTATTTGACCGCTCGCGAAGCGCAGCCAATTCGCGCAAGTGCGGCGTCACTTCCCAGTGAGCTTATTGATGTTCTCCGGACGCAGCCAATCTGCGGTCGAAGAATTCGGCAGTGGTGCGATACGCACGGACCCAGTCGCTCCAGCGGAGCAGGTCGTGAATTTCGTCGGGGATGATCAGTTCCTCGAATGCGACTTTTTGAGCACGCAGTTTTTCGACGAGATCGGTGGTTTGCTGGAACGGCACGTTGCGATCGTCGTCGCCGTGGATGAACAGCACCGGTGAGCGCCAGGTCGCCACGCTTGCGACAGGCGATGATTTGAACGCGAGCTCGCGCGCTTCTTTTACATCTGGCGCAACCTCGGCGTTCTTGGCGTCGACCTCCGCGACCCACATCGGCAAGAAAGTGGCCCAGTCGTGCACGCCATGAAAATCGACGCCGGCTTTGAAAATGTCGGAGTTGCGCGCAAGACCCATGGCGGTCAGAAACCCGCCGTAGGATCCGCCCCAGAGACCGATCCGCTGCGGATCGACGTTGTCGAGCGTTTGCAAAAATTTCGCGCCCGCAACCACATCCTGGTATTCGGAGGCGCCGCGCCACACGGAGTTTGGCGGCTCGCGAAAGGCGCGCCCGTACATGATGCCGAGCCGATAGTTCACCGAAAGCACGGTGTAACCTTTGCTCGCCAGATATTGATTCATCGCGTAGGCGTTGTGGTAATACTGCATGTAATGCCATCCGAGCAGCATCTGCCGGATCGGTCCGCCGTGTGTGAAGATGAGAGCGGGGCCGCGTTGCTTCTGGTTCTTTGGCGTGAACAGCTGGCCGTGAATTTCGAGGCCATCCTCGCTTTTAAATACCACCTGCTTTGGTGTGACTAACTGCGCCTCCGGGAACGTAGCCGGAAGCACATTCTTCGCGATCAACTCGCGCCCGCTGCTGGTGACGCGATAAGGCATCGCAGGCGAAGTCGCGGTTGAACCGAGACACAATAAGGTCTTTCCGTCGCTCGTCTCGACCGGGTTCCACTCAATTGTCTCGCCGCGGGTGAGCGCTTCCGGTTCGCCGCCGGTCGCGCCGACACGCCAGATGTGCCGGCGATCCACGTCGTTTTGATTCGACGTGTAAAGAACACTCCGCTTGTCCGCGCTGAGTACGACGTCTTCTACATCAAAATTACCCGGTGTGAATAATTGCGGCGCGCCGCCTTCCGCTGCGATGGAATAGAGATGATTGTGTCCGTCCTTCTCGCTTGCGAAGATGATGCGGCCTGCATTCGTGAATTTCAGCGATTGAAACGCAAACAGCGGCAACGAATCTTCCATCGCATTGCCGCTGTGAAAGAGTTCGTGGCTCTCGCCGCTGTGCGCGTCTGCAATCCAAAGCGCCCACGGCCGCGGGAATTCAGGAATGAGCGGCCGTTTGAATTCAACTCCGGGCTGGCGAATAAACGCGATCTGTTTGCTATCTTGTGACCAAACTGGACTGGCATCACGATTCGTCGTCGGTGCGAGATAAGTGATTTTCTTCGTCGCCAGCTCGAGCACGGCGATAAACGAATGGTCCTTGCGATTCGACCGAAACGCGATCCGCTTTCCATCCGGCGACCAGCGCGGCGTGTCGCTCTCGCCGAGCAATTCCTCGAGCTGCTCGGATTTTTTTGTGCCATCGAGTGGCGCGATCCAAATATGTTTCTTCGCCGGCCAGATCACCGTTTTCGAGTCGGGCGAAATCTGGAGGTCTTCACAGCCCTCTTCGCTGCAGCCAATGTCACCGAGCAAGCGCGGCTCGCCGCGGGCGAGATTGACGGCCCACGCCTGTTGTTTTGGCATTTTCGTTAGGCTGAGCGGATTTGCTGATGTTTCCTGCTTGTTCAACTCTGTGCCGCGCGCGTAGACGATCGCTTTCCCGTCTGGCGACAGCCGCACACTCGCGATCTGCTGACCTTCATCGCCTGTATAATGTGTCACTTGCCGCGGCACGAAATCGGAGGGGTCCGCGACCCAGATGTTGCGCTCCCCTTTATTGTCGAAAATCCAGGCCACGCGCGGCGCATGCGACGCGCTCGTGAGGCCGCAAGGGAATGGCGCACTCAGCACCTGTTCGATGGTGAAGCTTTCCGCAAGACAAACAGCCGGCAGCGATAGGCTGCCGAAGGCAACGAGAAGAAAATGGAATAAAGTTTTCAACACAATCGCGCACTATCATCGCCGAACAATCGCGCGTCGACTGGATTTGGCTGAGAAGTGGCTTAACAATTTCAAGAAGGAATTTAGATGACATGACTGCGACACACCGGGCATTGACTCCGAACGCTTTCGGGGTTGATGGATACGTTGGGAACACGCCGTTGATTCGACTGCGGCGTCTGTCGGAGCTGACCGGCTGCGAAATTCTGGGAAAGGCGGAATTCATGAATCCGGCCGGATCGGTGAAAGATCGAGCCGCGTACGGAATCATCACTGACGCGGAGGCAGCGGGTCGGCTTAAACCAGGCGCAACGATCGTTGAGGGAACTGCGGGCAACACCGGAATCGGTCTTGCCGTGATCGGGCGCGCCAGAGGGTATCGGACTGTGATTGTGATTCCGAATAATCAGTCGCCGGAGAAAATGCATTTGCTCCGTACGCTCGGCGCAGAGGTAAAAGCGGTGCCGGAAAAGCCATACAAGGATCCGGAAAATTACAATCATATCGCGCGTCGCCTGGCAGAGGAGCGAGGCTGGTTCTGGGCGAACCAGTTCGATAACACGGCCAATCGTGACGCGCATTATCGGAGCACTGGCCCTGAAATCTGGAAACAAACCGAGGGCAAGGTGAGCGCATTTGTCGCAGCCGTTGGCACCGGCGGAACGCTTGCCGGTGTAAGCGGCTATCTCAAGGAACAAAATCCGAAGATCCAGATCGTTTGCGCCGATCCGTACGGCGCGGCGATGTGGTCCTGGTTTACCAACGGGAATCTGGAAACGAACGACGGCGATTCTATTGCAGAAGGAATCGGTCAGGGTCGCGTCACAAAGAATATCGAAGGCATTAAGGTCGATCGAGCTTATCGCATTCCGGATCAGACTGGCCTAACGATCATTTACCAACTTCTGCGTGAAGAAGGTCTGTTCCTCGGTCTATCAAGCGGCCTTAATGTCGCCGGAGCGGTGCGCTTCGCCAAAGAATCTGGCCCGGGTCAAACCATCATCACGGTTCTTTGCGACTCGGGGCACAAATATCAGTCGACGCTCTTCAATCGTGACTGGCTCGCTTCGAATCATCTCGATCCGAACCTTCCCCTGGAATCGGTCTTCGAGAACTAGAAGCGAGGTCATAAATTTTTGTAGTCACCGGCCTATGGCCGGTCCACCTCCAGGCTCTCTCTCACATAATGGAGACGGCCCACAGGGCCGTGGCTATAGATGTGTCAGTCACAAAACCGGGCCTGTTTTTAATCTTTTCAGGGAGCCGTGAAGCGGTCGGCATCCGATTTATATAATAGAGGGTGACGCATATTCATTAAGCGTCGGGGAATCCTTAATAGGGAGCTTTCCTCCCTCGCAAAACAACAAAGAAGGAAGGGAGTAAACTGTAATGAAAAGACTGCTTTTAATTGCTTTGATGGCAGGCGGATTGGCTTTTGTGCCCGTGCAGCGTTCTGACGCTCAGGTTTCAGTGGGAGTTGGGGGCGTTGGAGTTGGATTCGGGTATCCAGCTTATAGGTACAGCTATTATGGCTATCCGGGTTACGGAAACGGGTATTATCCGTACGGATATTATCGACCCTATCGGTCCTATGGCTATTATAACGGCCCCGGGTACTACAGATATAATGGGTACAATGGGCATCGGGTTTACCGCCACCATCGGTATCATCACAACTATCGCTATTAAGTTAGCGCAGGAAACAGATTCAAGGGAGCTGGCTCGGATGATAGTTCGAGCCAGCTTTTTTTTTGGAATCAAATCCAAAGGCCGGATCAGGATTTTGTCTTTTGCAATTCGCTTTCTTAGTTGCTGGATAATTCTGCAGAGGCCTCGGTCGTGCAGGGACGCACGCGCTCATGCAATCGCGCGCGAATCACAAGCAGCGAGCGTAACGTGAACTTCCCAGCGATAAAAAGGACAGTTGTCCATATTTTCGTTGTTCTATTTGTTGCGAGCTCTGTGCACGCCGATCAAGCGATCCAATCGGTGCAGCAAACCTTGAAAGACCAAGGGTTTTACTATGGGAATGTCAGTGGCGAGAAAAGTGCCGAGACTACTGCCGCGATTCGGCGTTACCAAATTCGTAACGGGTTGAAAGTGACTGGTGACATTAACCCAGAGACACTGCGCTCACTCAACATGACCTCGAGTTCGGTCTCGTCGGCCCAACCGGCTGGAAAATCTGCTGCGACTCAATTTGCCAAGGTTCTTCCGGATAATAGCTCGCGGCTCGGGCAGCATTCGCCGCCGCCCCCGTCAAACCAACCAGATCGCCAGCTCGAGATGAACCCGAATTTCAACGGCGGCAGTTTTAGCTCGGCACAGCGTCGTATCAGCACACGTGCCGCTGTCGCGGAAGTGCAGCGTCAACTGATCGCTCACGGATATTACCGCGGCCGTATTGATGGTAGGTATGGACGGCGGACAGCGGTTGCCATGAGCGCGTTCCAAACGGCGTCGGGACTTCCGTCGACCGGCCGTCTCGACACGAGCACCCTCGACTTGCTGGGACTGTCCAGTGAAAATTTCGCGTCTCTTGGATCAGCACCTCGCGCATATGAAACCTGGGTACCCATCACGAAGTTCAAGCACGGCAAATGGAAAGTGAAATGGAAGAAACTTCACCGTAAAGATGGCGATGAGTATGGTCTGGAGGATCGAGAGCGAGATCGCGGTGATTGGTCGCGTGGTGAGGACCACGACGACTAAGCATGTTTAACAGTTCCCCAGCCTATAAGTCCTGCGACGATTACTGCTTGTCGTAAACAGCGACGTTCTTGAACTTTTTACCTTTCGGAGTGGTTCCATTCAAGGTGACGGTGCGGCTTCTGCCATCGGCTGAGACGACAATCTGACCTGTGACCGTAACTTTGCCATTTCTCTTGTTGGTGGTCCTAAGTGTCCGATCATTGACTTTCGTGTAGGAGCGAGCGTCTGAGTTCGGGTCGCCAGTAACGGGATAATCTTTCCCGTCGAACTTCCCTGACCACTCTGTGTGCGACGGCTTACCATTCGCATCGATGCCATCTGCCTTGATTTTCACTTGCCCCAACATACTCGAGTAAACTACCTGCGTGTTTTTCAAAGTGCCGGGTGTGATCTTCGATTTCGACTCGTTAAGCTTCCAAGTGCCCACCTGCGGATCGGCGGCGAGGCCCACTGCAGCTCCCAAAAAGCAAAACGCCAGAGTTAATCCAATTGTCTTTGTCTTCATGCGCGCCATCGAGACAGGATTTCGATGGACGGTCAATATCTTTCCAAGCTACCGCAACTGCTGAAATCCGAAAGTCAGCGGCAGGTGATCAGGCATCTAGCGATTGTGCTTTGGCAGTAGGTAGTGAGTAACAGTCCATTCAGCGATACTGATTCCTGCGTGCAAGCCATCTTCGCTTGCCGATCGAAAGTGAATGCCCCCGTATATCCTGCTGACTGCTGCCTCCTCGGCTGCGTCGAGGCACGTTGGAAAGCTGCGGTACACGCCTGGGAGAAAATCTGAGCCGGTTGTGAATGGCAGATCTCCCGTCCCGTAAAACAGTGGAAGGACGGTCGCAGCCGCGGCGCTGAATGTACTGTGGCCGGAAACGTAATCTGGGAAGGGCGGTGTCACGATGAATGACATCCAGTTCAGCTCTGGTTCGGCGAAGGCAATCGCGGTCACTGGCCGCCAGAAGTCGAATGTGTACTTTGCATCCCAAGCGCAAATGGCAGCGTCGGCCATGGCGATATTCAACAATGCAAACAGCCTTGCATTTTCTTCCAGCGTATTGCCTTGTGCGTCGGCGATAATCTGCGCAATGCTGTTCCAATGGCCGGGAGGCGTCTCGGTGCCTGCGCCATCGGCCCAGAACAAGGCGATCTCGGTTTGATCTTCTGTGCGAGTGGAGCCGACAGCCGCGCCGAGTTCCTTAACCTCGTTGTAATCCGCCGCGTACTGCTGGCTATCTAAAGGAGGTGGGCCCGGAGGACGGAACTGTGAGCTGTTCCTCGTTCCAAACGGCACAACGAATCCCCATTGCGGCAGCAATAGGGAAGAAAGGCTGGTGGAGTCGGTATCCACACCCCGGGGCCATTGCCACTGGGTGGCGGGACCACAGCATTGGACCCATCATTGGCGCGTGCGAACAGTATCACGGTGGCGACAAATTCTCCCCAAACGATGCCAGCACGCTTGCGCGGTCCGTCGGGAATTCCAGCAAGAATCGCCGCATTAAGCGCATCGAAGCTGGCTGCATTCGCCGGAAACAAATGGACGAGTGCATTGTGTGCGGCGGCACTCGCCGCGGCCGGACGCGACGCAGTGGCCGGGGCTACGCTTGGCACCAGATAACGTTCATGGGTCCGCGCAATGCCGTTAACTGCGTCATAGATTGACGCGTGAAGAATAGCCAGAGCGCGCGAGGCGATCGGGGGCGAGGTGTTGCCCGCACGAATCGCATCGAGCGCGGCGTTGTTCCAGTCGGTCACGACATCTGCATTCGCCGGAATACAGATGCTGGACGCAAGACTTATTGTGCCGATATAAGCGATGAACAGTCTGCCCCTAAAAAAAGTATTCATTGGTGCGCTCCTTTGAGAATGAGCGCCCCGGTTCTACGCTTTAGGAGGATTTCGTGTCAAGACTTATTCCCGCGCCAGCATTTCCAGGCAAGAAGACGCCAGTCACAGCATCGGCAATGATTTCCTGGATTTGGGCGGTGGAAATTCCTGATCGAGATCGGCGAGATCCTCCCCGGTTAGTTTGATCTCGATTGATCGCGCGTTGTCACCGACATGCTTTTCGTTGCTTGCTTTGGGAATAGCAATGACTCGCGGTTGGCGCAGCACCCACGCGAGCGCGATTTGGGAAGGGGTCGCGTCATGGCGCTTCGCGACCTTTTTGAGCGTCGCGTTTTCGAGCAATCCGCGCCCGTGACCAACCGGAGAGTAGGCCATTATTGGAATCTCATGCTTCTGGCTCCATTGCAGAAGACCGGATTCAATCTCCCGGTCTTCCAGATTGTAGAGAACCTGATTAGCGGAACATGCGAAACCGTTCTCGATGTCCAACAGCTCCTTCATATCATCGACATCAAAATTCGAGACACCCCAGCGTTTGATCTTTCCAGCAGCCCTGACTTTCTCGAATGCCTCGACTGTCTCCGCGAGCCGCGTGCTTCTTTCTCGCCAATGCAAAAGGTAAAGGTCGATCGCGTCTATTCGGAGACGTTTGAGACTGCGCTCACATGCTTTTGGCAATTCTGTGCGTGACGCGTTATGCGGATACACTTTGGAGACAACAAACACGCGATCGCGCTGATTCTCGATTGCATCCGCTACGACCTCTTCCGCACCGCCTTCGCCATACATCTCGGCGGTATCGATCAATGTCATGCCCAACTCGATTCCGAGCCGCAATGCGGCGATCTCATCCTTGTGCGCTCGTGTATTCTCACCCATGCGCCAGGTACCCTGACCCAGTACTGGAACGCGCTCGCCATCGGGAAGCGTGACGGTTTTGATTTTCATGTCCATGCTCGCGTTCGTAATCATAATCGATTTGGTTAATGAATTCGGCGGTCACACGGCCGCTACAGATCTTGCCTTTTCGAGAGAGGAGAACGATTGGAGACTCATGGCGAAGAAAATGCGCGCGGTGCAGATTCCAAAGGCAAAGGGACCGTTGGAAGTGGTGGAGCGGGAGATTCCGGAACCCAAATCAGGTTGGGTCCGGGTGAAAGTTGAAGCGTGTGGCGTTTGTCACAGTGACTCGTTAGTCAAAGATGGACTCTGGCCCGGGATCCAATATCCGAGAATTCCCGGCCATGAGGTGATCGGCGTGATTGATGCCGTCGGGCCCGACGTTCCGGATTGGAAATCGGGGCAGCGGGCGGGCGTTGGATGGCACGCTTCGCATTGCGGACATTGCGATCCGTGTCGGCGCGGCGATTTCTTTGCCTGCCAGGTGGAATTGCTCACGACCGGAATCTCGTTCGATGGCGGTTATGCCGAATACATGGTCGCACCGGCGAAAGCGCTCGCGTCTGTGCCGGACGATTTGAACTCAGTTGAGGGCGCGCCATTGATGTGCGCGGGAATCACAACGTTCAACGCATTGCGTAACAGCGGCGCGCGACCCGGTGATCTTGTCGGCGTGCTTGGGATCGGCGGACTTGGTCATCTCGGTGTTCAATTCGCGGCCAAGATGGGATTTAATACGGTGGCGATCGCGCGCGGAAAGGACAAGGAGCCGTTGGCGAAAAAGCTCGGTGCGCGGCATTACATCGACAGTCAATCGTCGGATCCGGCGGCGGAACTGAGCAAGTTAGGTGGGGAGAAACACACGCTAGTGGTGGCACGCAATAATCAGGAAGCCCAGGCCGCCGCTCACAAGCTCGCCGAAGCTGCAGGCCGAGAAGTGACGTCGGGGTTCGATCAGCGGCATACGTGCCCATGGCTGCATGTCAAAAGCCTGCAGGCGCTCGCGGGCGACTCAGCGTATCAGTGGGATCTCGTCA
>Ga0209059_1001501_pt1 | contig 10702 bp, 8 predicted proteins | sample GraSoiAngelo_151_FD_186165 | JGI IMG/M metagenome (GOLD analysis project Ga0209059, IMG submission 186165) | Grasslands soil microbial communities from the Angelo Coastal Reserve, California, USA - 14_1009_12_20cm (SPAdes) (version 2) | ecosystem: Environmental > Terrestrial > Soil > Grasslands ...
CGTTGTAATAGCCTTTATTCAAAAACATCAGCATCAATTTCGACATGTCCGTGGCAGTGGATGTGGCGGAGCTGGCTGCACCGGTCGTGTCGAGTTCTGATGGTTCAACGACCACAGGTTTTCCATCGACCAGTGCGTGCGCGGCAGTGGCGTTGCTATCCTGCAAACCTTTGATCACCGTACCAGACCGCGGCATCCCCAAAGAAGCAAACAAGCGCTTTCCGACGAGATCGTTCCATGATTGCCCTGACGCCCGCGCCGCAACTTCACCGGCAACAAAGAATCCCGGATTGGAATACTGTGCCACCTCGCGGAGACTGTAGCGCGGCTTAAAAAATCTAAGGCGTCGCAATATTTCTGCGCGGTCATAGCCAAAACTGTCGAGCTGATCTCCGGCGAATTCGGGCCAACCAGTACGTTGCGCGAGCAAATCGCGCTCGGTCAGCCAACGCGTCATGTACGGGTCGTACCCGACAAATTCGGACAAGTAATTAAAGATAGGCTTATCCCAATCGAGCTTCCCTTCGTCGACACCAGTCGCCGCAGCCGCGCCTGTTAATGTTTTCGTAACTGATGCAAGCTGAAAAACAGTATTCTCATCTACAGCGCCCGGCTTGGTCACATTACGAACGCCATATCCCTTGAGCAAAACCGCTTTGCCATTTTGCACTACCGCGACCGCTGCGCCTGGCACCTGATACTCTTTCAACGCTCTGGTAATAAACGCGTCCAGATTTGCGATCGGGTCATCCCCGGCTGCCGCGGGAGCGGACTGTCTCGGCACAAGCAAAGCCAGCGCCAAAAAACTGATGGCTGCGAACCGATGCATGTTTTTCACGTTTATCTTCCTAATTACTGAAACGCAAACGCAGTGAGGAGCTGTACAAAGGCGGTTACTTTTGAGCCCGCTTAAAAGTTCCTTCGCCGCGCACATTAAGATTTTCCACGACCACCTGTGCGGCCTTGCCATCCGGGCCGACGGTAAAGGTGATGCCGCTCCTGCCAACGGCGTTCTCACCTTCCGTCTCGTAGGTAAACGTATCCCGGTCATAGTGCTTCATTGGGAACGTCTTGTTTTTCGGACCCTGCACGATTACTAATCCGCCGTCCTTTTCGATGATGGAGATGTCGCCAAAGTAATCGTTCGCGTATTTTCCAACATAGGCGCTATTTTTGAGCGCAGACGCGGACGAGGCGGGTGGTTTGGAATAATCGAAGCCAAGCACGGTGCCAATCGCTGCCGGGTTTGAATATACCTGTTTAAAAAGCGCAAACCAATCTTGGCTGGGTTTGCCGTACAGAGCGATATCCAAGAACGTCGTCCCTAGTGCTTCCGCTATGCCGAGGGGATAGGCATTAGTCAGAACAACGATGCCCAGTTGCTCGCCTGGCACGAGACCTACATAAGTTGCAGCGCCCAGGCCAAAGGCCCCGGAGTGATTTAAGCGTAAGCGACCCTCTGGATCGTAGCTGACGTTCCATCCCAAGCCGTAGAAAGTCGGCAGTTGCGTGAACGGATTGAAACCTGTCAGCATGTGCGGGTGATGCGTTTCGGTCAGCGCTTTTTCGTCCACGATTTGTTTGCCTTCAAACTTGCCGTTCGCGAGCTGTAACCGCATCCATTTTGTCAAATCATTCACCGAGGAACTCACGCCGCCTGCAGGCGATTCCGTGTCCGGATCGCGCTTGAACTTTTGTACCCATTTGCCATCCACTAGCACATGCCCAAGGGCTTTGTTCGGGCGCGCGACAAAATCGGCGTAACGGGAACTCGTGGCCGTCATTCCGAGCGGTTTGTATAATCTCTGCGCCGCTGCCTCTTCCCATTCCAGCCCGTATGCATTCGCTGCGGCGATGCCGCCCTCAGTCATCCCAAAATTCGTGTAGGCGTAGTGCGAACGAAAACTGCTCGCGGGATGTTGATAGCGCAGGCGATATAGAATTTCCGCGCGCGTGAAACCGAGATCTTCGAGCAAATCGCCCGCGTGTTCGGGCAAGCCGCTGCGATGTGCGTACATGTCGCGGATCGTGATTTCGCGCGTTGCCCACGGATCGAACATCTCGAAAGTGGGATCGAGGCCGCTGAGCTTTGAATCCCAGGTGATTTTTCCTTCACCGACCAGCTCGGCAACTACCGTTGAGCCAATCGATTTGGACAGCGACGCGAGTTGAAACACCGTGTCCGCATTAACCGGCGCCTTGGTATTCACATCGCGAACACCGAAACCTTTCGCGTATACCGTCTTGTCCTGGAACACGACTGCTATGGCAAGGCCCGGCAGCGCGCTTTTCTGAATTTGCGTTTGCGCGAGTTTTTCTAGTTCCTGAATCGCGTGAGTCACTTGCTCGGAAGTAACATGAGACTTTTCCTGGCCAGTCACGCCCAACGGCATCAGCAGAATCGGCAGTAATATCGCGGCGAATTTCGCATAGTGACCCGCGTGTGTGGCATTTGAGTATTGATTCATCATTTACGAAGCATTCTGCGTGTTATTTTACATCTTTCCTGGGGCTTGGAATTTGGGATTTGGAGCTTTCGGCTATAAGCCGATCGGATGCCTGGCATCAAACCCGCGCGGCGGACGATAAATGGTTTGCCATCGCGGCGCCCATTTGCCGCGGTAACGGTCGTATGGCGTTGTATCGAGGCGCAGGCCGGCAATCACAGCGAACGTGTGACCTTCTCGTGCGTAGATGGTGATCCATTTGCCGGGACCGCGGTCGCCGTAATTGCGAAACTCCGTTGAGCTCATTGGAGCGCTGATCAATCCCCCCGCGCCCAGCACATACGAGATCGTTCCGGAACAATCGTAGCCGCGGTCATCAAACGATTTGTGGCCGCCACCGTAACGATATTTTTTGTGGCGAAGTTGATTGGCTGCCCAGATCGCGCGTTTCACGGCGAGGGGCGCATTCTTTGGCGCAGCTGCTTTGCCAAAACGAAGGCGCGCGGCCTTGCCAGACACAACAGGTCCAGAGGTTGGAAAAAGATCGGCTACTGCCGGTGGTACGACCCACGCGAAAACAGCGATGCCGACCAGGATTCGATGGCTAACCGGACAGATACAGTTCCTCCGGGATCCTGTCGTATGCCAAAAAGACTGCGGATGAAAAGAAAAAAATTAGAAGGAGCTCTGCGCTGAAGAAGGTCCAGAGAAATTGGAACGGCGGATTTGGAGGAGTAGCAGTGATTTCGTGAGCAATCAGATCTAACCAAAACAGGCGGACGGCGCAGGTGATGAATAACGAGCCGCAGCGCTTTGAAAATAGGCGACCGGCGGTTCGCCCTTTGCGCCCTCGCGAATTCCGCCGGTCAACCAACCGAAAGATTATCAAATGGCCCGCGACAAAAATCGGCGGGAACGCCAGGGTCAGCCTGCGTCAGCGTAACCGTGTTCCTGTTCGTACGCTCGAATTGCTCGCCGCGTCTGAGGCCCCAGAACTCCATCGATTGACCCGCGATAATAGCCGGCGCGGGAGAGCCGCCGTTGCAATTCGGCTACCCTCGACCGAGTCGCAGAGCCGTATTGGCTGCCACCGTTTTGGCCGCCAGAACCGTACCCATATCCATAGCCGTTACCGTAGCCGTAGTCACCGTATCCGTACCCTCCGTACCCATAGCCGCCGTATCCGTACGGGTCGCCATAGCCGTACCCGTAGTAGCCGTACGGATACCCATAGCCGTATCCATATGGATATCCCCAGCCCCAGCCCCACCACCCTGGAAAGCCGAAATCGCCGATGAAGATGACATTATTGTGACTGTGATGACGCCAATTTCCATTCCAGTTGCGGCCGTTCCAATTGCGGCCACTCCAGTTTCGGCCATTCCAGTTGCGGCCGTTCCAATTGCGGCCACTCCAGTTTCGCCCATTCCAATTGCGTCCGCTCCATGCACCCATCCCGGGGCGTCCCGAGGCGAAGCCGCGGCCCCCGCTAAAATGGCCACCATGGCCACCGCCTCCTCGGGGCGCAGCGGTGGCTAATGGGGAAGCCAGTGTGACGGCAACAAAGCAACTCAAGGAAAGTATCAGTTTTGAATTATTCATGTTAGGTGGGGTTTCTAATTATTAGACACCGTACGCACCAAAAAGTCTCGTTCTTTTACGGCGCACAAGAATAAATCAGATGAATTTGAGGACTCTTGAACGGGGCGGGGAGCAGAGTTCGCACTGATTCCTTCTCGCCAGCAGACCGCCGCCCTGATTATCATGCCGGATAACGAAGATGAGGCGTGCTGCGACTTTCATATTGTTGGTCTTCGCGTGCCACCAACTTCGCGCTTTACCGGAGCACAGCGTAAGTCCCTCCCGACAGTTCGTCATTTACGGCGCTGCTGCCACGTTGCGCGGGGCGATTTCGGAACTAGCAGAGCAGACCAAGACAAATCTCCTTGCCCTGCTGCGACAGCGCGACGGATGGAAAACTGCGATTGTAATCAATTTGCAGACGCAACAGGCGAACCTCCCCGAAATTCCGCCGGCGAGCCTACGAGTCAGCCAGACCGGATTTGGCGTGAAGCTGCAACTCGATTTGACCGTTGGCCAAAATTTCGACGGTTCATTGGTCGAGCGCCAGCTACTGCGCGCCATTCTGTTCGAGATGATTTATCGAGACGATGGCGAACTTGCACCGGGCGCGAGACTGGTCGAACCGCCGGATTGGCTGCTGGAAGGCGCGCTGGCGCTGACGCCGGGACGAGAGCGTGAGGCTCTCGTGGAGGCGCTTTCAACAGCCGATAAGGGAAAGTCCCTGCAGGAATTTCTGGGTCAGCGCTTCGATCTGCTCGATTCCGCCGGACGCATGCTTTACCGGGCATATTCCGTCGCGCTCGTGCAATTGCTCCTCGATGAGGGCGGTGGCCGCGGGCGTCTGGCGCGATACATCTCCAATCTTTCGCATGGGTCGAATGATCGAGTTGCTGATTTGAAGGCCTGCTTTCCGCAATTGCGGGATGATGTGGAAAAGAAATGGCGCTCAAAGGTGGCCCGACTCAGCGAGCATCAAACTTACCAGTTGCTAAGTTTTGCCGAAAGCGAACAACGTCTTGATGAATTGATACAGATCAAGATTTCGGATGGCTCGCGCAATCGGGGGCGGCCAAAGCCGGCAAATCTTAGCGAGCTTTCGCGCAGCAAACTGTCCGCAGAGGGAAAAGCCGCAGTCAACCACATGAGCCAGGGCTTGCTGTTGCTTGTTGGGACGGCACATCCAGTCTTGCGTCCGGTCGCGCGCGAGTATCAGCAAATTGCAGCGCTGCTCATACGTGGGAAGCGGCGCGGAATAGCAAAGCGTGTATCGCATCTGGACGGAATTCGCAAGGAACTCGCCGCGCGAATGGGCGATATCGATGATTACATGAACTGGTTCGAAGCTACGCAAATGGAGAATCAGAGCGGAGCTTTCAGCGATTACCTCAAGGCGGCGAACCAATCGCAGGTCTCCGCGCAAAGGCGACGCGACCCGCTCTCAGTGTATCTCGATGCACTGGAAGACCAAATCGAGACTTCCGAGCTGGAGTGATGAACTATTGGAGTGTTCGGGATTTGCGCTTTTTCCATCATTTCATTACTCGATCACTCCAGCGACGCGCGGCCAGTTGCCGGTTCCTAGTTTGGCGATTATGCTTAGATGCGCGTTTAAAACGCGCCTTTTTCATCCCATGCAAAAAATTGGATTTGCTGAAGCCCTCGATTCCATTGTGAAGATCGACCCGCGGTACGAGCGAGACGCATACATTTTTCTGCGTGACGCGCTCGATTTCACGACGAAACAGCAAAAGAAAGTGAAAGGAACCAGCGTCCGCCATGTGTCCGGGCCGGAGCTACTGGAAGGCTTGCGACAGTACGCGCTCAAGGAATTCGGGCCGATGGTCATGACGGTTTTCAGTAGCTGGGGGATTCACTCATCCGAGGACATTGGAAACATGGTTTTTAATTTGATCGGCGCCGGGATATTCGGAAAAACAGAGAAGGATTCGATCGAAGATTTCAGGAACGTTTACGATTTCAAAGAGGTCTTCGTGAAACCGTTCGCACCTGAAAAACCAGCGGTGACGAGGGCGCGGGCGGAATTGCCAGCGCCTAAGCCTGCTGCATCGAGAAAGTGATCAGCAATCACTGATCGCTGAGGACGCCGTCGCCGTATTTCAATGGCTCGCATACCACTGGCAAAGTTTTCCTCAACGGTTCTATTATTTATGATGGTCAATCTCAAAGCTGCTACGTCTGAACCCTCGCCCGTCATCACGTTTCCGCCGACCTCCGCGCACAAATGGATTTTGCCTAACGGACTGACGATTATTGTCCAGGAAGATCGTAGTGCCCCCGTAGCCAGCGTGCAGGCATGGTGCGCCACGGGAAGCATCGACGAAGACCAGCATCTCGGAGCGGGGTTGTCTCACATTCTCGAGCACATGCTTTTCAAGGGGACGAAAACGCGAGGGAAAAGTGAGATCGCGCGGAAAATTCAGGACGTGGGTGGTTACATCAACGCATATACATCGTTCGATCGCACGGTCTTTTGGATCGACGTTCCGAGAGATGGGGTTGTTACCGCGCTCGATATTTTGGCCGATGCGATGATGAATTCGACTTTGCCGCCGGAGGAATACCAGAAGGAGCAGGAAGTGATCCGGCGCGAGTTTGCCATGGGCATGGATGATCCCGATCGCATGTCTGGGCTGCTCCTTTTTTCAACCGCGTATCAGGTACATCCCTATCGGTTCCCGGTCATCGGCGAGATCGAAATCTACAACCAGCTCACCCAAGAGCAGGTCATGCAGTATTACAAAACGCGCTACGTCCCCAATAATCTCACCTTCATCGTAGTGGGCGATGTCGATGCCGAAAGAGTGCGCCAACAGCTCGCCGACTTGTTCAAGCCTTACCCGGAGAAATCACTCCAGCCCGTATTCATCCCAGGGGAACCGCCGCAACTTGGCCGGCGCGAAGCGCATCAGGAATTTGCCACGGAGCTGACGCATCTCTCATTGGCATGGCACATCCCGGCGGTTACGAACCCAGACGTACCCGCGCTTGATTTGCTCTCAACGATTCTCGGTGAAGGGCGCAGTTCGCGTTTGTACCGGCGCGTTCGCGAAGAGGCGGGTCTCGCGTTTCGTATATCGGCATTTTCCTACACGCCGGGGGATCCCGGTTTGTTCGGCATAGATGGTACAGTCGATCCAAAGAAACGCGAAGCAGCTGAGCAACTGGCCCTTCACATTGTTGAGGATGTAAAGCACGCTGGTGTCACTGCGGATGAACTTGCCAAGGCAAAAAAAATCATGCTCAGTCATCACCTGGGCGCGCTCACGACCATGCGGGGCCAGGCGTCGGACATCGGCTCGAACTGGTTGCTCACGCGCAATCTGAATTTTAGCCGCGATTATCTTGATGCTGTCCAGAAAGTATCGGCCGACGATATCAAGCGCGTCGCCGCGAAATACCTGACGGAAAACAATCTGACGGTTATCTCGTTGAATCCGAAAGGGTCGCTCGCCGCCAAAGCCGAGGGTCCGAAGGTCGCTGCCGCCGGTGAGATCCAGAAATTTGAATTATCGAACGGATTGCGTCTTCTGGTTCGCGAAGATCCTCGCTTGCCACTCGTGGCGATGGGCGCTGTTTTTCGCGGCGGTCTTCTTGCGGAGAGTCCCCAAAACAACGGTATCACTCATTTGATGGCGAAAGTGCTGCTGAAAGGAACCAAGACGCGCACCGCTGAGCAGATCGCCAACGAGATCGAGGCGGTTGGCGGTTCCATTTCCAGCGATTCTGGCAACAACAGCTTTGGCGTATCGGTCGATGTCATGAAACCCGACTCGAAACTAGGTGTGGACTTGCTCTCGGATGTATTACTGAACGCCACCATGCCGGAGAAGGCGGTCGCGCGCGAAAAGGAGATCCAGATCGCCGCGATCCAACAGGAGGAGGAACAACTGACGGCGGTCGCCCGCAACATCATGCGGCAGGCGCTTTTTCCGCAGCATCCTTACGCACTGCGCGGCAGTGGTTCCGTCGAATCCGTTAAGGGTTTAACACAAAAAGATCTCATCGAATTTCGTGATCGTTACGTGGTCGCGAAGAACGGAGTGATTTACGTTTTTGGAGATGTTAAAGCAGCTGAGGTCAAGCAGCTTGTCGAGCAAGCGCTGGGCAAGATGAAAACTGGCGCGCTTGCGCTAACTGATGCAAAGCCGTCCATGCCGCTAAGCAAACCGGAGACCGTCGAAAGCCGCAAAGACAAAGCGCAAGGAGTGATCATGGTTGGATTTCGGGGCGCGAGTTTGTCGAGTCCGGATCGGTACGCGCTGGAATTAATTGATGAAGCGAGCAGCGATCTGGGATCGCGTTTCTTTGTTCGCATTCGCGAGCAAATGGGCTTGGCCTATTATGTCGGCGCAAGCCAGATGCAAGGTCTTGTGCCAGGTCTCTTCGCATTTTATCTCGGTACCGACCCGCAAAAAATTGAGAAGGTAAAGACAGAGTTACTTGATGAAATTCATAAACTCGCAAATGAGGGGTTAACCTCTGACGAACTGGCGCGAGCGAAGAAGAAACTGATTGGCCAACAAGAAATCGCCAATCAAAGCAACGACGCTTTTGGTTATCATTGCGCGCTCGACGAGCTATACGGACTTGGATTTGATTATTACAAGCAACTTGAGCATGATGTGAACACGGTAACGCTCGAGGATACTAAACAAGTGGCTGCGAAATATTTTCGCGATCAACCGTATGTTTTGGCAACGGTGCGACCCCCGGAAGGTTCCGCAGCTGCGAAACAAAAATGACCCATGGCTGAAGTCCAGAAAACCACGTTGAGCGGCGAGCTTTCGCAGCGCTTCATTGAATTTGTCGTGATGCACGCGCAAAACGCCGCGCTGTTTCTCGGCCAAATTCCAAATCCAAGAACCGGTGAAGCGGAAGTGAACCTGGACCTGGCCAAAATGTTTATCGATCAACTCGCCATGATTCAGGAAAAAACGCGCGGGAATCTGACCAGCGAAGAGGCAAAAGTATTGAGTAACGCGCTTTCCAATTTGCAAATGGCATTCGTGGAAGCTTCGGGTGGCGCGCGACCCCAAGGCGCGCCTCAGCCTGAAACTCCGGAGGCCGCCCCACCACCAGCGGCAGCTGAGCAAGCAGCAAAATCGGAGTCCGAACCGTCAGCACCTAGCAAGTCGGCTGAGCCTGAGACGGAATCACGAAAGAAATTCACCAAGAGCTACGGGCCGTAAGCCATCATCCCCCCTTTGCAAACGCCAAGGTTGGCAACTAAAACGCAGTTTGTCACTGACGTTTAATATCGAGTAAGCCTTGGTGCGCGACGCTCGAAATCTTGCGCCTTCGGCGCTTGGCTTACGCATCGTCTTCGGAGAAGCCGATCCATCTTTAGCAAACGCAAGGTGGAACATCGTTTTCGCGATCACGTCCTCTGTGTGAGAATCATTAGCGTGACCGAGTCTCGGCAACGTCCGTTTCGGTGAAACACCGAAACGAGCATGTTCGCCACGGCGAGCCTCCTGTGGCGGACGAGACGCGGTACGCTGCTCTAACGGCTGCTCTGACGCGAATTGGGAGTCGAGCTTGGACGTGATCGTGTTCTAGCGGTCTTACGCACGTTGATGGCTCCCTGACCAGGAGCGGGAGTCGGTGATGCTTCGGCGTACTTTTTTGTCGTGGGCCAGATTAAACGCCACGGCTGAGTTTTGATTGTCTCGCTGAATTGCTTGATGTTTTCGCCGGCTGGCCCGAGCTCAGTCGTCGCGACCTTTAGTTTCTCTGACGAGTTTCGCAGGTTTCGCAGCGTGACCTCGATGTTGTCGTTCTCTGTGAGACTGGTGCTAATCTTTTCGATGTTGGTAAGCGAATGTGAAAGCGCGCTGTCGGGCGCGGTCAAATCGGAGAGATGTTGCCCGAACGTCTTGAACTGTCCGAGCGCAAGGGTCAGCTCTGAGTTTTCGTCGGTGAGACGATTAATGTTTTGCGCGGTCTGCTGAAGGTCTTTCATCGTATTGGTTGCTTCGGCCGCAACCGGCTTGATGACTTCCAGCATTTTGGCCGCGGCTTCGCCCAGATCGGGCGTGCGTTCTCCGGCGAATATCTCGCCGTCTTTCGCGCGTCCGGATTTCTCAGTGCCTTGGGTGATGTCGATGGCCATGTCGCCAAGCAATCCCAGCTGTATCATTCGTGTTTTGGCATCGCGATAGACCTTCGCATTTTTGTCCACCTGAACATCGATGCGAACTTCAAATCTGGGTTTGCCCGGCGTCGGAGAGGGGTTGGGACCGGCGTTGGGTTCGGATGGCTTAATTGCGGCGGCAGCTTCCTCTGCCCGTTTTTCTTCTTCGGGCGAGACCGGTGAATACAGCTTCTGGACTTGTCCAATCTTGCGACCGGCGAGCATCACCGGAGCTCCCTGTTTAATTCCAACCGCGTTATCAAAGTAAATCTTGTAGGTCACAAGCGGCCGGAATAATCCCGGTGCGCCAAGCAACACCAGAAGGAAAGCGACTACCGCGATCGTTCCGATCACGAGCAGACCAGTCATGATTTCATTTCTTTGTAATTGCATCGAGGCTGCCTTCCAGGATTGGACCTTCAGTGCTTCCGCTCACGAACTGCGCGACCACAGGATTTTTGGATTGTTTAAATTCTTCAGGTTCGGCTTCTTCAATAATTTTCCCCTGATACAACAT
>Ga0209059_1001505_pt1 | contig 10688 bp, 11 predicted proteins | sample GraSoiAngelo_151_FD_186165 | JGI IMG/M metagenome (GOLD analysis project Ga0209059, IMG submission 186165) | Grasslands soil microbial communities from the Angelo Coastal Reserve, California, USA - 14_1009_12_20cm (SPAdes) (version 2) | ecosystem: Environmental > Terrestrial > Soil > Grasslands ...
ATCAATGGAGCAACGGCGTTCTCCGGCACGCCTTATTTCACGCTAAACCCCGGCGACCAGTTCAAGGCCTGGGACGCTTCCACCACCTTCGATTACATGCCCAGCCAGTTCGTAACTTTCCGCTTTGAATATGATCATCGCGCCGCCAACGTTCCGTACTTCGCTGGCCCCGGCGGTATCACGCCACCGGGCGGCAACGTTGGCGCGGCCGGCTCGCTGGTCCCCGGCTTCTTCCCAGACTTGCGCAAACGCGAAAACCGCTTCAACCTGGCAGTGCTGGTCAAACTGTAGTCAGGAAGGCGTAAACGTACAAAGCGCTCAGTGGCTCACGCTGTTTTAGGAGAATGCCAATCCTTCGTCACACGATTTCTTTGCGGAATCTTTATAACTTCTTAATGCGCGTTACGCCGATCATGGAAACAGGAATCGGCTATGATGCATTTACTCGTTCGCATTCTCGAATTCATCTTTTTGATCGGCCTCGCGGGATCCATGGTTGTAGCGGTAATGGCCTTTGTAGGCGATATTCACGAGTTCTTTGAAAAAGACCGGCCTGAGGGGAATCAGGCCATCGGCGACTGACGCCTCTAGGCGGATCTATGCCCGGCGGATCGTCCGTGAATAAAACCGCGTCCGCTGGTGAAAGCCCAGCCGCTGGTAAAGCTGGATTGCGCGCTCGTTATCGCTGCGCACGGTAAGAAACGGCCGCTCGCCGCGCGCCTGAATGCGCGCCATTAACGCCAGCATGATCGCTGTCCCGCAGCCGCGCCCCTCAAAACCGGGCAGCGTGGCCACCGTGGTGATCTCGCGATAGCGGGAGACGTGCAGCCGCAGCCCGCCCATGGCCACCAGCTTTCCCTCATGGCGAATGCCGAGAAACATTCCCAGCTTTTGGATCTTGGAGCAGAGCGTGCGCCCCGGCCGCGTGGCCGCATAGACATCGCTCATCTCCGGAAGGTCGGCCGGCGCAAGCTCAATCACCTGATGTTGCTCCGACGCGCCTTGGCCCGCTTGATCTCGGACGTCGCTGGAAGCGTTTGCGGGAACATCCCCCGCACCCGTGCCTGAAATGCCGTCTTCTTTTACCATCTGGTGAAGCTCCACTGCGCGCACCACGTTCCAGCCTGCGGGCAGCTGAGGCGGAGTGGAAAAATACAGTGTGACCGCGTCGCGCTGTATGAGCTGGGCCAGCGAGTCAAAGGCCATGGCGGTATTCGCCGCCAGCGCGCCCAGCAGCGTCATTTCCGGCGGGAACCTGCGCGCCAGCGCCGCGCTGTGCGCCACCTGCGCCTGCTTGGTGGTAAGCGCCGTCCAGATGGGATTATCGAGCGCGTTCATGCGCCTGGATTGTATCGCGGCGATAGCGTAGAGGCCACCGCCTCAGTCCTTCAACAACTGCCGCGCGATCACCAGCCGCTGTATCTCGCTGGTGCCCTCGCCGATGGTACAAAGCTTCACGTCGCGATAAAACTTTTCCGCCGGATAGTCTTTGATGAAGCCGTAGCCGCCGTGAATCTGCACGCATTCATTGGCCGCCCGCACCGCCACCTCGCCGGCATATAGCTTGGCCATTGACGATTCCATGGTGGACTTCATCCCCGCATCTTTCATGGCGGCGGCGCGCAGCGTGAGCAGGCGCGCGGCATCGATCTCCGTGGCCATGTCCGCCAGCTTCCACTGGATGGCCTGAAATTCGCTGATGGCCTTGCCAAACTGCTTGCGCTGCTTGGAATACTTGAGCGCCGCCTCATACGCGCCCTGCGCCATGCCTAGGCCCAGCGCGGCAATGGAGATGCGCCCGCCATCAAGGATGCGCATGGCGTCGATGAAGCCGTCGCCCTCCTTGCCCAGCAGCGCATCTTCCGGCACGTGGCAATCTTCAAAAATCAGCTCTGAGGTATCGCTGGCGCGCAACCCCAGCTTGTTCTCTTTTTTGCCTGGACGAAAACCTTTGCTCCCTTTTTCCACGATGAACGCCGAAAGGCCATGCGTGTGCGCGGTCTTGTCCGTCACGGCGATGACTACGGCGACGTCGGCATGGTGGCCGTTGGTGATAAACGTCTTGGTGCCGTTGAGCACCCAGCCGTTTTTTCTGCCTTTACGCATGGCGCTCATGCGCGCGCCGCCGGCATCGGAGCCGGAGCCAGGCTCAGTCAGGCCCCAGGCGCCCAGCCATTCGCCGGTCGCCAGCTTGGAAATATATTTCCTTTTTTGCTCTTCGCTGCCGGCCTGGAAAATGTGATTGGAGCAGAGCGAGTTGTGCGCCGCCACGGTGATGCCCACAGATCCATCCACGCGCGAAAGCTCCTCAATAGCGACTACATATTCCACGTAGCCCAGGCCGGCGCCGCCATACTCGGCGGGAAAGATCATGCCCAGCACGCCCATGCGTCCGAGCTCCTTGACCGTCTCCAGCGGAAAGTGGTTGGCCTCGTCCCACTTCATCACGTGGGGAAGGATCTCGCGCTCGGCAAACTCGCGGATGGATTTTTTGAGTTGCAGCTGTTCGTCGTTGAGCTGGAAGTCCATCGTTCTCCTGTGGCCGCGTCGATGAATGTGACGCGCTTGGGCAAAACAGATGATTATTTCACACGCAGAGGGTGGGGTGAAAATGCGAACGCCTATCCCACGTCCGCCCGCTCGCCTGTCTTCTGGAAGTGCCGCAGCACGGCCTCCGTCTGCGGCTTGGTCAGGACGGCGCTCAGGGCGGCGGCATCTGCCTGCTGCACGGCGCGAACGCTGCCAAAGTGCTGGAGCAGGCGCTGGCGGGTGCGCTCGCCCACTCCGGGAATTTCCAGCAGCTCGGACTTGCGGTCGCGCATCTGGCGGCGCTTGCGATGGAAGGTAACGGCGAAGCGGTGAGATTCGTCGCGCACCATCTGGACAAGGTGCAGCACAGGCGAGTGGCGGTCCAGCACCACGGGGTCATCTTCCTGCCCGAAGACGTAGATGATCTCTTCTTTTTTTGCAATTGCCGCCAGCGGTTGATTAGTTATGCCCAGTTCATCCAGCGCCTGGGCCGCGGCGTGAAGCTGGCCCAGGCCGCCGTCGATCAGCACCAGGCTGGGGAATGGCTTGTCTTCGTCGCGCAGACGCTTGTAACGGCGCGTGACTACCTCGCGCATGGAGGCAAAATCATCCACGCCGGTGACGGTGCGCACGATGAACTTGCGATACTGATTTTTGTTCATCGCGCCATCTTCCCAGACCACCATGGAGGCCACAGTTTCCGCGCCCTGGATGTGGGAGATGTCAAAGCATTCGATGCGCTTGGGAATTTCCGGCAGGCCGAGCGCGTCCTGGAGCGCCTCCTGCACGGCCTTGGCCTGCGGCTTCATGATGCGGAAGCGCTGATCGAATGACTGCTTGGCGTTCTGCGCCGCCAGATCGATGAGTGAGCGCTTTTCGCCTCGCTGCGGGATGAGGATCTCCATTTTGCTGCCGCGCTTTTCTGTGAGCAGCTCTTCCAGTTCAGCGCGGTCTTCAAAATCCACCGGCGCCAGGATGTCGCGAGGAACGTACTGCTGGTCAATATAGATCTGCTTCATCAGGGCGGAGAAGAACTCGCCGGGCGAGAAAGACTGAGATGGACCACAGGCGTCCTCACCTGCGACATTTATTGTCGCAGCCGAACCCGCCTGCGCTCCACCATCTTCTGGAGATTGCGCGGCTTGGGGTGGGAGTTCGTCCCAAAAGAACTCCCGCCGATCCAGAATCTTTCCCCCGCGCATATGAAATACGTTGACTGCCAGCATGTCATTTTCAAAGTGGTAGCCAAAGACGTCCTGGTCGTCGCCTTCTGCGGCGGCGATGCGCTGCTTTTCCTGAAGCTGAGAGACGGTCGAGATCATGTCGCGGTAGCGGGCCGCGCGCTCGTATTCCTGGTCGTGCGCCGCCTGCTCCATGCGGCTGCGGAGAGATTTTGACAAATCCGTTTGGCGGCTTTCCAGCAAGAGCTGCACGTCGCGCACGGCTTCTTGATACGCCTGCGGCGTAGTCAGGTCCTGCACGCATGGGCCGAGACAGCGCTTGATGTAGTACTGAAGACACGGACGCAGGTGATAGCGAGTGAGATCAACCTTGCAGGAAGGGACAAGAAAGCTGCGATGGATCAGGTCCACGATCCGATAAGCCAGATTGCCGGGAAAATATGGTCCATAATAGATGCTGCCGTCCTTGCGGAGCCGACGCGTCACGTAGACGCGGGGAAAGCGCTCGCCCAGGGTCAACTTGATGTAAGGATAGGTTTTGTCGTCGCGCAGAAGGATGTTGAAGCGCGGTTTCTTCTGCTTGATGAGGTTATTTTCAAGGGCCAGGGCTTCCTTGTTGTTGTCGACCACAATGTACTCGACGTCAACCGCCTCGCGCAGCAGGGTACCGGTTTTGGCGTTGGCCTCACCTACGCCCTCCTGGAAATACGACCGGACGCGGGCGCGGAGGTTCTTGGCTTTGCCAACATAGATGACCTCACCTTCGGCGTTTTTGTATAGATACACCCCTGGCTGGAGAGGCAAAGTCCGGATTTTTTGGAGCAAATCCATTCGGGGGAGATCTGGGGCTTACTACCTAGATTCTTCCCGGTAGGCCCCGGGTGCGTAAAAATTCTACTGTGCCGGCCAAAAGCCAGATTTCGCAGGTAATTGGCCGTAGCTTCAACCTATTGATTATACGATGTTTATATTTGTCCGTCTTCCCGCCGCCGATGGCAACTCACTTGCTATTCTATAAGCGACTTTATTGGCGGCATAACCCTGCGCCGCATGGGTCTCAAGGAGCTTCCCCCATGAATTTGAAATCCAGTCTTTTGGTTCTGCTGGCCGGTTCTTCTCTGATGATCGGCACAGGCTGCACGACAAAGAATTACGTGCGCAAGCAGACCCAGCCAATCGTCGAGAAATCCAACGAACTTGATGCCAGAACGGCCAAGAACAACGCCGCGATCCATGATGTAGATACCCGGGCCCAGCAGGGTATTGCGGGCGCAAATGACAAGGCCGCTCAGGCTGACCAGAAAGCGCTGGACGCGCGTGGTCGCGCTGACCAGGCCCAGACTCTGGCAACCCAGGCCAACACCCGTGCAGACGCCCTGGCCAACACCGTGGCTAACCTGGATAACTACCGTCCCGTGGCGGAAACCTCAGTGCATTTTGCCTTCAACCGGGCTGATTTGACGGCCAAAGCCAAGACCGCCTTGGACCAGCTCCTGGCTGAGATCCCCAATACCAAGGGTTACCTGGTGGTGGTGGAAGGCGATTGCGACTCCGTCGGCTCAGCAAAATACAATTACAAGCTGAGCGAGCGCCGCGCCGACGCCGTGGTGCAGTATCTCTCTTCCAAGAACATCCCTGCGCATAAGATCTACTTGATCGGACTGGGCAAGGACAAATACGTAGCCTCCAATGATTCGGCTGATGGCCGCGCGAAGAACCGCCGCGTGGATGTGCGTCTGATGACGAACACAACCGGTCAAGAGGCTCCAAGCTCTGCGCAGAGTACCGCTCCCAACCCGAGCCGGTAGTCTCTCCTCCCCCGGGACACTTGCGCAGACAAGAGGCCGCCAGATTTCTGGCGGCCTTTAATTTTTCTGAGCCGTAAGCAATCAGCCCTCAGCATCATCGTGCAAGATCGCGCATTCTCCGCGATCTTCCCAGTAGAATATTAGGTATGGAATTCCGTTCTCATATTTTCTTATTGATTGTAGCTCTGCTCCTGGCTCTGCCCGCGCCTCGCGCCGCCGCGCAGGACAATCCTGACGATAAGCCCCATATCCAGCCGCGCGCCACGCCCACACCGACACCAACACCCAAGAGCACCCAACAGCAGCCCAAGCAAGACCAATATGACCGTCCGCCCTTCCCCGGCGATACGCCCGGCACCGCGCCAGCCGCGCCAAGACGCTCCGATGGCTACGAGCGTCCTTCCTTCCCCGGAGATGCGCCGCCGGCTGGCAGCCCCACGGGCGAAAGCTCTAGCCGTGATTCGCAGATCGACGTGAACTCCCGGCCCGCAACCAGCGAACCGGCGCCGGCGGAAGAAGACGAATCAGTCCTGCAGCCCTGGGACCCGCACAAGGCGGCCAAGGACGTTGAAATCGGCCAATATTACTTCAAGCTCAAGAATTACCGGGCTGCGCTGGAGCGCTTCAATCATGCGCTGATTTACAAGCCCGATGACGCGGAAGCAATCTATGGCCTGGCCAGCACCCAGGAAAAACTCGATCTGCTCTCGCTGGCCGACCAGAATTACCGCAAGTACCTGCACATTTTGCCGCATGGTCCCAAAGCCAAAGAGGCTGAGGACGCGCTCAAGCGCATTGGCCCGCATGTGGAGATGCGCAAACCGCCAGGGCCGAACGGCGAGCCGGCATCAGTGGCCGCGCACGACATTGAGGTGGGTGAAACCTACTTATCGACCAATAACTTTGACGCCGCTCGCCAGCGCTTTGAAGAGGCCCTGCGCATCACCCCGGACAATCCGCTGATCTACTTCCGCCTGGCCCAGGCCCTGCAAGGCATGCAGCGGCTGGATCCGGCGCGGCTGAATTATCGCAAGTACCTGGAGCTGGAGCCCAAAGGCAAGTTCGCGCAGAACGCCAAAAAGGCGATCTCGGAAATCGACTATATTTTGGGCAAGTAGCTATTCCTTGCGGATAAAGGCCCCGGAACTCGCGTCCACCAGCACCGTTAACTTGCCCATGGATTCGCTGCCGCCATAGATCACGTGCCAGCGCAGCTGGCCGGATTGCGCGTCCCAGTCCAGAAGATAAGTCACGCTTGTCTTGGGATCTTTTTCCAGCAACTGTTTCCCGCCGTGCTGCTGTGCCACCTCAAAAGCCTTGTCAGTATCGGACTTGAGGAAGTTCAGATCAAAGGTGCGGTAAGAGCGGTTGGCCGGATTATAAGAATCTTCAGTGCCGTGGTCCACGCCTTTGGGCACGTCGCTGCTGGCGACACCTGACCAGGTGAACGGCTCAGACTTCTGCCGCGAGACGGAAGCAAACAGGGCGCGCCAGAAGTTCGCCTTGCCGTCGTGGCCGGTGCTGTCTTTGATGTTTGAGGATTCCAGGCGGATTGGCTGCGCGTCCGGCGCCCACAGGTGCGCAGGCACCAGCATCTTCTGCAGCGCGAAGCGCCCGGTTTCAAGCTCGCTGGCGGCCGGCGTTTCCTTGGCCGCGGGAGTGCTCTTGCTGCCTGAATCACAGCCGGCGAGCAGTAGCATCGCCATGCCCAGAATAGCCAGAGCGGTTGCCTTCAAGTAGGTAAGTTTGAATATTGGAGTCACGCCTTCATTCTAGACGAGATGGGGCACAGTCACAGATGTACCAAGGTGCATGTCTTTCAATGGTAAAGAGTAATTTAATCGTTGCTGGGCAGACCGGCTTTGCGCGCCTGCTCCTGCATGTCCGTCAGCTTCTCCTGGGCAGCGCTTAACGCTTGCTTTTTGCCATCGATCTCGCCCTGCGCTTTGCGGCTGTCTTCGGCGAATTTGGCTTGGTCGCGCAGCATCACGCCCGCATCAGCATAGTAGGCGGCGGCGCGCAGGCGCGCTTCGCGCTCAGCCACGTCCAGTTCGCGCTGTAGAGCGGCAATCTCTTTTTTCTCCGCTTCAATCTGACCCTTCAATTGCTCGTTCTTCTGCTTTTGTGCGTCAGCCATATCTTTTTTGGCGTCTTTGGCATCGGCGCTCTTGTCGTCGGTTTTCTTTGCGTCCGTGTCCGGCTTGGCGGCCGGCTCAGTGGAAGGGGCGGTGTTGCGGGCAAAGGTATCGTCATCCAGGCGCGTTGTGGCGGTGGCGTGCTTTTTGACGCGACTGGCGCGGGCAACGTCGCCCAGTGACTGCTGCGCCACCGCGGCAGCGGCAAACAGAGACATCACGACAAACAGAAGAAGCTTCTTCATAAATGGCATCCAAACCTGATTCGTTCTTTCTATTATTGTACAGCGGCGATCAGATGCATTCTGCGGCATTCAAGGGGCGGAAACGATAGGGTAAACGCCGGATGGGACGGAAGTAACTTCCGTTATGTCGCTTCGCTCCAAAACCGCCGGTGAGCGTTCACATCCCAATTTCAATCAGCCCCCTACAGCAAGCCGCTCCCACGTGGCCGGGCTCGCGGCCAATCCATCTGACTGCTCTGGGCCGTGTAGCTCAATGCCCCGCACTCAGGCCGGAAAACCGTATATACCAGCGCACCAGCGCCATGCCCAGAAAAGCGGAGAATAGCGCGGCGCTGCCCAGAAACACGCCAAAAGGAATCTCAAAGTTGCGATAGATCAGGATGGCCGACTGCCACGCGCGGCTGCGGGCCACGCTCATCGATTCGGAGGCGTGTGTCCTCCTTCGCCGAGCCATGCGCTTGAGCCACACCCACAGGATCAGGAACACACCAAACAGGCTTCCGATCACTGATCCAAGCAGTAGGACCAGCAGCGTGAGCTTCACCCCAAGAAAGGCGCCGATCATCGCCATCAGCTTTACGTCGCCCCGGCCCATGCCCTCCACCCCGCGAATTGCTTCGTATAGCAGCGCAATGCCCAGAATGATGGCCCATCCCAGAATCGCTCCAGCCAGGGAGTTAAGAAGCGAGACCACGCGCCAGTTGTCGATGGCCGGAAACCTGAAATCGCACACCGGAACCAGGAGGCTAAAGGCCAGCCCCATGGCGATTCCAGGTTTGGTCAGCAGGTCAGGCAGCAGCTTGGTCTCGGCGTCAGTAAAGATAAGCCCCAGCAGCAGGAATGAGAGGACGCAGAACTTGGCCGTGAGCAGGAAAGTGTTTAGGCCATCGGGCAGGTTGCACTGCTCCGCCAGAGCGTCGGCGTTGGCCAAAGCAACCAAATATGAGATCGCGAAGAGCGCGCCGGTCAACAGTTCCACCGCGGCATAGCGCGGTGAAATAGGCGCTTTGCACTTGCGGCATTTCCCGCGAAGAATCAGCCAGCTCAGCACGGGAATGTTGTCATAGGCGGCGATGGGCGCTTCGCATGCTGGACAGGCGGAGCGCGGGCTCACCACCGAGATTTCGCGCGGCATGCGATAGATGCAGACGTTCAAAAAGCTGCCGAAAAGCAGCCCAAACAGAAAAAATGCTGCGGCAAAAAACCAGGTGTTTCCAGCAAAGTCGAAAATGTTCAGCGGCTAGCTCCCCAGATGGAAGTTTCTGGAGAGATTATACGCAAGGTAAATTTGGTAATTGCGTAATTTAGTAATCAAGTAATGATGGACAAGCCTGAATCTGGTGCATCAGAAATCGCGAATCGAGGCAAGATGCTGTCTCAGCAGCTTTTCATTTATCAAATTACCAATTTACCGAGTCACCACATCCTTCGAAGCTCTCAGTCACCTTCCGGAATCCTCAAGATGTATCCTGCCAGCGCGGGCGCTTTGGGATTTTCTGGCGGCAGGTCTCCTGTCCAGTTGATCTGCTTACGATTGGCCAACCGCATCTCCGTCTGCAATGGCTTCCAGCCCGCGCCATTCTGTTCGCGGATGCCCACATTGAAACCGAGCTGCCCGTCTTCATGCTCGGCCTCTACCCACTCGAACAGCGAAGCCTCGAGCTCTTCGGCCAGCGCTTCCTGAGGCAGCAGGCAAAGAATCCACTGGTTGCGCGCATCCTGAGCATACGCGCCGCGGTCCACTCCAGGAACTCCGCTGATCACCTTGGCGCCATGCTCGCGCGCCACTTTCACCGTCTCGTCCTTCGAGCCGTGGTCCACCACGATCACCTCGTCGCAGGGACGCAGAGAGTCCAGGGCGCGTCCAAGCGAGTGCTCGTTGTCATGGGCGTGAATCAGGGCGGTGATTTTGGTTTTAGCCATCTGAGTGTTTGATGCTGCTTTGCGATGTGAAGGGCCGGGCGTGATTAGCCGGCGCGAGCTTTTCTTTTCGGCCTGCCTCCAAGCCGTCCGTTGGCCCGCGAAGCCGCTTTCTTTGCGGTGCTCCTAGACTTTCCCCCGGCCTGACCAAGTCTGGATGCCATCCATTTTTTCGATCCGAAAAAGCCTTCCAAAATTGCCGGCAGATAAAGGTCGGCGTCCAACTTGGGAAAATGAATGCCAAGACCTGAAGGGGTGATCTGAATTTCCTGAAGTTGCGACGACGTAGCGTTCTCCAATCCTTGCGCGTGATCTGGCGAGAAACTCACATCCAGATTTGAGCTGAGCTGGATTACGATGCGTCTGTTCTTGCGGTCATAATGCGCAGCTACCGCTCGGGGCATTGAAGACTGAAGGTGTTTCGCCCGCTGATTTGCTGATTCGAAGTCGTTATGCAATGCCATGAATTTGCTCCCATGCCCGGCAAAGTTCTTCCAGGCGTTCCGTCAGCATCGATGCGATGCTGGAGATCTTCCGTCTGGAGAATCGATAATTCTCACGAAACTCTACCGGGCCTGCCGGACAGTTCAGATTGAAAATAGCCTCGCACCCATGCCCGATTACGTGAACATGAGTAGGGCGGTGATCGTTTGGATACACCACACGCGTAGGCCGGCGAATCGTAAAACAGTCGGCACTCATATATATTATAATATTCCTAAGCGCTTGGGTTATTTTTTTATTTTTTCCATGAAAAAACGCCGCCCTTGCGGACGGCGTTAAATTTCAATTTGAAGGCTATATGTTTACTGGTTCATCGCCGTGCGGCTGGCGCCGGGCGTGACCGTGATCGGACTCTGCAACTGGAAG
>Ga0209059_1001506_pt1 | contig 10687 bp, 7 predicted proteins | sample GraSoiAngelo_151_FD_186165 | JGI IMG/M metagenome (GOLD analysis project Ga0209059, IMG submission 186165) | Grasslands soil microbial communities from the Angelo Coastal Reserve, California, USA - 14_1009_12_20cm (SPAdes) (version 2) | ecosystem: Environmental > Terrestrial > Soil > Grasslands ...
ATCACCGGATCAGGTCGTCCGTTGCCAGTCAGGAAATGTGCGACTTCTTCGATCGGCTTCTGGGTTGCGGAAAGCCCGATGCGCACCAGAGTCGGCTTGCCTTGAGAGCGTATGGCTTCCAATCCCACAGCCTCGCGCCGCAACGCCTCTAATCTCTCCAGCGATAACGTCAGATGGGCGCCGCGCTTGTCATCAGCTACTGCATGGATTTCATCTACGATAACGGTTTCCACATCCCGCAAAATTGCGCGGCTGCCCTCGGCCGTGAGCAGGATGTACAACGACTCCGGCGTCGTTACGAGAATGTGAGGCGGCCGCTTGAGCATCGCCCGCCGCTCGTGCATAAGCGTGTCGCCGGTACGAACCGCAGTGCGAATCTCCGGCATGAGCAGCCCGCGCTCGCCGGCCATTTGGAGAATTTCTCCGAGCGGCCCCTCAAGGTTCCTGTGGATATCATTGCCCAGAGCCTTGAGCGGCGAAACGTATAGGACTTCGGTGCGGTCCTGGAGATCGCCCGCCAGCGCCTTGCGCACCAAACGATCAATGCATGCTAGAAATGCTGCCAGCGTCTTTCCTGAACCGGTCGGGGCGGAAATAAGCGTGGTGCGACCGGCCAAGATGTGCGGCCATCCCTGCTCCTGCGGCTCCGTGGGCGTGCCGAATTTTTGGACGAACCAGTCCTGAATTAAAGGATGTGCCCACGCAAGGGAGGGGGGGACGGAAGGCATTCCGAATATTGTAGCGGGAAATCGAAGTTTCGCAAAATATTCGCCTGGCGAGGATTTGGTTAGCTGCTGGTTTCTTTCTTCAACCGCTCGATCTGCTGCAAGTGATTCGCCCCGTGCGTGCCTATTCTGTCGACGTATTCCGCTACGGTCACATTCTTCTGAAGTTCAGGATGGAACGCCGTTTTTTCCAGATCCGCGAGCTTGATGCGCCGCAGCAATTGCAGCGTGTGGTGGCGGTTCAGCCCGTAGAGCGCAACCAACTCGGGCGCAGATTCTGACATATAGCCGAGATTTCTGGCCCAATCGTCCTGGTCGATAGGCGCGACCACCGGCTTCTTATCTGCCAGCATCTGGCGTATGCGATGGGCATACAGGATCTCGATATCCGCCAAATGAGCCAGAATCTCAAGAATGCACCACTTGTCTGGCGCCGGTTTGTAACGAAGAGTCTTATCAGGCAAGCCTGAGACCGCGGCCGCAATCTGCTTAGGGCTTTTCTCCGCTGCATCGAGATGTTTTCTGAATTCGGCTTCGGTCATATGCCGCACCTCGGACTGCGCTTCGGGCCTAAGGCTTCAGACTCCGGTCAAAAACATTTATTGATGACTCGCTACGGCGGCAAGCCTGAAGTCGGAGATCCGAGGTTTGAACGGTTACTCTCTCATTCTATCCGTGGTGGGTGCCTAAGGGGTGGGAATTACCGCCTTCACTTGGTTTGAGTATTTGCTCTCGAGGCCGTTTCCGCTCACCGCACTAGTCACATAATAATACGTATAGCCCGCTTGAACCGCCGTGTCCGTAAAACTGGCGCTCGCATCCAGTACAGAGTTAATCTTGCTGTAAGGTCCGCCTGATTTCGTTCCACGATAGACGTTGTAGCCCGAAACAGCCGACTCAGGGCTCCAGGTCAGCGCCACCGAGTGCGACGTCCCTGCCGTCCCGGAGCCGCTCAGTGCTTCGACTGTAGTGGAAGTGGTCGCATTACTCTTGAACGAAAGGCTGCCCGAGGCCGAGCCGCTGGTCTGCGGCACGAACTTCACTGTGAACGACGCGCTCTTCCCAGCGGCGATGGTGAAGGGTAGGGACACCCCACTCAAGCTGAATTCCGAACTGTTCACCGTGGCGGAGGACACAGTCACCGACGCTCCGGTGGCGCTCAAGGATGCACTCATGCTCTTACTGCTTCCCACAGCCACGCTGCCGAAGCTTAACGCTGAGGGACTCACCGCCAAATTCCCAGCAGTACTCCCGGTTCCGGATACGGCAACGGACATGGTGCTGCTACTACGGCCGTAGACCACAGAGATGTTGCCCGTTACACTGCCGCTCGTCTTGGGAGCAAACTGAACCGTGAACGTATAGCTTTGTCCAGAGGTGAGCGCAATTGGCAGATTTAGCCCGCTCAAGCTGAATCCAGCTCCTGTTATGGTGACCTGCGAAACCGTCACTTTCCCATTTCCAGTGTTGCTTAACGTTTCAGTGGCAGTCTTGCTGCTGCCGACTGGCACAGTCCCGAAGTTGTTGCTGGACGGAATCGCCGCAAGGCCCGATTGCTGAGTTGCGCTGACCTTAACGCTGAAAGAAAACAACAGAAGAATGAAAGCCAGAAAAATACGAACGGGTATCCTGGAAACATTGGGGGAGGTCATAACAATTCTAGTTTCCCGAGTTCCCCGTTCGTCGGGAAGGTCCCGAGAGGGCATCCAGAGACTCAGAGGTTTGCAAACCCTGAACTCCGGTTCACTTCTGAGTGCGAAGCATCTCTCCTTACGGGCTAGGAACAGTGGCCTGCACCTCGTTCGAGTACGCGCTTTCTGTGCCGCTCCCATTGAGAGCGGTCGTCACGTAAAAATAGGTTTTTCCCGCTTGCACGCTGCTATCGCTATACGTAGTGCCCACAATCAGTGCCGAATTGATCTTGGTGTAAGGTCCACCCGAAACGCTGCCACGATAGACGTTGTAACCCGTGACCCCGCTGGAGCTGCTGGCACCCCAAGAGAGTTGCACTTGGTGTTGCGCGACACCTGTGCCGGTTAACGCTTCAACCACCAGAGTTGCCGAAGCATTGCTGCTGAAGGAGATAGTTCCCGAGGCGGTTCCACTGCTTTGCGGCGTGAATGTCACACTCACCGGTGCGCTCTGCCCAGCGGCGAGCGCCAGCGGAAACGAAACTCCGCTCAAACTGAACTCTGGATTGCTGGTGCTTGCCGATGAAACTGTGACGCTGGAGCCGCTTGCGCTGAGCGTAGCTGTCAAGCTCTTGTTTTGGCCCACAGTGATGCTGCCGAAGTCCAGCGTGGCCGGCGATAACAGCAACTGGCCGGACGCAGTAGCTGAACCCGAAAGCGCAATCGTCAGATTAGAATTCGAAGCGTCAGACACGATGGCGATGCTGCCGCTCGCAGTGCCCGAGGATGTCGGCGCAAAGACCGTGCTAAAGGTGTAACTCTGCCCCGGCGTCAAGGTGATCGGCAGGCTCAATCCGCTTATGCTGAACCCGGAGCCGGAAACATTGGCTTGGCTGATGTTCACGTTCGATCCGCCTGAATTTGTCACGCTTTGGTATTGGCTTGCGCTGCTGCCGACCTGCACGCTGCCGAAGCTATTGCTCGTTGGGTTTGCGCTCAATATCCCTGCGCTTGCTCCGGCTCCGGTGAGTGGAATGGAAAGGGTCGAGTCGTAGGCATTACTGACAATCGAAACACTTCCACTGCTGGTGCTGCCTGCCGTCGGCGTGAACGAAATGCTGAAGGTCGCGCTCTGCCCGGATGCGAGCGTCCAGGGCAGCGCCGCGTGGCTTACGGCAAATCCGCTCCCGCTTGCTGAAATCTGCTGGACGGTCACGCTGGCCGTGCCGGTATTTGTTAGCGCCGCGAGTTGCGTCACGTTGTTGCCCGCCGTCCCGAAATTGATGCTGGAGGGGCTCGCGCTCAACACGCCCGTGCTGGCGCCTGTTCCATGTAGCGATACATAAAGTGTCGAGCTCGATGCGCTGCTAGTGAACCCTATGCTCCCATCCACGCGTCCTTGGACCAGCGGTGCGAATATCACCTGAAATTGTGCGGAGTTCCCGGGCCCCAATGTCATTGGGAAGCTCAGCCCACTTAAGCTGTACCCTGCGCCAGTAACACTCACGGACGAAATCGTGATATTTGACGTACCGGTATTCGACAGCCTGGCGGAGAGCACGTTCGAGCCGCCGACCATGACTTTGCCGAACCAAAGGTTCCCCGGTTTGCAACTCAAGGCACCGGTGTTCGTAAAAAAAAATAGCGGTAGAGTTACTATCCCTGTGCCCACTATCGCAGTGCCGGCGACAGGCAAAAGCATGAGGATTGCGAAACAGATGACAAAAGACCGAAGTGCGCGCTGAGAGATATGCATGGCACCTTCAGTTTTTTGCTTAATAGGGGTAGACGGGAAGGTATCGGCAGGCCAGATCAGTACCTTTGAGTCAAAGAGGATTCCTCTTTCGGGAGTGGTTCAGAAAACGGACGGCTGCTTCGAAGCCGAAAAATCGGGCCCGAAGATCCGGGCCCGCAAGAAACCTGGCTGATTCTGCCGCTACGGAGTCGGGATAATTGTTTTCACCTGGTTCGAATACCCGCTCTCGAGCCCCGTCCCATCGACCGCTGTTGTGACGTAATAGTACGTCTGGCCCGCTTGTACTGAGTTGTCGACAAATGCGGTGGTCGCATTCAGCGCGGTATTGATCTTTGTGAATGGTCCGCCCGAAACGGTCGCGCGGTACACGTTATAGCCCACCACGTCCGTCGAAGAGCTTGCAGCCCACGAGAGGTCGACATTGTGCGGTGGCGGCGCCGTTCCATTACCTGTTAACGATTCGCTCGTCGGCGAGTTCGAAGCACTACTCGCGAAAGAAATAGTCGCCGAAGCCGTCCCGCTCGACTGCGGCGTGAACGTCACCGTAACTGCCTTGCTCTGCCCAGCGGTAATCGTGAACGGGAATGACACGCCGCTCAGGGTGAATTCCGATGTGCTCGCTGAAGCTGACGATACCGTTACATTCGATCCTGTCGCGCTCAACGTAGCTGTCATGTTTTTGCTCTGCCCAATCACCACGCTGCTGAAATCCAAAGTGGAGGGGCTCACGCTCAGTTGACCAGGCACCGTTCCAGTTCCTGACAGCGAAATAGTCAGCGTGGAATTGGAGGCATCCGAGGTCAACGAGATCGTTCCGGTGACTGAGCCTGCTGATGTTGGGGCAAATGTTGTTCCAAAAGTAAAGCTTTGTCCCGCAATCAGAGTTAGAGGCAGGTTCAGCCCACTGATGCTGAATCCACTGCCGCCGCTCACGTTCGCCTGCGATACCGTGATCGTAGTCCCGCCGGTGTTCGTTAGAGTTTCCGATTGCGTCGCGCTGCCATTCACCTGAACGCTGCCAAAGCTTAGAGTCTGCGAACTGGCCGATAAGATCCCCGGTGTGGCCCCCGTTCCGGAGAGTGTGATTTTAAGGGTTGAATTCGAAGCGTTGCTCACAATCGACACGCTGCCGGTCACAGCTCCGCTGGATTGTGGCGCGAACGTCACATTGAAATTTGCGCTTTGACCCGCGGCAAGTGTCGCTGGCACGCCACTGACGCTGAATCCGGAACCTGACACATTCGCTTGGGAGATTGTTAGACTCGATCCGCCAGTGTTGGTCAATGTTTCTTGCAGACTCGAATTATTGCCGACCAATACAGTTCCGAAACTTAAGCTCGAGGGGCTGGCACCCAGCGTGCCTGGAGTTACTCCTGATCCGCTCAACGGAACGTTAAGGGTTGGGTTCGAAGCGTCGCTGGTAATGGCAACGTTCCCGCTGACCGATCCGCTTGTCTGTGGCGCAAATTGCACACTGAACGTTTTCGACTGTCCCGCGGAGAGGGTCGTAGGCAAGCTCAAACCACTCAATGTATATCCACTGCCACTCGCGCTCGCCTGGCTGATAGTTACACTCGTCCCACCTGAGTTTGTTAGAGTCGCCGAAAGCGTTTGGCTGGTTCCTGTCTGGACATTGCCGAAGGAAAGGCTGGAGGGATTTGAGACCAGTGACCCGGGCGTTACCGCGGTTGCGGAAAGTAGAATACTCAGCGTCGGATTTGTAGCATCGCTGGCAAGACTGATGCTCCCGCTCACAGTACCCGCAACTTGCGGCGCGAAAGTAACGGTAAAGCTTTGGCTCTGTCCTGCCGCCAGGGCCAGCGGCAACGCCAGTCCACTTGCGCTGAATCCGGTTCCTATAGTGGTCGCCTGGCTGATTGTTACGATGGTGCCACCCGAGTTCGTAATTGTGACCTGCTGAGTCTGGTTCGTTCCTACCTGCACATTTCCTAAGCTGACACTCGCGGGAGTCGCCACGAGCTGTCCGGCGGTCATCCCTGTTCCGGACACCGGTACCATGACTGTTGAATTAGTACCTGCAAGTCCGCCGCCGTGTCCTTTTCCATTGTGCCCTTGCGTCGAAACCACAAAACCTAGCGCAATGCTGCCGCTGTCAGGGCCGCCCGCCGGTGGGGTAAAGCTCACACTGACAACGACGCTCTGGCCCGCCCCCAGTGTCAGCGGCATCGTCAGCCCGCTCAGCGTGAATCCATTTCCGTTTACTGTCGCCTGCGAAATGGTGAGGCTCGATCCCCCTGAGTTTGCCAGGGTCGCGGATTGAGTTTGCGTCGTTCCTACTGGCACGCTGCCAAACGTGATGCTGGAAGGCGTTACGGTGAGTTGGCCAGGGTTAACCGCGTTTCCGGATGCAGTAAAGGTCGTAGATGCGCTGGCAATAGTGGTTGATGTGGCGGTCGTGGTATCGAGCGCGACCGTCCCCGTGGACTTGCCGTGCGCACGCGGATTGTAGGCTACGCTGAACGGCACGCTGTCGCCCGGGGCGAGCGTCACGGGGAGCTTGTCTCCCGCAATGCTGAAATCTGATTTATCAACCGCCGCCCGCAGTACAGTGATTCGCGAGTCACTCGTATTTAGGAGAGTATTGGTAAGCACTTCACTGTGGCCGACCAACACAGTTCCGAAATTCAGGTTTGGAGCGGCGATGGACAGGTTGCCGCTTTGCGAAACACTTGGCTGGGTGGCACTCAAACCCTGGCAGCCGAACGTGGCGGCGAGAGCGAGAAGAAGAGTTATCGTTTTGAAGCGACCGAGATCCTTCACTGAAGGCCTCTTTTAGCCGTACGCGCTCATACGGCGGGGGAATTCGCAACGGCCTCAGTGTGAATGGTTTGCGATGGACAGGGTAGGTATCCAAAGTTCACATCGGGAATAGCCAAAGGTCACCCAAAACGGGAACACTTGGTCGCCTGCAGGTAACACTTCAAGACTGTTGGAAGGTGTGACGCGGACTAGCTAAAAGTTCGCCAAACTGTGACGCGCTGCTTGCGGCTTGCAGCATTTCGGGTCGCGAATGGCGCAAGAGTAAAGCACGCGGCGGAACGCGTGAGCCGGGAACAGAAGCGACAAGCCGCAGCGGCGCGAAAGATGTGGAACGAGGTCTCCTGACTGTGATTCGAAGTAGTGGTAACTATCCGGCATCCCCAATCTTTATCCATGCACGAGCCTGAGTGGACTTCTCCACCGCATCCAATATTCGATGCACCGCGACACCGTCATCGAAATTTGGGCGGAATCGCTGGCCCCGCTCCAGGGATTGGAGAAAATCTCCAAGAGTTGCGATAAACGTGTGCTCATAACCAATCTCGTGGCCAGGCTTCCAGAAATTCCCGGAATAAGGATGATCCGGGCCAGTTACTAATAAGTTGCGGCTTGCTTGCAGGTTGGGTGCTTGCGTGGCATCAAAAAATTCCAGCCGATTCATATTCTCGAGGTCGAACCTAATCATGCCCTTGGAACCGTTAATCTCGAACGCATTTCGATTCCGGCAGCCCACGCCATAACGGCTTACTTCTAAAGTTCCCACGCTGCCGTTCGCAAAACGAACCATCAACATGGCTGCATCGTCTACGTCCCGCCCCGGCGCGAAAGTATGAGTCGTCGCGCACAGCTCCGAAATTTCTCCGTTGAGATGCAAAGCAAGATCCACCGCGTGCGACAACAAATCGCCAGTCGCCCCGGAGCCTGCTTCAGCGCGCGTATATCGCCACCCCGCGGCTTTTGACGGATCATTGCCTGATTGGTTCAGGTACCACGCGCGGTAGTGAAAAATATCTCCCAGCCGGCCTTCCTCAATCAGTTGCTTCGCAAATGCGACTGCCGGGACCCGACGGTAGTTGAACCAGACCAGATTTGGCACTTGCTTTACCGTCTCAGCCATTGCTTCGGCTTGCTCCAGAGACATCGCCAAAGGTTTTTCGCACCATATGATTTTTCCCGCCTGCGCTGCGGCCATCGCTATCGGCGCGTGCAGCACGTTAGGCACTGCGATGTCCAGGATCTGAATGTCGCTTCTGTCCACAACTTCTTGCCAATCGGTTGCAACCTCCTGCCAGCCCCATTGCGAGGCCATTGCGTCCAGCTTGGGGCGATTTCGTCCGCAAATCACGCTCAGATTCAAGTCATAAGCAATCGGAAAAAATCGCTGCACCTGATGAAAGGCGTTGGCGTGCGCTCGCGCGATGAAGCCGTGCCCAATCATCGCTACGTTTAATTTCTTCTTGCTGTCTGCCATTTTGGATTGGAAAACTCTATGCTTCAGGACTCCGCATCGGCGCCGTTGAAAAACCATCGCTCAGTTGGCTGCGGTGGGCCCTCAACGGCTAACGCTCCGATAAATCCTTCCCGCGGCTCTAGGTTGGCCAAACTCCATCGTGTAGCCGCTCTCGGGTCCGTCCTCACCTCCTGCAATGTCGCCGGCGCGTCCGGATCAATTGAAACGGAAAACTCCGACAAGGGAAACGACAACCCATCGCCACAGGCTTTGATAAACGCTTCCTTGCGCGTCCAGCAGGCAAAGAAAGCGCGCGCCAGTTGGTTCGACGGCATTGCTGATAATGCTTGGTACTCGTTTGTGGAAAAGAAACGCTCGGCGAGTTCGAGATATTCCACGTCGGGCCTGATTTTCTCGACATCCACTCCGATCGCCCTCACGCTAGCAACCGCTATGACCGCCAACCCAGAAGAATGAGAAATATTGAACCTTAGTTGTTGTGGATTTTGATCCTCGACAACTTGCGGTTTGCCGTTCGCCTCGTAGCTAAAACGAATATCCTGCGCCGGAATTCCGAGATAGCGTCCGAGAATCTCTCTCACCGCGCTCCGGCATCGCACAAAATGTTGCCGATCACGCGTGAAGTGAAACCGTTCCGCCCGCCCAATCTCATCCCGTGCAAGCACTTCTTGTAAATCAACCGCCGACTCGGGAACGTCCAGGCAAATTTGCCAAACGTCGATGCGGTCCACTGGAAACGGCGGCTGGACCGGCGCCGCCCGCCAAGGTTCGGCCTCATTGCTCATGCTTCCCGATTGTACCGTGGAGGAGTTTTCAAGCCTTTCTCTGCGTCCTAGGCGGTTTTTTCTGCGAACTCCGGGGTTAAAAGCATTCAAGCACGAATCGCTGAACCTCGTAGAGCCATTCAGCCGGGGCTTATTCACACCATTCCCTCAGCCAACGCGGAGGAAGGCACACTAATTTCCTGTCTAAACCTGCTTGACAGACGCGACCAGATGCCGGAGAATCGGACTAATCCAAAGGGCAAGCGCCAGCCAATCTCCCAGCCAAGCTGATGGTGTGAGCTAAACTCCCCCGGACCCATGGGCCGTACCGGCTACATTGGTTCGTAGTAAAGGCTAAATCATGAAAAGTATTTTGTGCAGTTTATGGAACGATGATCGCGGGCAGGACATCGCTGAATATGCCGTCATGCTGGCTGTGATTCTGGTCATCGTCGTCGGTACCATCCGGCTGGTTGGCAGCAATGCCAACAATGTTTTTTCTTCCGTAGCCAGTTCCGTCCAGTAGCAAGGATCAAGCTCGGGATGTCCGCAGCCGCTTGCGGCGTTGGCTGTGGACGAGCGAGTGCTGATGCGCGTCTTGAGCGCATGGCTCACGGCACAGTTGCAGTGAATGTTGCTGTCGCCGCTACTCCGCTGACACTTGCACTGATGTGATACACGCCGGAGGACGGCGGTGTGGTGTAGGCCACAGACGCGTTCCCCGATGTGTCGCTGGTGGCTGGCACTGCAGAGAAGCTGCCGCCCGCGCCCCCATCTGAGAAAACTACGGAAGCGTTAGGAACTGCGTTCCCGTATTGATCGGACACATGGACGACAAGATTTTGCGCTAACTGCGTTGATGCAGGCGCGGTTTGGCCGCCTCCCGAAACAGCCGCCAGGTTCGTCGCAGGGCCCGCGGTCGCGGTTTCGTGCATATGCAGTATCGCGAGTGAAAGGGCGCTGGCGTTGATGGTTACCAACGCCGCTTTGGTAGATGTAGTGTAAAGTGTCGTGGCTCGGCCAAGGCTATCGGTAATGGCCGAGGTGGGGAAGAGTTTCCCGCCGGCGCCTCCATCGTTGAAATTTACCGTAATGCCGGGGACCCCGTTGCTGTATTGGTCCGCCACCTTCACTACAAGAGCAGCGGGCAACTGAGTGGTGACGGGCGCGCTCTGATTATTTCCCTTCAATGGCACAATCCACTTCGGCGCCGCCGGTGTCCCAGTCTCAGTTAGGACTGCGCCAGCGAAACCGGCAACCGAAGCAGTTATCGTTACCGTACGCGCGATCTTCGATAGAGTGTAAGTTGTCGAAGCAAAGCCATTCGCGTCAGTTACGGGTGTTGTAGTGCTGAACGTACCACCCTTGCCCCCATCGCTAAAAGTTACCGTGACCCCGGAAAATGGCTGTCCTGAGTAAGGATCAACCGCCTTTATCTTCAGCGCCACCGGAAGCACAGTGTTTACAATAGCTGTTTGGTTGTTTCCCGCCACCGTCAGTAAGGCCGGGAATAATCCATAAACCACCAGATTCTGCCGGGTCGCCACATACACCTTTCC
>Ga0209059_1001507_pt1 | contig 10686 bp, 8 predicted proteins | sample GraSoiAngelo_151_FD_186165 | JGI IMG/M metagenome (GOLD analysis project Ga0209059, IMG submission 186165) | Grasslands soil microbial communities from the Angelo Coastal Reserve, California, USA - 14_1009_12_20cm (SPAdes) (version 2) | ecosystem: Environmental > Terrestrial > Soil > Grasslands ...
CGCGCGCCGGGCTGCGCTGGGCGGCCTGGGTGCTCGGCGGCGCCACCATCCTGGGTGCGGTGGTGTTGATCGCCTGGGAGCTGGCCGCCGCGCGCGTGCCGCAGCACCGCGCCGCGCTCGAGGAGTTGATCCGCCAGCAGACCGGACTCAACGTGAGCTTCAGCGAGCTTTCCGTGCGCTGGGGCTGGTACGGTCCTGAAGCCGTGTTTCACAGTGTCGCGCTCGGCGAGCCCGGCGGGCCCGGGGCGCTGCTGCGTGCGCCGCAGCTCATCGTCGGACTGGACGCCTGGCGCATGGTGCGCAGCGGCCGGCTCGAGGCCGGGCGCATCACGCTGGTGAACCCCGACATCGATCTCGGGGCCGGCACAGGTCTGGCCGGCGCGCGTGCCGGCGTCGCCGGGCACGAGCCGCTGCCGAGCGCCGGCGCACGGTTGTTGTCGCGCTGGCGGGACGGACGCATCGACATCCAGGGTGGCACGCTGCGCTGGCCCCTCAGCGGGGCGCCGCTCCCCCTCACGCTGAGCGTCACGCACGCACAGCTGCGGCACCGGGCTTCGGCGTGGACTGCGGACGCGCTGGTGCTGCTGCCCGCAAGTCTCGGTGCCAGCGTGCACCTCGCCTTGGCCGTGACCGGCGATCCCGCACGGCCGGCCGGCTCGAGCGGCACCCTCAGTTTCGAAGGCCGCATGCTCGAGTTCGCCGGCTGGCGGGCGCTCAGCGAATATCCGCCCTGGCAGCGCTACCTGCCGCAGGCCGGCCGGGGCAACCTCGAGCTGCACACCGAATTCGCGCAGGGACGCCTCCTCGTCGCCGACGGCACGGTGCTGGCGCAGGCGCTCGAGTGGAGGCAGCCGGTCGCCGGCGCCGCGGCGCTCACCGTCGAGCGGCTGAGCGGTGCGTGGCGGCTTGCGCGGCTCGGCGGGCACTGGCGCCTCGAGGCGCACGCGCTCGAGATCGGCGCGCCGGCATCCGCGCCCGCGACCCTGAGCGTCGACGCCGCCACCGACGCCGCCTGGGCGCATGGCACGCTGCAATCCGCGCCGCTTCCCGTGGTCGCCGCCATCGCGCGCTGGTATGCCCCGCAGCTGCCGCTCGCGCAGGTGGCCTTGAGCGGCGCGGTGCGCGAGCTGGCGTTCGACTGGAATGCGGGCCGCCCCGGGGGCGTACGTCTGCGAACTTCCGCACAACTGGAAAACGTCACGCTCGCAACGCCCTCGCGCGACATGGTGCTCACCGGACTGACCGGGCACGTAGCGGGAGCCGACGCGCGCCTGGTGGCCGATCTGCAGGCGCACGCGGCGCAGCTCACCCTGGCGCGCGAGCAGCCCGTCGTGCTCGACAATGTTGCGATCGGCGCGCGCCTCGCCATCGCCGCCGACGGCGGCGGCTGGCAGGTCAGCACCGATGACCTCGAGGTCCGGCGCGCGCAGCTGAGTGTTGCCGCCAGCGGCGCGATCGGCGCCGCGGCCGCCGGCCGGCAGCCGCAGATCAACGCGCACGTCGCCTTCAGGGACGCCGACGTGGCGTTGCTCGCCCGGCTGCTAGGCGCCCGCGCGCTGGCCGCGTTCGGCGCCCCTGCCGCCCAGCTCATCGCCGGGCGCATCGCGAGCGCGGATCTCGAGTGGCGCGGACCGCTCACTGCGGCCCAACCGCCCTGGAGCCGCGGCGGGACCGAGTTCCGGGGCGCTGTGGGGCTGCGCGACGCGACCCTGGCAGGCTCCGATCCCTGGCCCGATATGCAGCATCTGGATGCGCGCATCGAGTGGCACGGCCCGCGCATGCATGCGGCGATCGACGGCGGGCAGGTCGGGACGTTCCAACTGGTCGCGGCGAGTGCCGAGTGGGACGCGCGCGGTCGCGCCATGCATCTGGCCGGGCGCGTCACCGGCAGCGCGCAGCAGGCGCTGGCGTGGCTGCGTCAACACCCGCAGCTCAGCGCCTACGCCCCCGGGCTGCAGGATGTCGATCTGCGCGGTGACACGCTGCTCGATGTCGACGTGCTGGTTCGCCAGCCGCGCGTACGTATGCGCGTCACGGCGGTGCTCGATGGCGCGCAGCTGCATGCGGTGGCGGGCCTGCCGCCGATCGATGCGCTGCGCGGCACGCTCGCCTTTACGGCCGGCCACCTGCAGCCCTCGACCCTGACCGGGCAGTGGCTGGGCGGTCCGGTCAGCCTCGGCGTCGCGGAGCGGCGCGACCCCGACGTCACCGCACTGGTGATTTCCGGGCGCGGTCTGGTGGACGTGCGGCAGGCGGTGCTGGCGGCCGGAGCGAGCGACGATGCCCAGCTCGCGGGCAACGCCGAATGGAGCGCGCTGCTCAGTTTCCTGCCGGCGGCGGATGCGGACAGTGCGCGCTGGCGCGTGCGCGCCGATTCGAACCTGATCGGCGTCAGTAGCCGCCTGCCCGAGCCCTTTGCCAAGGCGCAGGGCGCGCTGCTGCCGCTGCACCTCGAAGTACAGGCCGGTGCCGACGCCGGGCAGTTGCGACTGAGCCTCGGCGAGCGGCTGCACGCCTGGGCGGCGCTCAGCCGCAGCGGTGAGCTGTGGCGCATCGAGCGCGGCGCGGTTCGTCTTGCCTCCACGGCACCGACGCCGCCCGCAGAGCCGGGGCTGTGGCTGGAAGGTCGCGTCAACCGCCTCGACCTGCCGGCGTATCTGGCGCTGTGGCGGCAGATCGGCCGGGATGCGGCGCTGCCGGCGGTGAGCGCGCGGCTGACGACCTCCCAGCTCATCGCCGGGGAGCGCAGCTACCCGGAGGTGAGCCTCGCGGCGCAGGCGAGCCGCGCGGGCGGACAGCTGCAGCTGCAGTCCGCGGACTTCTCCGGCACGGTGCGCTGGCCGGCGGTGGTGAGCGGCGCACATCCGGCCCTGGTGCAGCTTGCCAGGCTCAACCTGGCGCAACCCGGCGACGCCGCACTCGGGCCAGCAATGCTGGCGGCGCTCGCGCCTGCCGCCCAACTCTCCATCGAGGATCTGCAGTGGCAGGGCCATTCCCTCGGCAGGTTCGACGCGCTGCTCGCAGCCCAGGCGGACGCGCTCGAGGTGAGCGAGTTGCACCTGGCCGGCGACAACGAGGACACGCGCGGCACGCTGCAGTGCCGGGATGGCGTGTGCCGCCTGCAGTTCAGCCTCGAGAGCCGCAATGCCGCGGCCACGCTGTCCGCCTTCGGCTTCCGGCCGGAGCTCGACGCGAGCCACGGGCGGCTGCAGGGTGAGTTGCAATGGCCGCAGCAGGCGCCCAGCTCCCTTGCAACCCTCGACGGACGCCTCCATATGCAGCTCGAGCAGGGTGTTACGCGCGCGGCGGGGGCGCCTGCCGCGGGTGTTCCTTTCGCGCTGCTGGTCGTGCCGGCGCTGACCAAAGGAATGAGCCCCGGGCTGAGCTTCTCGAGCCTGACGGCGGACTTCGTGCTGCACGACGGGCAGGCGACGACCTCTGACCTGCACTTCGACGGTGACGCGGAGATCCTGGTGCGCGGGCGCACCGGTCTGCTGGCGCAGGACTACGATGAGCAGGCTTGGATCCTGCGTGGCGAGGAGCGTCTGCCGGCTACCGTGCGCCGCCTCGGCCCGACGCCCGGGGTTGCGGCGGTGTGGCTGTCCATGCGCGAGTTGTTCAACGGCTCGGCCGCGGATCGCTCGCGTGCCGCGCTGCGTTTGCGCGGCACCTGGGTTGAGCCGATCGTGACGCCTGCGGAATGAGGTGACGGATGAAGGTGGCCGCAATTCAGATGACGTCCGGGCCCGAGGTGCCGGCGAACCTCGAGCAGGCGCGCGCGCTGCTCGAGGACGCGGCGGGCCGCGGCGCACGACTCGCGGCGCTGCCGGAGAATTTCTCCTTCATGGGCCTGAAGGACGCCGACAAGCGCGCCGTGGCGGAAGCGGACGGGAGCGGGGCGGTGCAGGATTTCCTGGCAGCGAGCGCGCGGCGCCTGCGCCTGTGGATCGTGGGCGGCACGATACCGCTGCGCGGCGCCGCCGACGGGCGCGTGGCGGCCGCCTCGCTGGTATACGACAGCGACGGGCGGCGCGTCGCCCGCTACGACAAGATCCACCTGTTCGATGTCGACATTCCCGGGCGCGCCGAGAGCTACCGGGAGTCGGCGCACGTCGCTCCCGGCACGAGTGCCGCGGTAATTGACACGCCGGCAGGCCGGCTGGGGCTGTCGGTATGCTACGACGTGAGGTTTCCGGAGCTGTACCGGCACCTGAGCGCGGCCGGCGCGCAACTACTGGCGGTGCCCTCGGCGTTCACCAGCCCCACCGGGCGGGCGCACTGGGAGACCCTGGTGCGTGCCCGGGCAATCGAGAACCTCTGTTACGTCGTGGCGCCGGCGCAGTCCGGCTTCCATCCCAATGGACGCGAGACTTACGGCGACAGCATGATCGTGGATTATTGGGGACGAGTCCTGCAGCGCGTGCCGCGCGGCCGCGGCTGCGCGGTGGCGGAGGTGGATCTGGCGCAGCAGACGGGCGTGCGCGAGAGCTTCCCGGCGCTGCTGCACCGCGTCCTGGCGGACGCAAATACACGTTCGTGAGTGAGGCGCCCATGATTGATTCCCCGCTTGGCGACCCGCTGAAGCTGGCCCGCGACCTCATCCTGCGGCCGAGCGGTCTCGATGACGGGCGCCTCGACCGGGTGTTCGGGGAGGTGCTCGCGCACTCGGTGGATTTCGCCGACCTGTACTTCCAGCTCGCGCACCAGGAGTCCTGGTCGCTCGAGGACGGCATGGTCAAGGACGGCAGCGCCAGCATCGAGCAGGGGGTCGGCGTGCGGGCGCTCGCCGGAGAGAAGACCGGATTCGCCTACTCGGACGAGATCGTGCTGCCGGCGCTGGAGGAGGCCTCGCGTGCCGCGCGTGCCATCGCGTCGCATGGCGGCGAGCGGCGCGTCAGCCCGTGGCGGGCGAAAACCGGGCATCGGCTGTATCTGCCGGCGGACCCCGCGGCCGCGCTCGCCACCCCGGACAAGATCGCCTGGCTCGAACGTGTCGATCGCGAGGCGCGGCGCATCGATCCGCGCGTCGTGCACGTCACCGCCAGCGTGGTCGCCGTGCACGAAGTGGTGCTCATCGCCACCAGCGACGGGGAGCTGGCCGCGGACGTGCGTCCGCTGGTGCGTTTCAACGTCTCGGTGCTGGTGGAACAGGGCGGCCGGCGCGAACAGGGCTACGCCGGCGCCGGCGGCCGCTATTCGCTCGCCGAGCTCGTCGCAGGCGAGCGGCCGCTCGCCCTGGCGCGTGAAGCCGTGCGCCAGGCGCTCGTCAATCTCGAGGCGCGGCCGGCACCTGCCGGCACCATGACGGTGGTGCTGGGTCCGGGCTGGCCGGGGATCCTGCTGCACGAGGCGATCGGGCATGGGCTCGAAGGTGACTTCAACCGCAAGGGCACTTCCGCATTCGCCGGCCGCATCGGCGAGCAGGTGGCGGCGCCCGAGTGCACGGTGGTCGATGACGGCACGCTCGCCGCGCGCCGCGGCTCACTCAACATCGACGACGAGGGCACGCCGACCCAGTGCACCACCCTGATCGAGAACGGGGTGCTGCGCGGCTACATGCAGGACCGGTTGAACGCCCGGCTGATGGGCGCGCAGCCGACCGGCAACGGCCGACGCGAGTCTTTCGCGCACATGACCCTGCCGCGCATGACCAACACCTACATGCGGCCCGGGCCGCATGCACCCGAGGAAATCATCCGCTCGGTGCAGCGCGGCATTTACGCGGTCAATTTCGGCGGCGGGCAGGTGGATATCACCTCCGGCAAGTTCGTGTTCTCGGCCAGCGAGGCGTATGCCATCGAGAACGGCCGTGTGGGTGCGCCCCTCAAGGGCGCGACCCTGATCGGCAACGGTCCGGACGTGCTGACGCGCGTCTCGATGGTCGGCAACGACCTGAAGCTCGACGACGGTGTTGGGACCTGCGGCAAGGACGGACAGAGCGTGCCGGTCGGCGTCGGTCAGCCGACGCTGAGGATCGAAGGACTCACGGTCGGCGGCACCGCTTGAGGGCGTACCTACTGTCGCCGCGCGGAGTCACGTACCCGGTACACACTTACCGCGACATAATCGGATCCATGACGAGGCTGTGATTTTCCACACAGCCGTTCGGGTCGCGAGTCCGTAACGTGCATCGGGCGAGTGCAACCCACGTAGCACGTAAAGGAATGTCCGATGTACGCCGACGACGCCACTCTCGAGTCCCCGAAACTCAACCTGCCCGCGGAGCTGCTGGCGGAAGTCAGCCGACGCGCCGCAGTGCCTCAGGGGGACTTTCGCGTCGACGGCTGGAAACCCTCCCTGCTCGAGCGGCTCGTCGAGCTCTTCGGCCTCGGCTGACGCGAATGTGATCGCGGCGGTTCCAACTTCGGGGCCGCTCGCGATACGATGGGTGGCATGCCACAGCGCAGCCACCGCTTCTCTCATCCCGTTTACGAGAGTCTGCCGTGGTTTTACATAACCTGCGGCGTCCTGGCGCTCATCGCCAGCTACCTGCTCGCCTCGCGCGGCGGGTTGAGTCTGCTCACCGGCCTGCTCGGTCTGGTGACCCTGGTCGGCGGGATGGTCGTGCTGCTGCGGCGGCGCGATTACCGCCAGCTGCGCTCCCAGTATGCGAACCCGGACTCGCTCGGCGAAGAAAAGCCGCGCTAACGGCTACTTGAGGGGCGCCGGCTCCTGCACTGTCGGCACCTGGCCGGCCTTCGACGCCGGCTGCACCGTGGGCACCGTGCGCTGCGCGGACTGGTGCGCCGGCGCTTCGCCCTCGGCGTCGAGGTGCGGCACCGTTTCGCTGAAACTTCCGCGGCCACGCGCCGCGCGCTCATCCACGTAAATCAGCTCGTGCTTGCCGATCAGCACGACGTCGCCGTCGTTGAGGTGATGGCGGCGGACGCGGTTGGATTTCACGTAAATCCCGTTGGTACTGTTGAGGTCCTCGATCACGCAGGAAAGCGCCGTGGTGATCACCTGGCAGTGATGACGGCTGATGAAGCGACTGTCGATCTGCACGTCGTTGTCGGGAATGCGCCCGATGATGACCCGGCCGATGCGCAGGCTGATTTCCTGCACCGTGCGCCCGTCGGTCGCCACCAGCAGACGGCCCATTGCGGCGCCCGGCTCGGGAGTCGCGGCGGGCACCGCGGCGGGCACCGCGGCGGGCGCCGCGCCGAGCGCCGCGCCGGGCGCCGCGCCGGGCGCTGCGCCGCCGGCCTCGGGGGGCTGCGGCTGGGGGCGCGCGGAGTACTCGACCCACTGCAGCTCGCGCACCGCGCTGATGATGTCCGCGCGCGTGACCGTGCTGCGATCCGAGGTGTAGGCGGCCATCATGGCGGTATCGCACAGCGTATTGACCAGTCGCGGTACGCCGCCGCAGTAGCGAAACACCTCGGCGAAGGTATCGGCGGCGAAAATCTCGCGGTCCCCGGCTCCGGCGACGTCCAGCCGGTGCTGAATGTAGCTGCGCGTTTCCACCTCCGACAGCGTATGCAGGTGGAAGCGCAGCCGCACGCGCTGCATGAGCTGGGCGAGCTCGGGCGCGTCGAGCTTGTCGTTGAGCTCGGGCTGTCCGGCGAGAATGATCCGCAGCACCTTGTCCTTGGTGGTCTCCACGCCCGACAGCAGGCGGATTTCCTCCAGCACGCGCATGGTGAGGTTCTGTGCCTCATCGACGATCAACAGCACCTTGCGCCCGGCGGCGTACTGCTCGACCAGGAAGTTGTTGACCGTGCTGATGAGCTCGGCCTTGCGCATCTTGAAGGGCGAGAAGCCGAACTGCACCAGCACCGCCTGCAGGAAGTCGATGGCCGATACCTGCGTCTGGTTGATCTGCGCCACCACCACGTCCGCCGGCACTTCCTTGAGGAAGGATTCGATCAGCGTGGTCTTGCCCGAACCGATCTCCCCGGTGATCACCACGAAGCCGTCGGTGAACCAGATGGTCGATTCCATGTACGCCTTGGCGCGGGCGTGCTGCTTCGACAGGTACAGGAACTGGGGGTCCGGGCTCAGCCGGAACGGCAACTCCTTGAGCTTGAAGGGTTCCAGATACATGCTTGTTGGCTCGCAGCCGATGTTACGGGATGCGAACGCCGACGGCCAAATCCTTGAGCAGGCGTCGCGCGCGAGCGTCACGCCGGGCGGGGGTCGGCTCGACGACGGTGCAGTGACCCACCTTGCGCCCGGGGCGCCCCTCCTTGCCGTAGTCGTGCAGGTGCACCCCTGCCAGCCCCAGCAGGGTTGCGCGTGGGGGCATCTGCCCGATGAGATTGATCATGGCGCTGTGCCCGAGCGCTCGCGTGGCGCCGAGCGGCAGGTCGAGGATGGCGCGCAGGTGATTCTCGAACTGACTGGTGGCGGCGCCCTCGATGGTCCAGTGTCCGGAGTTGTGCACGCGCGGCGCCATCTCGTTGGCGATGAGCCGGCCGCGGCGCACGAAGAACTCGATGGTCAGGATGCCGGTGTAACGAAAGTGCGCCAGCACGCGCGTGAGATAGCGCGCGGCCAGACGCTGCCAGCGCGGCGGGCCGAAAGGCGCGCAGGTGAGTCGCAGGACACCAGCGCCGTGGACGTTGCCGCACAGCGGATAGACCGCGAGCTGGCCGCTGACGCTGCGCGCCCCGATGATCGACGCCTCGCAATCAAACGGGATCCACTCCTCGTACAGCAGCGGCGCCGCGCCCAGGGCGCTCCAGGCCCGCCGGGCGTCCGCGGCCGTGCGGATCACGGCCTGACCCTTGCCGTCGTAGCCGAGCCGGCGCGTCTTGAGGACACCGGGCAGGCCGATGGCGGCGATGGCGCGTGTCAGCTGCGCGCGTGAGCTCACGGCGCGCCAGCGGGTGGTGGGGATCGCGAGGCGCTCGAACAGTCGTTTCTCGGCCACCCGGTCCTGGCCGGCGGCGAGCGCCGCGATCGGCGGACAGATACGCGCGCCGTGCAGGCGCGCCACGGCGCGCAGGCTCGCAACCGACACGTTCTCCCAGTCGAAGGTCAGGACCTCACAGCGCCGCGCGAGACGGCCGAGGAGCGCGCGGTCGGTGAAGGCGCCCTGCAGCAGGGGGGCGACCCGGCCCGCGGGCGCCTGGCGCGAGGGGTCCAGACACAGGAAGTCGAGCCCGAGCGGATAGCCCGCCAAAGCGAGCATGCGGCCGAGCTGGCCGGCGCCCACGATGCCGACCGTCATGTGCGCGGTGTCGCGCGCGGATCCGGGTTGCCGAGCACGCCGGCGGTCTGGCGTTCGCGATAGGCTTCCAGCGCCGTGGCGATGGCGGGGTGGCGGTTGGCGAGGATCGCTGCCGCACACAGCGCGGCGTTGGTCGCCCCCGCTGCGCCGATCGCGAACGTCGCCACCGGCACGCCGGCCGGCATCTGCACGATGGACAGCAGTGAATCCAGTCCCCCCAGGGACTTCGACTGCACCGGTACGCCGAGCACCGGCAGGATCGTCTTGGCGGCGGTCATGCCGGGCAGGTGCGCGGCACCGCCGGCGCCGGCGATCAGCACCTCGAGTCCCCGCTCGCGTGCCCCGGAGGCGTATTCGAACAGCAGGTCGGGGGTACGGTGCGCGGACACGACGCGCACCTCGTAGGGGATCGCGAGCTTGTCCAACGCCTCCGCGGCGGACTGCAGCGTCTCCCAGTCGGACGATGAGCCCATGATGATGCCGACGAGCGGTTTCATCACGGCATTGTATCGAACAATGTGCGCAGCGCGCGAAACAGCTCTCTGGCCGCCGCGCCGGCGCCGGCGGTGCGGCGGCGCTCAGCCTGGGCGGCGCTGACACGCCGGGCCCATTGAGCTCGATCGAGATCCGGTCGCCAGCGCGCCAGCTCCGCCAGGGCCGTGGGCCCTTCAGCGATCAGCCGCTCGCGCCAGGCGCTGACGCGCTTGAAACGCTCGCTCTCGCGCGCGGCACGTTCGCTGTGGGCGGCGAGCGCGGCGCGGATCGGCTCCAGGTCCACCGCGCGCATCAGCTTGCCGATGTACTGGCGCTGGCGCGCCGCACCCGCGCGCACGGCATCGTGCCGGAGTTCTCGTTCGTGCTCGGCAGCCCGCCCGATCCGCTCGCCGACCTGGTGCGTCGACTCGCCGGGCACGACCGCGTCCTCAGCACTGGCACGTTGATCGACAGTCTTCGGCTTCGTGTTCATCTCGCCGAACGGCTCGAGGTCAGCCCCGCTTCGGTCGAGGCCCAAGTCGTCGGCGAGCACGGCACTTCGGAGGTGATGCTGTGGTCGTCGGCCAGAGTAAGCGGCGTGCCGATCGCCGAGGCCTTGCCGGCCGGGAATTCGTTCGACGACTTCCGCAAAGGCGTCGAGCGCGATGTCCGCTACGCCAACATTACGATCATCGAAGGGAACGCGGCGAGCCAGTTCGGGATCGGGATCGTGTCCGCGCGGATCGCCGAAGCGGTGTTGCGCGACGAGCGGGCGGTGTTGCCGATCGGCGTTTACAACGCCAGATACGGTGTAACCCTGTCGTTGCCGAGCGTTGTCGGGCGGGAAGGCGTCAACCGCATCCTCGAACCGGCGATGTCCGACGAGGAACGGCGAGGCTTGGACCAGAGCGCCGAGGTCCTTCGCCAAGCGGTGCAGCGGACATCACAGATACCCTGACCGATACAATCTTCGAGGCATTCATATATGATAAAGACAATCTCGTATCTCGGTCTCGGGACGATGGGCAGCGGCATGG